>OBLU010004626.1_pt1 | contig 12390 bp, 9 predicted proteins | sample 1518681 | NCBI WGS metagenome assembly OBLU01 (sample SAMEA3539304, study PRJEB22396) | soil metagenome | biome: tundra; feature: field; material: soil | place: USA | collected 2010-05 | depth 0.15 m | reverse complement strand
ATTCTCGGTGGCCTTCACCACCAATATTGCAGAATCTAATTTTCGGTACACACAGCGCGGCGGACGACCAACTACGCAACCCACAAGCATCCGAAGGTGCGCCGATGGTTGGCGCGGCATCCCCGCTGGACCTTCCACTTCACGCCCACATCGGCATCCTGGCTCAACGCCGTCGAGGGCTTCTTCGCCAAGCTCACGAAGCGGCGATTAAAGTGCGGCGTCTTCCTATCGGCCGTCGACTTGCAAGCCGCCATCAATCGCTTCGTCGTCGAACACAACGCAGAACCGAAACCCTTCACATGGACCGCTGATCCCAACAAGATTATCCAGGCTGTCAGACGCGGGCACCAAGTGTTAGATTCGATCCACGTTTGTTATTTGTGCGGCTGCACCGATGCAATGTGCGGTGTGGCGCGGCCGGACGGTGGCCGCGTCAGCGCAGCTATACCGGGCTGGAAACGTCCCCAGCCAGGCTCCCCCTGGATCCTGCCGTCGGCCATCACGATCCGGCCACGTACGACGGTATAGACCGGCATCGCACTCACCTGCATGCCCTCCCAGGATGTGTGGCCGGTCTTGCTATGCATATCCTTGGCAGTGAGGACGGCACTCTTCTTCATATCGACGATAGTGAAGTCGGCATCCGCGCCGACCTGGATCGTTCCCTTCCGCGGGTACTGGCCAAACACCCGGGCCGGCGTCTCGGCGCAGAAGCGTACCACCTGCTCAAGTGTGAGGCGGCCCTCGTTCACCTGGCTGAGCAGAAGAGGAATGAATTCCTGCGCACCCGTAATACCGAGGGGGATCGAAAAATTGTCCACCCAGCCGGGCTCGACATCCTCTCGGCTGTGGGGAGCATGCTCGCCCACCAAAATGTCGGCGACGCCGTTGGTGAGGCTGCGCCAGCCGGCGGCCGGGCTATGGGCCCATAAATAAGCGTAGGGCCCGACCTTCTCAGCTTGGGCGCGGGTCATCAGAAGCGAGGCAGTCTCCAGCTCCGTGGTCAGCCGGGTGCCGAGATCCTTTTTGGCATACTCGACCAAGTCATAGGCGCCGACCGGCATAACGCCCAAATGCAGGACGTGGAGCCGCACCTTGGTGAGCCTGGCAAAATAGAGCGAGGAGGCAAGGCCGGCGACCATACCGTGGCCGTACATATACCCCTTCTCGTAGCAGTCCATATAGGCCTTGTTATCGGTCCAGCCCCGATCGATATAGTCGCGAAACGTCAAGCGCTTGCACCACTCGGAATCGTCGTGGTGCACGGCGCAGACCAACCCAGTGTCGGCGATCGCCTCGTACAGCTCGTAGAGGATACCGTGATCGACGACACCAAGCTCGGAGATGTAGGGATAGATCTCCTTTATGTGGCGGGTGTTGAAGATCTTGATACCGATGGCCCCCGCCTTGGCCAGATCCTCGACCGTCCGCGTGTAGAGCCCGCCGCCGTAGAGTGCGAAGTCGATCAGCGATTTCTTCTCGACGGTCTGTCTCTTCATCTCGAAGGATTCGAGCGTCGTCGGATGGGGATCGTTGTTGGTCATGTCGATGCAACAAGTGATTCCACCGGCCGCAGCCGCGCGGCTTCCCGACTCAAAGTCTTCCTTATAGGTATGCCCCGGCTCGCGGAAGTGGACGTGGACATGCCAGAGGCCCGGCAACACGCATAGTCCCTTCGCCTCGATCGTGCGGCGGGCTGGCGGCATTTCAGATTCAACGCCCACTGCGACGATCGTCTCGTTGCGCACCGCGACATCGGCGCGAACATGGCCGCTCGGAGAATAGATTTCTCCGCCCCGGATTATGAGATCGGCTGGTTCCATTGATCGCTCTCCTTAGCTTCAGGCCCCGCCTGGCGCAATGCCCATATAGGCCTCGCGAATATCAGCGCGTTGCAGCAGCTCCTCCGCCGGGCCTTGAGACATCACCCGGCCGGTATCGAGCACATAGCCGCGGTTTCCGATTTCGAGGGCGAGCTCGACATCCTGCTCGACGAGGAGGATTGTCAGACGCTCGCGCTCATTGATACTCTGAAGCAATTCGGCCAAGCGCTCGACAATCAACGGCGCTAAGCCAAGCGACATCTCGTCGACCAAGAGAAGCCGGGGTGCCGACATCAGTGCGCGGCCGATCGCGCACATCTGCTGCTCGCCTCCGGAAAGATCGCCGGCCACGCGCTGGCGCAGCGCGGCGAGCTCATGGAAATACTCGAAGACACGTTCAAGGTCGCGCTCAACCTTGGCTGGTTCGCGCCGGATATAGGCGCCGAGCTTTAGATTCTCGATGACACTCAATCCAGCGAAGAGCCTCCGGCCTTCGGGTACGAGGGCGATGCCCGCGCGCACGCGCTGCTCCGCCATACTGTGGGTGATGTTTTTGCCAAGCAGGTCGATCCGCCCGCTCGCGACCGGCACCAAACCGACGATCGTTCTGAGCAATGTCGACTTGCCGGCGCCGTTGGCGCCCACTAGCGCAACGATTTCACCCTCGGCGACCGTGAGATCGAGGTCCCAGAGCACTTGCGTGTCGCCATACCGGACGTTCAGCCCTTGCACCGAGAGCAACGTCATGGCGGACACTCCGTCGCAACGTTGTGGGCCCTATGCCGCTTGGCGAACCGGTCGCCCAGATAGGCGCTGATGACCTTTGGATCGGACACCACCTTCTCGGGCGCTTCATCGGCGATCTTGTGGCCAAATTGAAGCACAATGATTCGGTGGCAAACCGCCATGATCGCCTTCATGACATGCTCGACCATTAGAATGGTGAGCCCGGACGCATTGAGCTGGCGAATCAGATCAATGACGGCATCGATCTCCGAGTGATTGAGGCCCGCCATCACCTCATCGAGAAGAAGCAGTTGCGGCTCCATCGCAATCGCTCGCGCGAGCTCGAGTCGTTTGCGGTCCGAAAGGGTCAATTGGCGCGGCGCCTTGCCGCCCTTTCCCGAGAGCCCGACGCGTTGAAGGGCGTGCTCGGCCAGGTCCAGCGCCTCACTTCGGCTGATCGCCTTCGAGCCCGCGAACATTGCGCCGACCGCCACGTTCTCGCGAACGGTCATATGGGTGAACGACTGAACAATCTGGAAGGTGCGCGCTACGCCCAATTTGGCGATCTTGTGAGGTGACCACCCCGTAATCTCGGCACCGCAAAACAAAAGCCGTCCCTCGCTGGGTCGAGAGATGCCTGAAATGACATTAAGCATGGTCGTTTTGCCAGCGCCGTTTGGCCCAATCAAGCCGACCACCTCGCCTCTGGACACTTTGAACTCTACGTCCGAAAGTGCGATCACGCCGCCAAATTCTATTCCGATGCCTTCCGCGCACAAGACGTCCATCGGCCCGGTCACTTTTCAACCCCAACCAGCCGGCGCGCGTAGTATATGATGCCTTCTGGGATCACCATGACGACGACAATAATGAGCACTCCCAGAATCAGAAAATGAATCTTCGGGAACTCACCCCAAATAAGGGTCGCGAAGGTCTCAAGAAAGGCGGAGCCCAGCAGTGGCCCTGCCACCGTCCCCATCCCACCCATCAGCATCATGATGTAGCCCTTGACCGAAATGCCGATGTCGAAGGCGCTGCTTGGTTCGAGAAAGGTGATCCAATAGGCCCAGATGCCGCCGGCCAGACCCGTGAGCGCGGCGCTGATAGTCCAGGCCGCGATCTTGGCGCGCGTCGTGTTGATGCCCATGACCTCGGCGCCCAGCTCGCTATCGCGCAACGCCCGCAAGGCGTAGCCGAGGCGGCTGCGACTGAGCCAGAAGACCACCCCGGTAGCCAAAATCATACTACCCAACATGACGAAATAGATCATCCGATAGAGCACCTCGGGTGACATTTTACTCAGCGGCAACGGCAAGCCTGCGGCACCGCCCGTAACCCCGCCGACATTGATGATGAGATCGAGCATCGCCATGTTCAGTGCTAGGGTCGCGATTGCGAAATAGTGACCCTTCAGGCGCAAGAACGGCCAGCCCAGGACCGCGGCGGCCAAAGCCGGCGCAGCGATTGCGACCGGCAGGGTCGCCGTAAATGGGAGGCCGAGGTTCATAGCAACGCCGACGGTATAGGCGCCGATTCCAAAAAACACAGAATTACCGAAGGCATGGTAGCCGGCATAGCCGACGATCACGTTGAGGGCCAGCGCCACAATCGCATACATGTAGATACTGGTGATGACGTGCAGCCAATAATTGTTCACCAGGAAGGCGGTCGCCCCGAGCGCTACGACTAGTAAGGTGCAGCCGATCCACGGTAACGCCCTTGCTATCGTCGCTGCCGATCGTCGGTACTTTATGCCTCCCCAGTTTCCGGTCACGAGATTTCACCGAAGAAGCGCTTGCCGAGCAGTCCCTGCGGCCGTAACAATAGAATCAGCAGGAACATTGAGAACGCAACGATCTCCTGATAATTGACGCCGAAGTAACTGGCGGCAAAGGCTTGGATAAGGCCGTAGATTAATCCGGCATAGACCGCACCCTCGATGCAACCAATGCCACCTAGTACGGTGACGACGAACACCGACCCGATGAAGGAGGTGCCCATGCTGGGCGAGATAGGGAACAGCATGCTGGCGAGACTGCCGGCCGCGCCCGCGAGTGCAGCGCCAGCTCCGGCAGTCAAAGCGTAGCAGCGGAACGGGTTGATGCCCATGAGCCGAGCCACTTCCTTGTCGAGGGCGGTGGCCAGGATTGCCTGACCGGCCTTGGTGCGATTAAAAAACAGGTAGAACGCACCGGCGAGGAACAAGGCAAGCGTGAAGGCCATCAGCCGAACGTAGGGAATGAGCAAGCCGCCGATGGCGAGCGAGCGTATCGAGTAGGCCGTGTTGACTGAGCGAAGGTCGGCGCTGAAGATAAGCACTGCCAGATTTATTAGCACCAGATCGAGGCCGAAGGTGAGGACGAGCGAAAGCAACAGGCTGGTCCGCATCAGCCGGTTGAGCAGCAAGGTTTGAACAGAATAGCCCAGACAAAAAAGCACGACCATCGAGAGCGGTATCGAGAGAATCGGATCGATGCCGAAATAGGTGAATGCGACAAAGGTAACATAGGCCCCAACCATGATGAACGAGCCATGGGCGAGATTGATGATGCCCATAATGCCCCAAACCATCGAAAAGCCGATGGAGGCCATGCCATAGAGACCACCGAGCAAGAGGCCGTTTACGATGATCTGTCCGACCATGTGGTCAATTACCAGGCAAGTGGCGGGAGCATTATGGGCAGATCGCGGTGGCGATCTGCCCTCGTCGATTACTGCGCCGCAGACATCGGATAGACGTATTTTGCGTCTGCCACGGCGGGTGGGAAGATAATCTTCGGCTCGCCCTTCAGGATCTGTGATACATAAAGAGTCGCGAGTTCATTGGTGCCTTTGGACGTAAACTCGTATTTGCCGTAGAAGGTCTGACCTTTGATCTTGAGCATCGCGTCGCGTACCTTAGTCCCATCGAGGCTTTGCGCCTCTTCGATCGCCGCTTCGAGTACAAGGCCGGCTGCCGTGCCGCTCGCCGCGTGAAAGGTAGGCTTCATGCCAAAACGCTTCTCAAACTCTTGCGCAAATTGCGCGGAGTTTTTGAACATCGAATCGCTATACTTCAACGTCGGCACCCAATAATCCACACCCATGATGTCGTCGGCAGATGCGCCGAGCGCGTTGCGGAAATCCGGCACGCCGACCGCGGTCGCGAGGCCGATAATCTTCGGCTTGAGTTGCAGTTCGACCATGGTCTTGACCAGCATGATCGAATCCTGGCTGTAGCCGCTGCACAGCACGATGTCGGGATCAGCCGATTTCAAGCTTGTGACCACGGACGAAAGATCGGGAGCTCCCTTCGGGTACTTGCCGGTATAGACGACCTTGAAACCAAGCTTGGTCGCGTATTCCCTAGCACCATCGGCGGTGATGTTGGGGAACAGATCGTCCGGTCCCACGATCGCCACGGTCGCTGGCTTCGGATTGATTTCCCGGGCCAAATTTAGAATCGGGAACAGTCCGGTGTTGGCCAGCGGCGATGGCGTGAAGATGTACTGGTAACCGCGAGCGTAAAGGCTGTTCGCCGTTGCCATTGGCGCGATAGTCAGCACCTTATAGCGCTCGCTGATCGCCGCCGTCGCGTTGGCAATGCCGGAGGAATAGGGCCCGAAGAGGAACTGAACCTTGTCCTCGGTGATTAGTTTCTCGGTCAAAGTGGCGCTGGTTTGCGCATTGCTCTCGTCGTCATAAGAGATGACTTCGACCTTGTAGCTCTTGCCAGCGACCTTGAGACCGCCCGCGGCATTAACCTTATCCTTCCACAGTTCGTACCCGTCACGCAGCAACTGACCCTCACGCGAGAACGTGCCGCTTTGGCTGACCGGCGCGCCGATCTTGATGATGTCCGCGGCCCGTGCCGTTGCGCCCATGATCGCGAAGGACATCACGCCCACCAAGAAAACACTGGCAAGATAAAACATCGATCTGTTCGTCATTTTTGTACCTCCCTTTCGTTGATTATTGAAGCTCTATGCCCATGCCCTAGCCTGGTCGTCGCACCGCTTCGGTGATGATGATCGGCTGCTTCACGCGCCGCTTCCTTAAGGAGACCTCAAATTACACTTATGCCGAGACTTGGCCCAATGTCGAGGTACGAATCCCCGGCACCCTTGCCGGCAATGCATTGAGTGTTTCGACGGTCATTTTCGGAGCGACAGTTGAACATCGCCGACAACCTCTTCTATCTAATTGATTCCGACTCCAAGATCTCAAATAGCCTCTGTCCTTTTCTTTCTTTACCACGAAGCATGCAGTTTGGATTGCCGAGCGCCCCGCAGTTGAGCGGTTTTGACACTATCCACGATGGCCGTGTCGGGATCGATGACGATACCATGCGCGCGCTGCGCATAGTCGGCCGTGATCTTGCCGTTCCAGACGTCGTGGGCGACCAGCGACGGATCCCGCATCATCGGGTTGCCAAATCCGCCGCCCCCCGCCTGCTGATGGGTGATGAGAGCACCGCTGGCGATAGACATGGTCACTTTGCCCGGCAGGGCGATGCGGGTCGGCCCCTCGCCCAGCCAATTCTTCGCCAGGGCAGCCGGCCCGCCACCCTCCAGTCCCCAAGGGGCGAAGTGGACACGGTCGGCCCGCAATTGCAGGACCGCCTCGTCGGCCAGCAGCCGATAGGAGCGGCGCAAACCGAGCCCGCCCCGCCAGATCCCGGCGCCGCAGGAGTCTTCGATAAGCGCATATTCCTCAATACGGACGGGGTGCAGCAGTTCGAGCGTCTCGACGGGGGTATTGGACAAGTTCTGCGAGGGGTTGGTGATCGCCTCGATTCCATCCTGGTCGGGGCGGCCGCCCCAGGCGCCGCAGATCATGTCGACCACAATGAATGGCTTTCGGTTCGGCCGCAGCCCGGCCAAACAAACCACCGTGTTGCCGCCCTCGCCTGCGGCGGGCATGCGGTCGGGCACGATCTGCGCTAGGGCGCCGAACATCGTGTCCATGATGCGATAGCCGGTCAACGCACGGGCCGCGACCGCCGACGGGGATTGCGGATTGAGAACGCTGCCCACCGGTGCGCTGACCTCGATGCAGCGAAACACGCCGGCATTGTTCGGGATATCGCCGTTTAGTGCGCAGCGGACCGACAGAAAGGTGTTGGATTTGGTGAAGGACAAAGTGGAGTTGATCGCGCCCCGCACCGCGGGCGACGAGCCCGACCAGTCCACACTCAGGCGATCGTCATGAACGGTGATCGCCACGCATAGCGGCACCGGATCGTCCGAGAGCCCGTCGTTGTCGATATAGTCGACGAAGCGAAAAACGCCTTTTGGCCATGCCTTGATTTCCGAGCGCGTCATCCCTTCGGCGTAGTCCAGCAGCTCTGCCAGGTACAATCGAAATGTCTCGCCACCGTATCGCGCCATCATGCGGTGAAGCTCGCGGGCGCCGACTTGGCAAGCGGCATACTGGGCACGCAAATCGCCTAGCACGCGGTCCGGCACGCGCACGTTCAAGCCGATGATACTCTCCAGCATCTCGTTGATGCGGCCGCGATCATAAAGCTTGAGCGGCGGAATTCGCAGCCCCTCCTGGTAGATCTCCGTGCTGTCCGAGGCGTTGGACCCCGGCACGCGGCCGCCGACATCGGTGTGATGGCAAATGACCACGACCCATGAGTACAAAATCCCGGCCACAAATACCGGATAGAACATGAAGATGTCCGGCAGATGCATGCCGCCGCAATATGGATCATTCAGCACGACCGCGTCGCCTTCGACTAGCGTATCACCGAACTTTGCACGAACCGACGCCATAGCCTCAGGGATCGCACCCAAATGCTGGGCGATTGTCTTGGCCTGTGCCACCATCTCGCCCCGCGAGTCGCAGATCGCCGCGGAAAAATCCATGACGTCCTTGACGATTTCCGAGCGGGCAGTGCGGATGACGGTGTATGCAACCTCGTCGACGATCGCATCCATCGCGTTCTTAATGACCGCGAAGGTGATGGGGTCGATGACGTTGTCCGATTGCGCGCTCATTCCGGTAACTCCATCACCAGGCATCCCGCAATACCCATACGGATCGTGAATAGCGGCGGCACCACGATCGTGGTGTCATAGGATTCCACGATCAGTGGGCCAATCATTGGTATTTCGGCAACCGCCGACCGGGCGATGACCGGCACGGCGACGCTGGGCTCGCCCCGCTTGAACGACACGCTTCGCTCGCCGCTCGTTCCGGCCGTCGCCTGCGCATCCAGATCGAACCGGGCGAAGTCGAGGCGCCCAGGCGCCAAGCCCCGCGCGGTCAGGCGGACATTCACGAGTTCCACCGGCTCGTCGTTGCTATAGCCGAAAGTATCGGCGTAAAGGGCATGGAACTCCGCGGCGGCGTTCGAACGGGTATCGTCGTCGAAATTCCCCACTCCGAACCGAACGGTCAAATCCGATGACTGTCCAACATAGCGCAGATCAGCGGCAATACGGAGTTCGATCTGGTCGGCCGCATAACCCTCGGCGTCCAATGCGGCTCGACCTTCCGTCATGAGTTCCGCAATCGTCGCCTGGACGGTCGCGATGTCAACCCCGTCGAGGGGGCGCAATACCGGGCGAACGAAACTGTGCTCCACATCGGCGGTGAGCATCCCTGCCGCGGAGAACACGCCTGAGACGGGAGCGATGATGACGCGTCGGATGCCAAGCAGCGTCGCCACGTCGGCGGCATGCAGAGGACCGCCGCCGCCAAAAGCCATCAACGACATGCGGCGCGGATCCTTGCCGCGCTCGACCGTTACTGCCCGAATGGCGCGCGCCATCGAGACATTTGCGACTTCGCGAACACCGTGCGCCGCGGTGACCGCATCGATTCCCAACCGTGGGCAGAGATGTTCGCGCAGGGAAGCTTCCGCCAGATCTCGGCTCACGGGCAGCGTGCCGCCGGCCAGCGCCCGAGGGTTTAGGTAACCCAGCACCATGTCGGCATCCGTGACCGAAGGGCGGGTATTGCCGCGGCCATAGCAAGCCGGACCGGGATCGCCGCCCACGCTTTCGGGACCGACCCGCAACAATCCGCCGGCATCCAGCGATGCGACCGACCCGCCGCCGGAACCCACTTCGGCGATGTCGATCGCCGGGACTTTCAGCATGTAGCCAGCGCCCTTGGTAAAGCGGCTCGGCATACTGATGCCGTCGCGGAATTCATATTCCGTGACTAGCGACGGTATGCCCCTTTCGATGATCGAGGCCTTGGCGGTCGTGCCACCCATGTCGAACACGATCAGGTTCGTTTCGCCCAGCAGCGCACCGAGACGCGCCGCGCCTGTCACGCCGCCGGCCGGCCCGGAAGCGACGGCGAATACCGGCTTGGCGCTCGCGCTCTCCACGCCGATCATTCCGCCGTTGGACGCCATGACCTGCAGCGGCGCAGCAATACCCAGGGCGACGAGCCGTTGCTGCAGACGGATCAGATAACCGCGCATGGCCGGCAGGAGATAGGCGTTCACCACGGCCGTGCTGGTGCGCTCGTACTCTTTCATCTCCGGCAGCACATCGCAGGAGGCGGTGATGAGAAGTTCCGGAAACGTCTCCGCGAGGATCTCGGCTGCGCGGCGTTCATGGGCCGCGTTGATGTAGCTGTTGATGAAGCAGATCGCGACCGCCTCAATTCCCTCGTCGCGAAAGCGGCTGGCGGCGTCGCGGACGCTCCGTTCGTCGAGCGGCGTCACGATGCTGCCATCGGCGGCGATGCGTTCGATCGCCTCCAGACGCCAGCGGCGCGGCACCAAGGGGTCCGGCTTGCGCCAGCGCATGTCGAACATGCCGGGCGTACGGATGCGTCCGATTTCCAGCACGTCGCGAAAGCCGCGCGTGGTCAACAGCCCGGTCCGCGCACCCACTCGCTGTAGGATGGTGTTGGAGGCCACGGTGGTACCATGCACAATTTCTGCCACGTCGCGACCTGCCATACCGGCATCGGCCAGCACCGCGACGATGCCGGCAACGACGCCTTCGCCGGGATCTTGCGGCGTGGTGGTCGTCTGGTTGATGAACATCCGGCCATCGGGATGGGTCAGTACGACATCCGTGAACGTGCCGCCCACATCGACCCCGATACGCACCCCGCCGGCACTCGGTCCGAGATTACTCATCGCACGCACGCCCGGCCCGATCGACCGCTCTTTCTCACGGCCGGCTTTCCGCCGGCGAAGTGATGCAGCTGCAGCATAAAACCTTCCTAGCCGGCGAGCATCATCTCGGCCGCGACGAGAGGCTGGTTGTGCGCCGCCGCCACGCCCGGACAGGCAATGACGCCGCCATGCACGTTGAGACCGCGCAACAGATTATGGTCCTCGGCCATCGCCTTGCGCCAGCCGCTCGACGCTAGATGCAGGATGAATGGCAGCGTAGCGTTGGTCAGCGCAAGGGTCGAGGTTCGTGCGACGCCGCCCGGCATGTTTGCGACGCAGTAATGCACAATATCGTCGATTACGTAGGTGGGCTCCGCGTGCGTCGTCGGCCGGCTGGTCTCGAAGCAGCCGCCTTGATCGATCGAAACGTCGACCAGTACCGCTCCGGGGTGCATTTTCTTGAGCATGGCGCGGGTGACGAGCCGCGGCGCCGCGGCGCCGGGGCTGAGTACAGCGCCGATGACCAGATCGGCGGCGACGACATGCGCCTCGACTGCTGCGGCGGTGGCAAATACAGTTTTGAGACGAGGACCGTAGAGCCCATCGAGCTCTGCCAGCCGCGTCTGAGAGCGATCGAGGATGGTGACGTCGGCGCCCATACCGAACGCTATGCGCGCCGCGTTGGTGCCTACGACACCGCCGCCAAGTACCGTAATCACAGCGGGTGCCACTCCGGGCACCCCACCGAGGAGAATGCCCTCGCCGCCTTGCGCGATCTCAAGACAATGGGCACCGACCTGCACCGCCATGCGCCCCGCAACTTCGCTCATCGGCGCCAGCAGTGGGAGGCGGCCCTTGTCGTCGGTCACCGTCTCGTAGGCGATGGCGGTGCATTGTGAGGCCATAAGCAACTTCATCTGCGGCCGGTCAGCCGCGAGATGAAGATACGTGAAGAGGATTTGACCCGGCCGCAGCATCGCACATTCGTGTGGCTGCGGCTCTTTGACCTTAACGATCATGTCGGCTGCCTCGAACACGTCCGTCGCCGAGCGTGCAATCGTGGCGCCGGCCGCGCAGTAAAGCTCATCCGGGAAGCCAACAGCCTTGCCGGAGCCGGTTTCGACGACGACGACATGGCCGCTCGCCACCGCCTCATGCACGCCGTCCGGCGTTATAGCAACGCGGTATTCGTGGACCTTGATCTCCTTGGGCACGCCGAGACGCATGATGTCACCGACCTCCAATATCTGCCTCATGCCAGGTTGAGCAACACGTCGCCAAGTATCTCGAACATCCGGTCGATCTCCGACTTTTCGACGGTGAGCGGCGGCGACAAGGCGATGATGTCGCCCGTCGTCCGGATCAACAGCCCCTGCTCGAAGGCTTTGACAAAAGCGTCGTAGGCGCGCGTCCCGGGCTTGCCCGGCCGGGGCTCAAACTCAATGCCGGCCATGAGGCCGATGTTGCGCAGATCGATGACGTGCGGCAGGCCGCGCAGCGCGTGGACCGCGTCCTCCCAGTACGGCGCCAGCGTGGCGGCGCGCGTCAACAACCCCTCGCGCCGATAGATATCGAGCGTCGCCAGGCCAGCCGCGGCGGCGACTGGATGGCCCGAATACGTATAGCCGTGGAACAGCTCGATGGCGTTCTCCGGTCCGGTCATGAAGGCATCGTAGATCGCCTTGCAAACCACAACCGCCCCCATCGGCACGGCGCCGTTGGTCAGTGCCTTAGCCAGCGTGATCATGTCGCGCCGGACGCCGAAATAAT
>OBLU010004624.1_pt1 | contig 12397 bp, 21 predicted proteins | sample 1518681 | NCBI WGS metagenome assembly OBLU01 (sample SAMEA3539304, study PRJEB22396) | soil metagenome | biome: tundra; feature: field; material: soil | place: USA | collected 2010-05 | depth 0.15 m | reverse complement strand
AGAGCAACCCCGGAGCCGTCACACGTGGACGTATAGATATATGGCAATCGTCAACCGGGTTATCGCATTTACGCCTGAACAGGATGCCGGGCTCCGCGTGGAGTCAGTCAAGCAAGGGTGTTCGGTTTCCGAACTCGTCCGCCGCGCCGTGACTGCCGCGCTCCGGAAGGCAGAGGAGTCCACCCATGCAACATAACTGGATAAGTTTGGCTGCCGACAAACTTGGCGGAAAGAACTGCCCACAGATTCACGGCAACGGACGCTTTGCTTTGCGGAACGAATCCGGCTCCATCTTTTTGTATGAGACAGCGTACCAAGCCGCCGCCTCGCAGGCGTTCCACAACAGCCGAATATGGGACCTCCTTCCTGTGAACTTCGACGCGATACCCGACCTTGAGGATGCCGACGAACGGCGTGCGCGTCGCCGCGCGGAAAGGCAGGGCGCATGAACTGCCCATCAGGCAAGGTTCAGTTCCGAACACGGGAGTCAGCAGCATCCGCGATTGAACGTGCCGAGCGCCGTGGGACGACGTGCCGCGTGTATCGTTGCCCTTTTTGCTCCGCTTGGCACATGACCAGCAAGCCCTTGGCGGCCTTTGCCCACAGGTTACGCGCGCCCGCGCTCAAGCGCCTGTTGGATGATCTCGGACGCCGGATTGCCTTGGAGTTGTTTGACGTGGTTTTTACCGAGGCTTTTGAAGAAGCGCTCGAACGGCGCACCCAACAGGCAATCCTGAAACTGGTGGGAGTCAAAGCATGACTTGGGTCAACCTACGAACGATGGCCCTGCCGGACGACGTGGCCACTGACATCGATTGGGAGCCCGCACCCGACGCCACAGCCCGCGTCAGCGCCCCGAGCAAGGCAAGGAAGGCAGAGCGACCCCACCCCAAGCAACACAGGGCTTACGTGACAATAAGTGTCGTTCAGAACCGAACGGAGAAGCATGGAACGCATCGAAGCAATCCGCCGAGCGAAAGCCCTCATCGAACACTTCAGTTGCCTTGAGGGTTGGTCTGTCGTACTCATGCCAGAGTTCCCTGAGCCTTACAGCGAAAAGGGTGGCTTCTGCTCCGACGCAACTCGCACGATCTTCTTGGCCGAAAAGTGTCTGCATGACGACGCCAACGCCCGAAGGCTCATCCAGCATGAGGTAGCGCACGCCCTGACGCCTGATGATTGGCACCACGGCGAAGAGTGGAAGCTCGCAGTGGGTGATCTGTGGAGAGACCCAACGCTCGCGAGTATCTGGCAATAAGTGTCAGTTCAGAACCGAACGGGAGAAAAGGCATCATGGAAGACATCGAAGTGACGATCACCGGCTTGAGCGACTTGCAGGACTCGCTGGAGCGCCTCGGAACCGTTGAAGCAAAAGCCATCGTAAAGCAAGGGCTGTCCGAGGGTGGAGAAGCCTTCCGGGGAGCGATGATGATAGAGGGAAGCACCAACAAGGCAGAGCTAGGACAAGCACTCGGACAGAAGGCCAACTGGAGCAAGAGTGTCAAGCTGGGTGAGGAGTTATCAGGGCGCGTGCGTGTGGCACCCAAGGGAAGCCTGCCAGACCTTCACGTTGCTCGTGGTGGAGGCATGCAACCAAAGGGACACATCTACCGACGCAGCCTCGCCTACATCGTGAAGATGATGGAGTTCGGCGGGCGCGACGCCCGAGCAGCGAACGTTGGGCGCACTGCCCCGATCACGCGCGCCTTCGAGACCTACAAGGGCGCGGTGCTGGAGCGCGTGATCGCCATCATAAGGGAACGCCTGAACCTGTCGGACACACCACCGGACGCAGAATGAGCACCCTCGCCATCATCAAACTCTGGTGGAAGATTTGGGCCGCACACTGGCTGCGCATCACGTCACCGCTTTCCGAGCAAGAACTTGATTACATCTACCAGACCTGCGCTGGTGACCCGGCGCTGCGTGGGATTATGGACGACATAAGCAAGCTGCGTCGTTGACTGGTTACCTTCGTGAGCGTTGAGCAGAGCGCTTGACGCGAGAAACCCACGAAAAACTAACTCACGTGTTATCTAGGGGATAGGCGCCTCCGTTTTGAAAAAGACGGCCTCTCCGGTTTGCGCCAGCCTCCCGCTCAATTAAATGCGGGGGTTACCACCGGGGTTACAACGGGCCTATTTGCCCTTTATTCGCGCCTGCTCGGGTCGCGGTAACTACTACTGTCGTCACCATTTACGCGCGTTTACAACAGGAGAAGGTCGTCACACGAGCTTGTAATACTGAACCCCATGACCACAAAACTGACGCTCCTTGGCCCGGCGGCCCGCAATAAGCATGGGCAGGCGTGCGTCCGCGTCCAGTGTTCCTGCGGAAGTCCTGAGTTCGTTGTGCGCAAAGATTCATTCGACCAAAACCGCTCAACTTCCTGTGGCTTCTGTCGCCGGGGTGGGCGCAAGGTGAAAACTGCTCCAGTTACAGCGCCGGTTATTGCTCCGGTTCCCGCTCCAGAAAGCACCCCACACTTCAAGCGAGGAACTCCTGACTGGTACGCCGACCAGATTGCGAGCAAGGAAGCCGCCGCGCTTGTGCTGGAGATTGACATCAAGAAACTTCAGGAAAATATCACTGACCTTTTGGTGCTCAAAGCGTGGACTGCCGAGTGCGCTGCGTTCGACAAGTTGAACCATCAAATCTCTCGCCTGATGACTGCGAAGGACAAAGCCGAAACAGGGACTGTGAAAAGCAACAAGACTCAGGCTGAACTTACGAAGGAGCGCATCGCGGCGCTGCGGGGGAATAAGTGACACCCTACGAGATCACAGCGAAGGCGTGGGAGGACGAGATACTCTCGGGTGCTCGCCCGGCTTGCATCTGGACGCGCCGCGCCATCGAGCGCCAGCGTGCCGACCTGCTGCGGCAGGGTCAGGACAACTTCCCGTTCGTCTGGCAGCCCGACGACGGGGCGACGGTCATCGACTTTATTTCCTGCACCACCCACATCAAGGGCGAGCACGCGGGTCAACCGTTCATCCTGTCACCGTGGCAGACGTGGTTGATCCTGACGCTGTTCTCTTGGAAGCGCACCGACAACCTGAAGCTCCGCCGCTACCGACGTCTCCTACTGGAGTGTGGAAAGTCGTCAGGCAAGACCGCGCTGTCCAGCGCCATCCTTTTGTACCTGCTTGCAGCGGACGGTGAGGGTGGTGCCGAGGTTGTGACGGCAGCCCGCGCCACGAATCAGGCCCGCCTGTGTTTTGACTTCTGCCGTGACACCCTGCGCGCCAACCCGAAACTTACCGCCGCCTTCGGGCTCAGAGTTTTGCAGCACAGTATTGTCCAACCATCCTCCGCGAGCACGTTGCTGCCGGTGAGCGCACAGGGCAAGTCGCTTGCAGGAAAGATTCTCCACGGTGCTGCGGTAGACGAACTTTGGAGCCATCGGAGCCGTGAAGTCTACGAGGAAATGTCGCACGGCTGCGACAAGAGAAACAACTCGCTGCTCATCTCGCTCGGTCACGCGGGGGAGAACATCACGTCGGTTGGGTACGAGTTGCACGTCACGTCCACGAAAATCCTGAGCGGAGAGTTGACCGACGAAAAGACGCTGTCCGTTATCTTCTCAGCGGAAGGCTACGACTGGAAGTCAGACGATGCCATCCTCGCAGCCAACCCGAACGCGGGCGTGAGTTCGTATCTGGAAACGATCAAGGAAGCCCGCGACCGCGCCGTGGCCATTCCCGCGCTCCAGCCCGTATTCAAATCTCACATGTTGGTTTTGTGGGAAGACGGGAACGAAGTCAAGCAGTGGATTTCGACGGACGTTCTTGCGCCGTGTCGCCAGCCCGGACTGCGGATGGAAGACTTCAGGTTCTGGAGCGTCGGTGAGCCGGGCGTCACCCAGCCCGACCAGCTACGCCCATTCGTCGTCGGCATCGAGCGGTCAAGCCATCAGGAGCGCGCTGCTGTGATCTACGCGACGAAGGCCTATCTCGCGGGCGTTGAACGCCTTTACTTATTCTCCAATTACTTCGAGCCTGCCGCGCCCGACTCCACCGCCTTGGCTCCCAATGACGACGAGTCGATGGCTGACTCTATTCTCGCGTTGGCGCGAACGCACATTGGCTACGGAGTGACCTTGAACGAGGACGGTTACAGCTTCAAAGCACTCGCCCACGATGCGTGGTCCGCGCCTTCAGCGAAGTTTGAAAAGTGTGGTGTCGCGCCGGTGCCGTTCACCAAGACGGCACGGACGTTCTCACCCGTGATGGACTGGCTGATGTCGTTGGCGCTGGCGGGCCGACTCCACTTCGCGGACGACGATGAGATTCTCGCGACGGCGCTGCTCAGCATCCACGCGCACCGTGACTTGAACTCAAACTTATTCCCGCGCCGCGCGAACCCCGACCGTCCGATTGATGCTGCCATCGCCGCGTTGTACGCGCTGAGACTCGCGCAAGCGCCCGGCATGTTGGCGTCGCCTGAAGTGAGCGATGTCAAGGCAATCTTTTTACTTGACGACGGCTCCGTGAGCGAATCGTCGCCGAACGGTTTGGTGCAAACACACCCGCCGCTGGAAGCCAAGGAGTTATATGGAAACTGAAATCAAGCTGTGTGAGTGCGGATGCGGACAGCCAGCGCCGATTGCGAAGGAAAATGACCGCTGCAATGGTGCCGTTAAGGGGCAGCCGAAGCGCTTCATCAACCACCACTGTAAAGCTACTACGTTCAAAGACAAACATGGCATGTCACGGTCACGAGAGTATTCATCTTACCGTGCAGCGAAGAAACGTTGCGCTTGTAAGCCGGGTAGCACGCATTGGGAGAACTACGCGGGTCGCGGCATAAAGTTCCTGTTTGATTCCTTCGAGCAGTTCTTCACCGAGTTAGGCCCGCGCCCTGAAGGAACGACTCTCGACCGCTTTCCGAACCAGCACGGCAACTACGAGCCGGGCAACGTCCGATGGGCAACAGCGAAGGAACAAGCGAACAATAAACGATACGGAAATCAATGGGGCAAAGCCGCATGAAGTTCTGCTCCGAAGGTGGCTGTGTCGGCATAGCGGTGTCGGGGAACTTCTGTCCCGAGCACCTTGACCCCTTGCAGCGCAAGGAGCGGAACACTCCACGGCATGAGATGGACGCGTGGTACCGCCGGGCGTGCTGGAAGGGAAAAAACGGTGTGCGCGCCCTGAAAATCCGCCGTAACCCGCTGTGTGAGACACCGGGCTGCGGAAATAAAGCTTGCGACGTTCATCACACTCGACCGTGGAAAGACACGCGAGATTGGTTCATTTTTATGGGCGGGATTGACATGCAGTTTTTGCAGTCACTCTGCAAGCGGTGCCACTCGGCCATCACCATGAAAGAGTTTCAGTTCGGACCAGACCAAAAACAGGAGAGATGAAAATGTATTCACGCGGAGTAATCGTAGAGCACCGAGAGGGTGCCGACTGGGCGTTGGTGCTCACGGCAACACGAAACGAGTACGGGCGCAGAGAGCTCTGCCCCATGCTTTTTGCCAACGACGGGTGTGGAATCTTGGCGGTCGCGCCGAGTCTGAAGTCGTGGGTGAAGGCCGGGCTGGTCTTCGTTTATAACCCGCCGCCCGAGCGCCGTGAAGAACTGCTCGGTAATGCGGTAAACGAGTTCGTGCGTGCCGTGTCGCTGCGGACGAACATACTCGAAAGGTCAAGGGTGGGTATCGTCAGCCGCGCGAAGGCCCGCAACGAACAGGTGGTGCCACCGCAGGGCTTCGTGCTCAGTGAAGCGATGGAACCGGCTTTTCACTGGTTGGCGTCGCGGTCGGAGACCGCCGGGCAGGCGCTCAAGGTTCTGACGTACTTAATTGGGAAACACAAGCTCGGCGACCTTACCCAGCAGGAGCGGGAAGCGCTCGGCGACCGCCTCATCAAAAAAGGAGACCAAGGCCGTGTCATTTTTGAGCAGCGTTAAAAACATGTTTCAACTGCAGCAGCGTAGCACCGTGGGCTTTATCACGGTAACAGGCACCGATAACTACGGCGAACTGCCGGAGGGCTTTTTCCGTGTCGAGGCAGCCAGCGGTCGGAAGTCACTAGGTTATAAGGGCAGTTTTGTCTCCTTCGACTGCGGAAATACCGTCGTCGATGGTCAACGCATTACGCTGACCGTGCCGCGCGAGTCGCTGCCGGTGGTCAAACTGAACTTCAGCAAACCGACGGAAGGCGTGCAACTGGTCGGCTCACACAGCGTGGTTGATACGGACACTCTGGAGCGCGACAACGGCGTGGTGTGGGACGGCGCGCGCCCGGCGGACGGTCCCGTCTGGCGGTGAAGCCGTCACACGGGCGTGCTTCATAGGCGCGGAAAGAGGCGCTGAACGAATACTCGATTGACGGAGCCCATCATGTACATCCAATGCCTTGAAACCTACCCTGTTGTCAGCGAACGCGGGAAAAAGATTCATGTCCCTCGTTCAGTTGCTGAAGTCGCAATCTACCGTGGCGAGGCTACGCTCGCGCCGCGCCCGAACTACGGCACTCCCGAGTGGATGGCCGAGCGCGCCGCTGAGGATGCGAACCGCCCGCTTGCTGCGGGAGATGTCAACCCCGGCGTCGTTGGTACTTGTTGGGGTGTAATCGACCGTGACATGAGTCTCTACTCCATTGTCAGGGTCATCAAGCGATGTGGCTCTGATCTCACATATTACCGGACCCCGCCCCCGGAGGCTCCGCTTTCCATTCACAGGCAGTATCACGATTTGGCTAGAACGGAGCCCGATGCAGCGTGCGTCGCACTCGAAGTAGCGAAGGCCGCCCAGCTTGCTCGGCAGAGTGCCGAGAAGCAGGGAACCCGCGACGTGATCTGGAAAAGCTAGTAACACGGCACGGTAATTATGGTGGGGGAGCGGTCGGGCACAAAAGGGAGTAACTCATGGAAAACAACGAAAGCATTCTTGAAGCGCGCGGCGATAAGGGCTGGTCGAAACTGCCGGACAACGCCCCGCAGTTCGTTAAGACCTTTGTCACCGAATACCGCCGCGCCGAGCTCGATGGCCGCCCGATGAACCGGCAGTATCTTGCCAGCTACAACAGCGGAGCGGAGACGCGGTCGCTGACTGCAACCACAGCACTGGATTTTGGCCGGAAGTTATTTCACCACTCGAAGCCCAACGAGCCGTCGCTCGCCTTCAAAAAAGCGTTCGTGGAGAAGCATTTCCCCAAGATGACCGCCGACGAAATCCGTGCCCACCGTCTCAAACGGCAAGGCGAAGCAATACAGGCCGATGCTGCGGCAGCTCGCGCCGCCGAACAGCTTGAAGCCGACATCCGCCAAGTGAAGCGCGAAATGTTCCCGTGGGAACAATAAAAAGGAGAACCAAACTTGAGTCAAGCCGTCGTCACAAACGAAGCACCCGCACCGCTGTCCGCTGCGCAACAAGCTGCCCGGTGGTCGCGCCACATCGGTCTCCTTGCGATGGAGCCCTTAATCCTTCGCCAAATCTCGGCGGAGCAAACCATCGCCGAGCAGACCATACAGATTGCTGCACTTCAGAGCGCCGTCTTGAAACTGAAACACGGCAAGTAAAGTCTTGTCCCCTCGGGCACGGGGACGGGTGAGGTGGTAACACCCACCCGGTACGGTGCCTACGCGTCTCCAGCAGTACGCGGTTCATTAAAGCGCTGGCCTGCTCGGAGAGCTACGGGCCGCCGGTTGAGACTTGCCTTTTGACCGGCAGGCCCACCATTTCTCGCACGGGCGTTGGAGAAACTGCCACGCTCGGCGCGGGGAGCCAAGCGTCACACGCGCACGGCACAGTGTCAGTAATAGACAGACCGGGGAGCAGAGAAAACACAGCCTAGTCCGCCGTGCTGCGATGATCCGGTCTATTAAAACTTTTCTAGGGGGAAGCCAGCTTGCAAATTACTACCTGCCCACCCGTCGCCGAAACCAGAGTTCACTTTGATAAGCACCAGTTTGACAACCGCCTGAACGCGCCCGTCGATGCTCATTACGTCGGCACCGGGAACGGAATCAACGGCTGGGTATCGACGGGCATTGACTTCGGCTCGTACGCCCTTATGCACACGTTCCATAGCAAGGGCGGGCGCGGTGACCGCCGCCTGACCACACCGCTGTGGGCGCAATCGGATGATGCAACGCGCCGTGTGATCTTGGCGTTCATGGAGAGCCGCGCGTTCTCCAAGAAAAAGCGCGCTACGCTCCGTGGTGATGAGCGGGAGCGCTTCCTTCAGGTCATGGCTGCGCTGAGGGTGCGCGTCACTTTTCTCACCGAGACCTGCGAACGCCTGTGTCACGAGTATGTCGAGTGCGCCGATGACGCCCGCCACAAGGTTCTCCAGACTCAAATCTCAAACGTTGACCGGCAGCTTCAACTCGCAGGCCGTCCCGATGTGTTCCACGGCGTGGTCACGGACTACTATCGGCTTCGATTGAACTCGGTCGAATGCGCCGAAAAATATGGCATGAGTCCTTGGGGAATCCGCCAGTTCCTGTATCGCATAAACCTTTGCGCGCGGTCTCTGGGATACACCGTAGATGCGACCGACCCGGAAGCAGTAGAGCAGCGCCGATTGCAAAAGGAAGCCACGCGCGAGCAGTACCGCGAACGGAAACGACTGGAGGTACGTGCCGCAAGGGAAGCCCGGAAGGCTGCCCGCGACGCTGCCAGAGAAGCCCGGTTGACCGCCCCGAAGCCACCCCGCGTGTGGCGCGCCACAGGGCGGTGCACTTACTGCGGTGGTGAACGGCGACCCGGCGGGCTGAGTTGCGCTGACTGCCACGACCGTAATCAGAAAGCGAGCAGGCTGTGGCGCGCGCGTAACAGCGCCCTGTAATACTGACCCGAAAAGGTCGTTTTCGCCGGTGCGGTTGCTCGGCATAGGGCCGCACCCGGCCCCTTAAAAAGGAAAGCTAGGGGTATCGGGTCACCGACCGCCTAAGTATCGCGCTCAAGTCACCCTGTCGCCGAGTTTTGGGCAAGAAAAGGCCCCGCCCGAGGGCAGGGCCGTTGGTGACTGGTGGATTTACCGCACCGCCATCCTGAGCAAGCGCTCGGCTGCGAGAACGTTTTTGGTTTCCTCTTCGAATCCTTGCAGTGTCCCGAGCGCCGCCAGAAATTCGCCCTGATCCAAATAGGCCGCGACCTCGCCCAACTGATCGACGAGTTTTTCGATTGATGCGAGCGCAATCGTGCGGGCGGCCTTCCGCGCGTTCTCGGCTTCCGTCGCCTTCTGCATATCCCGCCTTGCGGCGGAGATTCCGTCATCCGCTGGGGTAGTCATACCGCCTCCTTCAAAATGACCGGCGGAGCAGGCGTGACCTTGCGGCGGCGCACCAGCTTGGGCTTCCCCGCCTTTGCCTTCTGTCGTTTGATGAATGCCGCGCTGTTCTTGGCATTCTGTTCGTTGTGAAAATCGCAGTAGCTGCGCCGCGAGCCGTCCTTGTTTTTGCGGGGCGTTCGTTTGCATCCCGCGCGGACGCAAAGGCCAGCCCTTTTGCGTTCTTGGTAACCCGTGAGCTTCGGCATGATCTTTCCTCCCAACATTACTACCGCTCCGCTGCCAGTCGAAGTCAACTTCTTTAGAATGAATAGGTTGAGAAAAAGTCGCCGCGCGATGAAACTTGTGGTACAATAAAGCTGCTCAAGTGTCGGTCTCGGAGAGTACTGTCAGTGTGGGTACTGAACCGCGCTTGAGAACCGTGGGTCGCGGCATGACAGCCGCAACGGGGTTCGAATCCCTTACTCTCCGCCAGTACGCGGCCTGCGAATATAATGCTTGACAAAAACCCCATCACAGTTTATGGTGACAGTGGTTCTCAAGCGCGGTATCAGTACCAAGATTGCGGGGCGGCCTAATCAGCCGCCCTTTCACTTTTAGGCGACGTGACACAAGCGCGCGGGGCGGAAGGCAGTCACAGCCGCCTGATAAAGTGCAACAGGCCCCGCGCGAACGGTGCCTGTCGCCGAAATCCTCAGCGACTCGACCCGTAAGGCGTGATGAATCGAGCTAAGTCCTTATTTTAGAACATCTTCCATATAAGCCCTTTTCGGCTCAATACTTTGGAATGGTAATTTGTCCCCCGACGGTCAGGTCTTGGTGGACTCGGCTGGTACTTTTTTCGTAACGTATTCAATCGAGCTTCACAATAAGGGCAGGAACCTATGTTACCTTGGTTGGTCCCTGCATCACACCTAATATCCAGGGATACGGCCCCCGACTGACTGGCCGTGCCCTTCCCCGTGGATTTAGGCTTTTTGTAGAGGCAAGCCAAAGCGGAGCGTTCGTGTGTCTCTGGGAATCGCGTTCAAGGGTGCTGAAGGAATCGTGCTCGCGGCTGACAGCAGAGTGACGCTGCTTGCAGTTGTGCAACTCCCCGGATTGAAGGTTCCAGCAGGAACTCAGTTGGTCGTGCCAGCTACGTTTGACAACGCGACGAAGTTGATTAACAGCAAGAGTCAAGGTCACATCGCGGCGGTCACGTTCGGTGCTGGCGCAATTGGCCAAAAGGAACCGCGAACCGCTGCGAGCTTCATGCCGGAATTTGATTCTAAATTGGCGAAGGAACTTGCGGACACGAACGAGAAAAACCAACGGCTCACAGTGGAAGAATTTGCCAAGAAATTAGGCGATTTCTTCAGCTATCAGTGGAACAAAGCAGCGATGCCTACGCAGGGCATCGATGACATGATTTTCTTTGTTGCCGGATACGACGACGAGCGTGCGCCTTACGGCAGGCTCTACGAGGTTCGAGTGCCATCGCACCCGGCACCGACAGAATTTCTGGCGGGCCAATTTGGGGCAATATGGGGGGGACAGCGAGAGGTAACAGACCGACTACTTCAAGGGTTTGACCCAAACTTGCCGATGCTCGTTCAAGAACACCTCGATACTCCAAGCGCTGACCGGGCTAAGGCTGCGGACGCGCTTGCCGTCAAACTCAGAGAGAAGTTGACCATACCCATCCCTTGGCAGTTCTTGCCATTGCAGGACTGCGTTGACTTGTGCATTTGTTTATTGCGGACCACCATCACGATGCAGAAGTGGGTGGTCGGCATTCGTGGGGTCGGAGGTGCAATTGACCTCGCAACCATCACTCAATCCGGGGGCTTTACTGCTGTCCAGCAGAAAAAGATTTCAGGGGAACAGCTATAATCAAAGGAGGAAACGGCCATGCCACTATTGAAGGATTTAGACACGAACTCGGCCAGTAACGAAGATTGGCTACGCGTCGCGGAGGCTCAACAGATAACCATCGAGGCGAATGCGAAAAGCATTGCTCTGGGAGACGGCCTGTTTGTGCGCGACGATTCCGACATGGCTATAAATGCCTTGTTTGATTGCGGGCCGAATGTAGAGTCACCGACGAGCGCCGACCTCAAGAGCAGGGGTGTGAGAATTCGTTTCTAAGACGACAGCCCCATGCCCGTTGACGTGTTGTCGATGTACGACGCAACCCCAGATGAAACATCGCTGTATCAGGGGGATGTCTTCGACGGCATCCCCCTGATTTTTCTTCCCGACAAAATCTCAAAGTGGCTAATCCTTCGTCCAGACCCCAAGAGCGCCCTGACAGATGTTGATGAGGTTTTGGGCGGGCGGGTACCGAAGTGGTTCCGTGCGCAGGCGGAAGGAAGCGTGAAGGATGCATGGACGTTTGGCAATAAGGAAGAATTTGTTGCAGCAAAAGCCAGAAAGATGCGGGTCATAATCGTCACTCAAACGTGTGACCTCGTGCAACGCAGCAAGTACCAAGTCGCGCCGGTCTACTCGGCCAATGCCTTAAACGCAAACGACAAGGAAAACCTTCGGCTAAACGAGTTCTATTACATGTTTTACCTCCCTGCATTCCCACCTGCCATCGCTGAAGATTCCTACGTAGACTTCAGCGAAATCCAGAGTGTCCCCAGAACATATTTCAAACCTGATGCCGTAGTCACAAGATTCAGCGAAGCGACACGCGTGGAGTTCCAAGCACAAGTTGCCGAGTACTACGGGAGGCCATTTGGGTTCAATGTGCGCGACCGTTCGCCCCACACCGCAGAATTCGCATGTGTGCGCTGCTTTTATGCCCACTATCGACTGGAAAAAAAGGCGGCCACGAAAGGTAGTAGATTTCCTGAATGCGACAAGTGCGGCGATGCCGCATTGTGGATTCGAATCAGCGATGCGGTCCAAGGGAGTGATACCAGTGATACCGAAAAAGCCAAAACCACGGGCAATTAGGGAAACTGTGGGATATGGCAGCCTAAGTTGCGCGCTGGTTGCAAGTCATTAGAACACCGCGTATTATCACGGAAGTGGCCTGTTCATCGGCCTTTGCGCGAAAGGGCGGTAATAGAATCCCCCCTTCCGCACCAGCATATTGATTCCACCCGAATTTGAAAACGGGCCGCGGCCCCGACGGAGCGCTTTTTGCAATGACCATTTTG
>OBLU010004622.1_pt1 | contig 12403 bp, 9 predicted proteins | sample 1518681 | NCBI WGS metagenome assembly OBLU01 (sample SAMEA3539304, study PRJEB22396) | soil metagenome | biome: tundra; feature: field; material: soil | place: USA | collected 2010-05 | depth 0.15 m | reverse complement strand
TGGTCCGCGATGCCCGGCGACACCTATGCGGCGATCCCACCCGGTAAACAAATACCTACATTTTTACTGTGCGCCGGTGACAAAGCCGGCCAAACCCAGAGAGATTGAGGACCATTTGCTCGAAACGCTGGCGCCTCCAATGAACAAGCAGTATCCGGCGACGATACGGAGAATTACCGGGGCATTCTAGATGGCTGAAATGTCCAAAGAACCGATCGGCGATCTCAAGGTGCCGGGATTGCGCGCCCACATGGGCGACTGGATCTACTACATCACGTTCTTGCGCCTTCAGGATATCGCGCAGCGCGTTTCTCTGGCCCAGGACCTTCATAGCAGCAAGGCATTGAAGGATCTCATCCAGCGCGAAGTTGACGAATCGATTCATTCCCAGGCGATCAAGAGGTACTTGCTTGGTCAAGAACAGAGGCTCTTCAATGCGCTCGTTATCGCCATCTATGGCGGTGCCCCGACCTGGGCTGAACTGAAAATCGACGATACAGCGAGGTCGGGTTTGGGAGCACTGCCGAGCTACATGAAAGGCGCGTTGGGAGTATTGGCCTTTGATGGTTCGGAAAAGCTGTTTGCAGTGGATGGACAGCACCGTGTCGTTGGTATCCAGAGAGCTGTAGCGGCAAAAGAGGCGCTCGGCGATGAAGAGGTCTGCGTTATCTTCGTCGGTCATTCCAACGATCGCGTCGGGCTGCAGCGCACGCGGCGATTGTTCACAACGCTTAACCGGTATGCGAAACCTGTTAACAAGACTGAAATCATTGCGCTGGATGAAGACGACGCAATGGCCATTGTGACACGGCGGTTGCTCGAAAGCTACCGGCTACTGAAAGATTTTACCTCGATCAAGAGAGGCAAGAGCATTCCGGCCAGCGACCGGCGGAATCTTACAACCATCGTCACGATCTATGATGTCCTGGATAGATACCTGAGCTGGCAATGGAAGGATCGCCGCGACTTCAAGAAACAGCGCCCCGGAGACCGCCAGCTGAACGAGTTCTATCGGCAGACGGTCGCATTATTCGACGGCCTGAAGAACGCTTTCCCTCCGCTCGCCGAACTGGCGAATAGTAGCCCTGATCAGGAGATCAGCTTTAAGTATCGCAATCGAAGCACCGGCGGCGACCTGCTGTTCCGTCCGGTCGGCCTTCTCATGGTGGTGTCGGTCATTCGCTATCTTCTCGATGAGGGGAAAACACTGCAGCAAGCCTTGTCGGCAATAGCCGGCGCTCCTATGTCCCTCTCGGAGCCTCCCTGGGCAGGGTTGCTCTGGGATTCCGCCAATCATCGAATGACTGTTTCGTCGGAGAACCAGCGAGTGGCGACGCGCATACTCCTGCATGGCGTCGGCGGCCGTTTGGCTGCGCTAAAGAGCACGTCTGACGCTCTCATAGCAGAGTGGGCTGGCATCATCGACCGGCCTGAAGATTCGGTCAAGCTACCCGTTTGGAAGAAAAAGCAATGACCGGGAGAACTTGGATAATTCGAGTCGATCTCAAGTCATGTGACCCTTGGGAGGGCCGATGATGAACTGGCTTCCGTTCCTTCGTCACTACGGGCCGATACCCCGCAACGACAACATGTATGACGAGACGATTCAGCGATCCGCTCGCCGTCAGAAGATCGCTCCCATCGAATTCGAGCATCCGATGCAAGATCTCGTTTTGCAGTGTTTTGATCGTCGAACGACCGATCCGGTATCCGTCATTCTCACGGGAACGGCTGGCGACGGCAAGACCCACCTGTGCCGTCAGGTATGGAAGATCCTGAAGGGGGATGACAAAGCATGGGCCTCGGACAATCCCCATCTCAGTCTGGAGTTTGCTTACCCGAAAGATGGAAAGGCGTGGCCTCAATCTGACGATTCGGCTCTCTATCGTCCGGTGAAAATCCACTTCGTTCGCGATCTCAGTGGATGGGCACCGCAGGGCGGTGCGGAGTGGGAACCAGCGAAGGAAGCACTCCTTCTCGGATTTTGCCGGTCCATGTTGACCGCGGACCGCAATGAGATATTTCTCATCGCCGCCAATGACGGCACGCTGCTCGAATCCTGCCGCAAGCTGACCCAAACAGACGATGTGAAGCGTGCGCGGGAACTATTTGAGGACTTATTGGTCAAGGAGCGGCAGGAACACGCCGGCGTTCGGCTCAAGTTTTTCAATCTCAGTCGTGCCAACTCGGCAGAGCTGTTTGATCGCGCACTTCACGCCTTCCTCGGCCACCCCGGCTGGGAGGAACTCCGGCAACAGGTGGCCGGCGAGAATGAGCTGTTCGGACCGAAGTGTCCAATTCGGCATAACCTGGAACTCCTCAACACCGACCTGGTCCGCGAACGGCTGAGATCACTGCTCGAACTATGCGATCACAACGGGCTCCATGTACCCATTCGGCAGATTCTTATCCTGCTAACAAATGCGGTTCTCGGTCACCCTGACGCCAAGGATCACCTGATGGTGGCCGCAGACGTGCCCAGGATCATTGCTGCCGGTACGGTTTCGAAGGCGAGCCTCTACAACAATATTTTCGGCGGCAACCTCCCGGAGATTCGCCGGTTGGACGTCACCGTCTTTGACTACCTGGAACGGTTTCAAATTGGCCATGAGACCTCGAATCGAGTGGACAATATTCTGATTTTTGGAGAAGGAGACGAGCATCTCGGAGTTTACTTCGATCAACTCGTTGCCCAGGATCTTTTCTAGGGCCGATTCCCGCTTCTACGCCGCGAAGCAGCAGTACATTGAAGGTACCGACGAAAGTGGTGAGCAGTCGCAGGAGTTCTTGCAGCTTCTGACCGGCCAAAGGCGCGGGATGTTTTTTAAGATCGCCAAGGGCCATGAAGAAGAGCTGAATCTTTGGGAATTGACCGTCTTCAAGTTCGCTGGCGAATACCTTGAGGCGGTCGTCGACACGCTGAAGCGGGGCGCAGCCGTCAAGCGACCTATCCTTTCGAGACTGATCAAAGGCCTGAATCGCGTGTTTACCGGAATGCTCATTAACAGTGACCGTGAGCTATTCCTGGCTACCAGCGGCAACAACTCACTGGCGAAAGTGAGCCGGATTCTCGTGGAACGGGTGTCGGTTGACCCAAACAAGGGTGAGAAGATCACTCTCCGGTACGACCGCGTAAGCCGAGGCGTGGTGTTATCCGTTTTCTTCGCTCCCGATCTTCAGGTCGATTTCAATCTGACGTTAATTCGTTATGAGTTCCTGTCGCGCATCGCGATGGAAGGTGCGCTCCCGGCAAGTGTTTCCAAGGAATGTTATGAGGATCTGCTTGCGCCGAAGAGTCAGCTTATTGCTACGCACACAAAACGGCAGCAGAGGGACGGGGCCGTTCCAGGATCTGCCGTCCGCCTGGGTTTGCTCGCTCTGACCGATCAAGGAATGCGCGATCCCCATTATGTCGAGGTCATCCCATGACCGCGCCACCCATCCCCCTGCCGCCACCGGACACATTTGATCAGTCGTCTTCAATGTGGGTGGACGAGGCGATCTGGGGGCATCGGCTTTACGATGAGCAATCTCCCTGGATGGTGCTCCTTGAGTTCTTGAACGTCTTTCATCACGAAGCGGGGAAAGGCCGGGCCTTCGACGAACCGAATGGATTGAACACGCTCAAATATCGGGCAGCGCACAGGCTGCATTTGCGCAACATCCTCTTCAACAATCCTCATCTCGCTGAAATCCGTTTCGCCTACCCGCACGACACCAACCGCTGGGATGAATGGCTCAAGCGTATGAAGTCGGCGACGGGCATTGCTCAACCTCAATTTGACTATGTCAAGGATCGCTTCCATTCCTTCGATGACTTCGCCGAGGTCGTTTCCCTAATTCGTTCGTCGAGCATTGAGGTGAACAGCAACAAGCGCTGGACCTCGAAATTCGTGTTCCCCTACGGCAAACACAGTCTCTACGAAGATCTGGATAATAATGCGTCAACCAACGACCGGCGCTTCTTTGGTCGCACCGGTGAAGTGTTCTACCTGATGTGTTGCCGCGCCAAGCGCAAGAAAGAACTGTTGGCTGCCCTACAGAAATGCTTTACGAAAACTGATCCGACCTGGGATACCGTCGTCAAGTCTCTCCAGCCGCCCGAGGACGAATCGTATAGCCGGGACCGGGCAAACGCGTTTCTGCCCTATGCAGAACATCCGTTCTTCAACGATGTCGTTGATGACTGGCTCGCAATTCTTCGACTGAACATTACCGGCTTCGACGTTTTTCCGCATCTTGTCAATCTGGCCGGCCTGCACCTGATCAAGTATCAGCTGACGATATCACGCCAGTTGCTCGGGCATGCGACGGCACCCGCTTTTATTTGTGAGGTCGTCGCTCCTCGCAAGACGCTTGTGCGTGAGATTTCCTGCGATCTCTACCAGGACAATAATCTGCTTCCGGCAGAAGCGGTGGAGGCATTCATTGCCAACATCGAATCTTCTCCCGCCTGGCAGCAGGCGCGGACCGAAAATGGAGCTTTTGAGAAATGCCGGGCCATTCTGCGCGATACGGTTCGCTGGGGCGAAGATTACGACGGCCATAGCGATCCGGAACTATTGATGCAGGCGCTCCGGCAGGCTGCCATGAAGCGCCATCGTCAGCACGTGGCCAATATCCACCGCAACTACGGGCGCGATATTGGGCTCGTCTCAAGACGTGGCACGGTCAAACTTCGCTACGCGCCAAACGATTCTCTGCTCAAGACACTGTTGTTTGCGAATGTCGATAAGCGCATTGAGCTGAATGAATTTCTGGCGAAGCTGCAGAAGCGGTACGGAATCGTCTTCGGCGATAGAGAAGCTGAGCAGGTCCTTCCTAAAGGTGATTTCGACAAGAAGGCATTCCGCGCTAACTCCAGGCGGCTGGAACAGCGACTCGGAAGCCTCGGCGTACTCAAGCGCTTGTCGGATGCCTGCGCGTACGTCATCAACCCCTATTATGAGGAACCCCGTGACCAGCGATGAGCTGATTGGCAGCATTGCCGCATCGTATCTTCGGGACCATCTCTCCGGCGATGATGCCACGGGGGTCGCTCGGTATCTTCTCGACTGCCTGACGGCAGATCAAACCGCTGCGGTTGCCAAGACGATCCTGGCCGACGCGAACCTCTCGCGGCTCGTCGAGATCAAGCTCCCCGTCCATTTCGTCGGGAATTACGGGCTGCCTGCCGATGTTCTGACAAGCGAGCGCACGACGTATTTCCGGAATGCAGCCTGTGATAGATCGGCCCTGCTTGTCGCCAACACCGGAGATGACGAGGAGCAGTCTCTCAAAGATCTTGTTTCGATCGGCGCGCCGGAACTCCTGGCGCAGCCCGAAGTGTGGGTGACCATCGCCGGCGATGGTCTGCCGATTCTTGATCAGCACAAACAATGGTGGCTCAAAGCGATCCAGGCGCTCGTCGAGGTGAAACAATTCGCTCTTGACCGGTTTGCTGAATACGTCCTTCAGACCAGGCAGGCAATCGAAGACGGTCACCCCATGCTCTCGGCGCTTGGTGTCGCCCTTCCCGCCTTACATCTGCCGCGGGATACCGGCTTTTTCCGCAGCCTGACCGACAAGACTGCGGGCCATCTTTCAAAATGGAAGGCGCTGTACACACAATGCGTTAAAAAGCGGTACTGCTATCTGCTCAAGCAAACACCGACGCAGGCGTTGCTCTTTGAAGACGACTTGGGAAAGTCTTTCGAGCACGTCAAGGACTCCATTCCTCAGGAACTGCATACCACGATTCTTGCGTATACCGGCGCCAACAGCGGTTGGAACGATGAAGCTGCCGCCTTGGCGCAGTGTGAATGGAAGTGGTAAAGCCTCTCTTCGATGGACTGAAGAGGGAGCAGTTCAATCTCGGCAAGGCCACACTGGAGTTTTATGACGAACGCGAAGCCGATTTGCTTACCTCCGACGAACGCGAGTATCTGCACCGGCTTCGGGAGAATCGCCGCACCGAGGCTCAGGACGAAGATGAGGAGTTCTATCGGCAGCATCGCAACGAACTGAAGGAGCAGTCCTCTCTTAAATCGAAGTGGGACCGTTTCGTATTCGGCACGGCCGTGGAAACCGAGGATTTTATCCAGGGGATCGCCGTCTGTCTGCGGTGGCTGTTTGACGAAGATCTCACAGCCAGAAAACGCCGGCTCACGATCCGGTCCGACCGGCGCACGAAAAAAGACTTGCGGGACCTGAGCAACGACGCCGGGCTATTTTTTGTGCAACGGTATCGAGGCCTCCGGGAACTGTTTGGCAAACGCGTCTTCTGGGATCTGGGCGAGTTGATGAATTTCCATGCCCTCAGCGATCAGTGGCGAAAAGCATCAAAGGCTTATGTGAATCGCTCCACGGCAAAGGGCGCTTTGCAGCTAAAGTTCTTTCTTGAGCTCGAGGTCGAGACTACGACCGGGACAACCGATACAACGGTGAAGCAGCTCGTCTGGAGCTATGATCCTAACTCGATTGCCAGCGAGTTTCCGGGAGACTGGTCTCGACTGACCGAACATGCCCTGGTCCATTCCCGAGTCAGCAAGGAACCGGTCAGCGGGAAGGGAAGATTTCAGTCGCTCGATCTCAGAAACATTAAGACACTCTATCCGGCCTACGGCCAGGATAGAGGCTCGTTTGTGGCCATCTACAAGAAGGAGAACGATCTTTGTCTCTCATGGCCGGCCGGCTTGTCTCAAGCTCAGCAGGAGGGCCTTGTTTCAGAACAAATCGCGACAAAGCTCCGGACCCTCTTCCAGATGTTCTGGGAAAGCTACCGGAGCGCCATCACCGGATTCGCCGCCGATGGACTCGCCTGCGACGCGCTTTTGAAACAGGCTGAAGACTACGGCACGCTCCTCAATGCCGTTTGCACGGACGCCAAAGGCGATCGCAATCGCGCGCGGCTGCTCAAGCCTCTTCTGGAGATTGGCACGGTCGGGGTGGAAGGTGGCCGAGTCACCGCTATTGTCACCCCGTGGCAGCCGTTGCGCCTCGCCGCCATGGCTGCGAAGGCAGTCCAGGTTTCTTCGTTGCTCCGCCATCTCCTGACCGCTGACGAAGTGCTTTTTGGCGATCCGCCGCTCTTCTTCAAGCAACTTGAACAGGAGCTGGCCCATCCCTACTACCCGGAAATTGTCCTTGGCTGGCAGACGACCCGGCCGGAACTCCTCTCTTTGACTGACTACCACCTCGACTACAGTCTGCACGAGGCGCCCGTTATCAGCAACGATGGTTTCGACGATACGAATGAAAGCCCTACCGAAACCTCTTCGCTCATTGTTGATCTGACAAAACGATTCCTGGATCTGTATCCTCACGAGCGCGCCAATCTTTCGGTCGTCTTATACAACTGCGATTCCGCGCGCCTGCCATATGCGCTCGTCGACAAGATGGCTGAACTTCACGAGGACGAAGAGGACATGCGCTGCCAGATCGTCCTGCGCCACCGCGATGGCGTCAAGCTGCGGGAGCTTTACGAAAAGATCATTGAGTCTTCAGATGCCGATGTCGATTCCTTCGTCACCAGCGAAGCAACCAAGGATTTCATGGCCCGCCTGCGGATTGGCATCATGGCCGATCAGGCGCCCGTGAGCGATCCGAAAGACGGTCCGCCGGCCGACATCGTTTTTCTGCAAGATGTCATCGCCCGGCACGCGGGCCTGGACTGGTATCTGGAGGCGTGCGATCCGGTCGAGACCGACTCCTTCATCCCGGCCCGCTGGTCCCGCCGCCGTCCGTCGGCGACCGATGATATGAAGTCGGTTGCTTACCTTTGTTGCCCGGTCCAAACCAAAGAAGGCTGGTCTTTTATCACCGCGGTGACGACGTTCTTGAAGGGTGATTGGGACGGACCCGCCAGCAGGCGTCTCTTGCCCGCCCGCAAGCTCGATTTTGATGATCCTGTGACGGCAAGCATTTTCAAGGAGATTCACAATCTGGGCAACTGGGTCGTTAACTATGACAAGCTTCTTGATCGTCGGCAGTTGTTGAATCAAAACGTCAAGGTCATCCGTTACAAGCAGTGCGCCACCCAGGGCCGAAATATTCTAATTTCCTCAACCGCTCCGCTCAGTCTGCTGCGGTCGATGGTCTTTGGCCGGATCAAAGACCTGAATCTCGATATCAGCGATTCTGACACCCGCAAACTGACCGAGCGGTTCATCACTGATGCCAACGATATTTCCGGTGACATCGTCTTGCGCGCGGCCAAACGAGGCCGCAACGCCAGTGAATTGATCGGCGTTGTTCTGAGCCGGTACATGATTCGGCATGAGATCGGGATCGAGCGGCGTTTTGGCTGGTATTTTCTGGATGACTACGCGGAATGGCTGGGGCAACGTGAGGAGCAGATTGCCGACATCCTGGCCCTGGCTCCCGAGCAAACAACAGACGGCCGGCTTCAGCTCGCCGTTACCATTGCAGAATCCAAATACATCGATGCCGCTAATCTGGCCGCGAAACGCAAGGAATCGCAAAAGCAGCTCCGGGACACGGTCCGGCGGATCAACGATGCTCTTTTTGGCAATCCCAAACGCCTCGATCGAGAGCTTTGGCTTTCCCGTTTTTCAGATCTCATCCTCAATGGCATCCAGTTCCCGGCGAACTCCCCCATCGATCTTTCGGCCTGGCGACGGGCGTGCGAGAGGGACGATGCGGCATTGTTTTGCGCGGTTATTCTCATATCTTCGTTTCGGGTCCTTCTGACGCTGAGGAATGTTCGGAACTGGTAAGCGTGGCCGAAGCGGAACATTCGTATCAGGAGGTTTTCTCCCGCAGTCGGCTGCGTGAACTGGTCATGAGCTACTGGAATAACGCAGATCCAGGCCCGATGCGAAAGGCAATCGCCGGTCAAGACATCTGGATGGAACAAACATACCGCAAGCCTTCAGAACGTATCGAGATCATCGGGCGTCGTAAACGCACCGAAGATCCCCCGGACGATACCAGCGCCAATGAGAACGGTGGCGGCCCAACCCCGCCAACACAGCCGCCCGCTCCGCCGGGGCCGATCTCACCGTTTATGCCGACATCGAAGAGTCCAACGCCGCAGGAGGCAAACGCTCCGAATACCGAAACAAGCTGGGCTCACCCAGGGCTCGGTGAACTGTTCCATGACTATCAAGGTGGCACACAGGACAGTGCCGCGGACGCCGAGTGGCTGAAACAGGTGGAGAACCTGTGCAAAGGCGCTCTTCAACAGTTCCAGCTGCAATCGAAGTTGGTGAGCAGCGCGCTCACTCCCAATGCTGCCCTTCTCAAATTCCAGGGGAGTGCCAATCTCACGGTTGAGCAGGCCCTGCGCCGACGCTCGGAATTCCTCACGACTCACAAGCTCAACGTCATTTCGGTCAGAGCCGAACCGGGCGTTGTCGCCATCGCCATCGCGCGCCAAAACCGGCGTGTACTCCACCTGCCGGAAGTGTGGAAGAGCTGGCACCCCGATTGTTCGGTCGGGAACGACAGTCTCCTGATCGCGCTCAGAGAAGAGGACAGCAGCTTCCTGTTTCTTTCGCCGAGGTGGAATGCGCCGCATACGTTAATTGCCGGATCGACCGGGAGCGGCAAGTCGGTGCTCATGCAAAATATCATTCTGGCGATCGCCTGCACCAATACGCCAGCACAAGCCAGGATTGTTCTGATCGATCCTAAACTTGGCGTCGATTATTTCGCGTTCGAAGGGCTTCCCCATTTGCAAGGCGGTATTATCGACGACCAGGACCAGGCCGTCCAGCGGCTGAGCGAGCTCGCGGACGAGATGAATCGGCGGTACACGGTCCTGAAGGAAAACAGGGTTTCGAATATCTTCGACCTGAACAAGAAGCCCAGCCCGACCGAGCGGTTGCCGTTCCTGTGGGTCATCCACGATGAGTTTGCTGAATGGATGATGACCCTGACTATGCAGACGCCGTGTCGAGCGTCGTCGGACGATTGGGTGTGAAGGCCCGAGCGGCTGGCATCTCACTTGTGTTTGCGGCGCAGCGGCCGGATGCGAATGTCATGCCAATGCAACTCCGCGCCAATTTGGGAAATCGGCTCGTCCTTCGCGTCGATGGTGAAGGCACGTCGGAGATTGCTCTCGGCGAGAAGGGCGCCGAGCGCCTTCTCGGCAAGGGGCATCTCGCCGCCAAACTGGAAGGAGCGCAGGACACCATTTTCGGGCAGGTTCCGTTTGTGGAGAGTGAGTTTTTAGCGAAGCTTGTCGCGGTTCTGGCAACTTGACATGGGCGAACGGGATTCACCCCAAAGAAGCGGTTTCGGATCTCGCCCAAACGCACTGGTAGCCAACATTTGGACGTATGCGGAAGACACAAACCTCCACACCCGAGGCAGCTCTCAGCGAGCAATCCGCTCCTATCTTGCGCCATCGGACTGCTATTCGCCGACTGGGCCATTCCCGCCCGGTTTCTCTGGCCCGGATGCATGGCCTGATCGGTCCTGACCTTTCATTCTTTGATTACGGCTGCGGCTTCGGTGAAGATGTCCACCTCCTGGCGGCGACAGGCATAGAAGCGGAAGGATGGGACCCCCATTACCGGCCTCATGCAGCGATGCTCCCTGCCGATTGCGTCAACCTCGGCTACGTGTTGAATGTGATCGAAGAACCGCAGGAGCGCGAGCAAACCTTGCGGGCAGCATTTGATCTGGCCAGAAGGGTACTGGTCGTGTCAGTTCGAGTCGATCAATCGCTCAGCAGCGGCACCGAGTTCTCCGACGGCCTCGTTACAAACTCAGGCTCGTTCCAAAAGATTTACACGCAGGCGGAGTTCCGTCAATACTTGCAGGCCATTCTCGGCCGGAAGCCGTACATGGCCAGCCTGGGAATCGCTTATATATTCAAGGATGAGGCTGTCGAATCAGCGCACTTGGCTCAGCTCTCGATTACGCCCCTGAAGCGCGAGCGCGCCGATCTCTTCTCTCAGTTTGCCGCTGACCCGGACGGCCAGGAACTGGTCGAGATTACGCGGAAGCTCGGGCGGCCGCCGCTCGCATCCGAGTTCGATCATTACCCGGCCTTGGTCCTGCGCTTTGGGTCACGTTCGAGAATTGACCGGCTTGTGTTGGGTCTCCTCAATCCCCAAACGCTGGCAGAGGCGAGAGGTGCGAAGAGGAATGACATTCTGACCTACTTCGCGATGCTCCAGCTGCGCGGAGTGCGTCCTCCCCGCATTCGATTGTTGCCCCCGGAAACCCAGGCCGATATCAAGCTGCTCTGGCCCTCCTATAAGAGCGCGATGCATGAAGGCCGGCAGTTCCTGTTTCAGCTAGGTAAGCCCGAGCTAATCCGGGCGGCATGCCTCTCCGCACCGGTTGGTAAACATCTGCCCTCGGATTTCTATCTGCATCGATCGGCAGAGGAATCTCTCCCCGCCTTGTTGCGAATCCTGATCTTCGCCGCATGCCAGATCGTCGGCGAGGTTGACTACAACGTCGTAAAGTTCGCGATGGACGGTCGCAAGATTTCGTTTTTGAAGTACAAGGATTTCGATGAGGAAGCTCACCCGGAACTGCTCCATAGCATCCGCGTCCACCTGCCAAGCGCCTCATACGCGATACGGGACTATTCATCGTCGGAGAATCCACCGATTCTTCACCGCAAGGAAGCGTTCGTCGATACGCTATACCAGGACTACGGCGCGTTTGCCGAACTAACACGGCAGGAGGAGGATCTTGGCCTTCTATCACGACCTGATATCGGGTTCCGGCGCGAATGGATGCGTCTCCTCGCTGAAAATCGTCTGCAAATCGTCCGACATACCATCTGCGGGAAGGAAGGTAACCTGAGTTCAGGTGATGAGAACCAGCTCGACTGACGCCGCGCTGCCCATGCAAGAGCCGCTTCACTTTTGAAGCCGAGGGAAGCCCGAGCGAGGTCAGCTCGTCCCCTCGCTCCGGCGGATGGCCTATTCAGGCTTCTTGTCGGCGGCGTCCTTGTGGTGGCTGCGCTTCGCGTCGTGCTCGCCTTCATAGCCCAGCTTGGCGAGCTTCTCGTCGAACGCCTTGATAGCGGCTTCCTTCTGGCGAAGCACCTCTTTTATCAGCTCGTGGCGCTGCGCTTCGAGGGTCTTTTTCTCGGCGAGGAATTTCTCAACGGGATCGTCGGCCATGTTGATTATAATGCCATAGCGGGCCAGCCGGTGGGGGCCTGACGGACCAATGTGAAAACCGGGCTTCTGTGAATCCGGTCAGCGCACCGGGGTGGCGGCAAGCACCGAAGCCAATGCCCAGAACGTCAGACGGGTGTGAGGATGAGCCGCGCTATTTCCGTCTTTCAAGGGTTGGTATTGTGGGGACAACAACCTGTGCGGGTATGACCAGTCCCTTTTGGGCTTTGGTGTCTTTAGCCGCCTCTTTCGGGGATTCGTATTTGTTTACCGGGTGGGATCGCCGCATAGGTGTCGCCGGGCATCGCGGACCA
>OBLU010004621.1_pt1 | contig 12404 bp, 17 predicted proteins | sample 1518681 | NCBI WGS metagenome assembly OBLU01 (sample SAMEA3539304, study PRJEB22396) | soil metagenome | biome: tundra; feature: field; material: soil | place: USA | collected 2010-05 | depth 0.15 m | reverse complement strand
TCCGGATCAACGATCAATGGCGAATCTGCTTCACCTGGCGCAAAGGCGCGGCGGAGAGGGTCGAGATCGTCGATTATCATTAGCGAGGTGAACACGAAATGGCTAACGCGACCAAGGATCGGCTTCCACCCATTCATCCAGGAGAAATCCTCAGCGAGGAGTTTCTGTCGCCTCTCGGCATGTCGGCGCACCAGTTGGCGATGGCGCTGCGGGTACCTGGGACACGCATCAACGACATCGTGAATGAGAAGCGCGGTATCACAGCGGACACAGCGCTACGTCTGTCGCGGTATTTCGGGACTACGTCCAGGTTCTGGATGAATATGCAGGCATCGTGGGAGTTAGAGGTGGCGGAAGATCAAGTGGGCAATGCGGTAAGGCGCGACGTGCTGCCGCGGAGTGCGTGAGGGGGAAGGCGGGACAGGCCGCTTGCTCAGTGGTGAAAACGATGTTTGAGCGGACGGGCGAATCGGGCCGGCGAACTCGGCCCGAGGGATTGAGCCCACCACGGGTTTCGGAAGGAGAAGCGATTTCACTCCGACGTTTCGGAAGCACGCCGCAGGGTTACGCCAGCCGAATATCCCGAGCGTCAAACCCGGCAAATCACTGCGCTTCCGGAGTACTACAGTGCAAGCATTCATTCGAGAGCAGGAACGCTCGGGGTTAGGTCGTCAACGAATCGGTGGTTAGCCTTCGTCTGAGCCCCCAGCGGGGTCGAGGCAACACCACAACGTTCTTAACAGTGTGCCCTGAGATAACCGCTCACTCCACGCTTCAGCTCCGGATCGGCGTATGGCTCGGCTCCCTCAGATCCAGCGACATCCCTGGCAGTCGCTAGCGGGAAGCAAAGCGGGTTACAGGTAGACGCTGTGGACTCCCACGGATCAAGCTCTCCGCATTGTGGACCCCTGTGGGCGTCGTAGCTGACAATACTGTCACAACAGTTGCATCGAGGCATTTGGAACGTCCTTTGTTCGGCCAATTCAGGACATATGGAGCCTATTCTACCCACACCGACATACCTAAGGGTGTCGCGGAAGAGTTGGTCCGGTCAGTATTCGTCTGACGCATCACAGCGACCTTTGCCTGCATCTTCGCGCGGGCATCGCGGAGGTCCTATAACGGGAATACTCGGATGGTTTTTTGGCCGGGTCGAAGCCAACCCTATAACCGTAATGCTAGGTGGAGTTGCGGGGCTTTTCGTTGCCACCTTCATCATGACGGTTATTACCGACCACTACGAGTAGGGATGCGGCGATAGGGTTGGGCTTTAAAATGTCAGTGACGTTTGGTTCCTCAGCCGCCTTTTTTGCGTCGTGGTCGATAGCGGCTGCGCCTATCGCTCTGGGTGGGGAACCGGGCGGCGATGCGTTGGCGGGGTCCTGGCGACGATTGGGAAGGGTTGTAGGCGAGTGAAGGTGTGGAAATCACTTGCGATGTACACGGCGTGTGTTTGGTCAAAAATCGGGTCGGTTCCGGTCAAAATCGTCAGAGGTTCGGACGCCTTTCGGGTCAAAAGCCGTGTGCAATACGTGTACAGCCAGCGGGTGGTTTTCGTCGGAATCGTCCCCAATAACCGCAAAGCAATCAAAGCAACTTATGGATTTTAAATGCCTTGGGGCCGTTCCAGGTGATTTCCATCGAGTGTGTACCTCATCCTAGATTCTACCTGTGCTTTCTAGACTTGTAGATGTCCCTCGCCGGTTTAGGTATCTGTTTCCATTTCCGCTTGCGCTCCAGGGCGAGCAACGGATGGCCAGCATTCCGCCACGATCATATAGCGGCGAGCCCGTCACGGCAACAGACACGGCGGGGTCGACAGAGTCATTCGCCCTGCCGAGCATCAGCTCTGGACGTGCCCGATACACTGGCGGGGCCGTTACCGGGGCGCAAGTCGAGCACCACGTCCCACGTTGGCGGCGCTGTTGTCGCGGGTAGATAAGGGTGTTAACCTCAACGGCGATGTGGTTTGCTACCCGCAGCTACCTCGGTCGGATGTTCATCCGCCACTTGGCGGCGCTGTTTGCGCTCGGTTCAGTCTCACTTGTGAACACGGCATGTGGCGGACGTCGGGTCAGCGGCACGTACATCTCGCGTGAGCCGACTTCTGCAAGTATGCTTCAGTTGACCCAGGCAGACAATGCACAGGTTACGGGTGTTTTGAGTTGGATCGAGCTCAATGCTGACGGCAAGCTCAGCTCCGATCAGGCACCTATAACAAGCGGCACAATCGATTCTGGCCAGCTGACGCTGACTCTGCATTCAGGCCTGCTTGGAAAAAACGTCTCTGGCACGGTTAGGTGGAACACAATCACGCTTCAGGCTGTTGGGTCGAACGGTGAAGTCCTAACATGGCACTTCGTACGGAGTTCACCTGAGGACTTTAAGAAGTGCGCGGACCAACTACGGGGTAAGGCCGAAGGGGTCATGATAAGTGCACGCCTTGTGGAACGGGCACGGAGACTGCACCAAGCCATCGAGGAGGCTGAAAGCTGGATGGCGAACGCGAAGCTGCATGCGCAACAAATACCCGCCGTGAAAAACTACTACCAAAAACTCGAGGATCAAATGCGGTCTTTACTTGTGCAGGAACGCGCAACACGTGATTCCGTCGCAAGATCCCAGATCTCCGTCGAGATCAATCAACTCTACGTTGCGGGCGCCCAGGCTGACGTTCAAGGGAATCAGATGTGGGATCAAGCGATTGGAGAAAGGGGCCGGAGCCTCAGCGGAGGATTCGCTAGTCTTCCGCCCGACTGTGGCACGCCCAAAGAGCTGCAACAACGCGACGTGACTCCTCAGGTGCTGAGAACGTGGCAGAGTGCCTGTCAGCATGCGGTGTCCGCGCGAGCCAAGTTTGATCCGGTCTTCAAACGAATCCGTAACCAGAGGGATGAACTCAGGACCTTTCAGATTGCGGCGCAATCGCATCGGCAGGTCCTTGTTCGCGAGGCGGAGCGAATTCAATGATTGCGGGCCGAATATTCGGCGAGAGCGCGTCAGCTTGCGGGGGATCACCGCGCAGCCTTCAGCAATACCATATCCCGATGAAACTCCAGGAACCGGCGTTGCCCCGGAATAAACTCTTCAACGTTCACGGAACCCTGCGTGTCGATCCCCATCCGCTCCAGCGATGGCCGGTGTGCGACAGGCGAGATAATCAGGTTGCCGTTGCCCTCAAACCCGATGAAGCCCCGATCAAATAGGTGGTCGATGGACGGCGTTAGGAGGAGCCCGTTTTTGTGCGGGTGGCCAATGCGTTCGGCATCGCGGTTGGGGAGTTGTTTGCGGGAGAGGGGAAGAAGCGCACGCGCTGACCATACCGACGCAGAGGCCCTTCCGTTCGACCAACTGGACAGCTACAATGAATTGCATCTAAATGAGACCCTTTACAATCGGCTGCTCCTCTGTGGGTGTTTGGTTATGTCTCTGCCTTGCCGCTACATGCAGTGGGCAACCATCGTCGAAAACTGTACCGCAGACACAGGCCCCGCAATGGGAGTACAAGACTGTTCACGCGGATAAGGAAGTGAACGAGTTGGTGGCAATTGGGTGGGAGCTCGTCACCATGACCTCCGATCAGCAGCAGAACAACTATCTACTGAAGCGCCGCAAGGGCAGGGTCAACCCGGTTTTGCTGTATGACATCCAGCCGCAATACACCGAGCGGGCATTCAAGAAGCATATCCAGGGCGATGTTGTGATGTCATTGACGGTGAAGAAAGACGGATTGCCAGCCGACATCGAAGTCACCAAGTCCCTTGATCCAGGTCTTGACGAGTCGGCGACTACTGCAGTGAAGCAGTGGCGTTGGCAACCCGCCACCTTCGATGGCCAGCCAACCGATTATAAGGCGGAGGTGGCAACTCATTTTAAGATCAGTCGCGGGGAGAAGCCTAGTTCTTGGTTTATCTTCGTCTATAACCAGGCTCGCTGATTGTTCCTATCGCAGTCGGCAACCAACGCTTACGTCGAACCCCACCCCGACCTGATCCCGCCTACAATGAAATCGTACTGCCATGTCCTCGATGCCACACCTGCCAGTCGTCAGACGCCATTGTCAAGAAGTCGAGCAAGATGCTGGCCTGTGATGATCTCCTGCGGCCCCAGCGCCTCTGGACCAGGGCGGAAGTGCTGGCCCGGCCATCCCCCGTGCCGAAGGCCCCTGGCGTGTACGCTTGGTATTTCCGCAACCTAGACAGCCTCGTGCCGTCACTGGATTGCCTGGCAGTTGGCGAGTTCCGGCTGCTCTACATCGGTATCTCGCCACCAGCGCCGCCCGCGAATGGCAAGCTCCCCAGCAAGCAGTCCCTGCATGCCCGGCTTACGTATCACATGCGCGGCAAAGCATCTCATCTCGACTGTCTACCTACCACTAAACCTAGACCAGAACAGCCGGTGCGGCTTCCACCCGGTTTTGTCGCAGCTGCGCCGGGATGCCAAGAGCCGGGCCAGGGAACTGCCAATCCTGGCCGGTTGAGACATTCCTTGTTGCCGTTCCGCCATGGATGAGCGCCGCTGCGCCTGGTGGTACCATTCGCCGCAAGGAGCCACCAGTGTTTGACAGAATCCTGTTCGCCAAAATTGGCTGGGCACCGAACTATGAAGGTGAGAATTGCACCGGCAACCTCGGTGAACCCAACAAGACCGACAGCTGGTACGAGCGCTTCAATTTCCTGCCCGGCCATCGGCGGACACTAGATGTCATCTAGGATAGGAGGTGCTGCAGTGGTGGAATCGACGCCCGACGGTCCCTTTCAGAGGATCAAGCGGGTCTGGCACGACCCGGTATGGAGTAAGGTGATTGCCACGGTTATTGCCACGGTCATCTTAGGAATCGCCGCTTCGCTATGGGCCGCGATCCATTTCGACTGGTGGAAGAGCATTTCGCTACTCCTTTCCGCTACATGGGTTCCTAATTGGTTAATAGTCGTAGGGCTGTTGCTACTTGGAGCAGCAGCGGCAGTGTCTGTCGCCAGATTGCGGAATCTTGCGGCGGCTAAGAAGGCGACGAACGAATCGGGGACGCCGGACGTGTTTCAGCCAGCGAGGGTCGCTGGCGAACCCTGGTCCATTGAGACAATCGGCCTGATGCATAACAGGGAGGCTGGGAACGACACTAGTCTGGTTCGCGTCTCGTGGCGACCCGAAGTTGTGCGCCTTCGAATGGAAGGGTTGACTGAGTTGCTTGGCTCGTTCTTCTTGGACATGACGTATCATGGTCATGCTCCTCATCCGTCACCACTTCCCATCATCGTCCAGATCTACTTGGCGACGCAAATCACTTCGCGTCCAGGAGAACCGGTTCTCTTCGAGGTGGGAAGGCCGGGAAGCAATGTCTACCTGAGCGGTATAGTTCAAGGGGATCGCCTGGAATTCCCGTTCTTCCAACTAGACGCGATGGAGCCGGGTGAGAGACGGACATTTCAGGTCAGCAATGTGAGGTGTAACGGCAACCTCACGCAGCAGATCGATGCATGGTTGGTGGTTGCAGGCGCAGCCGTGGAGAGGGACACTCAGCGCGTGGCGTTCGCGGATGCCGGACTGCGATTTGAGGTTGTGCGATCCGGTGAGCAAGAGACTATCTTGGGAGGTACTCTGCATCAGTCCATGAGCCATGAGCCGACTAGAGTTGCCACGCTTCGCTTCACCGAAGGATTCCCGAACGCTTTCAAGGGACGCTTGCCAGCCTATGGCGCAGCCGTATCTCAAGTGAACGGGGCTGTCGCGTACGGCAGTGAGTCCTGTTGTTTCGGCAAGGCCACGCATGACTCTTCAGGCCAGCTCACCTTGTCAAACCTCGCTGACTTCGGAACGCGTCTCCAGGCATCCTTCGGTGGGGTGCCGAGGGGCGTGCGCCTTTTTGTCACGGACGCTGCTGACGGCGGTGGCATGGGAGCACATCTCGTGCCATTAGAGGGTTCGGTTTCTTCAGACGAGTGGAACTTTGACGGTAGGAAAGCCCGTGAGCTCGTTGTACAAGGACAAACAATGTCGGCGGAGGCAGTCTGGCAATTGGGTGATTCCTGGAAAGATCACTCAACGGGTGTGGTCTCTGTGGATTTCGGTGTATTCGTCGCGTACGAGTCCCGCCCGGCATCTAATAGTCCGTTGCCGTCCACTGCAAGGGTCAGCGGCAGTTTTTCGCCAACGCCCCCTTCATTCAGCGCTCCAGCGGGCGGGGTGTCCAGTTCGACTCTGCCGATACCGCGCTTCTTCCGCCCCCACCCTTACGCTCCGGCAGATCTCTTTCGGATTGTTGCTCCATGACTCAAGTTCCGGTGTTGGCCTTCCGGCCCACCCGGAAACTCGGTGTCAGTCTCGCGCTTGGCGGACCTCCGCCACCAAGGCCCAAATCGCCTGCTGCTCATCCATCTCCAGCTCGTAAGTGGAGCTGACATGCTTGCGCGACCAGCATGTGGCCATCGGTGACCGGGAAGGCATCTGGGCATGCGATGGCATGCTCGTTCTGTACCCAGATGCGGTCAGCGCCGATGTTGCAGAATGGGCAGGTGGTGTCCAAATCGGAAGGATAGCGCCGTTACGCCACCGCCGAATATTCGTGGCACTGAATAGGCTCTGCTATTGCCCAGCTTGGCGCGGGCACCTGCCACTGACATCGGACAACGATGATGCCCGGTATCCTACGCCGGAATCTCCGATCATGTCCGGTGAGTTCGAAGACTACTCAAACTGCTCGGGAAGGTAGAGCGCTTTCTTTGTCTCAATGCGTAGTTTGCGAACCTCCCGTGACATCATGCGAATGTCGCGCTTTTCTGACTCATTGAATATGTCGTGCAGTAAGGTGGCCTCAACCTGAGAGTATCTGCGGAAAATTTCTTCCAGCGTTTTCACCTCGGCGCGTCCTACGAAATGAGGCGCTCCGCCACGGAGACAAACGATATCCGTCTCCTTACCACAACCTGGAATACACTCTTTGACATGGAAGACTACGTACGCCGCAAGAAGTATCGCGTTCCTGGACCGCATGGGCCAAAAGGTCATGAATACCTTGTCCATCAGGATACGTGCATACATTTCACCGATCCCTACGGCAACATAGCTGGCATATTCGGTCAAAACATTGTTTTCTGTCGCCCACATCGTGGGACTGCTCTTGTCGCTGCCATGCGCCATAATGATCTGGATATCGGGTGGTTGATTTCCGCTGTTAGAGAAGGGGATAATGTGCTTCGCGTAGAATTCTGTTATGTAGCCACTAGCGTACTGTTGAATCGCTTCTTTGGATGGAGAATCAGTTACACCAAAGCGAGTAAGGTCTTTTTGAACGTGGTTCAGGTACCCGCTATTACCGCTCCCAGTGACTGTGAGCGTGGCCTCATACGATGGTGACAACTCGTGCGAGAACGAGATCTTCCCTTCACCAGTCTTCAGATATTCGACGCCAATCTCCGTGTCGGCAGCGATTACCACACCACCGTGTGTCAGAATTCCGAGGGCGATGGTCACGCGATCCTCCTTGAGTCTCAACGCGGATGGTATCGCGTTTCATCCTCATTCGGAATGCCGTGGGATTGAGAACGACAACCTGTGGCAGGATGGGGTCCGGGATGGAGGAGCGCACCTAACAAGGCAAACCTCTTGACGACAAACGTCCTAGAGGAGAACTGGCCTACTCTCTGGGAGTGCAGGGCTAAGAGCCACGGATAGCGCAGCCGCGCGATGCGCCAACAACGCAATTGGCGGCACCAGCCGCATCAAAGCCGGAAGAAATTCCACGGCAGCATCCCCCTGTATCCTGACTGCACTGGGTGCTATCATCCGGTTGGCTACATGAAGAGACTGACCGAAAGCAACTCAAACTGCTCAGACACAGTGTGACCGAGTGGAACGACTGGAGGAACCAGGGCCACGAGTTGCCTCCCGACTTGGCACAGTCCGACTTTCGGGGCTTGGTACTGAAGGGTGCCAACCTGTACAGGGCCAATTTGGCAGGGTCCACCTTTCAACACTGTGACCTCAGCCGCGCCAAGTTTTCAGAAGCCAACATTGGGAACGCTAATTTTAGCGAAGCAGTCTTATCAAATGCGGATTTCAGAAAAGCTGACCTAACGGCGGCGTTGTTTCACAGGGCTCAACTCAACGGTGCGAAGTTTAATTCAGCGAGCCTTGCACTAACTGATTTCAGGTTCGCCAATTTGAGCCAAACTGATCTACGCGGAGCCTATTTGTTGGATGCGAATCTACAGGGGTCGGTCCTGAAAGGGGCGAGAGTTGGTGGGGCAACTGTTTCTGGAGTTGTCTTTGGAGATCTTGACCTATCGACTGTAAAAGGGTTGGATGACCTGAGGTACCGTGGTCCAAGTAACCTTGATATTCAGACGCTACTGAAGTCAGGCACACTGCCGTTAGCCTTTTTGCGCGGCTGCGGGCTCCCCGATCACTTCATTACCTATCTTCCTTCATTGGCAACTCAACCATTCGAGTTTTACTCCTGCTTCATTAGCTATTCTTCAAAAGATCAGAGTTTTGCCACAAGATTATTCGCTGACCTTCAGAATAGGGGAATTCGGTGCTATTATGCTCCCCACCATTTACGAGGTGGCGTCAAGCTCCATGACCAAATTGATCAGGCGATACGGGTCCATGATCGTCTGCTGGTGATCCTTTCCGACGACAGTATGCGCAGTGAGTGGGTCACGACAGAGATCGCCAAGGCACGACAGCGAGAACTTCGCGAGCATCGCCAAGTATTGTTCCCTATCGCCTTGGTACCATTTGAGCGGATTAGAGAGTGGAACTGTTTTGACGCTGACATCGGAAAAGATACAGCGCGTGAGATAAGGGAATACTACATTCCGGACTTCACCGGTTGGAAGGATCATGATCTGTACCAGAGGAGTTTTGAACGGCTCGTTGCGGACCTTAGGCCCAGTTCTCCGGCCTGACTGAAACTGCGTGACGTAGGACTGCGGTCGCTCAAGGCGCAGAGACTGGAGGGCTTGGTTGCCAAGCGCCAGGATAGCCGCTATGAACCTGGCCAGCGCACTGGCGCATAGCAGGGAGATGCGCGTGAACCACGGGCGGGACTTCGTCATTGCCTGGTACACACCTGGCCCTAGGAACTTCGATCCAGTGTGCATCGGCTACTACGAAGGCGACCGGCTCCTCTACTCGGCCCGTACCCGCAATGGGTTCACCCCAGCGTCGCGGGAGGCCCCATTTCAGGTAGTTCAAAGGGATAAGCGATGGTGGTGAGGAGCTCACGTTCGGGAAGATGCGGGAATGCTGGTGGCTGAAGGCGATGCTGGTATTGCAGGTAGAGTACCTGGATGGATTGTTCACCAGGCACTAATGCTGCCGTCGAAGTGGAGGGAGTAGCAATCCTCAGGTGGACCAATCTCAGGACAGACATCGTTCACTATTTCAATTAGTCTTCGTGTCGCTGCCATAACGCTTACCTCCGACGGCAGATCTTCTCGAGTCGTGAGTCCCGCCAGAAGTTGGACAGATTCGTCGTGTTGGTACGGTCGCATCAATCGATAGTCTCCACTAGCAATTTGCGAGACGATACTCGGCTGTCCGAGTACCAAAAGGCGATCACCCGCCGATTCGTAGGACGACAGCACCCGTGCGGTGTGGCTGAGACTGAAGGACTGGGAAGTCCTTGTATACAGTACACTAGCAGCTACGCCTCTAACCAAGCGGTCCTCGTCAGCCCCGAAATAGGCTACTTCACAGAATATCCCATCGGAGTCCCTATCTTGCGTCGGCCAGCCCGAGCTCGGTAAGCACTCGAGGACCGATCTAAGAGAGCGCGCTAATTCGTGGCCGAGTAAATCGCCCTGTTCTTGATCAATTCGTTCGTGTCTAAACTCATCAAGGATCACCGGAACGATTTGTTTTGCGTCCCAAGTGGGAAGCCCCGCCTCAGGCGCTTCGGGTGCCCATTTGACCACCCCCGCCAGTCCCCAGAGAAATCGGCCTTCGAACGAATGGAGCTTTTGCTCACTAATGAAAACTCCGCCGACCGAGCTTCGTCGCTCGCCACAGGCCACGAGACTTCGGTCACTTGCAGCGAACATCACGATGGTGCCTTGGTGCCTTACGTAGGTCATTCCTGTGCCTTTCCGTGCACGGGTTGACCGCGCAGACTGCTTGGATACCGATTATCATACCGCGCGACGAGGGCCGGAAACAGCAAGGGCAGCGGGGCAAGGGCGACGCCTACTTTTGGCGTCCGCGAAAGCCCACCCGTGTTGCGCCCGAGCGGCGCGTGCTAACCAAGGATTCGACAGGCGGAGCCAGAGGATCTCCCCCCGCCCGTCCCGGTGGCAAGCCTTGAGCGGGGTTGGTCGTGGCCAAGCGGGGATTTAGGCGGAACGGCAGTGTAAGTAGAGGTACCATCATCGGATGGAGTCCGACTTGGCCCGATTGCAGGCCTCACAGAGCAGCTCGATATTCCTTTCCGTATTGCTGCCACCTTTCGAAACCGGAATAATGTGGTCATACTCTAGACGATCTCTGCTGCCGCACTGAGCACAGCGCCCGCTATCGCGAGACCAGACTGCGCGACGAACGGATGTTGGTATTGCTTCCCTATTGTCGCTCTCGGGAGTGTGCCGCAATCCTAACGCCTGACTGAGCTGATCCTCTTCTCTTGCCAAGTACGAATCAGCCAAAGTACGCTGCTGGTCAGGGAGAAGTGGGCGGTCATACTCCCACACGACGCCTCGATAGAGTGCATAGTCGCGTTCTGAGTGTCGATCTTGTCGCGCTAGTGCTATAGGGCAGCACATGGCCTGGGAGATAATATCATTCGTAACTAAGTCCCGAATGAGGTTTGCATTGCGTTCTTCAAGCTGATGCCTTAGTTGTCTGATGCACCCTAATAATGGCATCAGTCGCGTGTCGAGATCTTCTTTTAGGCTCTGGTAGAAACCCACGGGAGTTGAGATAATTCCAGCGTTGCGCCGATAGTGGTCCGCCTCCTTCAGACGGTCGTTGATTTCCTCGAGGTTGGCACTTTGCCAGTCGGCTGGCGTGGGCCGCTCCCCGGAACCACGGAATTGGACCTTGGGCATGATCTCGCCCTCACGGTTCCTTTCCCAGACAACGCGGGCCACATCGGTTGAAGGTACCGTATACCCTGACAAGGTGCATTTTGCTGCGACGCTTTCTAATATGGACTCGTAAGCACGCAATTCCGACGACAGACCTAGGTGTTCCACAACCCACTCGGGAGGTGCTTCGCGTTGGGTGGCCATCGAGGAAACGAACGTACCGGCTTGGGTGCGTACTGTGAACGTTATTTCAACAATGCCGTCGCGCCCACGCACATGGTGCTCAACTGTTGGTTTCGTGCTCACCTTGCGGATGATGGTTTGCATGTAGTCTTCAGCGCTTGGCATCCACACGGAAGCCGCCACTGCTAGTCCAGTAGAACTGTATGCACTCGGTATATCACAATGCACAACGGGGATCCATGCTTCGAGGTTGTGTGGGTGCAGCCTAGCTCTTGTCCAAGGTGACACGGCACTCGCGATCAAGGCCCAGACCCTTCCGTGGGTGATCTACGATTCGTTAACCATGAACACGGTAAGGCCATTAGCATGTTGCAGGTAGGGCCGTAACTCACCGGCGTCGACAATTGCAGTATCGACTCCACGAGTTTTCGATACTATCCTTGGTAAACAGCGTAATATTGACCATTTACGATATTGATCAACCCTAGCACTAGACTGAAAATGAACTAGACTGCAATAAGTATACCTTAGCCAGTATTGACGTGCGGCGCCCATTGCCCAGACAATAGCTTAGGAGGCCGGAGTCATGCGCGACCGCATCAATCAACTGTTTGATGTTCTTGAGCTCCTGATCATTCGAATGGCCCTTCTAGCCTTACTCGGGCTAGGAGCCTATAACCTCTTCACTGCCCACCAACGGATCACAGTCCTCCAAAACAAAATAGAAGGGCAGCAAAGCGCTACACTTAAGCGCTAGCCGATGCGCGTCCAAAACTCCTGCTTGAGACTAGGAGCGCGGAAAATGGGGATGCTCAATCCTAATGCGCATGGCTGAGGATCCGCGAGGAGTCACAGCGTTCAGGCTCGGGCGTTTATCACCATCCGACACGTTCACTGCGTTCACTGCGGCGCGGCCTTTTGGTCTCAGCAGTAACTGGTGGGCGAGGGCTGTCGTCGGTACCCCTACATAGGTCAGTTGTGCAGCATCAGTCCAGTGGCGCGGCGGTCTGCGCCATTTCCTTTTGAGGAAACTGTTACATGCAACAAATCGTCTGGCCAAACTGGGTATTTCTGTCCAAATCTCGTGGACCTATCGCAATAAAATCAATAATTTACAATCCTGTCAATACGATACTCTAATCCGAATCCTACCTGAGGAGCCAAATTAAGTCCTTTGGTTTCAACGTATCCCCTGCA
>OBLU010004620.1_pt1 | contig 12405 bp, 11 predicted proteins | sample 1518681 | NCBI WGS metagenome assembly OBLU01 (sample SAMEA3539304, study PRJEB22396) | soil metagenome | biome: tundra; feature: field; material: soil | place: USA | collected 2010-05 | depth 0.15 m | reverse complement strand
AAGTAGAGGAAGAACGGCTTGTCGGGGTCGGACGCCCGGAGGTCCCGCACGCAACTGACCGCCCGGTCGACCAGGTCGGTGGTCAGGTGATAGCCCTCGTCGGGACCGTAGGGCGGGGTGGTCAGATGGTTGTCGTCAATGAGGTTGGGGACGAATTGGTGCGTCTCCCCAGACATGAACCCGTAGAAGCGTTCGAACCCACGGCCGAGGGGCCATCGGGCCCGGCTTGCACCAGCGTGGCATTCGTCTTCGGGCGTCAGATGCCACTTGCCGATGGCATAGGCGGAATACCCGATCTCGACGAGCATCTCGGAGAGGAACCCGTTGGCGAAAGGTATCCGCGAGTTGTACCCGGGGTACCCGCTGGCGATTTCGATCACCCTTCCCATGCCGTTCGAATGGTGGTTACGACCCGTCAACACGCACGACCGGGTCGGTGAGCACAGAGCGGTGGTATGAAAGTTCGTGTATTGCAGGCCTTCCGCCGCCAGGCGATCGAGGTTCGGGGTGGCGATGTCGGAGCCGAAGCAGCCGAGCTGGGCGAACCCTACGTCGTCGAGCACGACGATCACGACGTTCGGTGCGCCCTGCGGCGCCCTCTGTGGCTCGGGCCAACTCGGCGTCGACTCGTCGTGGTAGCGCCCGATCACCCCGCCAAAAGGCTCATCCCGCACTGGTCACCCCTTTCGCGCTGTTCGCGCTTCTCGTGCACCGCAGTGCCGCTTCGATCGCCACCTCTCGGGAGAGGCGGCGGGGTCTCAACTTATCCAGATGCGCTGCATCCGGACGTCACGGTGCTCGGGACCGGTTGTGCGGTCACCCGCGCGCGGCGCACCGGCGAGGAGCTGCCATCGGCGCGTACGGGCCGTCATGCTCACGTGATGGCCGATACACTCACTCTTCGGGGCACCAAGTCCACCATGCGTTCCACGTGCAGGAGTATTCGATTGGTGATTCGGTCGATCGACCGGACTCGTGAGAGCCCATCTCTGGAGGAGGAATTTGTACATGCGTGCGCTCTTGTTCGGTGTAGAGCCTGACCCCTGGACTCCCTCGGATCCGACGAATCCGCTGATGGCGGGGATGGTCACTACTCCCATGAAGCTGACGGAGATCGACGAACCTCACCCCACGCGATCCGACTGGGTCATGGCGAAGACGAGGCTGACGGGCATCTGCGGCTCGGATGCCAAGCACGTGTTCCAGGATTTCGGTGAAGGCAACGGGGACAATCCCATGAATGCATTCTTCACGTACCCGACCGTCCTCGGCCACGAGGTCGTTGCCGAGGTCGTTGAGCTTGGTCCAGATGCTCGTGGACTCGAAGTCGGACAAAGGGTCGTCCTCAATCCGTGGTTGACCTGCGGTCCCCGGGGGATAGATCCGCAGTGTCCTGCATGCCAGGCCGGCGACCTGAGCCTCTGTCACAACTTCCTTCACGGACGGCTGGCCGCAGGCATGCACACCGGGCTTTCCCGCGACGCCACCGGCGGCTTCGCCGAGTTTCTGCCTGCGCATGACTCGATGCTCATTCCGATCCCGGACTCGATCCCCGATGAGGTTGCCGTCATGGCCGACCCGTTCGCGGTGTCGCTTCACTCCGTCACCCGCCATTCGCCGCCTCCCGGAGGCAAGGCGATGGTCTATGGCGCGGGAGCCCTCGGAACGTGCGCCACTGCCATATTGCGTGCGTTGCATCCCGACGTCGAGGTGCTCGTGGTGGCCCGATTCCCCGCCCAAGCCGCGCTGGCCCGTTCGTTGGGTGCCACGGTCATCGACCCGGGGAAAGCCGGTGACTTGATTGAGGAGATAATCGCCTGGTCAGGTGGCACGCTCCTTCCCGCTTCGGGTGGGGGACTTCCAATGGCGCATCCGGGTGGAATCGATGTGGTCTACGACACGGTCGGCACGAACGAGACCGCCGAAGTTGCGGTGCGGGTGCTCAAGGCCAGAGGCACCCTCGTCAAGAGCGGTGTGAATGCCCCCGGCCGCTGGGAATGGACCCCCCTGTACTTCAAGGAAATATCGTGGGTCGGGTCGAACGCGTTCGGCGTCGAGGAGGTGGATGGCGTCCGCATGCACGGGATTCGGCACTATCTCAAGATGGTCGAGGAGGGGCGCATTGACATCAGCCCCATGCTGACTCATACCTTCCGCCTCGAAGACTGGCACAGTGCCTTCGAGGCTCTTGCCACCCAACAGGACAGCGGCGCGATAAAAGTGGCCTTCGACTTTCGCTGATTCGACGTTCGCTGATTCGACGTTCGTCGTCGCGGCTCCGGCCACAGGTTCCTGCCTTTCCTGACAACCAATCTGATCCCTCGGACGTGGTGCCTTTGTGACAGGTGAGGCTCAAAGGAGGACATGACGGTGCGACGAATCCTCCCCGCGTTGGTGCTGGTCGCCGTCCTTCTCGCCGCCTGCTCCGGGACGGCGCCGCATCCTCATGCCACGGGTCCCACCAGCACGACGACGACACCCGTCGTGCCGACCACCACCGCCCCCGGCGCCTCCTCCACGAAGCCCGTGACGCCGACAGCGGGCAACGTGGTCGAAGACCTCACATGGATCAGTCCCACCCATGGCTGGGCCCTGGTCGATGACGGGCCGTGCGGGCAGGCCACGGGCAATCAGGTGCTCACGACCACGAACGGGGGGGCTGCATGGACCCCGGTCGGATCGATCGCCGCCCCGTCGGGCAACTGCTCGGGCGCCGGCCTCGTCGGCGTCAGCCACATCCGTTTCGCCAACAACCTCGACGGGTACGCGTTCGGTCCCCAGCTGTATGTGACCACCGATGGCGGGGTGACGTGGACGCAGGAGAATGGCCCGTACGTCACCACACTCGAGCCGACCGGCGCCAACGTGATGCGCGTCTCGTTCACCCAGACCGGGTGCCCGGGCCCGTGCGATCTGACGGTCCAGTTGGCTCCCGCCGGGAGCAGCGCGTGGCAGTCGGTCACTGCGCCCTTCCAGGGAGACGCCGTCCAGCTGGTCCGCCAGGGTAGCGATGCCTACGTGGCCGTCTACGGAAACCCGGCCGGTGGCGGCGACGCCCACACCACGCTGATGATGTCGCAGGATGGTGGGACCACATGGGGCCAACGGGCCGACCCCTGTGACGACGTAGGGGGAGACGAGTTCGATACGGTCGCCATCAACGCGGCGCCACAGTCGGTGCTCGTCGCCCTGTGTCGAGATCGTTTGCAATCCCAGCGGGCGTATGTCGCCGTATCGACCGACAGCGGCGTGGTGTTCGCGGGGCAGTCAGTCCTGTCCGAGTCCGCCTTCCTCGGCTCCATTGCCGCCACCAGTGCCTCGACGATCTTTGTCGGCACGGCGGGGTCGCCCGGCACGGGATCAACGCAGTGGGTGCTCCTGGCCAGCACCGACGGGGGCCACTCCTGGCAAACCGCGGTGAGCGAATCAGGGCAGGCCCAGCCGTTCTTTCCCACCGAGCCCTTCCTGGGTTTTGAGAACACCACCGTCGGTCGGTGGGTCGGAGACCCGTATCACCTATGGGAAACGACCGACGGCGGCGTCCACTGGGTCAAGCAGGCGATCGCGACCTGAGAGGATGGGACGTCCTACGTCAGTTCGGCGAAACGGAAGCAGGTCACCAGGTGGTCATTGACCAGACCGGCCGCCTGCATGTGGGAGTAGCAGACAGTCGGCCCGACGAAACGGAAGCCCCGCGCGCGTAGATCGGCACTGAGGGCGTCAGAGATCGGGGTCGTGGCGGGGAGCTGCTCGATCCGACGCCACCTGTTCACTTTCGGGCGCCCATCCACGAAGGCCCACATGTAGGCGTCGAAAGAACCGAATTCCTCCTGGACGGCGAGGAAGTGACGCGCGTTGCGCACGGTGGCCTCCACCTTGGCCCGGTTGCGGATGATGCCCGGGTCCAACAGGATCCTTTCGATCCGCTTCGGGGTGAAACGGGCCACCTTCTCGGCGTCGAAGTCGGCGAAGAGGCGACGGTACCCCTCGCGCTTCTTGAGGATGGTGAGCCAACTCAGCCCGGCCTGGGCACCTTCGAGCACCAGGAACTCGAAATGGGTCCGGTCATCGTGCACCGGGACACCCCACTCGTTGTCGTGGTAGGGGGTGTTCCAGGGGCCTTGGGCCCAATGGCAGCGAGGACGGTCGTCAGGCACGAACGCGTCAGGATCGATGGCGGCGGATGTGGGGGGAGTCACGCTGCGACGCTATGTGGCGGGTGTGACGAAGGTGCGGGTCCGGCTCAGGACGGGGAAGGATCGAGCACCCCTGTTGCCGTCGTCGCGCAGTCATCGGCAATGATCATTGTGTGGAGAACGAAGAGAGCAGCACGACCCTCGTCCGCAACCCGGCGACAGGTCAGGACATCACCCGCGTCCCCTCCTTGGGTGAGGTCGAGGTGGATGCGGCGATCGCCCGCGCCTCCAGCGCCTTCGAGACATGGCGGCATGTGACACCCGGCGACCGGGCCCGCCTGTTGCGCCGCTTCGCCGCCGCGGTCGACGCGCATGGCGAGGAGTTGGCGACGCTCGAGGTGGCCAACGCCGGTCACGTCATCGGGAATGCCCGCTGGGAGGCCGGCAACGTGCGGGACGTGCTCGAGTACTACGCCGCCGCGCCCGAGCGGCACAGCGGGCGCCAGATACCCGTCCCGGGCGGGGTCGACCTGACCTTCCACGAGCCGCTCGGCGTGGTGGGGATCATCGTTCCGTGGAACTTCCCCATGGCGATCGCCGGCTGGGGCTTTGCGCCCGCGCTGGCGGCAGGCAACACGGTGGTCCTCAAGCCGGCCGAGCTCACTCCGCTCAGCGCCTTGCGCATAGGTGAGTTGGCCCTCGAGGCGGGACTCCCCGAAGGGGTGCTGCAGATGCTGCCCGGCAAAGGCAGCGTCGTGGGCCAGCGTTTCGTGACCCATCCCGCAGTCCGCAAGATCTGCTTCACCGGCTCCACCGAGGTAGGCCGGACCATCATGGCCGGTTGCGCCGACCAGGTAAAACGAGTGACACTCGAGCTGGGGGGCAAGAGCGCCAATATTGTCTTCGCCGACGCTGACGTCGAGCTGGCCGCGGCGCGTGCCCCGTACGGCGTCTTCGACAACGCGGGGCAGGACTGCTGCGCCCGTTCCCGCATTCTCGTGCAGCGATCGGTCTATGACGAGTTCCTCGCCCTTCTCGAACCGGCCGTAGCCGGCGTCGTGGTGGGGGACCCCACCGAGGAAGCGACCGAGATGGGCCCGCTGATCTCGGCGGCACATTTGGCCACCGTGTCCTCGTTCGTCCCTGATGGCGCGCCGGTGGCGTTCCGGGGATCGAGTCCGGATGGTCCGGGAAACTGGTTTGCCCCCACGGTGCTGGCCCCGGTCGATCCGCGGGACCGCGCGGCGACCGAAGAAATATTCGGTCCGGTCGTCGTCGTCATCCCCTTCGAGGACGAGGCGGACGCGGTGCGGCTGGCCAATGACACGCCCTACGGGTTGTCGGGTTCACTGTGGACCCGCGACATCGGCCGGGCGTTGCGGGTGGCGCGGGCGGTCGAAACGGGAACGCTGTCGGTCAACTCTCACTCGTCGGTCCGCTACTGGACGCCCTTCGGGGGGGCCAAGCAATCCGGTATCGGCCGAGAGCTGGGTCCCGATGCTCTCGACGCGTTCAGCGACGTCAAGAACGTCTTCATCAGTTCCGACTGACCTGGATCACCCGATCACAGGGTACGCACCGAACACCGGAAAAGAAGAGGAGAGCAATGAGCGACAGCATGCCGTACGCCCACCGGCTGGTGGGGAAGGTGGCCGTGATCACCGGTGGGGCGAGTGGCATCGGTCGGGCCATGTGCGAGCGGTTCGCGGCCGAGGGGGCAAAGGTGGCGGTAGCCGACCTCGACCGGGCTGGCGGGACAGCGCTGGCCGACGCGATCGACGGCATGTTCGTCGAGGTCGACGTGACCTCCGCGGCGGCCGTGGAAGACCTCTATCGGGCCGTGGCGGAGCGTTTCGGCGGGATTGACATCTGCTGTAACAACGCCGGCATCAGCCCGCCCGACGACGACTCGATCCTCGACACAGGCATCGAGGCCTGGCAACGGGTACAAGACGTCAACTTGACGTCGGTCTACCTGTGTTGCAAGTTCGGGATCCCACACCTCCTCTCCCGGGGCGGTGGCTCGGTCATCAACACCGCTTCTTTCGTGGCGGTCATGGGCGCGGCCACCAGCCAGATCAGCTACACCGCGAGCAAGGGCGGGGTCCTCGCCATGAGCCGCGAACTGGGTGTTCAGTTCGCCCGTCAGGGCGTGCGCGTGAATGCACTATGCCCTGGGCCGGTGAACACGCCGTTGCTCCAAGAGCTCTTCGCCAAAGACCCCGAGCGTGCGGCGCGACGCCTGGTGCACATCCCGATGGGTCGTTTCGGCGAGGCCACAGAGATCGCCGCCGCCGCCGCATTTCTCGCCTCCGATGACGCATCGTTCATGACGGCGTCGACGTTTCTCGTCGACGGCGGGATCTCGGGCGCCTACGTCACCCCGCTGTGAGCGCACGCGTCGGCGCGTTCCCTGAGTGGCGACGCAGGAATTCCGTAGTTCCGGGCCCATGGGGATGAGTTGGGGATTCTCGGGTCCGCACTGGGGATGACTGGTGAAAAGATGGGGAGAAGGTCTGGATTTCGCGAAATCGCATTGACCTTCTGCGACAGGAAGCGCAATGTTGCACCAGTTCGGAGACGGAAGCCCGCCGAACCCCGACGGACAGCCGCAAGGCAGGACGAAGGGAAGCCGGAAGGGCCGCCGCAAGGCGGGCCGGAAGGTGGCCGAGAGAAAGCCGCAAGGCCGGATCGAGGGTCGGCATTGAGTTCTGCAAGGAGCTCGCGGCCGGAGCGGGAAGAAGATTCCGGCGACAGACGTGCCGTGTTGCGGAATGGTGACTTCCCTGGAGCCGCCGGACCAGGCCCGGATTGGGATTGTCCGACACGATCCCAAAACGGTGTCGACGGTTCGTCTCAGACGTAGCCCCGAGGAGCACGGGAGGCTTCGGCCGAACGGTTACTCGGGGTTGCGTCGCGTCCGGGCCCATATTCGGGAGCAACGAGCGGGCCACGACGCGCCACACGACGCCGAACGCTCAGACGTTCTCCGCAGGCGCCCACAGCGTGGCCGGCCGCGCCCCTTGGCCGATCTGGCGGGCCAGTTCCCCCTGTACCAATGCGAGATCGTCCGGGTGCGTGACGCCGATGCAGCGTCCGGCCGCCGGCAGCACGGTGAACGGGGATGCGTCCAGGGACTCGGCCACCACGTCGGGGAGAAGCACCTCGGCGTCCTCGGATGCAGCTGTGGCGGCCGCCATGGCGGCCGCCAACGTCTTGTGGAAGGCCGGGGTGAAGCCCCAGAGGTTCATCGACACCCGGGCGTCGGGGGAGAGCTCGGACGGTTCCCTCCCGTCAGCCGACACAAACCCGCCGTCGGGTTGGGCGGTGACCTGGCGCCGTTCGTCGATCCGCAGCAACTGCCCGTTCGGCCCCACCTGGCAGATGCCACGTGTGACTGGCGCCGTGCCGACCACAGCGTCGGCCAGGCGGAAGCCGACCAAGGCATTGGTGGGGTCGAGCGCTATCAGATGCGCGGCCAGCAGGGAGCACGCGGCTCGCCCGTAGATGTCGTCGGCGTTGCTCACGCCATATGGGGTGTCCCCGACATGTTCCGACGCACTCAGGACCGCATGGACCGTGCCCAGTGGCGCTTCTTGGAGGGCGAACCGGACATCGACGTGGGCGGGCCAGGTGCGCTCCACGTGATAGCGGATGGCTGGACCGGTGGCGGGACCGAGCACGAGCACAATGGATCCGAAGCCCGCGGCCAACGCATCGCTGGCGACCAGGTCGATAACCGCCTCACCGCGCGGTCCGACGGGTGCCAGGGGCTTGACGCCTCCGTAGCGGCGGGCTCGCCCGGCAGCCAGGATGACGAGGGCCGGCCTGGTCGACGGGCCGCTCACGGTCCCCAGCGCAGAACGGCGCTGGCCCACGTCATGCCGCCACCGAAACCGGTGAGGAGGAGATTGTCGCCGTCGTGCACCCGGTCGTTGCTGATGGCGTCGTGCAGGGCCAGCGGAATGGAGGCGGAGGACGTGTTGCCGTAACGATCGATGACCACCACGGTGCGTTCTTCGGGAATGCCCAGCCGTTGGCACGCCGCCACGATGATGCGCAGATTGGCCTGATGGGGGACGAGCAACGAGATGTCGTCGGGCCCCAGCCCGGCATCGGCCATGGCTCGCTCCGCCGACTCGACGACTACCCGGACGGCCTTGCGGAAGACCTCCTTGCCGTCCATGTAGAGGGTCCCCCCATGCTCGCAGTAGAGCAGGTGACGGAGCGATCCGTCTGAGTTGAGGTTCCAACTCAGCAGCTGTCCGGGACCGTCGACCGGCTGGACGACGACGGCACCGGCGCCGTCGCCCACAATGATGGCGATCGCCCGGTCGTCCATGTCGGTGATCTTCGAAAGGGTTTCGGAGCCGATGAGCAGTATCGGGCCGGCCCCCGCCGCGATGAGTCCGGCCACCGTCACGAGGCCGTAGACGAAGCCCGAGCAGGCCGCGTTGATATCGAAGGCACCGCCCCTTATCCCGAGCGCGTCCTGGACGGTCGGCGCGGTGCCGGGGACGATGCTGTCGGGAGTGGTCGTGGCCAGCACCACGTGGTCGATCTGGTCTGCGGTGAGACCGGCGCAACGGAGCGCGTTCCGCCCCGCCTCGATGGCCAGGCCCGAGGTCGTGCCACCGATGCGGCGCTCACGGATGCCGGTCCGTTCGGTGATCCAGGCGTCGCTCGTGTCGAGCCTGGCGGCCAAGTCATCGTTGGTCACGATCTTGTCGGGCAAGGCGATGCCCCAGCCGGTGATACGGATGCCGGTCATCTGGACCCGGCGCGCACGGCGTGGACGCCGACAAATCCGGCGTCGCCCTCGATGATGCCGCCCGTGTTCACCGCCAGACCCAGACGAGCCCCGCTGACCTGGCGCGCGCCGGCGCGTCCACGGATCTGTGTCGCCAGCTCGACCACCTGCGCCAGTCCCGTGGCGCCGAGTGGGTGCCCGCGGCCGACCAGCCCACCGCTCGAGTTCACCACCAGGCCGGGGCTGTCCATCCCGGTGTGGCCGGCCTCGGTGGCCGGGCCGGCTTGGCCCAGCTCGAAGAATCCGAGCGACTCGAGGGCGTAGATCTCCTCCGGGGCAGTGGCGTCGTGCAGCTCGACCAGATCGAAATCGTGGGGTCCGATGCCCCAGGCTTCCCATGCGGCGTCGGCGGCCTGGGAGAGACGATCGTGGTAGTCGAGCAGTCCATTTCCGGAGCGGGCCACCGAACCGATAATACGGGGGGCGGAGGCCGGGGCTGAAATCGCCCTTCCGGACACCACGATGGCGGCCGCCCCATCGGTGAAGGAACTGCACATGAGCCGGGTCAGGACGCCGGCTACCTGTGGCGACGCCAGCACCTCTTCCACGCTCGTCGTGCGATGACGTTGGGCCAACGGATTGCGGGCCGCGTGGTCGAACGCCTTGACGGCCGCTGCCGCCATCTGGCGTGCCGTGACCCCCCGATCCGCCATCAACCGTTGTGCCCAGCCGTTGTTGAGCCCCATCAAGATACTGCCGGCTGGGTTCTCGTCGGCGTGCTGCCGGTCGTGCAGGTCATGGCGGTAGTCGGCCGGCAACCCGTCCTCGATTCCCGCCATCGTCTCGGCCCGATTGCCTGTCCACATCTTCTCGACGCCGAGTGCCAGGACCGGGCGGTCCGAGGTGGCCGCCACCATGGTCGCCAGATGCAGGGCGGAGCTCCCCCCGGCACACGAGTTCTCCACGTTGATGATGGGCACGTCGTGCAGCCCGGCCTTGCGCAGCCATGACTGTCCCCGCACACAGGCTTGGTCGTTCAGGCGACCGGCGGTGGCATTGCCGACGATGACGAGCCCGAGCTCGTCCGGCGCAAGGCCGGCATCTGCCAGTGCTTCATGGGTGGCCTGGTATGCCATCGTCTCTGGGGAGAGGTCACGCCGGCTCATGTCGGTCATGCCCGTGCCCAGAATCGCAACGTCGGTCGTTGTCACCGCGCGCGTGCTGCCAGAAGCAGGCTCATGCGAACACGCCGGCCGGCATGTCGTCGGTCTGAGCCACGAAGGCGGATGACAAGAGCCCGAAGTGCTGCACGGCACCGGGGGCGGCCACCATGACGATGATGTGGCGGGCCCCGGCTTCGACGTAGCGGCCCAGCGCGGCGGCACACGCCTCGGGCTCCCCGGCAACCAGATGTCGTTCGAACGCCTTGGGCGGGACGCCGTACATGTCCGACAGCCACGCGGCACCCCGGGCCTGGGCCTCGTCTTGAGGTCCGACACGGGCGAAGATCACGACCGCGGGTTCGACGGCGTCGGGATCGCGCCCGGCTTGCTCGGTTTCCTGGCGTAAGCAGCGGACCGCCGGCCCGTAGGCGTGAGGGGTGAGGAAGAGGGGAGCCCACCCGTCGCCCACCGCCGCCGCTCGCCGGCGAGCGGCCGGACTCGAGCCGCCGATCCACAAGGGAACGCGGGGCGACGGCGGGTCTTGGCGATACCGGATCGGGGGCGTGCCCGGAACGTCATCGACTTCTGTGTCGTGGACCGGAGCCCACGCCTCGTGCAGGGTCGCAATGCCCGCGTCCATGAGGAGCCCGCGCCGGTGGTAATCGACGCCTGCGCGCGCGTACTCCTCGGGATGGCTGCCGACACCCACACCCAGGATGAACCGTCCTCCGGAAAGGTGCTGGAGGGCCGTTGCCTGCTTGGCCACTGCGGCAGGATGCCGGAGGGGAAGCTGCAAGATGCACGATCCCAGCGTGGGCTGTCGCGTCGCGGCTGCGGCAATGGCCAGCGTGGTGAGACACTCGTTGATGGGGTGCGGCCAGTACAGGTGGTCGACGGCCCACAAAGAGTCCGCTCCGGTCGCTTCGGCACGCCTGCAGAGCTCGGTCAAATTCCGTGCGGTACACGGGGTGCTACCAGAGGTATTACCCCATTCATCGGGAAGTTCTTCCTGCAAGGTGGGCGGGAGGATCAGTCCGAGCATGGGAGACCGCGCTCCGTTTCCTACCGGCGTCACACCCTCATGTTACGCCCAGGATCGGGCCGCGCCTACCCGCTCGCGTCAGGGCCGGCCACGGCCCCGGTCGCCCCTCCCGTGTCTCCCAGCACGGCCAGGGTGCAGCGGGCGGCACAAATCGCCCGCTCCGCATCGTCGGTCACGGCAATGGACCAGACCTGGACGGTGCGCCCTACCCGCAATGGCGTCGCAGTGGCGGTCAGATGGCCGTCGCGCACCGAGCGCAGATGGCTGGCGTTGAGCTCGATACCCACCACCTGGCGCTCCCGGCCGGCGGCCAATGAGGCGCCGAAGCTGGCGGCTGACTCGGCCAGGAGGGCGGACACGCCGCCGTGCAGAATGCCGTAGGGCTGGTGCACCTTCCAGGTCACGGGCAGGCGCAGGACCACCCGTTCGGGCCCGGCCTCGATGACTTCGACATCGAGGAGCTCATGAATGTCATGGCGTCCGCTCGGGAAGAGCCGGCGATCCTCGGTCCCGGGGGGCGGAGCTGGTGGCACGGACTCACCCTAATGGGCGCATGGTTAGGCTCATCGGGTGATGGCCCTCGTCGACCTGCGGAGTGACACCGTCACCCAGCCGACAGCGGACATGCGCCGCGCCATGGCGGAAGCGGTGCTGGGCGACGACGACTATGGGGAAGACCCGACCGTGCGCGCGCTCGAGGAAGCGTTCGCCGAGCGCCTCGGTAAGCCGGCATCGCTTTTCGTCCCCTCGGGGACGATGGCCAACCAGATCGCCTTCCGGGTCTTGACGACCGCCGGCACGGCCGTCGTGGCCGGCCGGCGTCAGCATGTCGTGTCCTACGAGTACGGCGCCGCAGCGCGCAATTCGGCCGTGCAGTTCCACGCCCTCGACGATGCGGACGGCATGCTCGAACCGGCCGATGTCGCATGGGCCCGGGAGGCGTCGTCGTACCATCACCCCGCGGTCTCGCTGGTCAGTATCGAGCACACCCACATGGCCGCGTCGGGAGCTCTCTGGTCGATGGACCGCCTGCAGGCGGTCGCCACGGCCGCGGGCGACGTTCCCCTTCACCTCGATGGGGCCCGACTCTTCAACGCCGAAGCTGCGACCGGCGTGGCCGCCTCCGCCTGGGCCGCCCCGGTCACCACCGTGATGTGCTGCCTCTCCAAGGGCCTTTGTGCACCCGTCGGTTCGTTGCTGGCCGGCCCCGACGACGTGATCGCCCAGGCGCGCCTCGAGCGCAAACGCCTGGGTGGCGGCATGCGCCAAGCGGGCGTGCTCGCGGCGCCGGGTCTGTTGGCCTTGAGGGACATG
>OBLU010004618.1_pt1 | contig 12406 bp, 7 predicted proteins | sample 1518681 | NCBI WGS metagenome assembly OBLU01 (sample SAMEA3539304, study PRJEB22396) | soil metagenome | biome: tundra; feature: field; material: soil | place: USA | collected 2010-05 | depth 0.15 m | reverse complement strand
CCTCCCGCTCACGCTCACCCGCCGAGATGAGTGAACATAACAAAGCACTATTAAATGCCCCGGACGGAACCCTTTGTGCGACAGCCTCGTCGCAAAACAGAAGCGCCGCGAGGCGCTGAGCGGATCGTGAAAGCATAAGTCCCGACGACGGCTGCGCCCGATCTCGGGGACGCTCGGGACTTTGGCGGATGCGATCGTCCTGGGCCCATCCGTGGGACGTTCCTGATGGCGCGGGAGGAGCCCGGCCCGTCGCGCGCCGACGATCTGGGACCGCACCCAACTCTCGAATCGCGGCGCGTGGGTCGAACGTACACTTACTGGCTGATGACCCGATCAGGGCGGGAGCGACTTGCTGTCCTTCTCGCCGGGGCGACCGGGCCTGGCGCGTTTACCGCTGCGCGGACTGCTCCCACCGGTGACCTGCACCTCGAGGTGCGGGGTGTGGGGCCGATCGAGCTTCCGGTGTCTCAGGAGCAGGCGAGGCAGCTGTGCCTGGTGGGTCGGCCGGCTCGGTATGGGCGAGGAGAGCAGACTGTGCTGGACCGGGGCGTCCGCGACACGCTGGAGATCCCCAAGAGCCGTGTGAGGATCGATCAGCGACGCTGGAATCAGACGTTGCTGCCTGTGCTTGACCGTGTGGGTCGCGATCTTGGCCTTCCGTCTGGCTGCACGCTGAGGGCCGAGTTGCACGCGATGCTGGTGTATGCGCGTGGGCAGTTCTTTGTCGAGCACCAGGACTCTGAGAAGGATGACGAGATGGTCGGGACGCTCGTGGTGGGCCTGCCGTCGGCGTTTCGGGGCGGTGCGCTCGAGGTTCGGCATCGCGGAGAGACCGCGACGTTTCGGGGGTCGAAGAAGGCCTTGTCGTTCGTGGCCTTCTACAGCGACTGTCGCCACGAGGTCAGGCCGGTCACGGCGGGGTACCGGGTCGTGTTGACCTACAACCTGCTCCTTCGGGGCGGTATGGGCGCGTCGGTAGTCGAGCCCGATCCCGAGCTGGTCGGCAGCTTGGCCGGCTGCCTGGACGAGCACTTTGCCTCTCCCGGCAGCCCGGTTCGCCTGGTCTACTTGCTCGATCACGAGTACACACGCCGCGGTCTGGACTGGTCTCGCCTCAAAGGCGCCGACGCTCGGCGCGTCGCGCTGCTCGGCGCGGCGGCAGAGCGCGCCGGCTGCGAGATCGTGCTCGCGTTGGCGGACGTCCACGAGACGTGGAGCGCCTCCGAGGCGGACGGGCCAGAACGCTGGTATCGGCGGTCCCGCTACGGCCGGTGGGACGACGGCGACGATGACGTCGACTCCGACGGCGGGAACGGGGATGACTATGAGCTTGAGGAGCTGATCGAGTCCGAGGTCAAGCTGGACAGCTGGATCGCCGCCGGCGGCGGTGGTCTGGAGAGGGTGGGCCTGTCCGTGGGCGACGACGAGGTGTGTGCGAGCACTCCGTCGGGGGATCTTGAGCCGTACTCGTCGGAGTATGAGGGGTACATGGGCAACTGGGGCAACACGCTGGATCGCTGGTATCACCGTGGTGCGGTGGTCATGTGGCCCCGGAGCCGAGCCTTCGCCGTGCGGGCCGAGGCATCTCCGTCCATGGCGCTTGACGAGCTGGCGGCCCGCGCGCGCAAAGGCGACCTGATCGGGGCCCGGGAGGCGGCCGCTAGTCTGGCCCCGTTTTGGGATCGGGTCGCCGCCACGGTGGCGGCGAGAGGCTTCTACACCAAGGCGTTGCGCGCGGCGCGCGTGCTTGACGAGCCGGTCCTGGGGGCGATGCTGCTACGGCCGTTTGCGTTGGAGATGCTTACCACCAGAGATGCCAAGGCGCTGAGCGCTCTCGTCGCCTCCTACGGCGAGCAGTGGTCCGAAGAGCTCGTGGTGGCATGGTCTGCCAAGCGGCGCTACGGCCACGCGGAGGGCCCGACCCGAGAGGCGTGGATCGCTTCGTTGCCGCCGCTCTGTCTCGCTTTGCGGGAAGCCGGGGACGCGGGCACCGCGGCGGCTCGGTTGTTGCTGCGGGAGTCCTGGAGGTGGGTGAGCGAGAGCATCGATCGAGGGCTTGAGCTGTCCGCGCCGAGCCGGCGCGAGCAGACACTCTGTGGACTGGGAGGTCCGGTCGGGGCGCTGCTGGAGGGCGCTTCACTGGTTGACGCAACCGATCTGCGCGACGCGGCGGTCGGGGTCCTGTGCCGCGACGTCGACCTGGTTGGTTGCGCCCTCGCGGTCCTGCGGGCGATTCCGACGTCGCAATGGAACACGGCGGGCCTCGACGCCGTCGCGACCCACTGCTCGGCGGTTCTCGAGGCGCGCCTTGCCCGGCCGTCGCGCGCCGGCGACGACTGGTCGATCGAGCTCCCGAAAGGATGTTGTTGCGAGTTGTGCGGTGAGCTGCGCGGTTTCCTCGGCGATCCGATCCAGACGAGGTTCGAATGGCCACTCGCCAAGGACCGTCGAGCCCACGTGCACAACCGCATCGACGCCGCCGAGCTTCCGGTGGATCACCGGACACGACGGGTCGGACGGCCCTACACCCTGGTTCTAAGCAAGACCGCAACGCTATTCGACCGCGAACGGCAAGAGCGGCGCCGTGACGAGGAACAACTGGCGTGGCTGAAACCGAACCGCGACGCGCGCCCCAAGCGCCGGACGGGCTCAGGATAGGCGCCGCGCCCTTACAGCGGGCGCATTTGCGACGAGGCGCTCGCCCGGATCGACCCGGCTGTGCGCTCCCGCGGACGATCGAATTTCCCAAACGCGAGCGCGCCGGCCCCGCCAGCCCACCCTTGGGTCGGCAATGAGGGCCGCGTCCGCCCGGATCGGGCGGACGCTCGAGATCGTCGCGAAGGAGAAGCGCGGCGATGCGGTAAGCAGATCTGCAAAGGAGAAGTCCGACGGCGCCGTAGCCGCAGGCTCGGGACGCTCGGATCCACCCGATAGCGATCGCCGACCCAATCCACATTGGTGCTTACTGAGCGAGGTCGGGCCTGAGCGGTGGCTAGCGTCGGACCGGTTAGCGGTGCGTGCTTACTCGACGCGATGCTCAGGCCGGAAGCGTCGTGGAACAGCGTCTTGACTGGCTCCCGGATCCCGGTTGGCCCGGAACGCGATCAAGCCGACGCTGCCCCGCTGCCGCTGATCTTCGACCGAACGAGGCCGCGTAGCCTGGCTGCGAGCCTGCCGATGCCCGGCAGAGCAATCGGTTGTCGGTATAGCCCGGGCGGATTCTGGCGGTTATTGCAACAGGGGTCCGATCTCCTCGATCGGCTTGGCGAGGGGCGATGCAATAGCCGACGGCATGGCCTCTGCGATCCTGGTTGCGATGGTCATCGACCACGTTGCGATGATCGTTGTAGACGGCACGGAGACGGCCGCGCGGCTGCGGGCCGCGCACGGCCTCGGCTGGGGCGAGGTATGCTCCAGCGGGCGGGCACGCTGGACTGGAGCGTCCCGCTTCTGCCGCCAGCCGCTCTGGAGTTCTTGGCGATCGGGGATCGTCATACGGCGCAGCGATCCGCCGATGGCCGGCGGATGCTGGCCTGCGAGGAGGCGGGCTAGGGGTTGCTTACTCGGGCGGTCGTCGTCGGTGACCTCGAGGCGGTCTCCGGGTGTCTCGGGATCGCGATTTTCGACTCCACGATTCTGCGTGGTGACGGAGCCTGGGAGGGTCCTCTGTGACTTCGGGGCCGCTCCGATCGGGACTGCACACCAGGAACACCTGTTCCTCGAGCTCCGCCAGCGCCTCGCCTGGTCTGTGATGGTCTTCGCAGTACGGTGCTGTTTGGCCCCTGACTGCTTGACGCGGGTGGGCGCTTGGAGTGGCAGCGCGATGGTCACGCGCGCTCGCGGCTCGGGTCGTGGAGAACATCGGGATCATCGTGGTAGAGCGTGTCCGATCCCTGAGGGTTGACGGTGACGCTCGGCTGGGCGCCTGTCATGGTTAACCACCACGACCGGGGCGGTGCTCACCGTCGGGGGCTGCGCCGAGGCGGGGCCGGGCAGCGCGGACGCGGCCCCGATCGCGATCGTGAGCCACCGCGACCGCCGCATCCCGGACCGCAAGTGCAGGGATCGTCGTGTTCATGCCAGCCGTCGCGTGGCCGCTCATAAACGCCGCGACCGGCAGTCTGTCTCAACCCAGGCACCCCCGCAAGCGAGCTCGGCACCGAGAATTTTCGATTGCGAACCAACGACGTGTTTCGATGGTGGTTGACATCACGTCAGCCTCCGCATGTTCTTCTGAGCGCGCGCAATAAGCACGGCGGGGTCGGGATCGCCTTCTCCCGCCTCCGCGGGGCCATCTCGTCGATCATCGCGTCAGCAATCGGAGGTTCGACCGGGACCTCACTCCGCGTCATTGGTTCTCGTTTGCGCTTGTCGTGCGCAGCCCCGAATAGCTTGACGCCTGCCCGTTGTTGAGGTACTCGAGCGTCAGCACGTAGCGATTCCCGCGCCTGAGGTGAGCGCGCAGCGTGAACTTCGTCTTGCCGGCGCGGACCGTCGTGCGGGCCAAGACCCCGAAGCGCGCCGGCTGCGCGGACGCGGTATCGAGGCCGAGAAGCTCGACCGTTGCCCCACCCGCCGGGGCCTTCGGATTGAGGCTCCCTGCCATCGTCAGCGCTCTGCCCGGCGAGACCTTGAGCGACCTCACGCTGACGCTGGTGGCCGGCTTGGGGCCGATGGTGGCCGTGACGGTGCGGGAGGTCGCCGGCAGCACCTGCTGGGGATCGCGGAACGTCACCTGGAACTGCCAGCGGTGAGCGGTGAGTGACCGGGCGACGGCAAAGTTGCCGTCATCGGCGCTCAGTCGGTCGGTGGCGACCCTCGTGAAGGCGCTCCTGGAGCCGGCGCGGCGGTCGTATACCTGCACCGACGCGTTGAGGTGTCGCGTCCCGGGCGCCACCGAGCCGATGACGACGGCCCTGCCGCCGACCGATTTCACGCGGACATTCGAGATCGTGCTGTGCACCGAGACCGACACGGGCGCGCTCGCGCTCGGCGACAGGAGGTCGCCGAACGGAGGAGTGAGCGTCGCGTTTTCGATCTGGGCGATCTGGGGCGTGGCCACCTCGTAGGAACCCGTTGCGGTCGGCGCGAACGTGATGCTGTACCTGCCCGTCGCGCTTGTCGTCGCGGTGGCCACCGTGATCGGTCGCCCGACCTCGATCTCATCGACATTGACCGGCTTGCCGGCGATCACCGGGTAGCCGGGTTCGGTGTTGGTCACCGTTCCGGTCACCGTCACCTTCTGGCCGGCGTGATAGACGCTTGGGATCCCGGACGCGGTGATGATGGGCGAGGCATCTGCGACGAGCGGCGGGCCGCTCGGGTCGCCCGTATTGGCGAGGTAGTTCTTTAGCTGCGCCTGGAAAGCCGGCGAGGTGAGGAAGTTCACAAAGTCCTGGGCGGCGGTCAGGTTCACCGCCTCGCCCGGCCTGAGCGGATTGATGATGTAGGCGTGGAAATAGTCGGTCAGCGCGTCAGCGCCTCCGGGGCTGGATGCGCTCTGCGGCCCGCGGGTCACGATCTTCAGGCCGGAGGTCGAACCGGCCGCAGCCATGCCCGACGCGAGGGCGTCATACGTGCCACTGTCGGTCAGCACGTAGCACGAGTTGGCGCCGCTGGGCAAGCCCTCGCAGGCATTGGCGGCCTGCACAGTTGGCCCCTGTTCATCGCCGGTGGTGACATACCAGGCCGGAAGCGCAGCCGCAGCGGGCAGCGCGCCGGCGCCCGGGCACGGCTGGCCGGACGCCGTGACACCGTTGCCGGCAGCGATCGGCGCCAGGCCACCGCCGCTGGCGGAGCTCACGGCGCACAGCAACAGACCCACCGGCGCGAGCCGTGAGCTCTGCACCAACTGCCAGATCAAGTGCTCCTCGACGGTCGTACCGGCGGTGCCGCCCGGCGAGACGAACGTGACCCGCGGGGTGGCACCCCCGGTGACGGTGGCGTTCATGCCCGCCGCCGCGATGTCCGCGAACGCCTGGGCGATGTTCTTCGGTGCGTTCGCTGCGACACCGGCGGGATCGCTCGGCGGTCCGGCGAGCACGAAGTTGGTGGTGAACATGGCGCGACCGAACTGTTCAGAGGAATACCCCCGGGTCACGAACTGGTTCTCCAGCGACGCGGCGTCCACGATCAGCGCGCTCGCGCCCACCGAATCGCTCTCAGCCTCGGCGATCGCTTCGCCGCTAGCGCGGCCGATGTAGTTGAAAGTGAACTGCGGGTAGGCCTGCTCAAACTCCGGCTGGATCAGGTTCGCGATCAGGCCGGAGTCGCTCACGCTGCTGCTGCCGAGGACCGTGAGCGTCGAGGAGGTATCGGCGCTCGCCAGCCCGGGTGTGACGAGCAGCGCTGCGACGCTCAGCACGCAGGGCAGCATCGGACAAAGGCTGCGGCGAGCGCCGGTGTGGGCGCGCCCGGCGCCCCGTCGCAGACGGCGACGAGTGGCGTGGGAAGCTTCGTTCATCGCGTCATCATGGCAATGCACGGATGACGAGGCCGTTGGGAAGGGCGGCCGCCCGCCAGAGATATTGAGTCCCTCGGTCGTGAGGGCTTGGTATGCGCCGGACTGGGGCAGGTCAGAGCGTCATCGCGAGAGTCTGCCGGCGCGCCCGGGCAGCGATGAGCGTGCGCGATCGACATGGTCGTTTTGCACTGCGACCTGCCGGCGAGCGGGTGACTCCCGTCCACTACAGGAGCGCGCATTTGATGGGTGGGTCGGCGCATCGCCGGCGTGGGTGGTGTCGCCGCTGTAGCTGGCAGTTATGTCGGCCTTCCCGGATGGGCAGGAGCTCGGCGTGTAGGTCACCGAGCAGCTGGCGCTGGCGATGCTGACCGCCGAGAGGGTGCACGGGTTCTTGTCGAAGTCGCCCGGGCTGTCGCTGGAGAAGGTGACCGTCCCAGTCGGCGTGCTGCTGGTCCCTGCGGCGGTGTCGGTGACGGTCGCCGTGCAGGTCGTCCACTGGTCGACCCGCACCTTTCTGGACTCGCAATCGAGCGACGTGGCGGTGGAGCGCAGGGCAACCGCCACGACGGCGGTAGCGTGGCTGGGCTGGTGGGTGGGGTTTCCGCCATAGCGCGCCGTGAGATCGTGGGCGCCCGACCCGACCGCCGCGGGCGTGTAGCCGACCGCGCAGGACCCGCCCGCCAGCGTGCAGCTAGCCGGGGAGAACGTCCCGCTCGCGTCAGAGGAGAACGCGACCGCGCCGGTCGGCGTGGTCGGGGTCCCGGAACCGGTGTCGGTGACGGTCGCCGTGCACGTCGTCGGCGCGTCCACCGCCACCGCCAACGGGTTGCACTGCAGCGCCGTGTCCGTGCTGGAGGCCGGGACGCCCGCCACCGGGGCAGCGACCGCCACGGCGATCGTGTCCTGGCTGGGGTGATACGTGGGATCCCCGACATAGCGCGCCGTGAGATCGTGGGTGCCCGACCCCACCGCCGCCGGCGTGTAGCCGACGTCGCAGGACCCGCCCACCAGCGTGCAGCTAGCCGGCGAGAACGTCCCGCTCGCGTCCGAGGAGAACGCGACCGCGCCGGTCGGTGTGCCGGGCGCGTAGCTGTCCAGATCGCTGACATCGACGTGGCAGGTCGTCGCGTCTGCGACGGGGACGGTTGCCGGCGAGCACACCAGCGTGGTCGCGGTCGCGCCTGCCGGCTCGGGTTGGGGCTGGGGCTCGGGGGGTGCGGGTGTCGGCTCGGTCGGCGCAAACGCGCGGCCCGCGTTTGACGGGCCGGGCTGATCGCTGAGCAGCAGCCGGCGGATCACCCGGCCGTGCTTGGTCTCGGTCAACGGCATGGCGTCCCCGGCTGACCAGTGCGTGTAATCCAGGGTCACGGTGATCCCCGCGGCGATCGGGAGGTCGCGGTGAGTGAACACGCTCACGCCGTTGCCGACCATGTCCATCGACAGGTCATAGCTCCCAGCGCCCACGAAACTCATGCGCTGTCCGGCGACGTCCAGGGCCGCCGAGATGCTCCTCCCCGCCGGCGTTCGGCGATCGGTGATGTTCCACTGGTGATCGCTCGTACCGGCGGCGGCATTGCCGAGCACCAGTTCGGGCGCCTGGCGGCTGGTGCCGGGAGATAGAAACGAGACGGCATGCCCGCCGGCCGCGAGATCGACCTGATCGCGTTGACCGGGGTGCGTGCCGATCCCCCGGACCGCAGCGACGAACCCCGGCTCCAGCACCGTCACCGCGGCGTGCGAGCTGTGCACCACCCGACGCGTCCGGCCGGCGCCGGGGGTCGCGTCGCCCGTCAGCTCGATCCGATAGCCCTGACCGGTCGGCAGCTCATACACGGGCTCGGTCTGATCCTGCCAGGTGCGCGTCCCGGCGACCAGCCGCCGGACGATCCGGGCGCCGGGGATCTGGTCAACCAACCGCCCGTGCACCACCCCGACCCGCCGCCCGCGCCGATCGAAGATCAGCAGCTGACCGGCGACCGGACCGGCCGTCTGCAGACTAACCGCCTCATAGGTGCCCGCTGTGCGGCCGGCGCTTGCCGCCGTGGCAGTCGCCGGCGTCGTTGGGGTCGTCGGGGTCGCTGGGGTCGCCGAGCAGAACGGGCACGGCTGCACCCCCAGCCCTGGGCGGGTCGGCAGCAGAAACAGCGAGCCGGTGCTGGCGCCGCCGGTGTACACGCTGCCCGGCTGATTGGGGACGGTGCTCCCATCAAAGCTCCAGGTATCGCTCCTGGTGTTGACCAGGACTGTCCGCGTCGCGCGAGGGTCGTTGTTGTCATAGACGAGAATCGCGTACCGATGGGGATGCACGCGCTCGATCTCATACGGCGTGACCGCGTGACCGCCGCTGCCATCAGGATGGGTCATCCCGAGCGTGTACAGCTCACTGCCCGTGCGCAGCGCCGATGCGAGCCTGCTCAGCACCTCCCGCGGCGAGCCCGAGACCTCGCCGGCCCGGACGGAGTTGAGCACCTGAAACGCGTACCCGTAGGCGATCGCGCGCGCCAGCAGCTGGTTGCCGTCGATCTTCAGATCGGGGACCGCGCCCGCACCGAACCAGGACGGGCTGCTGAGCTCAGCGTAGAAGAACAGCGCCGTCACCGACAGTCCGAAGCAATGACCGTCGGCCATCGCCGCGTTCTCCTGCTGCATCCAGGCCAGCGCGGGCGGCGATAGCACGCACACCCCGCCTGAGAACCCAGCGCACACGCCGTCGCCGAACAGCTGGCGCAGCTCATCGCTGCCGAGGTTGGGCGCCCCCAGATTGTTGCCGTAGTTCGCAAACGAGTAGCCGCTGCGCGGCGGGCGAAAGCCGCTGTTGGCCACCACCGTCAGACGCCCACTGAACCGCGCCGCGGTCGCTGGCGCACAGCACACAATGCCCCCGGCCGCAAGCAGCAGCCCGAGCCAGCCAGCGACGGCCGTGATTCCCCGTCTAGCACCCGGAAGCAACGCGATCACGGCCGAAACGCAGCTACCGCACGACCGTGAACCCGTGCTGGACAGTCGGCCCGCGCCGACCGCTCGGACTGCGCGGCGAGCCGCTCATCAGGTAATCGCCCGCCTTCAGCACGCGGCCGTTGAGGCGGCCCATGAAGCGGAAGCGGTTGGCCCCGGCAGCGTCTGCGTGCACGAACGACCCGAGCGTCTCGGTTCGGATGCACTCCTTTTCACCCTTGCGCTTGTGGCGGGGCGCAGCGACGCACCTGCCGCTCTTGATCACACCGGCTAGTTGCTGTTTGACGGTGAAGGTCGTGGTCGCGATCTGCGTGTCTCTGTAGGAGACGACCGTCCCGGCGTTCCTCCTCAGCTGGGTGTTCAGGACCACAGCCGGAACCTTGTGGCCGGCGACGGCGGCAAACGTGGACTTACTGAAGACAAGGTGGCTGTCCTTGGGGATCGGGCCATGCGGAGCGAGCCCTCCGAGTGGTGGCGGCGCCAGGAACTGTTGCTCGGTGGCCCAGCTGAGCACGATCGCGCTCGCCGCTGTCGGATTGGGGTTGTTGACGAAGATCTCGGTATACGAATTGTTACCGTTGTTGTCGGTCCCCGCGGCGGCATCCATCTCGGTGGGATTGCCGAGCCCCCCGCTCGCATTGGCCAGGATGTTGTCGCGATGGCCGAAACAGCCCGCGTCGGTCGGCGTTGTGCAGTCGATGTTGCCGCCGCCCGGCCCGTCGGTGTCCAACCAGCCGTACTCGGCTCCCAGTGGGGTCGGGTTCCCCTCCGCCCAGTTTGACCCGCCCGGCCCGGGGAGGTTGGCCAGCGACGGATCGGAGTCGCTCTGCACCCCGGCCTGGACGGCGGCGTCGTAGCTGTTGACGAAGTTGGCGATCGGCGTCTCTCCCCGCACGACGCGCTCCAAATTGGTGGCCACGAACAGCTGCTCACCCGGCGTCAGCATCGACCAGTTGCTCGGCAAGGCCACCGGCGGCAGGCCCTCCTGCAACGCCGTGTCCCCGTTCAGGTCGGCCACGCACTCGGTATCGGTCGAGCAGCCGCCGCCGAAGATGCCGTCCGCGGGCGGGTTCTGGGGCGGGACCATGGGCGTCCCCGGGCCGGTCGGCACCGACGTCGTCGTAAACGTCCCCGTCGCGCCGTCAGTGGTCGCATCGTTATCGAACTCGACGACCTCAGCCTGATAGGTGTAAGACGTGTTCGGCATCAGATTCGACAACCCGACCGTTTCGTTGACGTCAGCGGTGCCTGAGAACGGGCCCGTAAGGAACCCCTCCTGCGAGGTGAGCGGACCGCCGGTCGGCCCGACGAGGACCTGGTAGCCGACGGAGGCGCCCCCCGGATTGAACGTGAAGGAAACCGCCGCGCCCGTCGTGGTGACCGCGACCGGTGGGCCCGTGGTAACCGTCTGCGCCCAGGCCGAACCGGCGAACGCCAGCATGGCGCACACCGAGCTCAAGACGACCAGGCCACCTCGCGACAGAATCCCCCGCCCGCACAGCCACCGGCGGCCGCGGGCGTCAACGCGATGCACCAACGAGCTAGATGACGACATCGATCCCTCTCCAGGTCAGTCGCCGTCGTGGCGTGACGCCGCCCCCTCGCGACCAATCACCCTACGTCCGACGCGATTTCGGGCCACTATATATAACTTCTCTCAGCTTTGGACATTTCTTGACAGCTTTAGACCCGTTAGCAGCGCCGGCCTTGCGTTGCAGGGTCTGCTTGTTCATGTCGGCCTTTCTCTTGGCCCTCGGTGGCGGTGTCCGGGCCTGTATCGCGATGGCCCCAACGTCTGATCTGATGCGCGGTCGGCGGAAATCGAACCACGCGCTCTGATGAGCACCTGTTGCAAGCGGTCGAGCGGAGCGTGGTCCCTGTCTGTCCCGGACGCGCGCGAAGGAGGCGTCACCCTCGGCCGACGTCGGACTTCTCCTTTTGTGCTCAGGGGTCCTCGACGCGGGCGCATGCTTTCAACGGAAAGCATTCGTCAGCGTTCGGGTGTAGGGCTCTCATCCGCCCAACGGCGGGCGAGATTGCTAGCACTCCGAAGTCTGGCCTGCATAGGCACGACTGCGGTTCTGCATACCCTCGCACCAGCCCTGCTTTCGGCGACCGATGAAAGTCAAGGGGGCTGGTCAAAAGATTTCGGGGGTCGTATCGGTCGGGTGGCCGGTGTCGGGGGGCTGAGATCGCCTGCGGTGAGCTCGGTTCGGCGCGCCGGTGCGATCTCGGTCGGTTTTTGCCCGAATTTGCGCAGGAGTGATCGTCGCCCGGGGTGGTTGGCGTCGGGTCCAGCGGTTAGGTTGTTGGGGTGGGCGCGGGTGACTGACGTAGCGAAGTGCAGACGTCAGGAGCTGTCAGTCTGCCGCGCGGCTATGCCCCTCTCGGGGGCCTGATCTATGCGCGCTGCGGTGTCGCGCTCGCGCCCACTTTTCGTGATGGTCGTCCGGCTTTTTGGTCGGTGACCATCCGCTGGTAGGACACTTCGGCTTGCTCGGCGAGGGCGCGTTCGGCGTGCAGGATCGCGCGGTTGGTGCTCCAGATCCCGGACGCAGCCTTCGTCCGCGGCTTGGCGCCGGCGGTCAGCTCGAGCTGGCGCTGCTTTTTCTTGGTCAGCGCGGGGCGTTGGTGGGCGTAGTCCTCGCCGCGGGTGAGCATGCACCAGAACAGGACGGTGAGTTTGCGGGCGGTCGCGACGATCGCCTTGCCGTGACCCCGCCGGGCGCGGAGGCGCTCATAGAACGCGCGCAGCGGGCCGGGTTGCTTGACTACGCTCCACGCGGCTTCGACCAGCGCCCAGCGCGCGGACGCCGACCCGCGCTTGGAGATCTGACCTGAGCGTGCCGGTGTCTCGCCGGATTGGCGGACCTTCGGGGTCCAGTAGCGAAAAGGGCCTCTAATTCGCGCAAATTGGGCGAGTTTGGAGTCAGAAAAGGCCCGCTTTGGGGTTGTTTTCGGTCAGTTTGGTACTCAAAGTGGTACTCC
>OBLU010004617.1_pt1 | contig 12407 bp, 11 predicted proteins | sample 1518681 | NCBI WGS metagenome assembly OBLU01 (sample SAMEA3539304, study PRJEB22396) | soil metagenome | biome: tundra; feature: field; material: soil | place: USA | collected 2010-05 | depth 0.15 m | reverse complement strand
TCGTCGCAACGGGGAGTGCCGACTGTCCGACGCGCCGAGCCCGAGGCTTCGGGCCATTTTGTCGATGTCGAGATCGAATCCCTCGGGTTCGACATCGAGCCGATCAGCGAGCCGTCGCAACAGCCATGTTGCGGACGGACCTAGCACGGCTAACCAAAATGTCTCGACGTACAAGGAGCGTGGATCGACGCCGATCCGATCGACGACTGGATCGATCCAGGCAACGACGTGCAACGTCGAAGGTTGCTTGGAATCGAGGTCAGCGTCGACCGGCCGAGTGGAAGTGACCGAGGAAAGCTCCATGGCCCGATACTGGGTGAACCACCTTGCGGCCAACCTTGCTTCGGTCAGTCGATGGTCCCAGCTGCGGATGCCCATTCGGTGGCTTGTCCGGTCACCTGCGCGATGAAGTCAAAATCGACGTCGTAGTGGAGCACGACGAGTCCCTGGTCCTCTGCAGCGGCAGCAACGAGCAAGTCCGGCACCTTGCGTCCCCTCAAGTTCCGGTCCGCCAACAAGCGCTGAACATGGCGGGCACGCCTGAGGTGGACATCCGTCGTTTCGACCAAGGGGAAGACACCGACCGCCTCGTTCAAGCGATCCCACTCGGCGGCGTTGCGGGCAGAGAAGCCGATCTCGAGATCTGAGATCCCCGCACGGGCGGCCGTCCCGTTGGTCAAGTGCGGTTCGAGTGCGGAGCGAACGGTGGGGTTGGAGACTCGCGTCAGAACGCTCGTGTCGACCAGGTGGGTCAGCGCCATGCTTCGGATCGGTCCGCCAGCGGAGCCCCGGCGAGGGTGTCAAGAGCGTGCGCAATCATTTCCTCCCGTGTGCCGCTGGCTCGGCGAAGCGCCTCGTTGACGGTGGCCTTGATTGTTCCCGTGCCCAGATGCACCCGGGCAGCGTCGAGCGCTTCGTCGTCGATGTCGACCAGTCGTTTGCTCACCCGCCCAGTATATACGATCACCTGCGCTGTATATACACCTAGAGGACCTCCGCCAGGAGTTCGGCGTCGTGAATGAGGTTCCTGCGCGCCCGACGGACAGACGGGCTCGCTCTCACGGCAGCGCTCCCCGCGGTGGTCAGCGCAGACGCACGTCGAGACAGGCTTCCGCACGGCGGAGGACGTCTTCGACGATCTTCGCCGTCGGTCCACGAGCAAAGAGGAACCCGAGGTAACGATCGCCCTCGGGGAGAGGGATCACCGGCCGCCCCGACGCGATAGTGATCTCGACACCGACGACTCCTTTGATGGCGAGGGCCTGCTCCTGGCCCGATACCTTGTCCAGGACCCCGGCCGATCGGATCGGGAGCATCATCACGCCCGACGCATGGGGCTCCCGGACGAGGCCGTCCAGCCCCAGACCGAGGGCGTGACGGATGATGACCTCTTCGAGACTTACCCCGGCCCCGAATCGCAAGGCCCGGGCGCACAAGCCGCCGATGGACCGAGCGGCGAGCTCGAGAATGGTGACATTGCCTGCCGAGCCGACGCGCAGCTCGATGTGCACAGGGCCCTCGCGGAGCCCCATTGCCGCGGCCGCTCGGGCCGCGGTGGCCTCGATGTTGGCGAGGATCGAGGGCGGTTGCCGAGACGGCGTGACGTAGATGGTCTCCTCGAAGAAGGGGCCGTCCATGGGATCGGGTTTGTCGAATACGGCGAGCACTTCCAAGCGCCCACCGAGAAGCAGACCCTCGACCGCGACCTCGGCTCCGGATACGAAACTCTCCACGAGGAGGGGCTCCGGACAATCCCCCAAGATGGCCCGAATGCGGGCACCGGCCGCGGCGGCCTGGATCGCGTCGTCGACGCGGATGACGCCCTGGCTGGCCGACCGTGAGATCGGCTTGAGCACGCACGGATATCCGACCTCGGTCACCGCCGCGGCGACGTCTGCGTCACGAGCAACGATTCGGTAGAAGGGCTGGGGGAGCGAGGCGTAGGCCAGGCAATCCCGCATGCGAGCTTTGTCCCTCGTGGTGGCGACCGCTTCGGGCGGGTTGTGGCGCAACCCGAGGCGCTCGGCCGATGCAGCCGCCACCTCTACTCCCTGGTCATCGGCGGCCACGACAGCGTCGAGCGGTGTCCGCCGATCGAGGGCAACGATGGCCTCCACGGCAGCGTCGGTCGCACCCAGGGGCACGACCACCGCCCGGTCGCCCATGAACTCGGCCAGGGCCTGAGGATGCTCGGAGCCGACCACGACGTCGACACCAAGGCGAGCCGCCGCTGCCAGGAAGTCGGTGGCCCTGTAAGTGCCGGTCGGCAGCAACAGGAGGATCCGGGGCACAGCCCTAGGATGGTATCGAGCGACGAACACTGACGCGAAGGCACCATGGCCGATATCGATCCCAACGCCGTGCCCGTCCTGCGAGTGACCGACGCTGCACTGGCAATGGTGCTGGAGGTGCGGGCCAGCGAGGAAAACGGTGAGTCACTCGCCCTGTGGGTCGAGATCAGCGGTTCGAGTGGGGGCGCGTACACCTATGACATGTACTTCCAGGCGGCCGCCGACGCCCGGCCCGATGATTGGTCCGACGAGCGTGGTGGAATGGCTCTCGTGGTTACAAGCGACAGCGTCGAGAAGATGCGGGGGGCCCTCCTCGACGCCCATCAGGGCGGGATGGTCATCGAGAACCCCAACCATCCCCCCGCCCCGGCCCCCGCCAGTCCGGCGATGGCGGGTCCCCCGGCCGACCTCGGCGGCGACCTGGCCCAGCGAGTCATCCAGGTCCTCGAGCAGCAGATCAACCCGAGCATTGCGGCTCACGGCGGTCGTGCCGACCTCGTGGCGGTGGAGGACGCCTCCGCCTATCTCCGCTTGAGCGGAGGCTGCGCGGGCTGTGGGATGGCGGCGGTGACCTTGAGCCAGGGGATCGAAGTGGCCCTGCGCGAATCGGTTCCTGAGATCACTCGGGTGATCGACGTCACCGATCACGCGGCCGGAACCAACCCGTACTACGAGGCAGCCAAGAAGTAAGTCCCTTATCCAGGTGCGTATCGCCGGCAGGGCAAGAATGTTTTATCGGTCGGCCGCCCTCTCGGGACCGTTACGGAGGTGTCCGGGTTCTCCGAGTCGGAGCGGCGCTGCGACCAAGGGTCGTGCTGTCCGTGGATGCCTTCGAGGAGCAAAGAAGTGTGCTCCTGCCACATCGTTGAGAAATCTCCGAGACTCGCCGAAGACGTCGAACACATGATCGGAGGACGTGGCCAAATTCGCGCCGGATCAGCGGGGTGGCCGGGACGCGGTGGGCCCACAGCGCGGATTCAGCGCAGTCCAGCGAAGAGGTCATCCTCTGGGATCGGCGCACCGGAGCGGTCGCGGGCCCGGATGAATGTCTCGTTTCCGAACACCTCAGCGAAGGTGTCGGGTGGGAACCGGACCCACCACGACTCGTCGAGTTGACTGGCATGTGCGAAAAGGGCGGCCCGCTTTCGGTGCGCCAAGGCCGTGGTGTCGACTGAGGTCGTGATCCGGTCCTCCATCTCCTCCATTTGCTTGAGCCGCTCGGGGGACAGCTGCCGTTGGGGAGGCATCGGAACCTCGATGCCGGCAGCTTGCATCATCTCGCGCATACGTTCCCAATCGCGACGCCGCCGAGCGATGAAGTAGAGCTTGGCCGGGATGTCGGTGGTGTCCACGGCTTGAACCGTGATCTGGTGGGCGCGGAGATGGTCGGGGTGGGCGTAGCCACCCATGTCGTCGTAGGTCACGACGACATCGGGACGGTACCGTTCGAAAAGCTCAACTAGTCGCCCCACCGACTCGGCAAGCGCGATATTGCAGAACACGTCGGGGCGGTCCTTGAAGTCCCAGTCGGCCATCCCCGAGTCGTGGTACCCGAGCGTCTCGAGATGGTCGACCCCGAGATGCTCGCAGGCGATGGCGAGTTCGGCGAGCCGGGTCTTGGCCACCTGGTCGGGGTCGTGTCCTTCCTCGCCTGGTTTGACGTGCCCGGGCCCGTCCCCGTACTCCCCGTTGGTACAGGTCACGAGAACGGTCCGGATTGCCTCGCCCGAATAGCGAGCGAGGATCCCGCCGGTGCTCGAGGACTCGTCGTCGGGATGGGCGTGCACTGCCATCAGCGTCAAGTTTTTGGTCTTTGCCATACCGACAGCTTGTCCCGTTCGCGGGACACCAGGGTGCGCGGACACGATCCTGCAAAACTCTCCTACTCTCTCCTCAGCGTTGCCAGGAGAGAGTCACTTCGCGGCCAAACCTTGCTCGGCCAATGGCTGGATTTGATGTCCGATCGCTCACCGACCTTGAGTGTCTTACTCGAACTGGACAAGCGCGGGTCGGTTGACCGGTCCGCGGCGGGCGACACATCCAAGGCTTGGGTGGCTGCGTTCTGTGACGCAAAGAATGTCGGTCGGGATCGACGCGAGTCTGCGCACACCAGCGGTGCTCAACGCGGAGCGGATGCTTGTCGACCGAGTCTGTTTTCTACAGCTGGCCGGAATGACGCCTCGATCATCCGGAAGGCCACATCCAGATCCCACGGTCCAGGTGATGCCACCTCGCGGATTATCTGTGGAACGTTGTACAACCCAATCTGGTACCCCCGTGCCGAGATCACCTGACCGTTGCACCAGTCGGATCGCTCGCTGGCCAGGTAGGCGACCGCTGGTGCCACGTTGTCGGGGGATCGCTCGTCGTCGTCGGTGGACGGCGACCGACGACGGCCGTCGGGTACTGATTCGGTCATGCGGGTGGCGGCACCGGGGGCGATAGCGTTCGTGGTCACCCCGTACGCGCGAAGGGCGTTGGCACAAGAGTAAGTGAAGCCGACGATGCCCATCTTGGCTGCCGCGTAGTTGGGTTGGCCCGGCGCGCCGTGCAGTCCCGAACCAGACGTGAAGTTGATCAGCCGGTAGTGACCATCGACATCGCGTTCCTTCCGCCAGTACGCCGCGGCATGACGAGATGTGTTGAAGGTGCCCTTGAGATGGACCCGAATGACGGCGTCCCAATCCTCCTCGGACATGTTGAACACCATACGATCACGCAGGATGCCCGCCACATTGACCAGCACATCGAGCCGGCCGTAAGTATCGATCGCTTGGTGGATGATCTGCGCGGCGGCGTCGTATTCGGCCACGTCGTCCCCGTTAACGGTCGCCTCGCCTCCGGACTGCTTGATCTGGTCAACAACCTGCGCTGCGGGTGCCGTGTCCGCACCCGTGCCGTCCAGTGCGCCACCGAGATCATTGACGACGACCCGGGCACCTTCACGAGCCAAGAGTCGGGCCACGCCCGCGCCGATCCCTCGACCAGCTCCGGTGACAATCGCGACACGACCATCTAACCGTCCCATTGGTTCCTCCTTGCGACGCTGACTAACGGGTAGTGCTTCAGACAAGTTCGCCCATCAGTATGAGTCGGCACTAGGGTGATGGCAAACGCGCGGACCTGCAGAAGTCCTGTCGTTCAGGTGACTCCGCTCTTCCGACCGAGGTCCACCCCTCTAGCGTTCCGTTCTTCACGGCCACTATCTCGGCGTTGTGAGTGCGCCGAGCCAGAAGGTTCACGAGTAGCCCGGCTTCGTATTCGGCCACCAGCAGTGCCACCTTGGCCGTTTCGAGGCGATGCGGTACCTGTCTCGACGAGAAGTGTTGACCACCGAAACGGCTGACAAGGGCCCAGATTGGGCACGGGGCAAATCAAAGAGTTGCCGGACCAGGCCCTGAGCTCTCGACTTAGCTGCGCGTCAAGCGGCGGTCTTGGATTCTGACAGACGACAAGGCGGCCGATCACAACCGGAGCGTCTCGATCGGGCTCGATCGCTGGCAACCGCGCGTTATGCACGTTGGCGTTAACGTTCCGCATCTATTGGCGAACGGAGGATTCGGACATGTGGGCACAACTCATTACGACGCATCTGAAGCCGGGCAGGGAAGAGGACCTGCCGGCTTTGTTTGGGCAGTTGCGGGCGATCGAACAACCCGGTTCAGGCCTAGTGCGCTCGACGGCCATGCGGGACCAGAACGATCCGAGCCGGGTCTACATATTGGTCGTCTTCGAGAGCGAGGAGAAGGCTCGCGCGCGCGAGAACGATCCGCGACGCGAGGAGGGAGGGCAGGCCGCGAGGGCAACGATGGCGGAGATCTTCGATGGCGCTCGGGAGTTCGTCGACTTGACCGTCGTGGATGAGTGGTCGGGGCTGTAGGCGAGGCAGCGCATCACGACAGCTGGTTGGTTCGACCTCAGCAGGTGCACCGCTCGCACGTGCCGGTTACCGGGGGGCCAGGGACACACGCGTTGGATACATTTGGGTGATCGAAGGTGACGCCAACACCGGACAGAGTCTGCGGCTGCCCGTCGAGATAAGTTACTTCGCATGCCGCCCGAGCCAACAATCCTTGTCGAGCGCCGCAAGGAGCTGACGTACCTCCTCTGCCAAGGAGCTGAACTCGAACATGGCCTCATGTGCCAGTATCTCTACGCCGCCTTCAGTTTAAAGACGAGGCCCGGTCCCGGCGTTCGGCAGGGCCAGCTTGAGGCGATCGAGCGTTGGCGGAAAGTCATCCTCGCCATCTCGCGCGAGGAGATGCTTCATTGGTCGATGGTGCAGAACCTCCTCACGGCGGTCGGATCTGCTCCGTTCGTGAGCCGTCCCCACATGCCACATCAAGCGAAGGGCTATCCACCCGGCGTGCAGCTCCGGTTGCTGCCATTCGGCGAAGCTGCGTTGCAGCATTTCGTCTACCTCGAACGGCCCGAGGGTGTGGAGCTCTCAGATGCGGCCGGATTCGAACACGAGGGCGAAGCACCCGCTCCGATGACTGCCGACGAGATCGTGCCCAGGGCCCAGAACTTCACGACGCAGGGCCACCTTTATCGGTCGATCGAAACCGGGCTGGTCGAACTTGCGCACAAACTTGGCGAGGACCAACTCTTTATCGGCCCCGTGTTTCATCAGACAGATGAAGAGACATTCCGTTGGCCCGACCTGTCGCCCATCGTTGACCTCGATGGCGCGACCCGCGCCTTGGAGCGCATCGTCGAGAACGGAGAGGGCACACGAGGTGAGTGGTCGACGGCGCACTTCGGCCGGTTTCTCGACGTGCTCCGCGAGTACGAGTCAATGCGGCGCGACGACCCCGAGTTCGAGCCGGCGCACCCGGTCGTAGCAGCCGGAATGCGGGCCGTGGAGGGTATCGAACCAGACTTTCTCATCACCGACCGAGCCACAGGGATGACATCTGACTTGTTCAACGCGATCTACGAGCTATTGCTCCAGATGACTGCCCGTTACTTTGCCTTCGGGCACGAGACATCCGAGCAGCGTGCGGTGCTTGCTCGTGGCGCGGTGCACTTGATGTTCGAAGCGATCGACCCGCTAGGCCTCCTGCTCGCGCAACTAGAGGTCGGTCCCGAGCATCCCGGCCTCACCGCGGGGGCGAACTTTCAGCTTCCGTACCGAGCCAACTTCTTGCTGCCTCACCGGCGCTCGGCGTGGATTCGTTTCGTCGAACGCCTCCGAGAACTTGCGACCTTTGCGCACGATATTGGTCAGTTCGAGGGAGAACAGGTTGTGCGGAGTGTCGCCCAGGCGCTCGGCGGCATGGCCACCGATCTGGCAGCGCACATAGAGCCTGTGTGACATCTCGGCCGGATCCGAGTCATCTCGGGTCGGCCGTCTCGAACGAACGTTCATCACCAAAGTGATTGGAGAGAGTGACGGGGTCTGATGATCTCGTGATCGGTGAAGCTGTTCCCGGAACGGGGTGAGTCTGGCTGTCTATGGCTGAGCACCGACGTAGCCGTGAGCCACAGATCCGGCAGCGCCTACCGCTTCTGGGTAGAGAACGTCGGGCGCCAGGTCCTCGCCATTGGGCCAGACTTCCGTGAGAGCGACATCGTGGGCGGTCGGCTTGAAAGCAAACAGCAAGCCTGACGGGAAGCTTCCGGATCACTCTGCCCGCAGCAACAGGCCGTCGTTGTCGGCGCGGCGACGCGACATGGCAGCGACCACTGGTGCCCCGATCGTTCGTGTCAGATGAAATCTGCGTGACGACCTGCGGAAATGTGGCGTCGTTTTCTATACTGAACCCAAAGGCGACGGTATGGTCGTTTCGGCGGGTGCGTTACTGGGACGGTCAGAAGCTGGTCGAGATCGTCATCGGAAAACCACCCCTGGGAATTGATGATTCTCGCCGGAGGCGCAAATTGAAAGTTACCGGTCTGTTCAACAACGCTCAACGCACCGTGAGCGTGCCGGCCGACACCGTCGTGTTCCAAGAGGGGGACCCGGGGGACGAGATGTACGGCATCGTCGAAGGTGAGATCCAACTGCGCAAGACCGATCGGGTCATCGCGGACCTGGGGGTCGACGACGTGTTCGGCGAGATGGCGCTCGTCGACTCCTCCCCGCGCTCGGCGACTGCGGTCGCGACTACCGATGCTGTGCTGGCGGTGATTGATCGCCATAGGTTCCTGTTCTTGGTCCAGGAGACGCCGATGTTCGCACTCCAGGTGATGTCGGCTATGGCTGACCGCTTCCGAGCCCGGAGCTAAGCCGAATCCGGTTTCCTGCGAAGGCAGAACCGCGCCGCCCACCGCTATGGCTCTTTGACGGTGTCTCAGTGCACGCCAAGGTCGCTAGCAGCGCCGTTGCCGGGTCGGTTCATTGGTGCACATGACGCTCGCCGGAAGCCGAAGAAGCGGGGGCTGGCTCGATACTCAGCGGGCCGACCTTGCGGCCGACCCCACCCGGCCAGAGGAGCCGGTCCGGACCGGGCATGGCTCGCCAGACTCGCGTAGGGTGCGGCAGTTCTTGTAAAGGGGGTACGTCCATGGAGCGTTTCGAGGGGCGCATCGCCGTTGTCACCGGTGGCGGCACGGGGATGGGCCGGGAGCTCGTCCGCCATCTCGCTGCCGAGGGATGCCACGTCGCGACGTGCGACGTGTTCGCCGACGCCATGACCGAGACGAAGGCGCTCGCCCTCGAGGGGGCGCCTTCGGGCGTCCGGGTGACGACCTTTGTGGCTGATGTCTCGGACGAGCCCCAGGTTCTCGCATTCCGTGATGCCGTCGCGACCGAGCTTGCGACCGACCACATCCACCTGCTGTTCAACAACGCTGGCATTGGCGGGGGCGGCAGCATGATCAATGATGATCGCGTCGACTGGGAGCGGACCTTCGGCGTCGATTGGGGCGGCGTCTACAACGGCACCCGCACATTCCTTCCGATGCTGCTGGCCGCCGATGAAGGGCATGTGGTCAACACGAGCAGCATCAATGGACTGTGGGCGACGATCGGTCCGACCACGCCGCACACCTCCTATAGCGCCGCGAAGTTTGCAGTACGAGGGTTCACCGAGGCGCTCATCGCCGACTTCCGGGTCAACGCGCCACACCTGAACGCCTCGGTAGTCATGCCGGGCCACATCGGCACGTCAATCGTCATCAATTCGGGCAGAGTCCATGGGCGGGATCCAGAGTCGATGGATAGCGACCACCTCGCCAAGCTGCGCGGCCAACTCACCGCCCGCGGCGTTCCCCTTGACGGAGTCTCCGACGATGACCTGCGTAAGGGGGTCCAGATGATGGGCGAGACCTTCCGCGACGCTGCTCCGACGACCGCTGCCGAGGCGGCGACGATCATCCTCGACGGTGTCCGACAGAATCGATGGCGCATTCTTGTCGGCCATGACGCCGAGATTCTCGACGGCGAGGTGCGTGCCGACCCCGAGCACGCCTACGACCCCGAGTTCTGGGATGCGCTGCGCGCCAAAGGCCTCTTTGGAGGCTTCGTATAGGGGCTGGTCGGGCGGGCAGGATCGGCGCCCGACCGGCATCGCTCGACCCGGTGGCGCGCTGGGAGGCGCAACGTCTTCATCCGACACTCGGTGCCGCCTTGCCGTCGACCTTGCTTGGGCCGACCGAGGTGTTCGGTGGTTGCCGCGTCCACGGGGATCACCCCGATCGACCTATTGCTCGCCACCGCACAACGGCACCTGTTCGAAGGGTGCTGGGCTGCCGGACCGCCCGTTTGATTCAGGGTGCCTGTGACGTTGCGACCAGCTTGAACACGGGATGGCGAGGCGCTTCGGCTACGAACCTCTCAACCGGGTCGTCGCGCTTCGCATCGAAGTGCGGAGCGGTCACCGGCACGTTGCGGACATAGAGCTGGAGGACCGGTCCGGCTGACTCCGGGCCGATCTCCTCGGCACGGAGGGTCTCGGTTCTCCTGCCGCGCCGGAGCGACACCTCGGGATGGGCGCGCACGTTGTGCACCCAGGCAACCGTTCCATATGGCGCCACGAGCCACCGCTCCGCGTTGGTCTCGACCAGCGTGACCGGCGTCGTCCTCTCCTGGCCCGTCTTGCGCCCGGTGGTGGTGAGGAGGTACGTCGACCTGCCGCCGATGCCGAGGCGGACCATCCCGGCCACGAGCACGTTGACGGCTCGCCGGACGGGTCCGAGGCGGTAGGGCTTCGCCACCGGAGCATTCTGCACCCACCGCGGGGAGACATCGCCAGTGCTGGTATGGGCTCGGGCGTCGCTGACTCGCCGAGCACGCCGTCGGTTGGCCGTATTCGCTGGTCAGAAACCTCGGCCGCCCGAACGTGGGGGCCTCCGAGCGCCGTGACACGAGGATCACTTGGACTACACCGAGCCGCGTGCACCGGGTAGCCCTCTCCGATGCACGTCGTGGTGAACGGCCGGCGCCCTGGCCGCCGGGCGCTACCAACGTGACCGGTGGACCGTTCCGGCTCCCGCAGCCGGTTGCCGCCCGAGCGAAGAGGAGCGAGAGTCCTCAGCGTCGGGCTCACCGATCACCACCGCACCGAAGAGTCTCCAACCGGCCGGCACGCCGAGCGCCTCGAGCAGCGGCCCCTCACCGCGGAAGTTTCCGAGGAATGCCGCCCCAAGGCCGGCCGCGGTCGCGCCGAGAAGAAGGAGCATCGTTGAGAATGCGGCGTCGCCGATCCAGTAAGGAATTGACCATGCCTCCGCGCCACCGCCGTCCGATTCGGTCGACCCCAGACCCGACCCCTCCTTGTCTTCTTCGGCGTACCGCTCGAGGTAGGCCGCCGGGGAGCACAGGGAAAGCGCGACGACGGGCGCCCGGGACAGCCCCGGGTACCGCCGGGCGCTGGACCGCCAGTCGGGGGTGGTCGCGTGCTCCCAGTAGGTGGCCGTCTCTTCGCCCCGGAGCACCACCCATGCCACCCCGCGCGTGTTGCCCGCCGAGGGCCCTCGCAGCGCGTCCTCCAGCAGGCGGTCGACCAGCCCGGGATCGACCGGAGTGGCGGCGAAGCTCCGGACCATCCGCCGCCGTCGAATCGCCGCTGTGAGCTCCATCTGGTGTCCTTTCGGCGACCCCGACGGCCGACCGGCCAACCGGGGAATGTTGAGTGCGCTGGTAGGGTTTTACTCCCAGGAAGACCATCCCCGAGGTGGGAGTTGCCGTATGCCTAGTGCGCGAGATCTCTTGAGTGCCGCCAAGGCCGCCATCACCGAGGTGGAGCCCGCCGAGGCGGCGACCAGGCTCAACAAGTCGATCTTCCTCGACGTGAGGGAGCCCGAGGAGCACGACCAGGGTGCCGTCCCCGGCGCCGTGCACCTGCCCCGAGGCAATCTCGAGTTCCAGGTCGAGGGCAAGCTCCCCGACAAGGACGCCCCAGTGATCGTCTACTGCGCCGCTGGGGTCCGCTCGGCCTTCGCGGCCCAGACCATGGGCGAGCTCGGCTACACCAACGTGGTCTCGCTCATCGGCGGGTTCAACCGATGGAAGGACGAGGGGCGCCCGTGGTCCATCCCCCAGACGCTGACCCCGGACCAGCGCAACCGCTACCAGCGCCACCTGCTCCTGCCCGAGGTCGGCGAGGCCGGCCAGCAGAAGCTCCTCGACTCCAAGGTGCTGCTGCTCGGGGCCGGGGGACTGGGGTCCCCGGCGGCGCTCTACCTGGCCGCGGCGGGTGTCGGCACGCTCGGCATCATCGACATGGACGTGGTGGACGCCTCCAACCTGCAACGCCAGATCCTCCACAACATGGACCGCGTCGGGGAGCGGAAGGTCGACTCGGCCAAGAAGACGCTCACCGCCATCAATCCCGACGTCAACGTGTCCACCTACGACGTCCGCCTAGGTGCCGACAACGTCTTGGACATCATCGACGGTTACGACGTCATCGTTGACGGGACCGACAACTTCCCGACCCGCTATCTGGTGAACGACGCGTCCCTGTTGAAGCGCATCCCGGTCGTGCACGGCTCGATCTTCCGTTTCGAGGGCCAGGTGACCGTGTTCGACCCCTACAACGGGCCGTGCTACCGGTGCATGATCCCCGAGCCGCCGCCGGCCGAGCTGGCCCCGTCGTGCGCCGAGGCGGGCGTCTTGGGTGTGCTGCCCGGGATCATCGGGTCGATCCAGGCGCTCGAGGCCATCAAGCT
>OBLU010004614.1_pt1 | contig 12414 bp, 16 predicted proteins | sample 1518681 | NCBI WGS metagenome assembly OBLU01 (sample SAMEA3539304, study PRJEB22396) | soil metagenome | biome: tundra; feature: field; material: soil | place: USA | collected 2010-05 | depth 0.15 m | reverse complement strand
CGAGCGCGAGCGCTTGCATCACGTGCGCATGGCGGCAGAGCAGGCACAGGCGGTGGTTGTGCTGAAGGGCGACGACACGCTGATCGCCGAGCCCTCGGGACGGGTGGCCGTCAGCCCCGGCGGGAGCCCCGCGCTCGCTACGGCAGGTACCGGTGATGTGTTGACGGGGGTGATCGCGGCGTTGCTCGCCGTCGGGCTCGAGCCCTTCACGGCCGCGTCTGCGGGCGTGTACCTGCACGCCGAGGCGGGGCGGGAGGCGGCGCGTAGACAGGGTGCGAACGAGGGTGTCCTCGCCTCCGACGTGATCGCCGCGTTGCCGGCTGTGCGAGGAGCCGCGGCTCGATGAGTGTGACCGTGCGCCGTGCGCTCGCGCGCGTGAATGTGGCCGCGATCGAGCGCAACTGCGCCCGTTTGCGCGGCGAGCTGAACGGAGGCGCGGAGCTGTGCGTCGTGGTGAAGGCCGACGGATATGGCCATGGCGCGGTGCAAAGTGCACGGGCGGCGCTTGCCGGCGGCGCGAGCTGGCTGGCGGTCGCGGGAGCTGGGGAGGCGCGGGAGCTGCGCGAAGCGGGGTTGCGCGAGGTGCGGGTGCTGGTGATGGGAGCCTTGAGTGCGGTGGAGTTGCAGGAAGCGCTCGCGGCGGATGCGGATGTGGTCGTGTGGAACGAGCGCCAGGTGGAGGCGGTTCTCGCCGCCGGCGGTGGGCGGGTGCACGTGAAGTTGGACACCGGCATGGGACGACTCGGTACGCGCGACCCAGCGGAGGCCTCGCGCGCGGTGGCGGCCACGCGAGACGCCGAGCGAGTCGATTTGGTGGGGGTGATGACGCACTTCGCTACCGCCGACGATCCCGACGACGGCGGATTCTTTGCCGCGCAGCTCCGGGCGTTTACGGAGTGGGCGCAGGTGGTCAAGGCAGAGCAGCCGGAGATCATCGTGCACGCCGCCAACAGCGCGGCAACGCTGCGCGAGAAGGACTCGCAGTTCGACATGGTGCGCTGTGGGATTGCCGCTTATGGCATGGATCCGTTTGGTGAGGACCCCGCGGCCCGTGGACTGGATCCAGCGCTCCAGCTGAACTCATATGTGGCAGAAGTGAAGAGGTGCGGCGCGCGGGAGAGCGCCGGGTACGGGCGGCAGTTTGTGGCGGAGCGCGATACGTGGCTTGCGGTGCTGCCGTTCGGCTACGGCGATGGCTGGCGGCGAGCACTGTCGAACAACGCCGACGTGCTGATCGGCGGCCGGCGATATCCCGTAGTGGGGACGGTGAGCATGGATAACCTCACGGTCGACCTCGGTCCCGATCCGCCCGGCGAGATGTGGGAGGAGGAGGCGATTCTGATCGGAGCGCAGGGCGCCGAGCGCATCACCGCCGAGGAGGTCGCCAGTCGGCTGGGGACAATCAACTACGAGGTGACCTGTGCGCTGACGCCGCGGGTGCCACGTCTGTATCACCGCGACGGCGAGGCGGAATGAGCGACGGACTCGAGGTGGCCCGCGCGGCACTCGCGGGTCGGCCAGCTTGGCTGGTGGGGGGCGCGGTGCGCGACCGCTTGCTGGGCCGAGCGCTGACCGATCTCGACCTCGTTGTGGATGGCGATCCCGAACAGGCGGCACGTGCGATTGCCCACGCTGCGGGACGCGCGGCGTGCTTCGCCCTGTCCGAGGACTTCGGCGCGTGGCGGGTGGTGGCGCGCGATCGAACGTGGCAGGCGGACGTCGAGCGGTTGCGCGGAGAGACACTCGAGGCGGACCTCTTGCTGCGCGACTTCACCATAAACGCGATCGCCGAGCCGATCGACGGGGGTGCGCCGATCGATCCACTCGGTGGGCTCGGGGACTTGACGGCGCGCCGCCTGCGGATGGCCGGCCCAAGGGCGTTTGTAGACGATCCCTTGCGGGTGCTGCGCCTGGTGCGGATGGAGGTCGAGCTGGAGCTCGAGTCCGAGCCGCAGACCAGCCGGGCGGCGCACGCGCAGGCGGGAGAGTTGCGGAGAGTGTCGGCCGAGCGGGTGTTCGTGGAGCTGCGCCGAATCCTCGCCACACAACAGGCGCGACGTGGGGTTGAGCTGATGAGCGAGCTGGGCGCCACGGCGGTCGTGCTCCCGGAGCTTCAGGCGCTGCGTGGAGTGGAGCAGAGTCGCTTCCACCACTTGGACGTGTATGGCCATACGCTCGAGGCGCTCGACCGTACGATCGAGTTGCAAGCCGACCCGAGCCCGATCCTGGGTGAGGAACATGCCGCCGAGCTCGGCACGCTGCTGAGCGAGCCGCTGGCCGATGAGCTGACGCGCGGAGAGGCGCTGCGCTGGGGGGTGCTGTTGCATGACGCCGCCAAGCCCCTGACCAAGGGGGTGCGCCCCGAGGATGGGCGCGTCACCTTCATTGGTCACGACGCCCGTGGCGCAGAGCTGGCGCGTGCGGTACTCGGAAGGTTGCGCGCGAGCGAGCGTCTGCGCGCCCATGTCGCCGCGCTGGTGCGCAACCACCTGCGACTCGGTTTTCTCGTTCACGAGCCTCAGCCGCTGGAGCGTCGCACCGTGTACTCCTACCTGCGGGCGTGCGAGCCCGTGGAGGTCGACGTCACGCTCCTATCAGTAGCCGACCGTCTCGCCACGCGCGGGGATAGCGCCCACGAGGCGATCGACACGCACATGCGTGTGGCACGAGCGATGCTCGGGGATGCCTTGCGCTGGCGGGCAGAGGGGCTGGCGCCGCCACTGTGGCGAGGCGATGAGCTGGCCAGAGAGCTCGGCATCGATGTGGGCCCACGGGTGGGAGAGCTACTGGAGGAGCTGGCGGAGGGCCAGTACGTGGGCGAGCTCGTTACGCGCGAGCAGGCACTTGCATATGCACGCACACGGACCACATCCAGCTAGGCTTCGCTGCTGATGGCTGACCCGAACTGCATCTTCTGCAAGATCCTCGCGGGTGAGATTCCCGCCACGATCGTCGCCGAAGACGAACGCACGGTGGCCTTCATGGACATCAACCCCGCGACGCGCGGCCACGTGCTCGTGATCCCACGCGAGCACGCCGAGGATCTGCTGAGTGTCGGTCCCGATGATCTGCGCGCGGTGGCGGTCGCCTCGCAACGTCAGGCGGCCCTAGCGAAGGAGCGCCTGGGAGCTGACGGGATCAACCTGGTCAACTCTTGCGGTGCGCTCGCGTGGCAGACGGTCTTCCACTTCCATATGCATGTGATCCCGCGCTACGTGGACGATCCGCTACAGCTACCCTGGGTTCCCGCACCAGGAGATCCAGCGGAGATCGCGGCCGCGGCGCAGGAACTCACGCGAAAATAGCGAACAGACCGCTACATCTTCCCCGTAGTCGTGTTGAATGACCACATGATCCGTGCATCAACAGCGGTAGTCCTCGCGAGCCTGGCGCTCGTGCTGGTACTGCCTGTGGGCTCGCAGGCGACTCTTACCGAAGTCGGTGTGATCCCGCCCACGACCAATCCCGAAACCGTGCCGAGCTGTCCGGGCAGCCCTTGCCTGGCCGTGAGTCGCACGACGGGCTTTCAGGTGAAGGTGGGTACGGCGCACAATCCGCTGGCGGCGCCGCGCGCCGGCACGGTCGTCGCCTGGTCGATCGACCTCGGCAAGCCGAACGCGACGCAGATCAAGTTCTTCAATGCCAACGAGGGTGGTCCCTCGACGGCCGGCATCGCGGTGCTGCGTCCGCAGAAGAAGCCAAACCTGACCTACAAGCTGATCGCGCAGAGCCCACTCGTGAAACTCGAACCCTACTTCGGCAAAACCGCTCAGTTCCCGCTCGAAACCACCCTGCAAGTCAAAAAGGGCGACGTGATCGCGCTGACCGTGCCCTCCTGGGCGCCGGCGCTGGCACTCGGCTTCAACAACGAAACCTCCTGGCGTGCGAGTCGACCGAAAAGCCAGTGCACTAGCACGAGCGCACAGACGACGCACACACAGGTCGGCACGGCGGTGCAGTACTACTGCTTGTATCTCACTGCGCGCCTAACGTACAGCGCAACGCTGATCTCGACGCCTTAGGGCTAGACGTCTAGGGTGCGCCGGCGCCGCCGGTGGGACTAGCTTTGGCTTCGCCTTTGGTAGCGCTTTCTTCTTTGGCGCCACCGCCGGCCGAGGTGCCACCCGCTTCGCCTTTGCCGCTTTCGCCGGTTTCGCTCGAGCTACCACCGCTCGCCGATTCTTCGCCTGATTCGCTTTTAGAGGCTTCGCTGGAAGATTCCGAGGAGCCTTCGGTAGAGGTGCCTTTCGGAGTTGTCGACGTCGTCGAGGTCGAGGTCGTCTGCACGGCGGCCTTTTCGGCGCTCGTGTCGGTCGGCGGGGTGATGTCAGGCGTGCTCTTCGGCACCGCGTCGCTCACGCTGCTTCCGCCTCCGCAGGCGCTGAGGCCCACGGGACACAACAGCAGGATGCTCGCCGCGAGCATGGCGCGGGCTGACGGGAGACGCGCCGCGTGCGCTGGCTGCACCGGGCGCTCGGGCAAGGCTCTACTCATGCGGCTTGCGCCTCCCGATCTGACGGTGGTCAACTATCCGTCCTGGATGCGAGCGGTCCCATACGGCGACCGCAGGTGGGGCAGTCGTTCAGATCCTTCTGGGCGAGCTGGTCGCACCAGGAGCAGAAGCGCATGTTCTCCACCGCCCAGGGCAGCCGTGAGGCGGAGGGAGCGAGCGGCAGCAGCTTGCCCACTATCTCGAGCGGCTCGCCTGTATCGCGGTCGAGGTAGATCTCCTGCGGCTCGGCCTCGATCACGATCTCCCGTCCGCTGGCAGGGTTGCGCAGGCGGTAGCGCTGGCTCGTGCTCACGGCGAGAACTCTAGCGAAGCGCCTGGCGGAGACGCCCACCGATGCAGCCGCCTGCCCTTTGGATAGAGTTTCGCCGCCGATGTCCTCGTTCTCCACCTCCAGGAGCCTGCGCAATCTCGGACTTCTCGTCGGGACCGGTGGTCTGTTGCTGGGTGCGAGCGGCTGCGGCGCGGTCAAGGGCGAGGACAACGCCAACCTGATCACGGGTAAGCAGCAGTTCGTCGCCAAGTGCGGCTCCTGCCACACGCTCGCGCGGGCGGACACTAAGGGCATCGTCGGCCCCAACCTCGACGAAGCCTTCCGCGGGGCTATCGCCGAAGCCCACGGACGCAGCGTGATCCCGGGCGTCGTCGAACACCAGGCGCTCTATCCGAATCCCGAGGGCGTGATGCCCAAAGGGCTGGCCAGCGGCGCGACGCTCACCGACATCGCCGCCTACGTCGCAGAAGATGCTGACAGGCCCGGTAAGGACACCGGTCTGCTGGCGAGCGCGGTCGAAGCCCCCGGCTCGGGCAAGCCAGCGGTAGAGAAGGGCGGCAAGCTGGAAATCGCCGCCAACCCTGCGGGTCAGCTTGCCTATACGACCACCAAGGCGTCTGCAACCCCTGGAGCGGTGACGATCACGATGGCGAACATGTCCGGCGTCTCCCACAACATCGCCGTCGAACCCGGTGAAGGCGGTGCGACGGCCAAGGGCTCACCGCTCGGCGCGAGCCCGTTCATTACCAAGGGCAGCACCTCGATTACCGTCAACCTGAAACCGGGCAGCTACACCTTCTTCTGCCAGGCCCCCGGGCACCGCGCTGCGGGGATGTACGGCACGCTGACCGTGAAGTAGATCCATGCGGAATAGCTCCCTGTCGTCGAGGGCGCTCACAGGACGGCGCGCAGGGCTAGCACCAGGCCCACGATCACGGCGATCACGACGAACGCGTAGAGCAGAAAGCGAAACGCCTCGTCCTCGGAGCGTAGGGGGTTCAGCATGACGCGACGCTCACGGGTGGGACGGGGATCCGTAGCACGGGCCCACTGTCGGCGGTCTAGAGGACGTAGACGGTCGTGTAGACGACCAGCCACATGATGTCGACGAAGTGCCAGTAGATGCCGGGTATCTCGACGCCACGGTGCTCCTCGGGGCTGTAATGCCCGCGGAAGGCGCGCACGGTCACGATCAGCAGCAGCACGAGGCCGATGAACACATGCGCGCCATGTAGGCCGGTGAGCGAGTAGAAGATCGTCTGCTGGGCGTGATCCTGGGGGGCGAAGCCGATGTTCGCGTACTCGTTGATCTGGATGAAGAGGAACGTGCAGCCGAGCAGGAATGTCGTGAGGATGCCGGCCTTCAGTCCGAAGCGGTTACCCTTCTTGATCGACGTCTGGGCCCAATGCAGGGTGAACGAGGAGGACATCAGGATCGCGGTGTTGACTCCGGCGACATCCTCCGGCAGGTGCGTGCCCGGCGCTGGCCAGGGCTCGCCCGAGGCGATGCGGATGAAGAAGTAGGCCGTGAAGAACGCCCCAAAGACCATCACCTCGGAGATGATGAAAAGCAGCATCCCGAGCAGCTGAGGCTCGACGCGCGAGCTGCGGTTCGCTGCCGGTGGACCGTGGTGGTCGCCGTGGCCGGCTGCGTGAGGGATGCTGGCTGCCTCCATCGGGCTTCCTCACCCCGCCGCGGCTGGAGCCGCGGTCGTGTTGGCCAGCAGGTCGACGACCACGTGCTCGACCTTCGCTGAGGTGGCATGGCGTACGCGCTCGATCAGATTCGAGCGCATCCAGCCGGAGCGCTCGCCGGGAAGCGTCGAGATCACCACATCGTCGACTCTGAACAGCTCCAGCGCGTTGATCGCGGCGGTGTAGGGGTCGGGATCGCCGATCATGCCCGAACCGATCAGCCCGGCGGTGTGCAGGCGGTCGAGCATCGCCGCCAGATGGGCACGTGCCTCGCGCGGCGCTGAGCCGCTGCCGTCCTGTAGGGGAATCACCGCGATGAACACATGCCGTTGGCCGTCTGCGGCCTTCTCCCGGAGGCGATCGAGCAGCTCCTCGCCGCTCGCCGTTTTGCTGGCCACGACGAGCGTGACGCGGAATGGCAGGCCCTCCTGCGCGAGGTCGGTGACGATGTGCTCCACCGGTAGACCTGAGGCGTTGTGGATGCGCTCGATCAGGTCTCTCCGTAGCCATCCCGATTGGGTGGCCGGGTGGGTGGAGAGGATGATCTCGTCGGGTCGGCGCTCGGCAATCGCGTCCATCGTCGCCGAGAAGGGATCGGGATCTCCGACTTCCCCAGTCGCTTCGATTCCCTCATCGGTCACCAGTGAGATCGCGAGGTCGACGCGCACCTGGGCCGATTCGCGCACGGCCTCGTCATAGATGACCAGGCCGGCTGATGGCTTGCTCTGGGGAACGACCAAGCGAAAGCGGGCATCGCCGCCGGCGGCGCGCTCACGGACAGTGTCGAGCAAACTCTTGCCTCCGAGCGTCCGGTTGGCAACCACCAGGATTTCCTTCATCGGGTGCGCTCTCTCCTCATTTGCTGGGGGCTCGGACGATGCCCGCACCGGCTGTGGCGGCAGCGGCTCCGGCTGTGGCAGGGGTCGGGGAGAGGATGGCGTGAACCGCGCCGGGTACTCCGTACTCGTATGGACCGCCGACGATCGTCGGAACCCTGTCGAAGTTGAAGATCGGCGGCGGCGAGGATACCTGCCACTCGAGCGTCAGGCCGCGCCAAGGATTGCCGACGGCTCGAGTTCCCCCGCGCCAGCTGGTGACCATGTTGTAGACGAACACGAGGGTGCTGAAGCCGAGGCCGAAGCTCATGATCGAGATGAACAGGTTCATGTCGGCGAACTGGGCGGCATAGGTCGCCACGCGGCGGGGCATGCCCTGCAGGCCGAGGATGTGCATCGGGCCGAAAGTCAGGTTGAAGAAGACGAACGTGGTCCAGAAGTGCCACTTCCCCAGGCGCTCGTCATACATGCGCCCCGTCATCTTCGGGAACCAGTAGTAGACGCCCGCGAAGATCGTCATCAGCGAGCCGCCGAACAGCACGTAGTGGATGTGGGCCACGACGAAGTAGGTGGCGCTCACGTGGATGTCGAACGGGATCATCGCGAGCATGATGCCGCTGATTCCACCGAGGGTGAAAGTCGTCAGGAAGCCGAGCGCGAACAGCATTGGGGTGTCCAGGTGCAGCACCCCTCGCCACAGCGTCGCCAACCAGGAGAAGATCTTGATGCCGGTCGGCACAGCGATGATGCAGGTGGTGATCGCCATCGGGATGCGGATCCATGCGGCCATCCCGGAGGTGAACATGTGGTGGGCCCACACGGTGAAGCCGAGCACGACGATCGCCAGCAGCGAGAAGGCCATCATGCGGTAGCCGAAGATCGGCTTGCGGGACTTCACGGCGATGACCTCACTGATGATCCCGAAGCCGGGCAGCATCATGATGTAGACGGCCGGGTGGGAGTAGAACCAGAAGACGTGCTGGTACATGAGCACGTTGCCGCCCTTGGCGGCGTTGAAGAAGTTGAAGTGAAGCGCGCGATCGAGCAGCACGAAGAACTGAGAGGCCGCGATGAATGGGGTGGCGATGACCACGAGCAGCGAGGTCGCGAAGTTCGCCCACACGAGCAGTGGCATACGGAAGAAGCTCATGCCCGGGGCACGCATGGTGATGATCGTTACGAGGAAGTTCAGCGCGGTCATGATCGATGAGGCGCCGGCAAACTGGACACCGAGCGCGAAGAACGTCTGTCCGATTGGCTCATTGACGGACAGCGGCGCGTAAGCGGTCCACCCATCGGCGAAGGCCCCACCAGGCGCAAAGAAGCTCCCGAGCATCATGGTGCCGGCGACCGGTAGCAGCCAGTAGGAGAGGGCGTTCAGCCGGGGGAAGGCCATGTCGGGCGCGCCGATCATCAGCGGTAGTACGAAATTGGCCAGTCCCGCGAACACGGGAATCACGAACAGGAAGATCAGGATCGAGGCATGAACCGAGAACAGGCTGTTGTAGGTGTTCGCGTCCACGAACTGCGCGCCTGGCTGCGCCAGCTCGGCGCGCATCAACAGGCCGATCAGTCCACCCACGAGCAGGAAGAAGAAGGAGGTGACGGTGTACTGCACGCCGATCACCTTGTGATCGGTGTTGACGCGGAAGTAGTCCTTCCAGCTGTGGGCGCCGTGGCTGGAGTGGTCCTCGGGGCGTGTGGGGCGTCCGATTGCCCAGTAGAACCAGTAGTCAAAACCGCCGATCCCGACCAGGAAGAGCAGCGGCACAGCGATCAGCGAGACGGTCAGGATCGCTTCGCCCGAGAGGTAGTGGTGGAATGTGGCGTGGCCGGTGGACATCCGTACCAGCCAGGTCAACCCGGCGGCGAAGGCCACGCCGAGCGGCATCATCCAGCCGGCGCGATAAAAGCCCGGGGCACGAAATTTGGCGGTCATCGGTGAGAACATTATCCCGCGGTCGCGCTCGAAGCGAGACTCGTCTGACTCTTCAGCCACGCCTGGAACTGGGCAGGCGGGACCACGTGCACGGCGGAGCGCATCGTGGAGTGTCCAACCCCGCAGAGCAGGTTGCAGACGACCGGGTAGGTGCCGAGCCGGTCAGGTGTCGCGCGGTAGTGGGTGGTGATCCCGGGAACCACATCCTCCTGCAGACGAAAGGCCGGAATCCAGAAGGCGTGGATGACGTCCTTGGAGTGCATGTTGAAGTACACCGTGTCGCCCATCGGGATGTAGAGCTGATCGGAGCTCAGGGGCTTGCCGCCGGTCACCGACGCGGGATACTCGTAGGACCAGAAGAACTGCTGGCCGGTTACCCCGATCTGGATTTCCGGCACCCCGCTCGGCTTCTTTTCGTTGTCGTTCAGGATCACGAAGGAGTAGGCGACGAGCCCGAGCAAGATCAGTGCGGGTAAGGTCGTCCACATGACCTCCAGGCGAGTATTGCCATGGATCGGAGGCCCATCCTCGAGCTCCTCGCCGGGCTTCATCCGGAATTGCCAGACGGAGTACAGGACCACCGTCACGACCAGCACGAAGATCGGTATCGAGACGTCGACCAGGACGTGGTAGAGCCTGTCGGTGTTGTGGGCCTGAGTGGAGGCCTGGACCGGGAACCAATGGATCGTGTAGCCCAGCGTGATGCCGATGGCCGTGGCGATCAGGGCCGCCCCGATCGCAAGGACGAGCGGGCGCTGCTTAGACATCAGCGACGATGGTTCCGACGCAGGTGGGAACGTCTTTGGGGGCGAGCCTCTCCATCGCGATGCGTGATCCTATTGCCTTCGCCTGACGAACGCTAGAGGGCTTGACCGTGGAGGCTGCGAGCACTACATTGAGGCAATAGTTGCAAAGCCAGATGGTGGGTTTGTCTCGGCGTGAAGCGGGAAAGGAGCAGGCGATGCAAGTACGAGATGGGATGAGCGTGACGGTTCTCACGGTGGGACCCGGTCACACGCTGCGCGAGACGGCGCGACTCATGTCCGAGCGCAAGGTGGGAGCGGCGGTGGTGATCGACCCCGAGGGGCCCGGACCGGGGATCATCACCGAGCGCGACATCCTGCACTCCGTCGGCGCCGGGCACAATCCCGACGGCGAGGCCGTGGCGGATCACCTGACACGGGATGTCGTGTTTGCCGCGCCAGACTGGTCTTTGGAGGAGGCCGCCGCCGAGATGGTGCGCGGCTCCTTTCGGCACCTGATCGTCGTCGATGAGGGGGCGACCGTGGGGATCCTCTCGGTGCGCGACGTGGTGCGCTGCTGGACAGATGACGGGGCGCTCTGTCCCGTGCCTGCGAGCTCGGCCGCCGGGGTGACGTAACCCGGGATGACGTAGCGCCGGGTGACGTAGCCCGCCGGGCTGATGTAGCCCGCTGGTGCGTATCCGGTTGCCTCCGTTTGATGGGACGGCGCCTCGAAGATGACCTGGAGTAAGGCTTCGCGTCCCACCAGGCGATGATTTTGCGCGGCCACACAGCGCTCGTCTCTGCCTCACACGGTGGGACGGAGCGAACCGGATACGCACCAGCCCGCTAGTGCGAGTCGAGCGGGAGCTCGTCGATTTCGCGGCGGGTGTCTCCGATCCAGCGGATGATGCAGCCGATCGTGAGCAGCACGCCGATCACCGTGAACTCGATGAAGGTCGTTATGCCCACGAGCGTCAGCGTGATGCCCACCGCGACGAGCACGGGCAGGAGCGTAGGGCCGGGGAGGTGGATCTCCTCGCCGGCGGGTGGGATCTCGGGGTCGAGCGGGCTCATGAGATGTAGATGGCGGCGACTATGAACGTAATGGCGAACATGAACATGCAGATCGCGCCGACAATCAGGCCGGTGCGGATGTTCTTGCGTGCGAGCCGTCTCGTCATCATGGGCGGAGAGATTACCTCATACGGGCGTCCGGCCCGCGACCTGAGCGTCGCCTTCCAGGCGCCGATTTCATAGATGGGCGTCGGCGACCATCGCGCAGAACAGCAGCGCCAGGTAGGCCAGCGAGAAGAGGTACAGCTGCAGGGCGCTGCTTCGATCGGCGCGGCGGTAGAGCCTGATCGCGCCGGCGATGAAACCGAGGCCGAGCGCGATCGACACGACCAGATAGATGTCCCCGAAGCCCCCGGCGCAGAACGGCAGCTGTGTGACGGCGTAGAGCAGCACCGTGTAGAGCAGGATCTGGCGACGGGTCTCGGTCTCGCCCCGCACGACGGGCAGCATCGGCACTCCGACCTTCGCGTACTCGTCCTTCATCAGCAGCGACAGCGCCCAGAAGTGGGGTGGGGTCCAGAAGAAGACGATGAAGAAGAGGAGCACCGCCGTGCCGCTCACGGAGCCGGTCACCGCCGCCCAGCCGACGAGCGGGGGGATCGCTCCGGCCGCGCCGCCGATCACGATGTTCTGCGGGGTGCGCCGCTTCAGCCAGACCGTGTAGAGGAACACGTAGCCGAGAAAGCCCGCAAACGAGAGGCTCGCGGCGAGCACGTTGACGGTCAGCGAGAGCTCTAGGAAAGACAGACCGGCGAGTGTGCAGCCGAAGGCGAGCGCGGCACTCGGGGAGACCCGCCCAGAGGGGACCGGCCGCGTGGCGGTACGGGCCATGCGCGCGTCGATGTCACGGTCATACCAGTGGTTGACCGCGCCGGCGCCGCCCGCGGACAGGTAGCCGCCGAGACAGGTCAGCGCGACCAGCAACAGCGATGGGTCGCCGGCTACGTACATCGTGGCGATCGTCGTCAACAGCAGCAGCGACTGGACCTTCGGCTTGGTCAACTCGGCATAGTCGGCCAGGACCTGACGTGTGCGGGGAGCCAACCCAAGCCGCGGTACCTCGATCGCCTGGGCAGCACCTGTCGGGCGCGTGTTCATCAAACGCCCACTTGCGTGGCCCCCGCAGGCACGGTGGCTCCACCAGAGACCGGCCCTCCGCTGCTCCGGCGCTCGACCTCACGGCGAATGTCCTTCATCGGTTCCACCGAGCGCACGAGCGGGACGACATCGAAGTTGTTGGCTGGCGGAGGCGAGGTTGTGAACCACTCCAGCGTGTTCGCTTTCCACGGGTCGGGCCCGGCGATCGCGCCGACCTTGAGGCTGCGCGCGGCGTTTATGAT
>OBLU010004613.1_pt1 | contig 12414 bp, 11 predicted proteins | sample 1518681 | NCBI WGS metagenome assembly OBLU01 (sample SAMEA3539304, study PRJEB22396) | soil metagenome | biome: tundra; feature: field; material: soil | place: USA | collected 2010-05 | depth 0.15 m | reverse complement strand
TGAAGACACAAGGCCTAACCGGCATCGCCTATGTCGAACTCGAGGGTGGCGGACGAGACTCGGCACCCCTGCGCGCCGCTGCGCCCGGTCAATACCCGGAGATTCGCACAAAGCCCTCGCTGAGTGCCCGTCTGGAAAATGTGCTCACGTCCGTTTTGGCGAAACTCGATCAGACTTCGAACAACATCAATGCCATGCTCAGCGATGACAACCGAGCCGCGTTTACCCATGCCCTTGCCGACATTGCCGCGGTCTCTCACACGCTGGCCGCACGCCGGACGACGCTCGACGCGGGCATCGCCAGCGCCGCTCAAACCTTCGACAACAGCGCCCGCGTGACAACCCAACTGGGCCCGGTCATCGAGCAAGTCAGCCGCAGCGCAACGGCTGTCGAACGAATGGGGAACGAGGCCGCATTGGCCAGCACAAGCGCGGGAAAGACGGTCGAACTCGTCGGCACTGACGTGAAGCGGCTCACGGCGGAAACCATCCCGGAACTGCAACGGCTACTCGGCGAACTGAGTGTCCTCTCAAGCTCATTGCGGCGCCTCAGCGACCAAACCGAGCGCGATCCGGCCGGCCTCCTCAGGGGTCACAGCCCGGTGCCTGAAGGGCCGGGTGAGTCGTCACAACGGCAGCGGCCGCCATGAATCGCCGGTGTTTCGCCCGATTGTTCTGCTTTAGTATTGCGGGTCTGGCTTTGAGTCTGAACGCCGGCTGCGGTGCGTTGTTCGCGAAGAGGGCGGTGCAACCGTCCTTCTATACTCTTGACAGCGTGCCGGCCGTACCCCGCGCGGCACCAGATGGCGTCTCGCACGTATTGACGGCGGCGCCCACGCTGATCATCAATTCTCCGAGTGCGGCATCAGGTTTTGACAGCACCCATATCATCTATGTGCGCGGCTCTCATACGCGTGAGTATTTTTCCCACAGCGAATGGGTCGATACGCCGGCCCGAATGCTCGCACCGCTCATCGTTGCCGCCATCGAGAAGGGAGGCGCGTTCCGCGCGGTCGTGCTCGCGCCCAGCGGCGCGGCCGCCGATTTCAGGCTCGACACCGAGATAATGCGACTCGAGCAGGATTTTGTTGATCAACCAAGCCGTTCCCGTTTCACGCTGCGAGCCTATGTTGTGGACGACGCCACGCGTCGGGTGATTGCATGGCGCGAATTCGATGAGACGATTGCAGCCGCCAGTGAGGATCCCTACGGAGGGGTGGTTGCTGCCAATCGCGCGGTACAGATCGTGCTGGAAGAACTTGCGAGCTTCTGTGCCGAAGCGGTCGGATCCTGGCGGCCTGCAACACCGAAGCGCTGAAGCGCGCCTCAAGAATTTCCGTCAGGACATTGTTTGCCCCGGGGGTTTGCGGTTTACAAGGTCGCGAAGAACGACTTGGCCGCCGCGAAGCAGAAAGGCGCCACCAGCGTCGCATGATAGGCTTCAGCGACCGCAAGCGCACCGCCATCGGTAGCCCCTTGGGCGACGGCGGCCGCTGCAACGAGCGCCTTGGCGAGCGCAAAATCTTTCTGCAGATTGGCGTAAGGGTCGCCGGCCGATGGCGTCGACTCGAGATCGAGCACGATCGGCGCAGATGCCGGTGCGTGGGCTGCCCAATAACCCCGCATCAGCTGAGTATTGAGCCAGAACACGAGCGGATCGACATCCCCGCCGCACAGCAGGACTGGAACAGTCGGGACCCAATTGCGCAGATCGTTCAATTGCAATGCCCGTCTCCACGGAAGGCCGGGGGATGCGGCGGCAATTCCCGTGGTAATGGTCGGAAAGCCGCCATCCGGGTTTGCTTGTGCATCGTTAAGATAGCTGAGGCGATAGCTGTTCTGAAGCAAATTGCCTGCGCCAAAGCCGAGCGCAAATACCTCGGCCAGATTCGTCGGCGTCAGCGGCGGCGTAATGTCAGTGTATGCCGGATCGGGTGGCGTCAAGCTAAACAGCGCATTTTCGGGAAGTTTTCCCTGCGCATACAGGGCGCTTCTCGGCGTCGTACTTGGCAGCAAGGAGTCGATGCCGGCGGCATATTGGGGCTCGAATACGTCGGCGGCGTTGGCGTAAATTGTGCCGTACGCATTCTGATAGGCAGTGAGTAACAGGGTAGAGGATACGGTGGCGGCCCCGTTGACCTCACCGTAGAAAACCGCGTCAACAAAAGCGGCGAGGGCATACGGGCCGGACATCGGCGCCGATGCGGTGACCTTCATCCCGGCAGCCTGCATCGCGCGATGGGTAGCCATCGCCACGTAACCCCCCTGCGAATAACCGGTAATGAACAACTGCCCGCTATCCTTGGTCAACGTTGCAGAGGCGAACGGCAACGCGGTGCGCGCCGCAGTCAGTGCGTCGATCATGTCCTTTGATTCCTGATCGGCGATCAAGTAAGGATGATAGGGAAGCGTGGAAGTGTCATAGCCCGCATAGTTTGGCGCCACGACGATGTACCCCTGCGATGCGAAGAGCGCCGCTAGGGAGAGAGTCTCCGCATTCTGCATATTCGTCATATTGAAGGCGCGGTCGGTGGTGGTGCCATGCGCATACAGGACGATCGGACGGGCTCCGGTGCAACCGGCGCCAAGACCAGTGGGCACTATCAGCGCGGCGGACGCCGTGGTGGCTTCGTTCGCCCCGCCGACCGTCGTGTACTCGATGTGATAAAGGAGAATGTCGCAGTGCGGCACGCCGCTGAGAGCCAGCAGCTGAAGATTGGCCGCGAGATTGAGTTCAAGCAGCAGATTCGGCGCCGTCACAGTGGATAAAAGCTCGGGTGGGCTCTGCAGCAGCGTCCCGCGCGGTGGGGCGCTGCCCCCTCCGGCGTCCGCCACGCCACCCCCGCCGCCGCCGCAGGCGGCGAGCAGCAGCGCTGCGAGGATATACGGCGCGGATCGATAGATTTGACACATACCTTGGGTTACCAGTGCAGGTAATTCCCAATCCTAGCGGCAATCGCCGCCGGTCGACCGTACGCTGCCGAACTTAACGCGGTGGATCGATTTGGCGGTGCCGTTTCGTTGTGTGCGTCGGCGTACAGACGTGGCGGTGAAGTGAACGTAGCCTACACCATCAACGGAAAACCGATCAAGAACTTAAGGATTGCTCGCGGACAATAGAGCAATTCACGCGATTCAAATAGTGAGGAACGACTGTGAAATATTCAAAGTTAATCGTAGCTTCCCTGATGATGCTCGCCTTTGGCGCTTGCTCACCGGGTCCTGCCGGTCCGCCGGGCCCAACTGGCAACACCGGAAACACCGGCAACCCTGGGAATACCGGCAGCACAGGAACCATGGGTGCAACCGGTGACACCGGCAATGTCGGCAACACGGGTGCAACGGGCGGTACCGGCGCAACCGGCGACACGGGCAATACCGGCGCAACCGGCAGCACCGGCGCAACCGGCAACACCGGCAACACCGGCAACACCGGCAACACCGGCAACCCAGGCAATACCGGCAACACCGGTGCGACGGGTGAGCCTGGCACTCCGCCCCGCTAAGGCCAATCTCTCCGTAAACAAGAGAGAGCACATGCACACGATGGATACACAATGGGTTCTGATTGCCCAAGCCGCTGCATTGATTGGCTTTGCGGCATGGCTTGATTATCGGAATAAACAATCCGAGAGACTTCAAGTTCGCTTCGGTCCGGAATACAACCGGACGGTCCGGGACCTCGGAAGCCGGACAAAAGCCGAATCGGAACCAAAGGTGCGTGCACGACGCGTTGAGCGGCTCGACATCGTACCTTTGACGGCTGCTGAAGCCGCTAGATCTAATCGTTCCTGGTACGGATTGCAGGGCCGGTTCATCAATAATCCCCAGAATGTCGTTGCCCAAGCGGACCAGTTGGTGCGTGAGGTGATGCTAAAGCGTGGCTACCCGATGGGAGATTTTGAGCGCCGCGCCGCCGACATCTCCATTGAGCACCCCGCAGTTGTGCACAATTACCGAGCTGCGCAGGCCATCGCGGTGCATGCGGAGCGCGGTCAAGCCAACATCGAGGAACTGCGGCAAGCCGTAGTGTATTACCGCGTCCTTTTTGACGAACTGCTCGAGGTGATAGAAGCCTCCCCAGGGGTCCTGCCGGAAAGTCGAGTGGCGGTACACTCAATGAACACTCAAATGAGCGGTCTTCCGCTGAAGCAAAGTGTCGCAAGCAACTTCGATTGAGGCCGTAAGGCCGCCGCGCGCGTCATCCTTCTCAACGAGCGCGGGCGCCGCGCCAGGCATCACTCGAATCACTGTGGTGGCAACTTTGGTGATTGCCTGCCTCGTCGGTGCCGTTGCCGGCTTCGCATATCAGGCTCGCGTTTTGGCAAGCACGGCATCGCAGAACGCGGTGTCCGTTGAGCAGGCCGCCCCAGCACCCAAACGGCATCTTGACCGATCGGGCCAGAAGCGCATCGGCACGGCGTCCTTTTATGCGAAAACGTTTACGGGCAAGACTATGGCGGACGGCACCAGAATGAACCCACAGGGCGCCAATGCGGCGAGTCGGACGCTGCCGCTCGGTACCACCGCAAAAGTAACCAATCTCGAGACCGGGCAGAGCGCGATCGTCACCATCCAGGACCGCGGGCCGTATGCAAAAAATCGCATCCTGGATCTCTCGCCCTCGACCGCGCGGAAGATCGGCATATCGAAAACCCAAGGGGTGGCCAAGGTCGAGGTGGCTCCAATCGCGGTCCCGCAGCTTGATGGCAGCATAAAAGCTGGCGTGTAGCGCGCAGCGCCGGACAATCTCTCACGGCGCGCGATTAAATCAAGGTCCATTCCGGTTACATGGGTTCCTACGGGCCGGAATGGACTACTTCCTTAGGTGCGCCGGCCTTGGATGACCTGCAGCAGGATCACAATGATGGCGATAACGAGAAGAATATGAATGAATCCCCCCATCGTGTAGGAGGTGACCAGTCCCAGTAGCCAGAGAACCACCAAAATTACCGCTATTGTGTAGAGCATTTCTATTCTCCGAGCTTTCAGGCGCCGTCAATCCGCGCCTCGAGGTTGATTAATTCGTGTTGCACTGCCCGCAAGACTCAATGACGTTTGACAAACTTACTCGGCGTACATGCCGCAATCTGTTCGCTACCGTACGTAACCACGACATTATGCGCCGCCGGTAATCCAGATGCGAACTCCTCAGGTATTGCGCGCCGGTAAGTCCCGGTGCAGTCAAGCACTGTGTTTGCTACCGGACAGACATTTACCAGTTGAATAGTTCTAATAACTTGGGAATTAAGAGGCAAGGATGATGCGATGCCAGAATCAATACTTCTTTTGCAGGACAGCGCTCGGAAAGCCGCGATCGTCCAGGAATTGCTTGCCCATTCGGTTGAGGGGCCCTTCGTCATTGAATGGATCAGAAGTTGCGGCGCCGCGCTCGATCGCTTAGGCGACCACGCCAAAGATGACATTACAGCCGTCATAATTGATTTGCTCCTATCCGACGGGCAAGAACTCGAGATCCTCGATCAGATAATCCAGGCGTCTCCCCACATTCCGATCCTGGTACTGGCTGATTCGGAGCACGAGGACCTTGCCAAGCAAGCTATCCAACGCGGAGCCGAGGATTACATCCTAGATAACCGCCTCGACAGCTACTCACTGTCGAAGGCACTGCGCAATATGCTCGAACGCAAGGCAAATGCCGAGGCGTTGTTCACGGAAAAGGAGCGTGCCCAAGTCACCTTGAATTCAATCGGTGATGGCGTCATCAGCACCGATGTCGCGGGCAATGTGACCTATCTTAACCAGGTGGCTGAAGCGATGACGGGTTGGACGGGGGCCGAAGCGCTGGGCCGGGCGTTCGGCGATGTGTTCCGAATTATCGACCGCGTCAATCCAGAACACACCGTGAACCCGATGACTGTGGCCATGCAGGAAAATAAGACCGTGGGGCTGAGCGCGAACTGCATCCTAATCCGGCGCGATGGGATTGAATTCCCCATAGAGGATTCCGCGGCGCCCATTCACGATCGCAGAGGCCACGTGACGGGCGCGGTGATGGTCTTCCACGATGTGACCCAGGCGCGCGAGATGTCGCAGCGGATGGCACACTTGGCGCATCACGATTACCTCACTGACCTGCCCAACCGACTGTCGTTCGATGATCGGCTTGCCCAGGCAATGGCCGCGGCCCGCCGGCACAAGGAGCAACTGGCGGTGCTTTTCGTCGACGTCGATCGGTTCAAACACATCAACGACTCCCTCGGCCATGCCATCGGCGACGAACTTCTGTTGTCGATTGCTGGGCGGCTGGTCGGCAGCGTTCGCGGATCCGATACTGTCAGCCGTCAGGGTGGCGACGAATTCGTGATCCTGCTATCGACCATAGCGCACGCGCAAGATGCTGCGCTCATTGCAAGCAAGATACTCACTTCGCTCGGAAAGCCTCATCGCGTCAACGAACACGACCTGCAAATCACCGTGAGCGTGGGAATCGGCGTCTATCCGGCGGATGGGACCGATGCAGAGACACTCGTAAAGAACGCCGACATTGCGATGTTGAACGCCAAGGACAACGGGCGCAACAACTACCAGTTCTTCAAGTCCGGCATGAACGAGCACGCTCTCGAACGTCAATCCCTGGAAAGCGGCTTACGCTATGCGCTGGAGCAGCGCGAATTCGTGTTGTACTACCAACCGAAGATGGATCTCGAGACGCAGGCTATCACCGGTGCTGAGGCGCTCATTCGTTGGCGGCAGCCCGGGCGAGGAATCGTGCTTCCCGAGAAGTTCATACCCATCGCTGAACAGTGCGGTTATATCGTGCCAATCGGGCGCTGGGTGCTGCGCGAAGCGTGTCGCCAAACCCAAAGCTGGTTGGACTCAGGCCTCGCGCCAAATCCTGTGGCGATTAACATCTCGGCGGTGGAATTGCGATCCAAAAACTTCGCTCGAGGTGTTCGCGCGGTTCTGCAGGAAACTGGATTGGATCCGCGCTACCTCGAGTTTGAGCTGACCGAAACGGCCCTCATGCAGGACCCCAAATCCACGGTGGCTGTTTTGAAATCTCTCCAGGACCTGGGAGTGCGGCTCGCTCTGGATGACTTCGGAACCGGGTATTCTAGCCTGAGCTACTTAAAGCGCTTTCCAATCGACGCTCTGAAAATCGACAAGTCGTTCGTACGCGGCCTATGCACCAACGCCGGCGACGCCAATATTGTCAGCGCCGTGATCAATATGGGGAAGAGTTTTCGTCTAAAGGTCATCGCGGAGGGCGTGGAGACGCGACTGCAATTCCTAAAGCTTCAGGCTCAACAATGCGCCGAGGGACAAGGCTACTATTTCCAAGCGCCGGTTGCTGGCGATGAGTTTGCCAAATTGCTCAAATCCGATTTGTCGACACCAGTCCTCGCTTGAGGGGTAGCGCTTGCGTCAGCGCCGACTGGCGGCCCGAAGGAATTGACAATGACCCCTGTCCTTCGTACGGTAAAAGACCAACCGGCGTACGATGTCGAACCGAAACGCCGCTGGGATGCAGATCGCGCCGATCAGATCCACTTGTGCCGTAGCAGCCACATCTTGACGCCTTGCGTCAGCAATACGTAGCACAGCAGTGTCGTCGCGAGGAGCGGCCAGTACAGCAGCGGCAGTCTGGAAAGCCCCAGGTAGGGGCCCAAGGGCGAGAATGGAATGCCGACTCCAATCGCCATGATAGCCAGGCTGGTGACTAGTACCGGCCATGACGATCGGCTCTGCACAAATGGAATCTTGTTGGTGCGGATGACGTGGATGATGAGCGTCTGCGTCAACAGGCTCTCGACGAACCAGCCGGTCTGGAAAAGACTTGCGCTGTGCGCTGCGGCCTGTGCAGTGGAGACGTTCCAGCAGTTGAATACGTATAGCATTATGAGATAGGTGGTGTAATCGAAAACGGATGAACACGGACCGATGAACAGGACGAACCGGGTGAGTTCCGCCAGATCCCATCGGCGTGGTGCGACCAGCCGCTCCGGGTCCACGGCGTCGGTCGGAATCGTGGTCTGGCTAATGTCATAGAGCAGATTGTTCGCCAGAATCTGCAGCGGCAGCATCGGAAGAAAGGGTACGAAGACGCTGGCGCCGAGCACGCTGAACATATTGCCGAAGTTGCTCGATGCCCCCATGCGGACGTACTTGATGATGTTGGAGAAGACTTTGCGCCCCTCGATCACCCCTTCATCCAGCACGAGCAGCGATTTTTCCAGCAGAATCATATCCGCCGATTCCTTGGCGATGTCCACCGCGGTGTCCACGCTGATTCCCACGTCGGCGGCATGAAGCGCCGGTGCATCGTTGATGCCGTCGCCCATGAAACCAACCGTATGACCGCGCGATTGCAGCGCCTCGATGATCCGCTGCTTGTGAGCCGGCGAAACGCGGGCGAAAAGCGTAGTTTTCTCGGTCGCGTCGGCGAGCTGTTCGGCACTCATCTTCTCGACCGCATCACCCAACAAAACGAACTCGGTGGACAGCCCCACCTCCTTGCATATCTTGCAGGCCACCAGCTCGTTGTCACCCGTTACGACTTTGACGGCCACACCGTGCCGCTGCAGCACGTCGATCGCTGCGGCGGCACCCTCCTTCGGCGGATCCAGGAACGCCACGTAGCCCCGAAGGATCAGATTCTGCTCGTCCGCCTTACCGTAAGGCGTCGTATCACCGGCGATCGTTCCACGGGGCGCAACTTCCTTGGTCGCGATGGCCAGCACGCGAAAGCCATCGGCACTCAACAAGTCGTACTCCCTTTTCAGATCCTCAATGTGCGGGTGATCCATGGGCAGAAGCGCGCCGTCGAGTTCGAAGTTACTGCACTTGGAGAAGATGGACTCCGGAGCCCCCTTGGAGATGATGAGGTCCTTGCCCGCCGGCGTGCGGACAATGACGGACATGATACGGCGCTGGAAATCGAACGGGATTTCGTCGACCTTAGAGAATTCGGGAATCTTTGCCTGCTCATGCGTCTCGGTGTGCGCGAGCACCGCGCGGTCGAGGACATTCTTCAGGCCCGTTTGAAAGTGGCTGTTCAGGTACGCGAGCGCCAGCACGTCGTCATCCTGGCGCAGCATCACGTTGCAGTGGCGCTCCAGAATAACCCGGTCCCAGGTCAGTGTTCCGGTCTTATCGGTGCACAACACGTCCATTGCGCCCAAGTTCTGAATCGCGTTGATCCGTTTGACGATGACCTTCTTGCGCCCCATCGTCACCGCGCCCTTGGACAGGCACACGGTTACGATCATCGGCAGCATTTCCGGCGTCAGCCCAACGGCCACCGCCATCGCGAAAAAGAAGGCTTGCAGCCAATTGCCTTTGGTCAAGCCGTTGATAACAAATACCAACGGCACCATGACTGCCATGAAGCGCAGCATCAGCCAGGTAAACCGGGAGATGCCGCGATCGAACGCCGTCTGAGTCTGCTGCTCCTGCAGCGACGCGGCCATGCTGCCAAGGTAGGTGTTCCCGCCGGTCGCGACGACCACGGCAGTGGCTGTGCCGCTTTCGACGCTGGTGCCAAGGAACGCTATGGTATCGAGCGCGATCCCCGCGCTTGGCGCTTGTGAGGCATTCGTCGCGATCGGATGCTTTTCCACTGGGAAGCTCTCGCCGGTGAGCGCGCCCTGGATCACGAATAGATCCTTGGCTTGGACTATCCGCACGTCGCCAGGGATCATGTCGCCCGCGGCGAGCTGCACCACATCGCCCGGCACCAACCGTGCGACAGCGATCTCCTGAGGTGCGCCGCTGCGCAACACGGTAGCGGTTACCGAGATCATCGACTTGAGCTTTGCGGCGGCGTCATTCGCTTTGGCTTCCTGCACCAGTCTCAGGCCGACGCTCAGGACGATCATGGATACCATCATGAGTCCGGCGCGGACATCGCTGGTCGCGAAGGAGATCGTCGCCAGCACCGCGAGCAGAATCACCAGCGGGTTGCGCAGAGCATGCCAGAGCAGTTTGCCGAATCCGGGGCGTTGATCCTTTGCGAGTACATTGGCGCCGTACTGCTCGAGACGTGCCTCGGCCTCTTCGGCCGATAACCCCTCCGCGCGGGTATTGAGATGCGCATAGACCTGCGCCGTGTCCAATGCCGCAATTTCCACCACCAGCGGCGACACGCGAATATTCGGAATCTTTCCGCCCGCGCCGATTAGGCGCTTTGGAAGTACGGATGTCGATTTCTTAGTCATGCATGCATCCCGGGCGGATATATAGGGCGCGCGCCTACCATTTGGTTTCGCGGATGCCGAGCGCATAGGATAAATGGTTAACGGCAATATCGCCCACGAAGGAGACCACGAGGATCACCCCAATATCCGACCAGCGCACATTCGCAAATGGAACGATCAGCAATAGCGAGCCAATGACAAAATCCAATTGATCCATGGGGATCCACGGTCGTCCCGGCGGTATCCGCGCCAGCCGTTTCAGAAAGCTTTTGAGGGCGTCGCCACCCATTGCGCCAAAGCCGAACGCTGTGCCTAGAAGCGGCCACCGAGCATACGGCAGCAATCCCTCGCGCCAGTGGATTTTGGATTGCGCAAACGTCGTCACCATGGCGACCGCTAGGCGCGCGATAAAACCCATCACGGTTTTGTGTTCACCCAGCCACTGGCGGCTGATCGGGCGATTCCAACCGCGCCAGAAGCGTGTGAACGGCGGCGCCATGTTTGCCATATAGGCGGGAAGCATCAAGTACAGCAGCGGGAGTACGCGCGGCATGTTGACGGGAATAGGTGTAGAAGTGCGGCCACAAGCGTCGCATGAATTCGAGCCAAATAAATGACGACGGATGTGTCGCTCGGGGTCGTTTCGTGGACAAGCGGTTCTCGATTGGCGGCCGATTCCTGTGCCGCCTGGTGAAAGTACCACTGCGGCAGTGCGGGTATTCCAAGCAAGTGTGCGGACATCCCTTCCTCGGATGCGAGAAACCAGCCCGATATCGGTAGCGCAAGCAGCAACGCGTAAAAGGTGATATGTAATCCGCGATGCGCTTCTTCGGGGTTCGCCGACGCATCGGCCGGATGTGCCATCGGCCGATAGATTAGCCATAAGAGAACCCTTGAAATCGATAGCAGATAGACTGCGATCCCCATCGAGCTATGCCACAGAAAGACATTGTTACCGGGTCCGTGGGGATCGATGCCTCCAAGCAACGCCGTCAACACCAGCCCGCAAACCAGCGTGACCGTTAACCAGTGAATGATTCGACTGACTTTGAAGCAGCGGGCCGCAAACGTAGCTCTCGGTGTTGCAGCGGAACTAATTGTCATCCTCGATCCCGTTTGCTCTATGCGCTGCACGCAATTGTCGGCTAGACACGGTTTACTTCCAAATCTTGATTCGCGCCGTCGCGCAAATCATGGTTCGTCTCCTTGGTCCAGTTGCGCCAAATCGAGAGTCCTATTGCCAGCACGATTGGCCCGACGAAGATTCCGACGAGTCCCGAAGCCGCAAGGCCGCCAATGACGCCGAACATCACGATGATAAATGGAACGTGAGTGGCGTTACTGATGAGTAGCGGGCGCAGCACATTGTCGGTTGGATGCACCAGCAACATTCCCCACAGCAAAAGAATGATGCCTTTCCAGATGTGACCAGTGACAAGCAAATAGACGCCGAGCGGACCCCAAACAAGGGTGGTCCCCAAGACCGGAACAACGGACAGTACGCCCGTTAGGGCGCCTAGAAGCACGGATCCGTGAATGCGAAGAATTGCATATCCGACGCCCGCAATGAGGCCTTGAGCGAATGCAGTAATCAAAAAGCCGTAGAGTACTGCGCGCGTCATTACCCCGGCGGTAGCGATGTATGAATCGAGACGATCGCCGAATACACGCGTCACGACTAGCCGGCTTTGACGACGAACGTACTCGCCATCCCGGTAGAAGAAGAAGAGCGTGAACATTACGAGCAGCAGCTTACCGACGCCGCGGCCCACGCCGCCCACCAATCCAGTAATCTCACTTCCCCATGATTGGATCCATCCTGCGATCTGCTTGTTAAGGGCGGCGGGTTCGCCGGACAAGTGATCGATCTGTAGTTGTATCTGGTCGCCGAGCCAAGGCATGCCTCGAATGAATTCCGGCAATATCATGGGTTTCTCACCAAGATAAGCCGCCAATGATCGATAGGCGTATATCATCTCATTCGAGACGAGAACCGAGAGCCAGAGGATCGGCAAAATCACCGCGCATGTGAGCAATACCGTCATGCAGAACGCGGCGGCGTTTTGAAATCGACTGAACGGCCGACGCACCACCCGAAACACGGCCAGCTGACATACGCAAGAATCGCAGCCCACGTGATCGATGACAAAAATGGCCGTACAATCGCAAGACAGGCGTATCCGATAAGGATTCCCAGAATGACAAGCGCCAATCGCCTGAGGTCAAACCCGGCGGCTTTTTCAAGATGCATATC
>OBLU010004611.1_pt1 | contig 12419 bp, 12 predicted proteins | sample 1518681 | NCBI WGS metagenome assembly OBLU01 (sample SAMEA3539304, study PRJEB22396) | soil metagenome | biome: tundra; feature: field; material: soil | place: USA | collected 2010-05 | depth 0.15 m | reverse complement strand
CGGGTGAGGTCATGAAGTGTTTTGCTCCCGAGCAGCTGCCAGTCCTGGTTGCCTTGGCCCAGGAATTTGCGGTCTGCGACAACTGGCACGCATCCATGCCCGGTCCTACATGGCCGAACCGCATGTTCGTCCACGCGGCCTCTTCCGGTGGACTTGACCACAGTCCGACCACGGAAGAAATCGTTGAATGGGAGACGATTGGAGGGTTTCAGTTCAAGGCGGGAAGCATCTTCGATGCACTGAAAAAGAAGGGAGTGTCGCGGCGCCTATACGCTGGCGATGATTTTCCCATGGTCGCCGCACTGAAGGGCATCAGCCTCTTTGACATCCGGCACTACAGCAATTTTGCCAGCGATCTCGGCCAGCCAACTTATCCGTACAGTTATGTGTTCCTTGAGCCTAGCTACGATGTCACGAACGAATACAAGCTGTCTACTCTTCCGCGGCTCTTTGCGTTAACCTCTTTCACTGTTGGTCCCGGCTTCTTGACGCGGCATCGCCAAACTCGAAACCCTCGCTCAATCCACTCTTGACGGCCTGCGGCCTTCCAGCGAGACCGGCAAAGAGCATCGACTTTGAGGTTCCGAATATTGTGAACCCCCACTTCAAAGTGGCTCCGCACCTTGATGTTCAGATCTCGTTCGACGAGGGCTCCTGGAAGTGTGCAGGCATTGAAGCGAAGTTCTCTGAACCTTACGGCAGCCAGAAGCCCGATGGACTCAAGCCCGTCTATCTCCGGGAAACAGCGCTATGGCAAGACTGGCCCAATATCGCGCGCTGGCCCAAAGACTCAGCCCGAAGGATCTCACCCACTCCCATTTCCACGCTGCGCAACTGCTCAAACACCTCCTTGGGCTAAGGATGCAGAACAGCACGAACTTCGTTCTCGTTTATCTGTGGTTCGATGTGCACGGCGCTGAGGCGGCCATGCGCCACCGTCGGGAGATCGAGTCTTTTGGCGAGGTTCTGGAGCGTGACGGTATCGCGTTTGTCTCAAGAACATACCAAGAGGTGTTTGAAGTCCTACGCGGCGCAGTCGGCGATCCTAAGATTCCGTATGTGACGTATTTGCTCGAAAGATATCTGGACAACGGGTCAAGTGCTGAGCCCTTACTGCCTTCTTGAAGGAAATCGGAGCCAGGGGATGGGCACGATCAAGCGCGTGTCGAACTGTCGAACCGTCAGGCGGAAGTTCACGCGGAATTTAGCGGAACTTTTGCAGGCCACACTGGGAGTGGGAAGCTGCGGCTTATGTTCGCAGAAACTGATTTCGACTATTCTCCCGCGCCGCCTTCCCCCGTTACGATCCAGTCGATGCTCCTGCCCGAGTAAGCCTTGAGCCGAAGGAGCAACTCCAGAGTCAGTGCGTTCTCGCCTTTCTCGTACTTCGACAGCTGTGCTTGACCTATACCGAGGATCCTGCCGAGCTCCGCCTGAGTGAGATCAAACCCGCGAATTTCGCGGATACGGCGTCCGATGGCCTTGAGGTCGAGCCGAGGTTGAATATTCCGCTTGCTTTTATTACCCATAGTAGTTTATTATTCTCTATGTGAGTACGGTATGGCCGTTGCCACTAATTGCTCTTGGATTTTATCGCACAGCGGTAGCTGGTCACGCAATTGGCAAGAAAGGGGACAGGAGCCGATATGAGCCTTAAGAGTGCCATCGAGTGGACGGACGCGACCTGGAATCCGGTTCGCGGCTGCACGAAGATCAGTCCCGGATGCAAGCACTGTTACGCAGAAGTGTTTGCCGAGCGGTTCAGGGGTGTAAAAGGTCACCCCTACGAACAGGGATTCGACCTCCGGCTTGTTCCTCACAAGCTCGCCGAGCCGCTTCGCTGGCGAACTCCAAAGATGGTGTTTGTGAACTCGATGAGCGACCTTTTTCACGATGGAGTCCCCGACGATTACATCGAGGCGGTCGCGAACGTGATGGTGAAGGCGTCTTGGCACACATATCAATTGCTGACGAAGCGTTCGAAACGATTAGCAGAACTCCTTTCAACGCGGTTACGGTTCGCGGCCACGGCGCGACATATCTGGTGGGGCGTGAGCGTTGAGGATAGGCGATACGGTTTGCCGCGAATCCAGGATTTGCAGGCCGCGCCGTCAGCGGTGCGCTTCCTCTCAATTGAGCCATTGCTGGAGGATTTGGGGCCTATGGATTTGCGCGGCATCCACTGGGTCGTTGTTGGCGGGGAAAGCGGCAGAGGTGCGAGGCCCATGAACCGCGAGTGGGTGGTCTCTATCCGCGACCAGTGCGCGAACGCTGGTGTGCCGTTCTTCTTCAAGCAGTGGGGCGGTTTCCGCAAGAAGCGTGCCGGAAGGACGCTGGACGGGAAAACCTATGATGAGTTTCCTCAGCGGCCCCAGAGCATCGTTTCCATTGCCGATCAGCATCTCCGGTGGGCTGCGGAGATAGAGAGTAGGTATTCAGATTCCCAACATACATCCTTTTAAGGAGGCTGCAAATGTCGACTCAGAGCTTCAATATTACCTGTCCCAATTGCAAAGTTCAGTTTCCGCTCACCGAAACCCTCGCCCAGCCTTTCATCGACAGCGAACGGGCAAAAGCCCAGGAGGAGGCTCAAGAGCGAGCTGCCATTGCGCGAAAGCGTGAGCAAGAATTGGCGCAGCGCGAGAAGGCGATGGCCGAGCTTAAGGGACCAGCTCGACACTCGCCAGACGGAAATAGATGCCATCGTTGCGGCCAAGCTGCAGGAACAGCGCGAGGGCTTGGCGAAGGCCGCCGACAAGAAGGCGGCAGACGAATACGCGGCGAAGCTGCTGGCCGCGGAGCAGGAGCTAGCCGAAAAACAAGCCAAGTTAGCGGAGGCAGAAGACGCTGAACTTGCTCTGCGCAAGGAACGTCGGGCGCTTGAGGATGAAAGGCACAGGCTGGAGTTGGAGATCGAGCGTCGTCTCCACGATGAGCGGCTGAGCATCCGCGAGGCCACGCAAAAGGAAGAACAAGAAACGTATCGCCTTAAGTTGGCAGAGAAAGACAAAATCCTCGCAGACCTGAAAACGCAGGTGGAGGAATTACGCCGCAAAAGTGACCAAGGCTCGCAGCAGCTCCAGGGGGAAGTGCAAGCGCTTGAAGTGGAAGCTGTGCTGCAAACTGCTTTTCCGAATGATGGAATCGAGGGTGTCCCAAAAGGTTGTCCAGGTGGCGATGTTGTACATACTGTTGTGGCACAAAACGGCGCAGCATGCGGCGTGATCTTATGGGAAAGCAAGCGCACAAAGCACTGGAGCAACGAATGGCTCGCCAAGAACCGAGAAGACCAACGGCTGGTGGGCGCCAACATTGGCGTCATCGTGACGACCGCGATGCCGAGGGGCGTAGACGGGTTCGACCGCGTCGATGGCGTTTGGATCGCAGGAATGCGGTTCATGCGGCCTCTCGCTATTGCGCTTCGTCAGGCACTGATTGAAGTCGCTACGGCAAAGGCTGCGACGCACGGTCGGGAAGGGAAAATGGAACTTTTGTACGGTTATCTCACGGGCCCTCACTTTCGACAGCGTGTGTCTGCGATCGTCGAGGGCTGCGTGGTGATGCAGCGGGATCTCGACGCCGAGAAGCGGGTGATGACCAAGCATTGGGCGAAGCGGCAGCGCCGCCTTGAACTCCTGGTGACAGGAACGGCGGGGTTGTGTGGCGACCTTCAGGGAATCGTCGGAAGTTCCATGCCGGAAGTTCAGGGCCTTAGCATACTGCTGCTCGGAGACGACGTCCGTTCGGAATCGGTTGAGGAGCCGAATAACACCGGTGACGCGGAATAGTTGATGACCGAGACTGGCGCACCAGCAGCCCCGCCTGCGCAAGCCGCAGCCGGAACTCGAAGCGCCAACGATTTCCGGAGAGAACCAAACGGTCCTGTCGGGCCAATCGTCGCCGCAGCCGCCACGACGCTACGTCCCTACAGCGAGGTAAAACACATGACGCCGGTGGCAGGACGCCGCGACTGCCCCGCGTTCTCGGCAGGCTGTTTGTGCCGTCACCAGCGAATCGCCGAGGCTTTGGACGGTTCAAGTCGGCGATCTCCGATTAGTTGCGAGGATGGTAAGACCCGAGAGTTAACCAAGGAGGCGAAATGAAAGCGCCAGGCGTTCGAGCAAGAAAAAGGGGCACAAAATTGGAGCGCGGACTAGCGACGCAGGTGATGTGTTATCCGCGCTTGCGGACCAAGAAAGTGCTCGTCGAGGCATCCCGCGATGTCAACAAGCCACTCTCGAGTTTCATGGTGCTGGCCGCGTTGAAGCAGGCGGCGGCGCTTCGAGGATGCGAGATCAAAGATTTGATACCGGCCGACGAGTTGGAACAGTACCGGAAGTCGAGGATTGATCGGAATCGCAGCAAGGCGGCAAAGTGAGCATGGCTCAGGACGCGAGCCAAGCAAAACGTGAGTCGGGTCAGAATCCCGAAGGCGGTGCGGAGCCGTTCGCCGGATAAGGGATTGGCAATGGCCGCCTAGTCGGGAGTCCGTTGGACAAAAGGGGTCGTAATTGAATGCCGCTACAGGACAATTCGAATGCCCAGCGCAGGTGAACGAATTCCTGGGACGCCGCAGGAATACCTCTCCTTCGCAGAACTCGCAGAAAGATGACGTTGTTCACGTGGCACTGTGTAGAACCGTCTCCCTGCTGTTGCCGTTGAAATCTCAGATTTCGCTCCTCGGGGTAAGAAAGGCAAGAAAGTAGTGAGCGCTAAAAACGGTCTTCCCAAATTGAGGAAAGAAAGACCCGAGGTCTCCACTGGGCGAATAACGAGCAGGCCGGGCCGGCATGAGCAGAACCGTGCAACCGGGCCAGCTTTTATGGTGGGTATAGGCTGCCCTCCGCTCTTTCTGCTCGGAGGGCAGTATATACATACCATAAAAGCTGGCCGGGTTGCACGATTTATAAGTCGTTTTGTTTCAATGACTTGACTACATTTGCTGTGGGTGCTTAAATTAAATCCGCGCCTCTCCGACGAAGGGCCGGCAGCGGGCGAAACCAACCATGAAAAGGAGAAAGAGTCCGCGAGGTCGTGCTCATGCGTAAGCGCCGTGGAGCTACACCCCAGAACGTCGATGCCTGGATCCGCCGTGGTGATGGTCAGGGCGAAGGGGCCAACTTTCGCCCTTTTTTTCACGTTCGCGACGTGCCGTCGCGAGGCCGCTCGCATATGGTCGTAGGACTGCGCACCGGGCGCACGCACCACTATCTCTCCGACATCGAATACGGGTACCACTTGCTCGCTGAATTCGCCAGCGAAGTCAGCGATATTCGAGAACAATACGCCTTACTGCCGTGGGGGGAAACTCAGTCAATCGCGAGCGCCCTCAGAATCAGGCATCCCGTCTATCCCGGTACGCACACGCCCATCGTGATGACCTCCGATATTGTCCTAACCATCGCGGGTTCCTCGGGATCTCGACTTTGCGTTGTCAGTGTGAAGCCTGCTTCCCAATTAGACCCGAAAAACAGCGGCTCTCAGCGCGTTTTTGAAAAGCTCTGGATTGAGAAGAAATACTGGGCCTCTCGCGATGTCACTTGGACGCTCTGCACTGACGAGATGCTTCCAAAGACTCGGGTACGCAATCTTGACTTGTTGCGGCCGGCGATGGTGGGCAAGGAGTTCGATCGGCTCAATCCAAGACTGCCTGAATTTGTTTCGCTGTTCACGGATTCATGGTCTGCGCGCCGCCCGCTGAACGATATGTTGGCGGCAACATCGCGGGTACTCGGGATTCGAATCTACGAAGCATTTGCGCTGTTCGCGAGGTCGGTCTGGCTCCGATTGTTGCCAATCAATCTTGATGCCGCCGTGATCAGCCACAGTTTTCCAGTGATCCTTGAGAATACGCAAAGCGAGGCTGCTTAATGATCAGCGTCAATGACGTTCTGTCCGCCGTTTCATTGACGAGCGCCCCATTCGAAGGTGTGGTGCGTATCGTCGGAGTTACTGACGACGGGACGCAGGTAGCTTTGGTGCGGCTAGACCTGACCAGTTGTCGCGCCCCATTTACTTGCCTCATGGTTGATGTCACCGAGGCATTCTCCCGGGGCGAAATAGTTCGATTAGAAGAGTTCGACGCAGGGCTAGTAGCATCCAGGGCGCAACTCATGTCAGGTGCAGAAGACCGCCTGAAGCAAACACTTGAGGTGATGTTTCCTTTGCTCGGGGACAATCGGCTGATCTTTGACTCTGGGTACCGAGGCCGCGAATTTAAGAACCGGGCAGCGGAATGCAACATTTCAGAGCGAACGATCCACCGCCACTACTACGAATACCTCTGGGGTGGGATGACAGAGCTGGCGTTAGCAGGAAGACCCAGAAAAAAAAGCCTGATGCCAGTTCCGCAGAAGGAAGGGACTGCCCGCCGCGGCCGAAAGCCTTCTGCCGACGGCAATGCCAGCAAACCATTGCCCGAGGTGCGCAAGCAGCTAGAACATGGCGCAAGGGCCAACTACTTGTTCGGCAAACACACTCTTTTCGAGTCGTTCAATTTGACATTGAAGCAGCACTTCTCGAAAGGGAAGCAAGTGAAATATGGACCGGGAGCTCAGAGGAGCCTTGAGGACATCCTAGTTCCGCACGCAAGAAGGCCATCGCTACGTCAATTCCGGTACATATGCCAACTACTTGAACAGAAGGAAGGAAAAAGGAAACGACAGCCGGGGCGAGCACGGTTTCCGAAACCAAAATTCCTTCTGAGGGGAAGGTCTCGTGATGGAGTCGCGGGTCCCGGTTATCGTTTCGAGATCGACGCTACGAAGCTGCAGGTCCAACTTGTTTCCCGTTATGGCCGCCAACTCCTAGTAGGGGAGGCAACGCTCTACATTGTTATTGACGTTTGGTCGGGGGCGATTGTTGGGTATGCGGTGTCTTTGAACAACCCCAGTTGGGCACTCGCTTCGAAAGCACTAAGAAATTGCTTCACGGACAAGACCGAGGTCTTCGAAAGACTGAACTTGCCATATACCTCCAAAGATTGGCCATCCCGGCACCTCCCATCGAGGCTTGCAGCCGATCGGGGTGAACTCGTCAGCGACAAAGCGGGTGTGGTTCCGGAGCTTGGGATCGTGGTCGAGATCATGCCTTCCATGTGTCCGGAGCGAAAAGGAAAGGTTGAAAGCTCATTTAAAGATATTAAGCACGGAAACAATTTCTATCGCATGTTCGGACGACACCCCAAGAATCCGGGGCGGCGAGAACCGGATGGCAAGGACACCGCGGCGCTCACACTGGAGGAACTTGAGATGTGCATCGTGGAGATCATTCTCGATCTCAACAACGAGCCTGTGCCTTTGCGCTACATCCCTGCTGACGCGTTGAGCACTGGCTCCAGCGCCATCACGCATATTGGTCTTTTCCAGTGGGGCCTCGATCACAGGCCGGGATTTACCCGAAGTCTTTCTCCCAAAATGGTGTTTAACGCGCTGCTGGCTAAGGCTACGGCCTCGGTGACGCCTCGAGGAATCCATTTCAAGAAAGAATACTTCTGCTCGCCGAGACTGCTTGAGCTTGGGTACACCGCTCGTGCGAATTCGAGGGCGTTTGAGATCGAAATCCGTTACGACGAGCACTCCGCCGACCAAGTGTGGTTCTGCGACCAGATCTCAGGCGAGTGGGTGCCTGCAACGAACGACAACGAAGAAACACGTCGCCTCAGGGCCTCATTCCTCGAACTCGAGAAGTTTCGGAGGGAGCATGAAAAATGGGCTCTGGAGGCCAAAGCCGAAAACGTACACCGCAAAGACAAAAAGGCAGTACGGATTAACGCAATGACCAGGGAAGCGGGTCAAGAAGCAAAGAAGCAAAGAAAAGGGTTACCTAAGTCGTCCAAAGCGGGCATCAGGAAAAATAAGCGGATTGACCAAGCGGCTGAAAATGCGATTCATGCCGAACGAGCATTGGAAAACTTTGCTCCTCCAGCCGCGGGTGCGGTACTGCAAGAAGAGAAGGTCAAAGATACAGCGAGGCGGACTTCATTACCTCCTGAACCAGGCAGTAATGCGCGGTCGTCTGGGGCTTCAATCATCCGAGAACTATGGAGGCAAGAAAGTGACAGAATGGACCAATGACTCTCCCCAATACCAAGATTATTCGCTCCCGGAACTTCAGGATAATCCGCTAATCGCCTGCCTCAGGCCACAGCCAGCAGATTTCAGAGAGGCGAGTCGTCGTCTCTTCAGATTTCCGAGTTTTAAGGAGGCTGAGCGCGATCTCCCTTCAGTAACAAGGATGCTTCTTCCGCCGCGGCTAGCCCACTTCTTTGTTCCGAACCGCCAGCACGTGGAAATCTTCGGATACATACATCGCCAGGTTTTGCGCGGCTACATTCCGCGAAATCCGATGAGACGTGAGGGTCAGCAACTCCTTCACAATGCCGGCATTCGAGGTTTTCGCGGGGGGCCACTAACTCCGTCCACGATCTCCTTTGTAACGGGACTCACGGGCCAGGGCAAGTCGGCCTTGACGCGGGCAATAATGGGTGCTCTAGGGCAGCCCGTTATCCAGCATTCAAGATTCAAGAACACGCCTTTTACGGAGACTCAGATTTTGTATCTTATGAGAAATGTCCCAGATCAATGTGGGCCAAAGGCGCTCGCTAAGGCATTTGGTGATCACACTGACGAACTACTCCAACGGAACTTGTATCGGAAACTTTTTTCTGTCAGGTCCATGACGCGAACGGACTACGAGGCTCTGTTGCGCAGAATCGTCGCAAATCACCACGTGGGAGCCTTAATTCTCGACGAGTTCCAGAACTTGTCGCTCGCCGGCACACTTGGCCAACGCGAGCTAATCGCCTTCTTGGTGAACATACGGGATGAACTCGGAGTTCCAATTGTTCTCGTTGGAACCTACAAAGCTGCGAGTATCTTAGCTGACAACGCATCCATTGCGCGGAGATTGAGCGAAGGTGGATTCCACCACCTTCAACCACCGAAGTCAGCCGAAGATGAAGAGTGGCGGGATTTCTGCGAGATCGTTTGGGGGTATCAGTGGGTTCGTCAACCTCTGGATATCAGTGGCGACATCATTTCGGTTCTCTACGACATCAGCCAGGGCATCACGGGAATCATGCTGAACGTGTTCATTGCTGCCCAGGTTGAGGCAATTGACTCCGGAGTGGAAAAGGTAGGTGCAGACTTATTGCTGAGGGTGTGGAGTAGAAGATTCGAACCACTTCATAAAATTATCGACGCGCTTCGTTCGAAAGACCCTACACTTCTCAGTCACTACGATGACCTGTACATTAATGCCTCCTCGCAGCTAAGACAAGACCCACTTCTTGCCCGCGTGGATGAGATTAAGAACCAAATGACGCGGGACCGGGAGAATCGCCTTGGGATAGACCTGTCGACCGACAGGGGGAAAGGTATCCCATCGCGTCCTGACAAGATGGCCGAGGAACTGGCTGCCAACGTATCGGGCGCATCAACCGCACTTCCCGATGTCCTGACCTAGCTCATTGGTGAGACGAGAGGTCAAGCGATGAGATTTCATTTCTTTCCGGCCCCCGCCGAAGGCGAAACAATTTACTCGGGATTCTGCCGCTGCGCAGAACGGTCCGGGCTGCCCCAGGGGCATATCGTTTCAGCGCTCACCGGCCAAGGGAATCTGTATTCGCTTCTGGGCAGCTTGCCTGGTTACTTGAAGAGGTTGGCATCGTCGTTGCCAACAGGCCACCCGTGGACGAATCTGGAGCACTCCATTCGTCTCCACAGCTCGATGCCATACTACACGTACTTCGATTCACCTATGCGACGGAACGAAGCCGTCCAGGCTCTCGCTAATAATGACTTCTCTGGAGAGGTCCAGTTGGCGTTAGGGCTGTTCCAGTACCGGTGTGGAGCGGCCCCAAAACACCCCCGTTTCTGCGCTGAGTGCAATAGGGAAGAGGAAGCCGCGCTTGGATTCTCTTACTTTCGCCGAGAGCACCAGTTGCCCGCTGTTGTCGTGTGCTGGAAGCACGGTTGCGTACTGTCGCACGGTTGTCGGACCTGCGGCCCCTATCCGATACCCAAGCATGGACTGAGTATGCCTGGTCGTTGTCTCTGTGCCGATGAACAATCACCACTACATGTGGTGGAAAATCTACCCGGAGACCCGGCTATTCTGAAGTGGCTGGCGTGTGAGAGCGCGTTTATGGTGTCTGCAGATAGCACGAGATGTTCTTGCGTGCGAGCTGAACTTCGTCGGCAAGCGATGAACCATGGGCTCTACCGAGGATCTCGTGCTGTTTACTGGGACATCGCAACTGCCCTGGAGAAGCGATTCGGTGTGAATATACTCAATTGGCTGGGCTATCCTGCTTGGACAAACGGTCGGCCAAGCGCGTGGATTCGTGGGCTGCTTCAAGGCTTAGACAAGAGAACGCCTACGATTGTTTTTCTTCTTCTTGTGGGCCTATTCAACAGTACTGTTGGTGCGTTCGAGGTGTCGTCGACGGACGAATCTGAGAACATCAGGCTATGCGGAAACACAATCGTAGTTAGCAAGTGGAGAGCAAACCTGCCCCGGCTTCTTGCAAACCATTCTTTTGGACTCACAACTGTTGCCCATCGAATTGGTGTTTCCCAATACATCATGGCGTCCGAAGCGCGACGACAGGGCATACGCGTGCCTCTCTCGAACCGAGTAGCCACGAGACTCGGCCAAGAGAAACTCGATAGTATCCGGTCCGACCTCCGCGCGGGTCTGCCGAAGAAGGAGATAAAAAAGAAGCATCGAGCAAATGAGTGGGACATTCTCTGCATTGAACTCGACACGCCTGGGATTGCTGATGCACGGGAAAGTGCAGCGGCCAAAAAGACGCGTGATGCACATCGCCAGCGGGTGCTCGCTATGAAAGCGAGCGATCCTAGTGCTTCGCGGCGTACACTTGCTAAAACGTCGCCGAGAACTCACCGTTACATGCTGGATCTGGATAGGGACTGGTTTGAGAAGACCCTTCCGCAGCGGCGGCGCGATTCGCTAGCAAACGTGCCCCCGCTTCCGGGAATGGACAGCGTGCAACCTCCCAACCCAAGCGAAACGGGGGCCGTATTCTCCGACTGGAGAACAGAGTTGCCGCAGTTGTTTGCGACGTACTCGTTCGGCCTCGCCGCTGCAGCTCTTCAAATTGGTGTATCGCAAGAAAGGTTAGCGGCCGAGGCGCAACGACAGGGCATACGCGTGCCTCTCTCGAACCAAGTAGCCATGAGACTAGGCCAAGAGAAACTCGAGAGTATACGGTCCGACCTCCGCGCGGGTCTGCCGAAGAAGGAGGTACAAAAGAAGCATCGAGCAGGCCAGTGGACCATTCGATTGATTGAACTCGACGCGCCTGGGATTCGCGATGCACGGGAAAGTGCAGCGGCCAAAAAGATACGTGATGCACATCGCCAGCGGGTCCTCGCTATGAAAGCGAGCGATCCTAGTGCTTCGCGGCGTACACTCGTTGAAACGTCATTGGGAACTTACGATTACATGCTGGATCAGGATAGGGAATGGTTTGAGAAGACCCTTCCGCAGCGGCGGCGGGGGGGCCTCGGGCCAGGGACAAGGGCCAAACGGTTAGACCGAGGTCAGCTAGACTCAGTGCTGGCAGAAAAGGTTAGAGACATCATCAGCGAATTAAAATCGACGGCTCACAGGCCCACGCGAATCACGAAGTTCGGCGTCCTGCGACGTGCGGGGCGTTTAGGAAAGTACATAACTGCATCCACGGAGCTCCCTGCGACTGAAGCACTGCTCACGGAACATGCAGAGAGCAAGACTGATTACCTAGTACGGAAGATAAGGTGGGCTGTCGCTGAGATGGCAACGCACGGGCAGGCAATTTCTATAAAGGGCCTGCGCCGAAAGACAGGCATATCATCTTCTAGAAGGTTGCGGGAACACAAACAGCTAGTGCTCGAAACGGCTCAGGAACTGGCGGCAGATGTGGATCCACGCTCTTTCTTTGCTCAAGATACCTAAACGGCAGCGTCGCGATGCGCCGGAGCATGGCCCCGAACCGCCGCCAGTTCAGAGTCCCTCCGCGAGCGATAACCGATTGCCTCCGCTGTCCGCAATACCGCCAATGCGGCTGCCAACAAAATACGCCAGGCAGGCTTTTCCCGAGAGCGCCACGGGCTTCGTGGTGTCGAGGAAGACCGGAAGACCTGCCGCGGGTGCGGATTGTGTGATGTATTATGTTTAGCGGGACCTAGCGGGGGCTTGACAACGTGCTCGAAGGATTTTTTGGGCGCAGAGGGCGACCAGAGGCCGCTGGGAAAGAATGTATGGCCCGGTCAGAGACACAAAATATTGGCGACTGACATGCAATATTGTTCACTGACACGAAATATTGTTCACTGACACGGAATATTGGCAATCGACAACTGGATGGTGGAGGGATCGAAGGAAGAGGCGACGGGACATCCCCATTGCAGAGC
>OBLU010004610.1_pt1 | contig 12420 bp, 6 predicted proteins | sample 1518681 | NCBI WGS metagenome assembly OBLU01 (sample SAMEA3539304, study PRJEB22396) | soil metagenome | biome: tundra; feature: field; material: soil | place: USA | collected 2010-05 | depth 0.15 m | reverse complement strand
TCGTCCAGACCAGCCTGCTCTACACCCAGAAGTTCCCGCCACCATTCACAGAGAATGCTTTCGACCCCACTCTCGCAGTTTATGGTACTTCTTGCTGGAGTCGCCTCTGCCAGTAACTTGGTCGGCTTGGTCGCGAAGTCACCCCGAATGACGATGATGCCCGTGGTAGTTTCTGAAGATAGGATCTGGTCGAGTGCTTTCATTCCATCAACGGTTGAAATCCCCTGATTGACAGTCGATTCAGTTGGTTCGCTGAACGTTTCAGCGTTTTGCGAACGGAGTGTTGCACCGGGGCTGTCAGTCGTGCTCGCCATGCGTCGCAGGGTAAATTCTTCGATGTCTATGAGTACTCTTCCATGTCCGTCGAGAAGAGTGACATTGAAAGTCACGACTTCGCGGTCTGTCGTATTCTCCTGATGACAACGGATGTGACTCCAGAATTCGGAGGGCAGCGGGCGGTAGAGCGTGATTCTCTTGTAAGACAATGGCAGATACAGGGCTTTGGACTCCCGATAACCGTCAATAAGATAAAGTGCAGATCCGGTAGCCAGGTCGAGAAGAGCGGGGTGCACCATCCAAGTCTCGAGGTCAGCCGAAAACTCTTGCCCCAGCTGCAATTCTGCGAGTGCCTCACGGTCCCCGATGCACAGAGTGTGGAGATTTCGCCAGCGGGGACCGAAGTCGAAGAACCGCTCCTGTCGCGTACGGTGTTGATCGTCGAAATCGATACGATCTGAAGAACAGCGACTGCGAATGGTAGCCACATCCTGATCTGCTGGGGGTCGCTTTGTGTTCCGTGCAATCTGTCCCGATGCGTGTTCAATCCATTCCTTGTCTTTTGTGAGTATGGAGAAACGAAAATTGGCGCGATCGCGGCGCAGACGCACACGGATTTCCTTTGTCTCATCCCGGGCCACGGACAGAGGCGCCAGAAAGAACACATCCTCGAGCTCAACGCCCAACTCGAATCGGCCATTCGTCAACGCTGAAGTTGCCAGTTGCAGGTACGCGGTGCCAGGAACAAGGGCGATACCGTTCTTTAGTCGGTGTTCCTCCAAGAACCAGTTCTTTTGATAGCTGAACTGGCCCGAATAGATAATCTCGTTCGGTGTCTGGACAAGGCGGCTGCCCAGGATCGGATGATTGCCCGCAGCGTGAGTAGCCATACCCACCCCTGCCCACAACCCCCAATTGATTGCAGTCACGGGTTGGCCTGTCTGGCTTACGGCGAAGGCGTCAAGGAAGGCGTTCGCGGCTGCATAGTCGACTTGTCCGGCAGGTGGCAGCAGTGAACTGATGGAGGAAAACAGCAGCAGGAAGTCAAGCTTGTCGTTGGCCAGCACTTCCTGCAAAGCCAAGGTTCCTTGAATCTTCGCAGCCAGCACGCGAGCAGCACTCTCGCGAGTCTTGATCTGCAGAGGTGCATCTTCGATCAAGCCCGCGGCATGAATCACGCCATGAATATCGCCGAACCGTTGCCGCGCAATTCGTAACGCCCCCTCAATCTGTTTGGCGTCGGTCACGTCCGCAGAGATGTTTAGAACCTCGGCGCCCAAGGATTCTATTTCGCGCAGTTTCGCGATTTTCTGCCGCGTACTGTTCGCGCCTTTCGGTTTGTCAATAACAGCCTGCCATTCCGATCTCGGTGGAAGCTGCGTGCGTCCCACTAATACCAGCCGAGCATGAACGGTGCGTGCCAAGTGTTCGGCGACGACCAGACCGATGCCTCCCAACCCGCCGACAATCAGGTAGACACCCTTTTCTTTCAAGCGCGCGCCTGAGGTTCGAGTGCTGAGACTGGTTGACTCGAAGGTTTCCACGTATCGCTCAGACTGCCGGTAAGCAACGCAGGAATCTGCGCTGTGCAGAGCACACTCCGCGATGATGTCGCTAGCCGCTCTTCTCCAATCCTGAATATTCCGGTCAAGATCGATACTGCGGCAAAACGTGCCTGGAAACTCCTTCGGGATGACCCTGACTGGCCCAAGCAGTGTCGCCCGTGCGGGTTCGACGATGTTCTCCCCCGAGACCGATTGCAGTCCGTTCGAAACGCAGGCAATCTCCGCTTCGCCTAGATCCTGATCTCCCCAAGCTTGCGCGAGGAACAGCAGGCTGTAGAAGCTCAAGTCCAACGTCTGATCGAGAGATCGGCCAGAGCTTGCGGTCGTGACCGGCCACAAGTGGAGAATTCTTGTTGGCGGATCCTCGTGCTTGACAATATCAGTGAGCAGTTCGTCGTAGTCCTCTCGCATGCCAGGGCGAATTTCGTACAAACCGTTGCTCGTACGCTTGTACTTCTCACTGGCGACAACCGCCAATACCTCATGGCCAGCGGTCTTGAGCTGATTTGAAATCTCGTGGCCCAGACCTGTCTCATCGAGAAACAGCAGCCAGCACGCATGGTCTGCAGGAGCTGTTTTCGCGGCTGGAGACTTTTTCCAAACGCGCCGATGAAACCACTGCTCACCCTGGGGCACTTCAGTACTGGGAGCAACCTCGGGTCCCTTGCTCGCAAGAATTTTGCCACCAGGTTCGATCCAGTAGCGCTGGCGTTCGAACGGATAGGTTGGAAGAGAAATTCGGCGTGGCTCTTCTCCGGCGTGTAGTGCATTCCAGTCGACCGATAGACCCGCAATCCAGAGTTGTCCCGTGGTATTAAGCAAGAACGCCGCATCAGAGATCTGTTCCTGCGGGTGCCGCATGGAAGGCTGGACTTTGGAGCTTTTCGGCTTACCAGGATGCTGGCGTGTCAAGGAAGTGAGCGCTTGGCCGGGGCCAACTTCGAGAAATGCCCGCGCTGGGTCGCGGAACAACTCGGCAAGCCCTTCAGTGAAGCGCACAGTGTTCCGCAGGTGCCTTGTCCAATAGCCTGTATCTGTGGCTTCGGCAGCTGTGATCCACGTGCCGGTGACGTTTGAGAGATAGGGAATCTTGGGCGGGCTCAAAGAGACCTTAGCAAGATGAGAGCGGAAGGACTCGAGCATTGGGTCCATCATCGCGGAATGGAATGCATGCGACGTGTGCAGCAGGCGGCAAGGAATGGCTCGTTTCTCCAACTCCCGCGCGAATTTCTGAATGGCATCTGTGGGACCGGAGACCACGCACTGTTCGGGCCCGTTGATCGCGGCGAGTGCCAGTTCTTTAGGAAGCGAAAGCATATCGGCAGCCGCGGCAACCGACAGCATCGAACCGGATGGCATCTCTCCCATCAATCGGCCGCGAATGGCACTTAGGTGAAGCCCGTCTTCAAGCGAGAGCACTCCCGCCACGCACGCCGCCGCGTACTCTCCGATGCTGTGGCCGATCATGGCGGAAGGCGTGATTCCGTGCGCTATCCACCATTGTGCCAGCGCATATTCAATGCTGAACAACGCGGGCTGCGTAAAGCCGGTGTGGGATAGCTTCTCGGCCGCTGGTGCGGAGTCTCCTTCCCGCGGATACAACAAAGTACGCAAGTCGAGACCGAGATCGGGAATCAGACGTTCGGCGCAATGGTCCAACTGAGCGCGGAATACAGCCTCCGTCTCGTACAATTCGCGGCCCATGTTCACGTACTGCGATCCCTGACCGGAAAACATGAACACAGCGCCGGGAACCGTCGCGGCAGCTTGCCCGGTTAAAACCAGGCGAGCCACAGACTTGTTCAGCAGCGTGCACGCTTCTTCGGTGGTGGCAGCCACAACCGCGCGACGGTGCGCAAATGGTTCTCGGCCCAACTGGCAGGTGTAGGCAACATCTTGCAGGGGCAACTCTCCGTGCTCCTGCAAGTAGGTGCTGAGATTCTGGCTGGCTTGTTCCAATGCGGAAGCAGTCTTCGCGGACAGCACGAGCAACTGATAAGGCTTCTTCGGCGCTGCGTGTCGCTTAAGCGGCGGCGCTTCTTCTAAAACCACGTGTGCATTCGTGCCTCCGATGCCAAGGGATGTCACACCCGCACGCCTCGGCCCACGCTCTGCTTTCCATTCTGTCAAACCAGTGTTGACATAAAATGGGCTTTTCTCGAAATCAATCAGCGGATTCGGTTTACGGAAGTGCAGACTCGGGGGGATTTGCCGATGCCACAGTGCCAGTACCGTCTTGATCAGGCCGGCGACACCGGCCGCCGTGTCCAGATGGCCGATGTTGGTCTTGAGCGACCCGATGGCGCAATAGCCCTTGCTCTGGGTGCTCTCGCGAAACGCCTGCGTGAGCGCCTTGACTTCAATCGGATCTCCGACCTTGGTTCCAGTGCCGTGCGTCTCCACATAAGAGATATCGCTGGCCCCCACTCCCGCCACTCCCAGAGCTTCGTTGATAACTTCGGACTGTCCATCGACGCTAGGCGCGAGATACCCGATTTTTCGCGCGCCGTCGTTGTTGATCGCCGATCCAAGAATGACAGCGTGAATTGCGTCGCGATCAGCCAAGGCGTCTTCGAGTCGCCTCAGCACCACAATGCCGGCGCCGCTCGAAAACACCGTGCCGCTGGAATCGGCGTCGAAGGCGCGGCAGTGTCCGTCGCGCGACAGAATCTCGCCTTCGCGATACAAGTAACCGCGCCCGTGCGGAAACTCAATCGTGACTCCGCCCGCCAGAGCCATGTCACATTCCTGATTCAGCAAGCTCTGGCACGCCAGATGCACCGCGACCAGAGATGTTGAGCAGGCGGTCTGCACGCTGATGCTCGGCCCGTGCAGGTCAAGTTCGTACGACACCCGGGTCGCGAGCACGTCCTTGTCATTTCCCGTTTGCCGAATCAAGAATAGCCCGGCGCTTGCGACCAGCCGCGGGTTCGTCAGCAGGTTGTGGATCATATACGAGTTCATGCCCGAGCCGGCATAAACTCCGATCGAACCCTCGAAACTCCCCGGCGCGTGACCCGCATCTTCCAACGCTTCCCATGCACACTCAAGAAAAATACGGTGTTGCGGATCCATGATCGACGCGTCCTTCGGGCTGAAGCCGAAGAACGCCGCGTCGAACATGTCCAAATCCTCGAGCACCACGCCCGATTTCACATATTCCGGCTGGGTGAGTTCGTCGGAAGAAACTCCGGCAGCCAGCAGCTCGGCGTCGCTGAAGGGACGGATCGCTTCCACCCCGTTTTTCAGGTTCTGCCAAAACTCAGCAACATTGCGCGCACCGGGAAAACGTCCGGCCATGCCAACGATCGCGATTGCCGTGTTCTTCATGTTCATTGTGTTCGCTGCTGTCGCGCGGCCAACCGCCGCTCTGCTCTGCTCGAGACTCGCGGCGCGGCTTCCTCTCCATTGAGATGTTTAGCAAGCGCGGTGACCGTGGGGAACTGAAACAGGTCGACCAAAGAGAGTTCGCGGCCAAGCACTTGCTGCAGCTGAATGTGTACCTCGGCCACCATCAGAGAATGCGCGCCGAGATCGAAGAAGTTCTCATTCAATCCCACGCGATCCACGCCCAGCGCGTCCTTCCACGCCTCTGCGATGACGCGCTCCAGTTCGTTTCGTGGCGGCTCTGGCGCTGTGCCGGATTCATTCTCGACTGCGGAAGGATTGGGTAGCGCGTTGCGATCGATCTTGCCATTCGCAGTCAGGGGCAAGGAATCGAGAAATACGAAGTGTGATGGCACCATGTACTCAGGAAGAATTGCGGCCAGCGCCGCGCGAAGATCTGTAACCTCCAATTTTGTCCCCGACTTCGGAACGACATAGGCAACCAGGCGCTTATCTTCAGTTTGAATTCGGGACTTGAATTCGCTGGCGACTACGACCGCCTGAACCACTCCGGCTTGATTCTCGAGCGCCGCTTCAATCTCTCCGATTTCGATCCGGAAGCCACGCAGCTTCACCTGGAAATCTGCCCGCCCGAGAAACTCCAGATTTCCGTCTGGCAGGAAACGCGCAATATCTCCTGTGCGATACATGCGATTTCCCGACCGGAACGGATCGTTAAAAAACTTTTCGGCTGTCAAATCCGGCCTCTGCCAGTAACCGCGGGCCACCCCTTCGCCGCCGATAAAGAGATCACCAGCCTCGCCCGAGGAAACTGGCTGAAGTCTGGAATCAAGCACGTAGACCTGAGTGTTCACTATGGGCTTTCCAATCGGGATGATGTCCGAGTCTCCGGTGATCCGAAACGTCGTGGACCAGATGGTGGTTTCGGTCGGCCCGTACATGTCCTGCATCTCGCCGTGGAATGCCTTGCGTAGTTGACGAACCAGCGACGGCGGGAGTTCTTCTCCTCCGAGAATGAGTTTCTTCAATCGTCCCAGGGAGGCCAATCCATCAGGATCTACTGCAATCATCCGTGCCAGGGAAGGCGTCGACTGCATGTGGGTGACGCCGTGGTTTCGAATTTCGTCCGGAATCGTCCCCGTGCCCTCATCGCCGTGGATGATCACTTGAAAACCGCGCGTTAGCGTCCAGAAGAGTTCCAGTACAGAGATGTCAAAGGAAATACTGGTCACCGCCAGCCAAACGCCCGGGTCGGATCCGATCACCTGGTCCATACCAGAGAAGAAGTTGACCACATTGCGGTTCTCGATCATCACTCCCTTAGGCTTCCCCGTCGAGCCCGAGGTGTAGATCACATACGCGAGATTCTGGCCCGTGACCATGCCGAAGATCGGGTGTGTCCCGTTCCCGGCGATCGCATCGGCATCGCCATCGATTGAGACGATGTGTCTGGCCGTTTTCCCCAGACGCGACCGCGTGCGCTCTGTCGCGAGGATGACCGGAACATCGGAGTCTTCGATCATCAGTGTGATGCGCTGCACGGGGTAGCTGGGATCCATCGGAACGTACGCCCCACCCGCCTTTAGGATCGCAAGCAACCCGACGATCATTTCCACCGATCGTTCGACGGCGATGCCAACCAGTGTCTCTGGTCGAACGTTAAGCTGCTGAAGATACCGCGCCAGTTGATTGGAGCGGCAAAGGAGTTCGCTATAAGTCAGGCTTCGCCCTGACGAAACAACCGCGATAGCCTCCGGCGTACGCGCAACCTGCTGCTCAAACAGCTGCGAGATTGTGCTTTCGCGCGGGTAGTCCGCGTCGGTTCTATTGCAATCAGCTATTTCTGCGGGCAACAATCCGGTTCTCCAGAAAAAGGAATTCAATGCCGGTGCCGAGGAAAGTCTCGATGGCTTCCTCCGGCGTATTCACGATGGGCTGCCCCTTCACATTGAAACTGGTGTTGAGCACCATTTCTCGTCCCGTAGTTCGTCCGACAGCCCCAAGCAGACGATGGAAGTCGGGATTGTCCTTTGCCGAAACTGTTTGTAGCCGGGCCGAACCGTTGACGTGAGTGATCGCCGGCAATGATGCCCGGTGCTCGGGGCGCACGTCCACGACCGTGATCATGTACGGCATTTGCGTTCCCGGCGCTACGCTGAACCAGTGATGCGCCTGCTCCTCTGAGCAGGCTGGCGCGAACGGGCGGAATGCTTCCCGCATTTTGACCATCGCGTTGATGCGGTCGCGCATGGCGGGATGCCCGGGATCGGCAAGAATGCTGCGATTCCCGAGCGCCCGCGGACCGTACTCCATACGGCCGCGATACCAAGCGATCACGCGCCCTTCCGCGATCAGCTTTGCCGCTTCGCTGCAGGTTTGATCCAGAGAATCGAAAGGCGTCACGGTAATCCCGCTGGCGTATTTTTCAATAGCCTTCTCAATACATGGCGACCGGTATGCGGGCCCCAGCAGAGGAACCGGCATGCGCTGATTGTGAACTTCCCCGGAGAGTGACGCGCGGTACAGGGCAGCACCCAGCGCGGTACCGTCGTCTCCAGCCGCGGGCTGTATATAAACCTCATCGAAGATGCCGGAGTCGATGAGTTTGCCATTGGCCGTGCAATTGAGTGCGACTCCGCCAGCCAGAGCAATGCACCGCATGCCGGTCTGCTTCCCGAAGTGTCCACAAACATGCAGAACAACTCGATCCAGACACCCCTGTAGGGCCGCCGCAACATCTTTATGCTCCTGAGTGATCTCCGCGTGGGGCGCCCGCCGTGCAACGAGATTCTCGTCCAAGTAAGCTCGGCTCGCCAGGTAATTCTCGCGCTCCTCTCGCGAACGGTTGAGCCGGAGAATCGGAACTCGAATGGAACCATCAGGGAGCAGATCGACGGCCCCTTCAAAGAAAGGCCGAAAGCGATCCGGATCGCCATACGGTGCCAGTCCCATGATCTTGTATTCATCGGAGTTGAAATCGAAGCCCAAGTGCAGCGTGACGAGGGAATAGAGGATTCCGATGGAATCGTTGGCAGTAATTTCGCGGAGCTTCTTGAACTCGCCGCTGCGAAACTGGAATACTGTGAGGCTTTGCACCTCTCCCATCGCGTCGTTCACCACTACCAGGCACTCGTTCCACCCTGATGTAAATGCTGCACTAGCGGCATGTGAGAGGTGGTGATTCACTGGCTGAATCCGTTCTGCGGAAAAGTCTGGGAAATATCTATGCACTTGCCGAACAAGCGCACCCTTCGAGTACACTTCTTCATAGAGTGTCGAGGAGTCCGGATCAAGCGAGTAGATCGCGGAAAAAGGAGAATAGTCAAAACCGTGTCCGATCTCGCTAACGTCTTCGATAGTTAAACCAGCCTCGCGAAGGCAAAACTGGATCGCATCGATGGGAAAGTCGCCAGTATGCTTCTTGCGACTGAAGCGCTCCTGCCCGGCAGCTGCGGTTACTTTTCCATCGACTACTAGAGCCGCGGCGGAATCATGACCTTGTGAGATACGGTACTCACGCGCATCTAATCTTGGCCAGTGCGCCTGCTTGAATGGAACAGCTCTCTCTAATCCACTCACACCTAGGATGTTCAATGGTCATCTCACCTGAGGAAGATCTCAACCGACGGCTTGGCTGATTCATGCAGGGAAATGCGAGCTGTGTACAAATGCCTCCCTTCCGTCCCTGTGGCGCACGGGGAGTACATTGCGAATACAATCTACTTCTTGCACGTGCCTCAAAGTTGCGGAATCGTCAACCGGCTTATGTGCACGTAGGCCCCACAAATGGCCTGGAATTCGACCTCATCGACCAGTTTGCGAGAACCGTACTAACTACATTGCCTAGTCTGCTTGCGCAACTGCTTTTGCGGGGTTTCCTTGGACGAGTGTCATCGGCGGCACGGACTGAGTGACGACGCTACCTGCAGCCACCACTGATCCCTTTCCAATCACGACATTGGGAAGAACAATGACGCGGGGACCAAGAAAGGCATTTCTCTCAATGACCACACTCCCTTTCCATCCGCCGAAGTGTGCAAGGATCAGAGTTTGGATGCTTATAATAGCACCCTCTTTGATCGTGACTAATTCAGGGTGGGCAGTTTCGATTACTGCATCGTAGCCGATCCAGACGTTCTTCTCGATCTTCACACCGCGCCAGCGATGGAGAAGAGGACGCAAAGTCATCGCCCCAGGCAGTTTACGAGCGATCTCCTGAAGAAGCCGATTCTTGATTCCAACGAACCAGTTCTCCTTAATGTAGCTAACGTAGCTCACCGGGCCCTCCGAGATCATGGTCCGAGCACGAACAAATATCTCACCAGTGAAATTCATCGCCGCCAACGCGCCGAGAAAGAAGACGATCCCGAAGCCGTGAGTTCAGCCATGCGTCGGTCGAGGAGATGACCGTCATCCCAACTCGCGGTAAAAAGTGCGAACCCGATTGCCATGCATTTTTATGGCCCGTCACGCAATCACTCGAGTCCTTCAGTATTGGCAGAGGGTTGCCTAACTCTGACCAAAACATCCACACAGGAAAAAGGCGGCTAACTGTTGCGCCTCACGGATGCACTAAATTAGGTTCTAAAACTGTATCCAAATCTCGGCAAAGTCACACCCGTCAGCGTCGTTACAAGTAATTTGTGCATCGGCCTCATCGCTGTGCGCCATTTGTCGTCGAGTGTCAGTTGCACTGGTCCGGTGTCAAACCGCACGGTGTTACCTGACACCCCGTGAGTGGGTGCTAAGGACACAGTGTGGTGAGACAAAAAGGGAAGACGCTCTGCAGGTTGTCTGACAAACTGAATGATCCGGCGCACGCTATCCTCGGGTCGAGCAATAAAGTCTTCGTAACGTAAGACGAGATATCGTCCTTCTGAAGAACCCCAGAGTTTCCTGATCGCGCCGTTGGTGTAAATCCAGTCCAACGAGGTTGTTGCCGGGTGCCAGTTGGGGAACTCACCAACCGCAGGGTTGGGATGCCGTTTGCTCTTCAGCCAGGAGTATGCACAGCCACGCGGATCGCGCACGAGATGTACAACAAACAGCTCAGCGGCACCGGTGAGCTTCAATAGGTAGGCGTGGGACGGTAGTTTCGAGGAATCGACCACGACTTTCGCACCTGCAATCGCGCTGACAGCCTGATAGAGTTTCCTCGTCAGATCTACATATGCATCGAGTGAAGGCTTGACAAATCCTCTCATTAGCGGATTCGTAAGGAGGAATAAGTGGCGGGATCGAGCGCAGCGATTTCTCAAGGTTGAAACCGCTGCAAAATCAAACCGGTCAGGAGTGTCCTGAAAAGCTTCGATAAAGACCTGCCGCCAGAAGCACAATCTTTGAGGACGCTGCCGCAGCCGCATAGTTGTAGGGGGCCTCGGTCCCAAAAGTCTGCAAGCTCTCCGACGGTAAACCAGCCCGGAATTTGTCCCAATATTTGATCGAGAACGGTGCTGCCGCTCCGGTCACATCCAGCGATATAGAGGATCTGTGTCTTCTTACAATCCATAGTTGAGGGCTCCCTGAACAAGCGTGGAAAAACGAACTTTTCAGCACCTGGATCAGCTCCAGATCTTCTGGATCCAAGCCAAAAAGCATCAAGCTCCCTATAAACACTGCGGCTGATTGGTGTTGATCCGATCGCCAGATGTTGGGGAAGCCTATTGCCAAGGCGGCGCCGAGAAATTCAAAGCGAGGGTTAAGCAGATCGTTAAGAGCTTCGTCTCATCCACGGGGAGCGGGGGACGCGCCTGCGGTTTGACACCAGTAGTTCAGCAAGACGTCGTCCAGCTCTTGTTTCCAATATCCAAACAGGACGATTTCGGGCCTACCCGGGAAGATGTGGGAAGTATGTTCTCAATCTCCGCCTTCAACCGTTCCGCCAGAACCTCAACAAACGGATCGTTCAGCGTTCCTCTAGGATAGTGTGGCAATTCCACAACGTGAACTCCTTGTCGGGCGATGTGTCCCCAGCCGAAGTCCCAGTCACCGAAGCCGTGGTAGTGCGCTTTCGTCCTGAACAGGGTGATCTTGCCGTCATAGGGAAGAGGTCTGTAGGCCGCCTGCGCCTTATCGTTCACAGTCCGGGTTTGCAGATGTTGATACTGCAAGCCGCCTTTATAATTGAGCTTCTCAAGCATTGCCGACCACAGGATATTCAAGGTCACTTTCCCCCGGCCCAACTCAACCTTCATTTTTTCGAAAAAAAAGCCAAAGCCTCCCCGGGATAAGCTCAACAATAAATTCGTCAGGTGAAAGTACAAATTCTGCGCCTTGTGAATCGTCCTCAATGGAAAGGACACCTTCGGCCGATCCGCCAGATTATAGGTCTCCAACATGGCCAAAAGGGCTACCGATTCTCCCGCTCTTCGGAGCTGTTGCGCGATTTCCAGGGCGATCGTTCCGCCCAGGCAATATCCTCCTAGAAAATAAGGTCCTTTCGGCTGCAGTACTTGAATTTCCTCCCGGTAGTGTGCCGCCATTTCTTCGATCCTGGTCTCCGCCCCTTCGCGGCCGTCCAAGCCACGGGATTGGAGGCCATAGACCGGCTGATTGTCTCCCAGGTTGCGGGCCAAATTCTTGTACAGGAGCACATTGCCTTCCGCCCCGTGAACCAGGAAGATCGGCGGTCTGTCTCCCCGGGTCTGGATCGAAACCAGCGATTTCCAACTGCACTTCCGTGATTTCTGTTGGACGCTTGCGGCCAATTGTCGAATGGTCGGGGTCTGAAATAAAAGAGCAAGCGGCAGTTTCACTCCGATCTGCCGTTCCATCTGCGCGAACACCTGGGCAGCCAGCAAGGAATGCCCGCCGAGGTCGAAAAAATTGTCCATGGCCCCGATGTTTTGCTTTCGGAGAGCCTTCTTCCAGATGTCCGCCAACCGCAGTTCCAGTTCGCCTTCGGGTTCCACGAAGGGCGCGCCGGCTTCCAACGTGATGCTTTCAGGTTTTGGAAGCGCCTTGCGGTCAATCTTGCCATTCGGGGTGAGTGGAAATACCTTCATCTCGACGAAGCAAGAGGGCAGCATGTAATCGGGCAGTTTCCTCTGGAGAAACTGTCCGAGTTCACCCGACTTCAATCGTCCACCGGTAACGGGAATGCAATAGGCCACAAGGCGTTTGTTGCCGTCCTGGTCTTCCTGGGTCACGACCACGGCGTCTTTGAGCGCTTCGTGCTGTGACAGGACTTTCTCGATTTCTCCCAACTCAATCCTGTATCCCCTCACCTTCA
>OBLU010004608.1_pt1 | contig 12428 bp, 8 predicted proteins | sample 1518681 | NCBI WGS metagenome assembly OBLU01 (sample SAMEA3539304, study PRJEB22396) | soil metagenome | biome: tundra; feature: field; material: soil | place: USA | collected 2010-05 | depth 0.15 m | reverse complement strand
TTGGTCGCCGATCCGGAAGTTGGTCCCCGAGAACGGCGTTCCCGGTAATGGCGGTGAGCGGCCGGACGCCCCTAGCGCCTTCGCAGCGGCTTCCTCATATAATGAAGAAACCTCGCTTGGCAACGCGCGAGGATGGTGCGTGCACCTTCCATGCGCCGACTCGAGGAAGGGATACAAGGCCGTTCCGCGTCGCCACACAACGGTGCCGGTGCTCGAGACGGAGAAGTATGCGTTGCGAGACGCGGGGTTGGATGCGACCGCCTCTTGAACCAGTTCGGGATCACCAACTAGGTGACGAGCCTTCACATCAATTCTCTGCGCGTAGAGATTGTCGTTTCGGACCCACAGAATGTGGCCGCCACCGGCGCTCGTAAAGGCTAAGGCTGTATCGTTGGTGAACAACAACCGCGGATCGAGAACCTTCCCGGCGCTCAACGTTGCAATAAACAGCTGCGCCTCCGCCGAGTCAGAAGGAGTGAACACAAATAGGAAATCTTCACCGCCCGGAAGGAACTCAGGGTTGTAAAAATGACCCTCCTTGAGCCCGGGCACCTCGACTGGAAATGCCTTTCCTCCGGTGGCGGGTACGCTGTACAAACCTATGTGAGCCGGAGAGGTTTGAAAAGTGGCGAAGAGGATATTCCCCTTCTCGCTCAAGCTGCCGCCGCGGTACCAGCCCAAATTAGAGGTCTCAGCGGCGATTAACTCCGTGGGGCCGTTGGGTATCTGCATTTTCATTAGACCACTGACAGTCGGGAATGCAATTGATTTAGAGTCGGGAGCCCAGCGACAAGTTCACGCAAAAGGTAGAGGATACGCTGCACCTGGTTGGCGTCCATGGCGTTGAGCGGCCGATTCTCTACAAGGGCAAGCAGGTTTACATCGAGGGCAAGCCGTTGTTTGAGAACCGGCGGGCTGAGCAAGTTCTGTTGCGCATCGCCGAGGCGCGCATGCCTGAGAAGTACAAGCAACGGGTTGAACAGACCAACTTCGCGAAAATGAGCCTAGAGGACATGACGCCAGAGATGATGGACAAGCTGGCGGATCACCTGCTCAAACGAGCGCTGGGTGATAACCCCGCGGTCATCGCGGAGGTAGATCGGCGCCTGGCTGCCGGGGAGGAACCCCCGACGTTCGAGGAAGCGAAGGCCATTGAAGCGCCCAAGGCGCGGTAGCGGAGGTATTTGAAATCGCTCACGCCGGCCCGCATTCTTCAACTTGATGCATTCAATCCGCTGACCTGGTTCGGGGCGACATCATGATTCGTACGCGACAACGAAGGTCTTCCCAAACCCTGGCTCATACGAGGCGTGAGGTCACGATGGCCGGTAAGCATGATCCTCGATTCGGCCGTTTAGCACATCGAGCTTTGCGTGGAGTTCCCGCAGATCTGCCAGTACCTTCTTGTCGTGCCGGCGTATGTAGCTTATGGTGAAGATTCCCGCCACCAGTAGACTAAGTCCTACCACCAAACCGTACCCGGATCTCACAACGACAAAGCCGAATAACAGAAGTGAAACTCCCATGACGTATCCCCGCTTGTTCCGCTCGATCTTCTCTTTCAGCATTGCGTCATATCGTTTTGACAGGTTCTGCGCCTCTTCCTTCAGACGCATCAGGGCGAGTTCCGCCGACGTCTTGTCTGCGCCGGTCGGCATGTTTTTGACGGCCTGAGTTATCGACTTCAGAACAATAGTCCCACCCCGGCGTTGAACTGCTATCTCGGTGCCGCAGTAGCCACAAGCGAATCGATCCATGTCATCGTGGACCTCCAATTCGCCGCCACAATTCGCGCAACTGAGTTTGATGAAATGATCTGTCATCTCTGCCTGCGGTGCTCGGGTATGGTTCGCCAAGTACTAGATCGACATGGCGACTTGCAGACTTTACCCGCCGGAGGAAAATGGCAACCGACCGGGGCAACGCTAGAACCCGAGGAAAGCCAAAAGCCATGACGGTGCTAGGCGTTCTTGCGATGCTCCCTGTCTTGTGGCATGAAGCCGCATTCCCCAGTGCATTCCCAGTGACGGACAATCGAAATGCAACACTGATATACTCCTGAGAGCATGAAAAACGCCGCAGATCGTAGTGCCGCAGCGACGAACCTCGCCGGACAAGGAGCAACCGATCCGCCCAGGCTCCCGATCCGCCCAGGCTCCCTCCCCGCCCGCGTGTAATTGTCTCCATCCCACGCTTTCCCCTAAACTAGGTATAGGATCATCCCACGATTCAGCAACTGAACGTCATGACCAAACCATTTCACCTGATGACGCCCGCAGAACGAACAGCGGCTCGGATTGCTCAGAATCGGGCTATCACCGAAAAGGTAGGCGAGGGCGCGAGTCCGAAGCCCCCGGTTGGTTCGAGTCGCGAGTTCGTTCGCGGGACACCCGAAGACCGCGCCAAATCCGGCAGCGTAATCCGCAAGGTTAAACGTTAGCTGTTTGGCCAGCGCTTTCGCGCGGGTCACGCGCGTTGCTACCTAAAAATTGCACGCGGGCAGCGGAGCTGGAGCCGGGGAAATGAGCACCCATTTGGGTCCTGTGGATGCTGTGGAATGGGTTGTGGAAGAGTTTCAGGCACGCACGGGAACGAGAGTACCACTGAATCTCCCCCCGGCTCGCGATTCGCCGGCATTGTTCTGACTGTGTTTGGGGGGCGACCGGCCAGCCGTTTGTCGACAGCAGCCAGGCAGATCTGATGTTTTTTGACCTTACGGGGTCATTGTGTGTCGGAAGTGCCGGCTCAAGGTGATGTGTGACGCACCGGAGCTCGACTGGAATAAACACGATGTTTGCACAGTTTAATCGTGAGCGAGAGAGGGTGGGAGTAGATGTCAATGGCGGTTCGTCTGGGCTCGGTGATAAGCGTCCTGCAAGTCGGCATTGTTGGGATCGTAGGTCAGCCCTTCCCTCAGAATCAGGAGCGCCGTGCCGGTATCGTTCTTGATGTCAAGATACGCCCGGCCCAGGTTGCGATGCAAGGTGGGAGTGTTTTTGTTAAGAGACCGTGTCGTCTCCCATTCCGTGATCGCGTTCTCCACCTGGCGGCGGCTCATATAGAGCAGCCCCAACAGGAAATGCGCCGACGAGTCCGACGGGTTGGTTTGTATGGCCGCGCGCAGCACGGCAAACGAACTGAGGCGATTCGGGAACAGGTACTGCAACGCCATGCGAGATGCCGAGCTGAAATCGGCCGCTGGAGACCCACCCTGTTGCTGCTTCGCATACCCGAGATAGTAGGCGATCAGTGCATTGTTCTGTGGCGTGACGGAGCCCAACTCCCGCTGCAGGCCGGGAACATCGGGATAGCTAGCCGAAAGCAGGCTGACCGCGTCGCCCCAGAATGCCAGCCGGAAATAGTCGTCCACCAGATTGAGGACGCGCTCTGGTTCAGCGCTCAGATCGCTCGGCAGGGTGGCATCGGTCGCCCCCAGCAAAACAGCTTCGTTTCGCAGAAACAGGTCTGTCGGAGAAACTGCTTGCCACTGTGCTAGCTTCGCTTTCGCCGCTTTCGCCGCCGACTCCTTGCCTTGGTGCCTCAGCACGGCGACTTCAAGTGCCCCAGCGCGAACCGTGTTCAGGCCATCGAACAGAGTCGCCGCTGTGGCGAGGTCGTTGGTCAACGCGTCAAGGCAGGCCAGTTGGAAGGTTGCCGCTACACCAAAGACCGAAGACAACGGAATGCCGGACCACATCGCTGCGGCCTGCGAATTCTGCCCAAGCCCCGCGTATGCCAACCCGAGATAGTATTGCGCTTCGGCATCGCCCGGCACTTCGGTGAGTTCGCTAACCGCGTCTTGGAATCGCGCCGCAGAAACCGCCAGCCGGCCTGCGGCCTTGAGCAATGCAGTACTCTTTGGGAACCGCGACAATCCCGCGCGATACGTGCTCTCGGCCGAGCCGTATTGCATGAACTGCTCGTAGTTGAGGCCACGTGCCAGCACCTCTTGGTCCAGATCGGACTTGCTCAAGTCGGGTTGCGGTTGCGATCCCAGCGTGATCTTGTTCGCTTCCAGCGCATTCAACGTGTTCTCGGTATGAGTGAATAGCACGCCTTTCGCCGGATCAACGATCTGGAACGTGTAGTTCACCCCCGTGGCCGGGTTTGCGACGCTCCGGACATAGGTGGTCGCCGGATCAAGATTGACGGTTTCGGTAAAGACCGTGTTCTCGAGGTCCAGAATTTTGACGGTGACCCCCGCCATTGGTGCGTTGGCATCGAACTCGGCTACCAGCGTGGGTGGACTGCTAGTCGTACGGCCGAGATACAGAACGCCGGCCAAGCTGGCCCGGCTCACACCATCGAGTCCGCGCACAGGCATCCAGTACTCAGTGAAGTGGCTGGCTTGTTGAGGATCCAACCAGAGTCGGGTTTCCTGGTTTGGAGTGGTCCCACTCTGGATCTCGATGTAAGAAGGAAAGTTCTGCGTCAGGCGCCTCTTAACGTTGGCGTCGCCGTCCGGTCCCCAGGAATATAGTTTTTTGCCCGGCATAGCCGCCGGATCTGCAAAGTGGGCCGTGCCCGTCCGGGTGGCGGGATGATACGCCGCGAAGAAAGGTTCGTTGGACCCGTAGGCAAACCGCGCCACCTGCTCCGTGTACTTCCGGATGACACTCATATCGACGCCCGCCTGGTTCACCGGCCACGTATCGAGAACGGTGAATCCGTGGGTCGCCGACACGCGCATAGGGTACTGAAAGCCCGAACTTTGATCCTGAATCGTTTCCTCGGACGTCGACCAGAAGTAGTACGGTTGTCGCAAGTCACCGCGATTGAAGAGCCAAACCTGCTCCTCGAGGATCGCCGAGCCCGGCCGTAGGATCCACTCGACGCGCCACTCCATCCCGGTCTGGCGATCGATGTCGGACACCCATATGCCGGCCGCGCCGTCGGGGTGCCGCTGGATTCCAAAGCTCACAGGCGACACTGTTGTAAGGCTGTGGCCAACCGGAAAGTTCAGTTCGATACCGACCGGCGCCCACGCCCCACGCAGCCCAACCCAATCCTTGTGGATTACCGGATTGGCGTAAAACATCTCCTGCCCGTTGATCTTGTCGCGGCAACTATAGAGATGTCCGCCGAGGTCCGGCAGCACCCGGCAGAACAGATATTCGTTCTCAAGATTCAGTTGACGCCAAGCGATTTTGGCGTTGTCGGAAAGAAAGTTGATGCGGAAGGCGTAAGGGTAGCTCGGATAAATACCGCGCGCATAAAGCTCGAACGGAGGATTTGGATCAGGCGGACCCTCGCTCCAAGTCAGAAGAGTCAGCGCGTCCTGCCACACCTGCACCTTCTCCGCGGCGAGCGGGCAGGCCAACAGAAGAGCCGCGAGCAGGGGTCTCATAAGGTCGCTCGAACGTACGTAAACGTAATTCTAGCTGATCCGCATGTACATCTTACTCGCACCGTGGGGCATCAGATTTAGGCAAGCACGGGGACATGGCCACTCGCCTGCTTGCCGGCGAGTCGGTGACGATCGATGCCGTCTGCCAGGCCGTGAATGAACCGACCGGGACAACGCTAGAACCCGAGAAAAGCCAAAAGCCATGACGGTTCTAGGCGTTCTGGCGATGGTCCCGGGACACGCGTAGGACGGACCGGGTGGAGGTAGAGACGGGCAGCCGCACGCTGTGGCGCGAGGATCCCAATCCAGGGGTTGGCATGCGCAGTGGTTTCCGATGATCACTCCCTACGGTAAAACCCGCGTTTACACGTTTGGACACGGGATATCGAGTTTGTGGATCGCGGAAGGGTTGAGGTGACGCCGGGCCGATCAGCTTCGCCGGCGGGCGTCGAAAAGGCACCGACTCCTTCCTCACGGTCGCGGTTCGGCAGCACTCTCTAGGACATGAGGCATCCCGGACGAACGGGCGGCTTCTGTAACGGAAAAAGTCACTGGAACCACTCGCCTGTAAAGTGCCCTTTTTGCCGATAGGAGTACGTAGGGGTATGTCCGTTCGAACTCCCATTCTGTCGTGTCTCTGTTTAGCGATTGGGTACTCGGCTCCGCAGTCCGCTGCGCACGTGGATCCAACGGAGGCGCTGCGGATATACGCACACGATATATGGCAAGTGGAGAACGGCCTGCCGCAGGACGCCATACAAACCATCGCACAAACTAAGGATGGTTATCTCTGGCTCGGCACCGAGGAGGGGTTGGTCCGGTTCGACGGCGCGCGATTCACGGTGTTTAACCGAAAGAATACGCCGGAACTGAAAGACCACTATGTGAGAGTTTTATTCGCCGACCCGGACGGCGCACTTTGGATCGGTACACGATCGGGCGGCCTCACGCGGCTTCGGGACGGCAAGTTCCGAAGTTTTGGAGTGCAAGATGGCCTCGGGCAAGGCGTGATCACGGCTATCGCTCGGGACGGGCGTGGAAACTTGTGGGTCGGCACCAATGCGGGGCTGAGCCAGCTACGTGGCGAACGATTCGTTGCTTATGGTGATGGCAGTCACCGATTCACGTCCAGCGTGACGGCATTGTTGGTGGATCGCCGGGGCGAGGTTTGGGTTGGCACGGAAGAAAGCGGTGTATTGCAGACCGGCGATGGCGGCGAACGGTGGTACACGGTGAAGCAAGGATTGTCCAGCAATCGAATTCTGGCGATTTTTGAGGATCGCGCTGGTAGTGTTTGGGTTGGGACGGATGGCGGCGGCCTGGATCAGATAAGAGAAGACAAGATTACGGTTTTCGGGAAGGCGCAAGGGCTCCAAAATAGTTCCGTTGTTTCTATCGGGGAAGGCGCGGGCGCTCAGCTCTGGGCCGGTACCGATGGCGGCGGCCTGGCTCGCTTGGAAAATGGCAAATTCACCGCTTACACCATGGAGCAGGGCCTATCGAACGACGTCGTATTGTGTCTTTATAAGGACCGTGAGGACAATCTTTGGATCGGTACTGACGGCGGAGGTTTAAACCGGCTCAAACGCCGCAAGTTCCTGACCTACACGGTGAATGATGGCCTGTCTCACAATCAGGCGACCTCGATCTATCAAAGCCGGGATGGGAGTGTTTGGATCGGAACCGCAGGCGGCGGGCTGAACCGGCTTAAGGACGGCAAGTTCACGACATATACCACCAAGGACGGCCTGTCGAGCAATCTGGTGCGGGCGCTGCTTGAAGATGACCAGGGTAATTTATGGATCGGCACGGATGGAGCCGGACTGAACGTGCTACGCAACGGGCGTTTCACCACCTATTCTCACAAGAACGGCCTATCCAACGACGTTGTTTTATCGCTGGCGCAGGATCGGAACGGAGACATATGGATTGGGACGGCCGAGGGGTTGTGCCGTATGAGTCGCGGCAGTCAGCATCCGGCTGCGGTAGCCGGTGGATGGGAGCACAGCGTGATTATGTCGTTGCTCGCGAGCCGGGATGGAAGCGTGTGGATCAGCGCCATCGATCGTGGTGTGGCACGTCTGCGCAACGGGGAGTTGCGACGCTTCACGGCGGGGCTGCCGGAGGAGTTCGTTACTTCCATGTACGAGGATTCCGACGGAACCATTTGGTTAGGCACCAACGGGGGTGGGCTCGCGCGATTCAGAGACGGGCGATTTAGTGTCGCAACAATCAAGCAGGGGCTGTTTGACGATACGATTTTCCAGGTTCTGGAAGACAACCAGGGGAATCTTTGGATGAGTTCGAATCGCGGTGTGTTTCGGGTCAACAAAGGGCAATTGAATAACCTCGCCGACGCCAAAACGAATTCGGTGGATTCGTTCCACTATGGAAAGGCCGACGGGATGAAAAGTGCCGAATGCACCGGCAACAATCAGCCGGCGGGGTGGAAAACACGAGACGGAAGACTGTGGTTCCCGACCATAAAGGGCGTGGCGATTGTCGACCCGCGCCATCTAAGCAGTAACACTAAGCCGCCGCCTGTGGTGCTGGAAGAATTCATCGCGGACAAGAAAGTCATTCCGCCAGGAAGCGATATCGCACTTCCCCCAGGGACCGCGCAGGTGGAATTCCACTTCGCAGGCCTAAGCTTTGTGGCGCCTGAGAGAGTCCGGTACAAATACATGCTGGAAGGATTCGATTCAGGCTGGATTGACGCCGGAGCGCGAAGGACAGCGTACTATACAAATTTATCGCCAAAACACTACCGCTTCAGAGTTATTGCATGTAACAACAATGGCGTGTGGAATGAGGAAGGCGTTGCCGCGGCCTTCCGGATTCAGCCGCATTTCTATCAAACAGCATATTTCTATACAGGCTGCGGATTGTTTGTAGCGCTCGCGACGGTGCTGCTTTATCGCAGCCGGATTGCGGGAATCAAGGCTAATCAACGCAGGCTGGCCGTTCTGGTGGAAGCGCGCACCAAAGAGCTGAGGGCGACTGAGTCCAGATTCCGGATACTGTTCGACGACACGCCCTTGCCCCTTTTTCTGTATGATCTGGCAACGCTCCAGTACATCGAGGTTAACGACGCGACAGTGGCGCGCTACGGTTACACGCGCGAAGAATTCCTGAGGATGAAGGTGACCGACATCCGGCCTCCGGAAGATGTCCCAAGGCTGCTGGAGCAGATTAGACTGCCGGCAGGCCAGGATGGCCGGCTGTCGAGGCATTGCCTGAAGAACGGCAGCACAATCGATGTTGAAATCACTTCCCGGAGAATTGACTGGAACGGACGGACGGCGGTACTGGTGGCGGCGCTGGACGTCACCGAGCGGAAGAGAGTGGAACTGGAACTGACCAGGGCCAAGGAAATGGCGGAAGCCTCGAGCCTGGCGAAGGGCACCTTCCTGGCTAACATGAGCCACGAGATCCGCACACCGATGAACGGCATCCTGGGAATGACGGAGTTGCTGTTTGGTACCGCTATCGGGCGCGAGCAACACGAATACCTGGAGATGCTGAAGGGGTGCGCGGACGCGTTACTGACGATTATTAACGACATCCTGGATTTCTCGAAAATCGAAGCGGGCAAGTTGGATTTGAACAACGAAGAATTCGGACTCCGCGAATCACTCGATGCGGCCATGAAGGCGCTCCTGGTAAGCGCGCATCAGAAGGGGCTATTGCTCACGTGGGAGATCCTTCCCGATGTTCCGGATGACGTAATCGGCGATCCGATCCGGCTGCGGCAGGTTGTGAGCAATCTGGTTGGCAATGCGGTCAAGTTCACCGAACGTGGCGAGGTGTGTTTAAAAGTGCGGAAAGAAACGGAACAGGACGGCCAGGTTGTGGTGCAATTCTCGGTCCGGGACACTGGGATCGGCGTGGCGTCGGAAAAGCATGCCCTGATCTTCGAATCGTTCGCGCAGGCGGACACTTCCACGACCCGGAAATTCGGAGGAACCGGCCTGGGTCTGGCCATATCGCAAAGACTGACGAAACTGATGGGCGGTACGATCTGGCTGGAGAGCACGGTGGGAGAAGGCAGCACGTTTTACTTCACGGTGCGTTTCCGAGTGTCGGAAAAGGCCGACCGTTGCTCCGATGGGGCGAACCGATTACCTGCACTTCAGAATTGTCGCGCGGAATCGAATGGAAAGACGCTGCGAGTTCTGGTGGCTGAAGACAACAAGGTGAACCAGGTGATCGTTGGGCGTGTGCTGGACAAAGCGGGCCACACCGCGGCGATGGTGGGCAATGGACGCGAGGCATTGAGCGCCCTCGAGGAACAGGAATTCGATCTTATGCTCTGCGATATGCAGATGCCAGAAATGGATGGTTTCGCCGCCATGGCTCAGATCCGCGAGAAGGAACTGGCGAGCGGCCGTCACCTGCCTATCATTGCTCTTACCGCCCACTCCATGAAGGGTGACGAGGAACGGTGCCTGGCCGCGGGGGCAGACAGGTACGTCTCGAAACCCATCAATATCCAAAAGCTGCTGTCTGAGATTGATTCGCTTGTCAACCTGCACGTGCAAGTGGCGAGGGACGGCGAGTCAGGCAGCGCGGATTCGTAGCGGCGGTTATTCGTGCCGCAAAGCGTTCATCGGATCTACGCGAATGGCGCGGCGAGCCGGCACATAGGCCTCCGCAAGCGCGATCGCAATCATCCCCAGCGCGCCGAAGGCGATCGGCTGGACGCTCGATAGCGGAAGATCCTGCGTCAATTCTGAACCGCGGCAAGCAGGTTTACCTCGATGGCCTGCCACTCTATGAGCATCAGCACTCAGATATGCTGCTGATCCGGCTGCTCGAAGCCAACGACCCGAGTCGGTTCAAACGGCATGTCGAGAATACGAACCTGCTTGATATCGATCCCGATAAGCTTTCGCCGGAGATGCTGGACAAGATTGCAGACCACTTGCTCAACAAGGCTTTAGGCGGAAATCAGCGGGCCGTGGCCGAGGCCCACCGCCGGATTGAGGCCGGGGAGACGGTGACGATCGAGGATTGCACGCGGGCGGGCCGGGAGCCGGGGAAGTGAGCCCGCTGGTGGTTCTCGACAAGCGCAAGCCGCTACCGGTGTGGTGCCGTGAGTGTTGATCCGGCTTTAGCACGAGGTTCGCAAACAGCTCGAAGCTGGCGCCGTTGTTATCGACGCCGAGTCGCCCCGCGCGGCAGTGCTGCGTTTTCAAAAGCCCCAACATTGAAAGTCCGAGTTGCCATAACTTCGCGCGCCATGGCTTCCTGTGCTTAGGCTAAGAATGGCTCCAGCCGCCTGGCGATGGCCGCTTTGGGCTGCGCTCCCACAATACGATCCACCTCCCGGCCTGCCTTAAACACCAGAAGAGCGGGAATGCTGCGGACATTGAAGCGTTCCGCCGTCACCGGATTCTCGTCTACGTTCAATTTCCCCACGCGCAGACGCCCCCGGTTCTCGGCCGCCAGTTGCTCGATAGCCGGCGCAATCATCTTGCACGGGCCGCACCACGGCGCCCACATATCCAGCAGTACCGGCAGCGGCGAGCGTTCCACCTCGGCGGAGAAATTGGCATCCGTGATCGTGAGCGGCGCTGAAGAGATCACCAGCGGCGTTTTGCATCGCCCGCACACCGGTTGCACGCCATGTTCGATCTTTTCCCGCGGCACGCGATTGTTCGCGCCACAGCTAGAGCAGCGGATCAGCTCTGTGTCTGTCATGTCGGTGCCGGTCATGACCGCAGAATTCATTGTGCCACACGCATGCGAGCCAGACGGTAGGCCAAGTAGTGGCAGAAGCTAAACGCCGGCTGGAGGCTGGAGAATCGGTGACGGTGGAAGCGTTTGAGACAACGTCGAAGCAACCTAGTTTCAAGCAGGCTTGAAGGAAACAGCAAGGCCTGTCCCGCAAAACAAGTTTGTGGGATAGACCCGCCTTTGTCGATTAGTGTTTACCGACCGTCGTTTTTGAGCGGTCTTTCCGAGTAGTTCGCGGCATACGTGCTATCCGGAAGTTGAAGCCATTTTCTGATTCAATCGTGGGGCTAATGTCGTTATCCCCAGCGCCCGACACACGGTTTCGGCAAAGCGGTGTCGTTGAAGTTTGCCGTCAGAGCTGTAGAGACTGGAAGGAGCTGCGTGGGCCGCCTGGGCAATCGCGGAATTGATACGGTAGTTAGAGGCGTTCCGATGTGGTGCGTTCCGAGAAAGATGTTGTCAGGCGCCAGGGTATGGCTGGCTATCGCACTTCTCCTCAGGCCGAATCTAGCCCATCCACAGACTGAGACTCCGATTTTCGGCACAACCGTCGTCGTTCCTTCGGGCCTTCAGGGGCTAATCTACTTTATTCCGAAGGGTACCGGAAGGTTGCCCGGCTTCAGCACGCGAGATGCTATCGGTACCATCTACACGACCTCTCTGAATGTCCCGCCTCGACACTTCAGGCAAGGTTTTCCTGGTGTTACCGATCGCTTCGAATGGTTTGCGATTGACTAACCCGGGCAGTTTTGGATCGATCAGCCTGGCCCCTACAGCTTTGCACTGACATCGGACGATGGCGCGAAGTTGTTCGTTGACGGCCAGTTGGAGATCGATAACGACGGCATTCACTCTGCTCGGACTCGATCCGCCAGGATGATCCTGCGCGGAGGAATTCACCGCATTTGGGTGTGCTATTTCCAGGGTCCGCAGGATTATATCGCGCTCGTGTTGGAATTGCTGGGGCCAGATGGGAACTGGCAGGTGTTCAGTACAGACCGTTTTAAGCCGCCGTCCGATCCCGAGCAATGGAAATACGGCAACGTGGCTGAGATTAGTTCGAACCTCCCATCCGCGCTGGACTCGGAGGCGGTGGGGAAAGCGCGAAAGGCCTTCGTGGCGGGCGTCGCGGCGCTCGTGGAGGGCAACCTAAAGGACGCGGAAAAACATTTGAAACGCGCCACCAAGGTTCTCCCCGGCTATGCGCAGGCTTGGAGCGCCCTCGGTCAAACGTGGGAGAACCAGTCAAATACCGAACAGGCTCGCCGGGCTTACGAAAGAGCGCTGTAGAATATGCGCACGAGCGCGGCGTTATTCATCGCGATTTGAAACCCGCCAACAT
>OBLU010004606.1_pt1 | contig 12431 bp, 9 predicted proteins | sample 1518681 | NCBI WGS metagenome assembly OBLU01 (sample SAMEA3539304, study PRJEB22396) | soil metagenome | biome: tundra; feature: field; material: soil | place: USA | collected 2010-05 | depth 0.15 m | reverse complement strand
TGAAAACTCAGAAGTCTTTTATTTTGAATGGTGGGCGCGACAGGACTCGAACCTGAAAAGGACGGTATCAAGGAGTAGCAGCGCGTGCTAAGCGGTTGTGTTTTCAGTGCGCGCCAAGGGCTGCCGTCCACGCAATATCGGCGCGTTTTCCTGGGAGTCTTGCACGAGTCTTGCACGGAAACGACTGCGTGGGGTCCGACGATGGCCGCGACCAACTTGCGAGAGATGGCCAAAACTGGGCGGGGGTGAGACCTTTCCGCCATATTGCTGCCGCCCCCGCGCACCGGATGTCAATCTACGATAATGCCGTCCAACGGCCACAATGCCGTATATCGGCCACTCTTGTCGTTCTTGGCGGTAGGATAGGGCATGGACGCTGGCAGGTCAGCCAATAGATCACGTGCTGTCGCCCTCAAGCGATTGGCATTATCCCTGATGGTCGGGCGATGCTCCATCCTGATACCTTGGCTCGCAGCCAAGACTGAAGCGCCCATCCTGGCAGATGCCACCGCGATGTTGCTTTTGCCGGGGATGCTTCCGGGTTTGGTCGTCGGCTTCAGGCCAGGTGGATGCTATGCCGTTATCGGCATAGGCTCCACTATGCCGGATCCGGAACTATGCCGATATCGAAGTTGGCCATCCACTCTGCAAGCGGTTCTGTTTGGGTTGATTCGGCATAGTCACGCACTTGTCTGAGGCCGAAGTGTAAGGTCGACAACGCAAAACGGGTCTGAGCCACGCGGGGCGTTGGCCGCCCGAGCCGAGACTGAAAATAAAAAAGACGCTCGATCCAATTCACGCATCTGCAGACAAGACTCATTAATGGCTTGCAGTGCGCAAGGAAAATAGCAGCGTGAGCGCAGGACCCCGTATTGATGGCAATTAATAACTAAAGGCAGGACATGTCCAAAATCGCAAAGCAGGATTCCCTTCCGTTTCCGCCCGCACCTTCAGGCAGCATTGCCGGCCGCACGATGCAGGAGTCGGTATACAGCCCCAATCCGGCGCCGAAGCGCCTGCCTGAAGACGCACCGAATATCCTCATCGTGCTGATCGACGATGCTGGCCCAGGCCTCCCGGTTACGTTCGGTGGCGAAGTAAACACGCCCACGATGGACCGCATCGTCAAGGAAGGCATCTCGTACAACCGGTTCCACACCACGGCCATGTGTTCGCCCACTCGGGCATCTATTCTGACGGGCCGGAACCATCACCGCGTCGGCAACGGCCAGATCGCGGAGCTAGCGAATGACTGGGACGGCTACTCCGGCCACATTCCCAAAAGCAGCGCGCTGGCGGCCGAGGTCCTCAAGGACTACGGCTACAGCACTGCCGCCTTCGGCAAGTGGCACAACACGCCTGCCGAGGAAACCACTGCTGCCGGCCCCTTCGAGAGCTGGCCGACGGGCCTGGGGTTCGAGTACTTTTACGGCTTCCTCGCGGGCGAGGCTTCGCAGTACGAGCCGCATCTGGTGCGCAACACCACGGTCGTGCTCCCGCCTAAGACCCCTGAGCAGGGTTACCACCTCAGCGAAGACCTGGCGGACGACGCCATCGGCTGGCTGCGTAAACACAAGGCCTTCCAAGCGCACAAGCCGTTCTACATGTACTGGGCCAGCGGCGCAATCCACGGCCCGCACCACATCATGAAGGATTGGGCTGACAAATATAAGGGCAAGTTCGACGACGGCTGGGACGAATACCGCGAGCGCGTCTTCAAACGCGCCAAGGAAAAGGGCTGGATTCCGGCCAATGCCCAGCTTACCCCGCGGCACGAGACCATGCCCGCCTGGGATAGTATTCCCGAGGATGAGAAGCCCTTCCAGCGCCGCCTGATGGAGGTGGCAGCGGGCTACGCAGAGCACGTGGATGTCCAGGCTGGCCGGGTGATCGACGAGATTGAAAAGCTCGGCTACGGGGATAATACCCTCATCTTCTACATCTGGGGCGACAACGGCTCATCGTCGGAAGGCCAGAACGGCACCATCAGCGAGCTACTGGCGCAGAACGGCATTCCCACCACCGTCAAACAGCACATCCATGCGCTCGAAGAACTCGGCGGCCTCGACGCGCTCGGTTCGCCCAAGACCGACAACCAGTATCACGCCGGTTGGGCCTGGGCCGGCAGCACCCCCTACAAGGGGACCAAGCTCCTGGCCTCGCACTTCGGCGGCACGCGCAATCCGATGGCCGTGCGCTGGCCTGCAAAGATCACGCCGGACGCAACGGCCCGTGCGCAATTCCACCATTGCAACGATATCGTTCCGACCATTTACGAGGTCGTGGGTATTACACCGCCGCGTGAGGTGAACGGAATCCAGCAGGACCCGATCGATGGCGTGAGCCTGGCCTACTCTTTCAGCGATCCGCAAGCCAAGGGCAGGCTCGTCACCCAATACTTCGAGATCATGGGCAGCCGATCCATCTATCACGACGGCTGGATGGCCTCCGCCCTCGGCCCGCGCCTCCCGTGGGTTCCGGGTTTGCCGAAGGGAATTCAGGATTGGACGCCGGACAACGACACCTGGGAACTTTACAACCTGGCGGATGACTGGAGCCAGGCAAACGACCTCGCCACCAAGATGCCTGCGAAGCTTGCCCAGTTGAAGGACATCTTCCTCGTTGAGGCCACAAAGAACAAGGCGCTTCCCATCGGCGGGGGCCTCTGGATTGCAGCACTTCACCCCGAGCTGCGCATTTCGCCACCCTACACGGAGTGGACCTTCTCCGGCGACACCGTACGTATGCCGGAGTTTTGCGCGCCGGCGTTGGGCAACAAACCCAACCTCGTCACCATCGATGCCGACATTCCAGCCAACGCCAACGGCGTGCTCTACAAGTTGGGCGCGAATAGTGGTGGCCTCACCTGCTTCGTGGAGGACGGGATCCTCTGCTACGAGTACAACCTGTTCATAATCCAGCGCACGAAAATCCGCGCCAAGGAGAAGCTGCCCCTCGGCAAAGTGAAGATCGAGGTCGACACGGCCTATATCGTGCCCAAGCCGGGCGGTCCGTTGAAGGTAACCATGAGGGTGAACGGCAAGGTAGTCGCCGAGGGCACCGTGCCGATCAGCGCGCCGTTGCTCTTCACCGCCAACGACTGCCTGGACATCGGCATAGCGCTGGGTTCGCCGGTTTCGCTGGACTACTTCGAAAAGGCGCCCTTCAAGTTCAACGGCAAAATCGACCAGGTACACGTGCAGTATCTGTCGGCGGTCATGCCGGCCGCCACTCAAGGCGCCGGGCGGAAGTAGACGGCCTAAATGGGATCACGGGCGGAGGCGCAAATGACGACAACTTACAGGGAAACCGGTCCGGCAATCAGTGCACGGACTCGGGATCTCAGTACCATCATCGGTAGGATAGAAATTGAGTGTACCTGATGAAAAAGCAAAACGTAGTTTCGGCTTGGCGACTGTCAACGGCGGCTTCGCTGATTGGTGTTGTGAGCTTTTCGTGTGCGGCCATAGCGCAGGATGTGCGTGCGCCGGGAACGAGCATGGGAATCGCATCGGTGCCAAACCTGCGAGACGCGGGCGGCTATACGACGGCGAACGGTTCGATCGTGCGTCGCGGCCTTGCATATCGATCGAGCCAACTGAATCCGATCAGCCCCGATGACCTCAAGAAGATGGCGGCTCTGGGATTGAAGAATGATTTCGACTTGAGGACGATGGAGGAGCGCGAGGCGAAACCTGACCAATTACCCTCTGGTGTGAAGGAGGTATGGCTGAACGTGCTCGCGGATGCCAAAGGGATGAATGTGGCAGAAGTTGAACAAGTGCTGAAAGATCCCAAGGCCGCCAATGCAATGCTTGGCGACGGAAAGGGGTCCGCGGAGTTTGTGAAAACTTATCGTGAGTTCATCACGCTGCCGAGCGCAAACGCCGCGTTTCGCCGGTTGTTTGTCGACCTGGGCGACAAAGACCAGCTGCCAGCTCTGTACCATTGCACCACGGGCAAGGACCGCACCGGCTGGGCCGCAGCCGCGCTGCTGACGCTGCTGGGCGTCCCAAGAGACAAAGTGTACGAAGACTATTTGAAAAGCAACGAATACATCCTTCCCGCCTACAAGAAGTTCATCGATCAATTCGTTGCGGCGGGCGGCCAGGCGTCGATACCACAAGATCTGCTGGGCGTGAAAGCGGAGTACCTGGATGCGGCGTTCGATCAAGTCAAGACTAAGTACGGAAGCATCGAAAACTATTTTGACAAGGGACTCGGCATCGACCGGGCGGGCCAGCAGAAACTTCGCGACCGATTTCTTCAAAAGAAGTGAATCAGCCTGGGCTTGATGAAAACAGCCGAAAGGAAAAACCGATGAAACTTCGCTCCATTACTCCAACGCGCATGTTCCTATTCGCAACGCTGGTGTGTGCGATAGCCGTGCAACCGGCAATGGCACAGCAGGCGACCGCCGCCGCTGGACAAAGCAAAGTTGTCGCTATCGACATCCTGCTTGAGCCGGATGCAACGATGATCCAGCACGCCCAAGCCGCCAATGCCCGGCTTCGGAAGAATTACCCCACAGGCTTCACATTGGGTGGCACACACGCGCCACACGTCACGGTGCTGCAGATGTACGTCAACACGGCAAACCTCGACAAAGTTTACGCAGCGGCCAGCAAAGTGCTTGCTAAGGAGAATCCAAACAGTTGGAAGCTGAAGGCGGTCAAGTACGTGTACACCGCTGATGGGGCCATTGGCCTTGGCGCCATCGCAGCGGAGCCGACAGCCGATTTGATAAGGCTGCAGCGGGAAATGATCGATGCGGTCGCGCCGTTCACCGTGCCAACAGGCTCCGCCGCCGCATTCGTCACCACGCCCGAGGACCCCGACATCGTCGCGCCGCTCATTCCGTACGTCGCATCCTTCGCTCGCGATCATAGCGGCGACCATTTCACCCCGCACGTCACCGTCGGCATCGGCGCCATCGCCTTTTGGGACGCCATGGTCGCCGAACCGTTCGAAACGTTCACGTTCTCACCCGCGGGAGCATCAGTCTATCACCTTGGGAACTACGGAACGGCGATGACATTACTCCACTCCTTCAAGCTGAAGAACTGACACCATATCAGCGAGACACGGCTCTGAGCAGTGACTCGGGCACGGTGGCAAGGAGAACAACTGGATTCAGACGGTGCCGGGCAAGGGCTGGTTCACAATACTGCGTCTGTACGGCGCGCTGGAGCCGTGGTTCGACAAGACCTGGCGGCTTGGTGAGATCGAGTTGGTGAAGTAAACTGTGCGCGCTGCCTGGTAATCGCACGGCACTCACGAGGCGTTTCCAAACGGAGTTCGAGCCGCACCGACAGAAGGACACTTCAACCGGTATTCGAAGCTATCAACGAAGGAGTGTACGTCATGAAAAAGGAAAACGTAATCTCGGCTGGGCGACCGTCAACGGCGGCTTCGCTGATTGGTGTTGTGAGCGTTTCGTCGGCGGCCATGGCGCAGGATCTGGTGGCGCCGGGAACGACCCTGGGAATCGCATCGGTGCCAAACCTGCGAGACGCGGGTGGCTACACGGCGGCAGACGGTTCGGTGGTGCGGCGTGGCGTCGCATATCGCTCGAACCAACTGAATCCTATCAGCACTGACGACATGAAGAAGATTGCAGCTCTAGGATTGAAGAACGACTTCGACTTAAGGACAGCGGAGGAGCGCGAGGCGAAACCTGACCAATTGCCCGCCGGAGTGGAGAATGTGTGGCTTAACGTGCTCGCGGACGCCAAGGGGCTCAGTCCGGCAGAAGTTGAAAAAATGCTGAGCGATCCCAAGGCGGCCAATGCGGCGCTTGGCGACGGAAAGGGGGCTGCGGAATTTGTGAAAGCTTATCGCGAGTTCATCACGCTGCCGAGCGCGAACGTTGCGTTTCGCCAGTTGTTTGTCAAATTTGGCGAGAAGAATCAGCTGCCGTCTCTGTACCATTGCACCACGGGCAAGGACCGCGCCGGCTGGGTCTCAGCCGTGTTGCTGACGCTTCTGGGCGTGCCTGAAGACAAGGTGTACGAAGACTATTTGCGAAGCAACGAGTATATTCTTCCCGCCTATAAGACTCACGTCGATCGTTTTGTCGCGGCGGGCGGCGACCCGTCGATACCACAAGACTTGCTGGGTGTGAAAGCGGAGTACCTGCAAGCGGCGTTCGATCAAGTCAGGACTCAGTACGGAAGCATCGAAAAGTATTTTGACGAGGGACTCGGCATCGACCGAGCGGGACAGCAGAAACTTCGTGACCGATTTCTTCAAAAGAAGTGAACCAGCCAGTGATGACCGGTGCACCGCAATCCGTGCCGTAGGTTTGCCACTGGACCGACCTCGCCTCCCCGGGCCTTCGGGTTCACCATTGGTAAGCTCACCCAGGTCGACGACTTCAGTCGCGAAAAACGCTGGGTACCGAATCCCGATCCACTTGGACGTATAGCCGACCCGGACTTTGGCCCGTCCCGGCGGTCCCGAACCCGGCGTTCTGAGCAATAGATCCCTCCTAGTCGCGCAGCGTTTACCCATGAAGCGGTCGACGGGTCGTGGATTCCAGTCGGCCCACGGCCCACTCGGAAACGGCCTTCGCCGGAACAGCGCTCCGCGCCTTGTCCGTCGCACCCGGCATCGCCCGATGCCGCTTAAGGCTATCGGAAAAGTAGGGTGCGACGGAGGAGGTCTCGAGCCTCGTTTCAACTACAGCCCTTTCAGAAAGGCCGTGAGCTGATCATCGGGGCGATATCGCGTCACAGATTGTTCCGTTCCTGGGCTGGCCTTTGCCAAAGCGTGCTCTTTCAGCGCCAGATTCGCATCCAGGTAGATCTGGGTCGTGTCAACAGATTCGTGGCCCAGCCAGAGAGCGATCACTGACCGGTCGACACCAGCCTGAAGAAGCTCCATGGCTGCAGTGTGCCGAAGAACATGGGGCGTCACCCGTTTCCCGTTCAGCGACGCCCGTTGCCAAGGGTGCAACTGAAGGAGGGTAGCCAAGAAATAGACGCTCGACCAGGCTGGCCGTTCGTTCCCCAGCGTCCGGCCCTTCCCAATGGACGAAACCCTCCTCCGAGAATGAAAAAGCATCGAGCAGAATTCTCGATGAGGAAGGCGTGCCGCTCGGCTGCGCCCTGGAAACGGAAACCGCTAAAACGGGCGTTCGATTCCACATGCCGCAAACTCCGCCGTTTCCTGAGTCGCCTCGCTGAGCTCGGCCAAACCACCCACAAATTTCGCCCACGAGGCTATTAGTTTGTGGGGGCGGGATGGCTTATCGGGTGCTGGCTAAGCGCGCTCCCTGCGCAAACATCGCCCTCAATGCCTCCCTCAATCCAGAGCTTTCGAAGTTGTTTGGTGCGTTGCGCAGTTAGTTCTTGAAGGTCGCCACATTGGCACATCGAAACTGCGCTACCGTATGCCTCCCTCGGAGAGGGTTCGGGGTAGATCGATTTGAGGTGAGCGTCGCGGAACGCAATCCACGCCCTCTGAGCTTCTCTGAATGCCCTTAGGAAGGCGGCGTCCCCGGCCTTTGCTGCCAGCATTTGTTGGTAGACCCGATTCAATTCCGCATCGGCCTTCATGAAATCGCCGCACGCCTGCTCAGTCATTTGGGACTGCGTCTGAGCGTGCGTTGCGTTTCTACCACCGAAAAACAAAACCACAGAGAGAAAGCCGATTATGGCCTTGGTTTGCACGCCCTTGTTATAGCATGACGGCCTAACAGCCCGAGAACAGGCCGAACGGTATGTTTGAACTGCGTTGTCTCCGACAACAGCACAAATACGGCAATATCGTACAGTGACAACGATGCCGCTGAACGTATAGCCTCCGCGCGGAGGCTCAGATGTCGTCGCATCGCAGAGGTTTCACGCCGCGCCCCGTTCACGTTGCACCTTCTCGCGACTTCGCCTTCCCATCGGTTTTGTCTAGTGCGCGCGAGCAGATTGTTGTTGATCGTTCCGGCGGCCGGAGTGATGAATGGTCGTGCAAGGAGAACGAGATGAATTACACAATCGACATCGACAACAACATCCAAGCCCACGCCGTAGCGCCCGCTACGCAGGACAAGGTGGTCGCGTTCACGACCGAGAAAGGACTGGCCAACGCACTCGGCGAGTGCGGGATCAACCGCCTGGTCGAGATCTGGAATAGTTTCGCCGGCGCGCCGCCCTTTGGCGACCTGAAGCCGGTCAAGAAGTTCGAGAATCGCAGGCGAGCGATCTCCCGGATCTGGACTGCCATCCAGAAGCTCGATGCTGCGCCCGCACCGGCGCCCCAGCCGGCACCAAAGGCTGCGCGGAAGGCGAAACCGAGTAAGACTGCCACCGCCAACGGCAACGCGCCCCAGGGCACCGTGGGCGCCAGCGCGGCGGGAGTGCCGCGCGCGTTTTCCAAGCAGAATATCGTGCGCGATATGCTCGTGCGTCCGGGCGGCGCCACGCTGGAAGAGATCATGAAGATCACATCCTGGCAGAAACATTCCGTCCGCGGCTTCATCAGCACGCAGGCGAAGAAGACGGGCATGGCTATCACCAGCACCCGGCGTGAGATCGACAAGGCGCGTGTCTACGAAGCCACGAAGTAGAGATCGTAGTCCGGCAGCCGCCAGGATCGCTCCTGGCGGCTGCGCTCGTTCTTGGGCCTGCGTCCGTGCGATGCGGGGGGCACGGGCGCAACCACGCCAGCCCAGGCGACATTTCACATCTCGTTATCGGTCGCTGAACCTCCCCGCCGGAGACCAACCAGGAGGGGCTCAACTTCGGCACGATCCATCTGTAACCGGACCAGCAGCCGGTTTGTCACTGTTTCCACATACAACCAGTAGCGATCCAGCAGTTGTTCGGTCTCGGCCCGGAGGCGCCGGATGACCGCTAACATCTCCCGCCACCCTGGGCTGCCGAGACCGAGCCAGAGCAAACGCATACGATTCACGATCTGGACTCGATCAGAGGTGCCGGGCTGCGCGTCATGATCGGGAGCGACGGGCTCATCCCCAAGGACAAGCCTTCCGCCTGAGTTTGGCAGCGGGCGTATTGAGACCCACACGAAAGGCTCGCCCAGAGCGGCGCAGACGATCAGGTGCCCGGCCTCGTGGCATGCGGTAGGAGTCTGCGGATCATAATGGCGACACCACCCTCCGCCGTCTGGTCGTGCACTGGCCATCGCCGCCCGCATTCGCCGCTCGGCGAGCGGCCCACCCAAGGAGATCTTGATGGACCGCTCGCTTCTCGCCATCAATTCCTCGATGCTCGGCGTCATGCTGCACTCCCTACCGTGAACGTCGGATCGCCGACGGAGTAGTTCACGCCAGGGAAGCTGATGGAACAGCTACCAAGCTCGAGTTCGCCGTTGCGCCACTTGATCCTGTACCTGCGCTGGCGCGGCCGGGTGTCATGTTCTCCATCGGCCAGTTCGGGCCGATCGCGCCGGATCCGAGCTTCGATCGTGTTAGCCCAGGACTCCACCAAATGCGCCGCGGGCGCCACGATCTCGGGATTGATAAACTCCTCTTCGGCAAGGATCGCGGCCAGCGTCGGCCGTTCGAGCGAGCCTTCCAACAATACCTCCCGTTCCGCCAACACCGCGGCCTTCGCCTCCAAACCCTTGGCCTGATCGAGCAATTCCCGAGTGCGCGGCACCAGAAAGCCGGCGGCGCCGACGTCCGGCGTGGCTTCCAGCGGGCTGCATTCGTCGAGTGGCGCGCCCGTGATGTAGCTGCCGGCCCAATGGGTGTTCCGTTGCGCGAGCAGGATGCTGGAAGTGTACGTGATACCCTGCAGGTCCGACAGCTTCCGCAGAAGAGGTTCGCAACGTTTCAGGATGTCGGCGGTCTCCTGCCGGCACCTTGCAGCGCTGGCGCGCAGTTCGGCGGCCTCGACCTTGAAACGCTCCTGGATCGCCTTCACACGCCGCTGGCGCACGATGGCGATGGCCTCCTCCGCGGCCGCAACCTCGGTTTGATGCTGTGCCACGCGGGCGGCGGCATCTTCGATTCCGGCAGTGCCATCTACAACTTCCTGGGCAACACCATGGCGGATGACATCGAGGTCTACGACCTTCTGCCGCCGCTTTTCGGTGAGATCTCGTTCGATCTGAAACAGTCGGAGGATCTCCGTCTTTGCTGCCTCGGTGGGCGTCGGCGTCTGAATGTTATTGAACATGTTCTTCTCCTTTTTTCCCTAAAGCCTCTATTACTTCGGTTCGGCGTCCGCGATTGCCTTCGAAATGCGACGTAACACCACGTGGGCGTCATCGCGGATCACCCTGTAGATCGCCTCGATGTCGTGCAACGCCGCCACAGCCGGCGTGAGTCTGTCGGCCATCGAGAGCACATGGTCTCGGACGATCCACGAGAACGTGGTCGCATACTGCGCCAACTCGGTGGCCTCTCTGAGCTCTCCGGCGGCGAAGCGTTCCAGACGTTCGGCCCGTTTGGCGTCGGCGATTGCCTTCTTCGCTCTGGCAACCAACAGCACGGATCCCGCATCGCCAGAGGGCCTGGTCGTTGCGGGGACAGGCTCGGCGGCCGGCGCCGACGGAACATGCGCGGCGGGCTGGCGCTTGCCCCTGCCAACGTTGTGAGAAGGGTCCGTGCGACGGGCGATCCAATCGAGCGCCACGGCCGCATCGACTTTGCCGTCCGGTAACACCGGCATCCCGGCGTGGACCAACTGCGACACCCGGGGTTTACTGATCTTCAATCGCCGTGCAAGTTCTGTTTTGGAAATGGCCTCCATCAATGCCTCCCTACGGTTGTTAATCTGTTAAGCTGCGGATCGTTAAGCTGTAAATTCTCCCCTGACAAGCGCGATTTGGGGGCCAATCCAACGCCAGGCCAGCCAGCCCCGCCAGGTCCCAGGAATTGCTGGCGGCGTGGCCGCCACACGCCTCCGTCTCGCGCCTCCTGGGCCAGCAGGGCACACAGAGTCATGCTGCCGGTGTCTTCCCCGCGGTGACGGCCGACGCGGCGTTGCGGGACCGGCGGCGCGCTTCCGCCGCCTTCCGCGCGCGGTAGTTGGCTTCGTGAACGTGGTCGCGGAACAGGCCACTCTCGGAGTCGAACAGCCACTTCATGGCCTCATCGATCCGATCCGTGATGCCCACCAGCACTGTCAGTTGGAGCAATTCGGCGTGCTCTCGAACGTAAGCGATCACATCCTGAAGTTCTGCGAAATGGATCTCGTCAAGGCAGTCGCCGCCGAGATCGACGAGTGCCATGAATGGATACGGAGCCCTGTCGGTCGCGGCGCGATAAAGGCTGATGGTGAAGCCCTCCGCCAGTCCAGCGGACAGCCCCTCGGACGGAAGGCCACAATGCCAGGCGTAATCTTCGCCGTCACTGGGGGAAGGTTGGCCCACAGGCCCCCACTTCAATTCCGGTAGTAATTCCGGCGTCTCAATGGATTCGAGTGCGCCGTCGACATATTTGTATGTGCTCATCGTTTTGCTTTCTCTCCTTCTTTCTGGGGGGCACCCCCTGCCAGTCGCAGCGGTAACCGGGGTAGCCTCGGCCTATCCCCGCAGGTTAAATGCTTGAAAACAATGACTCTGCGGGGATAGCGGGGATAGCCGCCGGTACTCCGGATTTCCCACGTACACACACGCATATGCGACATTACATATTTCCCTTCACGTGTATTGGTGTTGGTTCTTATCCCCGCTATCCCCGCAGAGCCTTTTGTTTCATGGAGATAACCTGCGGGGATAGGCTTTTCCTTTCCCCGCAAATCGGCGGGGATAGCGGGGATAGCCATGTTGGTATCAGCCATTCCGCACCACCTTCCACCGCGCTACCTTGTCGCGGCGGTCATGAACGTCCCGCTCAATCCGCACCTGGGAATCGCCATAGCGGCGGCCGAGGTGTTCGCTGAACGCAAAGCCGAGACGCTGTTTGAAGAAGCCCTCGCGGTCCATTGCCTGCGCGATGAAGTCAGGCAGGGCCGCGCGCAAGGCTTCGGCGCGGTCAGTCAACCGCGACTGCCTGGTGGAGTCGTTCCAAGTCTTGTCGCTCATCCGTTCCCAGACTTCGGAAACCATGAAGGCTTCGCCGTAGAAGACGGTGTCCAACATCTTGAGGAACGCTTCCCACTGCATGGAGGCGATGTCGGCCTGGTCGTACAACTGGTTGGAGTTGTCCAGGAAGCCCTCGATGCCGGCGTGCTGGAGGATGCCACCGACGATTACAGACCAATCCTCGAAGCTGCCGACGGGAGTCAAACTTGGCTCCGGCCGCCCGGCGACAAACCACGCACGCGCCAGAGTGAGCAACGCGGCCAGAAGTTTACCGCGATGCTTCAGAACATATTCTTTCAGCCGCTTGTGCTTGAATCCGGTGCGCTGGAAAGGCTTCGAGCACTTCGCATCCATCCGGATCCAGTAACAGCGCCGCGGCAGGTCACCACCCAACTGAATGTTGTTGCCGGTGGCGATCCAGGCGCACCGCACCGGCAAGT
>OBLU010004605.1_pt1 | contig 12435 bp, 14 predicted proteins | sample 1518681 | NCBI WGS metagenome assembly OBLU01 (sample SAMEA3539304, study PRJEB22396) | soil metagenome | biome: tundra; feature: field; material: soil | place: USA | collected 2010-05 | depth 0.15 m | reverse complement strand
CGTTCCTCGGGGACCTCGGTCTCGGGGCCTGCCTCGCCGACGACATGGGCCTCGGGAAGACGGCACAGCTCCTCGCCCTGCTTGTCGACGAGCGGGCCCGACCCACCAAGGGGCCTGCGCGCCGGGGACAGCGTGCCACCAACCAGGCGGACACGAAGGCGATGACCCCAAGCCTTGGTCCGACGCTCGTTCTCTGTCCGATGTCGCTGGTCGGCAACTGGCAACGCGAAGCAAGCCGTTTCGCTCCGAAGCTGTCGGTCTATATTCATCATGGACCTGATCGGCTTGATGGCAAGGCCTTCGCCCGCCATGCCGGTAAGGCGGATTTGGTGTTGTCGACCTACGGCCTCGCCGCCCGTGACCAACAGCTCCTGGCGACGGTGCCGTGGAGGCGGATGGTCCTCGACGAGGCACAGCAGATAAAGAACAGTGCGGCCCGTACCACCCAGAGTGTCCGGGCGATCCCGGCCGAGCGGCGGATCGCCATGACCGGCACCCCGGTGGAGAACAGCCTGACCGAGCTCTGGTCGATCATGCAGTTCCTCAACCCGGGCCTGCTCGGCTCAGAGAAGGGTTTCCGCGAGCGCTTCGTCAAACCCATCGAGCGCGATGGCGACGATGAGGCCGCAGCCCGCCTCCGCCGTATCACCGGTCCCTTTGTACTGCGCCGACTGAAGACCGACCGGTCGATCATCGCCGACCTGCCCGACAAGCTCGAGATGAAGGAGTTCTGCAACCTGACCCGCGAGCAGGCCACCCTCTACCAGGCCGTCGTCGATGACATGCTGGCCAGAATCGACGAGTCCGACGGCATCGAACGTCGGGGTCTTGTCCTCGCCACCATGATGAAGCTCAAGCAGGTGTGCAACCATCCGGCGCACTTTTTGGCCGACGGCTCGTCGCTTGCCGGGCGGTCGGGCAAGCTGATGCGGCTGGTCGAGGTACTCGAAGAAGCGGTGGCGGAGGGCGACCGTGCCCTCGTGTTCACTCAGTTCACGGAGATGGGGAGCATGCTCCAACGCCACCTTCGCCGCCGACTCGGCTGCGACGTGTTGTGGCTCCACGGCGGGGTCTCGAAGAAGAACCGCGACAGTATGGTCGAGCAGTTCCAGGGTGACGATGGCCCACCGGTGTTCCTGCTGTCCCTGAAAGCCGGTGGTACAGGTCTGAACCTGACGGCGGCGACCCACGTGGTGCACTTCGACAGGTGGTGGAACCCTGCGGTGGAGAACCAGGCGACCGATCGGGCCTTCCGAATCGGCCAACATCGCAACGTTCAGGTTCGAAAATTCGTGTGTGGTGGGACCCTCGAGGAACGGATCGATGCCATGATCGAGAGGAAGGGCGCTCTGGCGGAACGGATCGTCGGCGCGGGTGAGGGCTGGATCACCGAAATGTCCACCGAGCAGCTCCGTGAAGTTGTCGCCCTGTCGGCCGACGCCGTGGGAGATGACTGATGCCGCCCCGCCGTCCACCAGGCCGATCCGGACGAGATATCGACGGATGGTGGCCACCTCCCTCTACGCCGATCGCGGTCGAGGGAGGGCTGCAGGCACGCAGCCAGCGCGGGCGGATCGGTGACACCTGGTGGTCGCAACGCTTCATCGCCGTACTCGAGTCGTTTGGCATCGGGAGCCGCCTCCAGCGCGGGAAGCGGTACGCGCGCGCCGGTCAGGTGCTCGGTATGGAGATCTCTCCAGGTCGGATCACCGCATCGGTACAAGGTTCGCGGGCCAAGCCGTACCGGGTCTTCATCGAGACCAACGCCCTCACCGCGGCCGAGTGGGATGCGGTTGAGGCCGTCATGGCGTCGAGCGCGATCTTTGTGGCCATGCTCCTGGCTGACGAGATGCCCGAGGAGATCGAGGAGGCATTCGCCACCTCGTCGGTTTCACTGTTCCCCGCGTCGGCAAACGAGCTCGATTCGGCATGCTCGTGCCCGGACTGGGAGAACCCGTGCAAGCACATTGCGGCAGTCTTCTTTTTGCTGGCGGAAGCCTTCGATCGCGACCCATTTTTCATTTTTGCCTGGCGCGGCCGCAGTAAAGAAGAACTCCTCACTAGCCTGAGGGCCCGCCGGCGTGGCTCGGACTCAAGCGATGGACCCAATCCGGACGCGGTGACCGAGGTTCCTGACGCCGGGCGGTTCGGGTGGCCCGTGGCTGATCCCGGGCGCATCGACGCCCAGCAGCAGGCTGACCCGATGTTTCTGTGGGGAGGTGATCTGGATTTGGGAGCCATCGAGATTCGGCCACGCCTGGCCGTCGCTCCCGATCTGGTCCTTCGTCAGCTTGATCCTTCGCCGCTCATCGGAGACGCAGTGCGGATCACCGAGGAACTCCGTTCGCTCTACGAGGCAATCACGAGCGGTGCCGCCGCCCTGACCCTCGGCGACACATCGTTGTAACCACGGGCCAGTGCTACTCGGGATTGACCGCGGCCCCCCGGGTGAACCAACTCCAGGGTTTCGGGCCGATGCCGTACTGCTGTGCCACGTCCTCGATGACGAAGCCGGCGTGTTCCACCAGGGAGACGGGGTTCCGGGTGAGGTGGCAGCCATCGGCCAGCCGACGCTGCAGTGGCTCGAACCGGCGCTGCCATGCCGCCACACCGGGATCGGGGGCAAGGCCATGTTCGAGGAAGTGGAACTGGCCCCCGGGGCGGAGCACGCGCCGCACCTCTGCAAGCGCGGCGCCGGGATCGGGAATCGTGCACAGAGCGAAGGTGCACAAGGCGTTGTCACAGCTATCATCGGGGAGGGGAATCGACTGACCATCGAGTCCGACGCGCTCGATGGCGACTGCTGACCCACTGATGCGCTTCCCCGCAATCCGGAAGGCTGTGGCGGAGGGCTCGACGGCCAAGACTCGTTCGATGGACGATGGGTAGTAGTCGATATTGAGGCCCGAACCGAACCCGATCTCGAGGACCCGTCCCGACAACCCTGCGGTCACCTCGACACGCCACCGACGCAGTCCGGCCGTACCGCACGCCCGATCCACCAGCCTGGGGAGGATCCGTTCACGGTAGAAGCCCACGTTGCCAGGATATCTAGGCGGCGATGCGAGGAAGCGTCATCGGGGCACGGTTGCCGTCCGCAGGCGATGCGGTTCGGCCGATGCGGTGCGCGTCTTGATGGACTAGGTGAAGATGATCTCGCCTCCGGCGGCCATGGCGTAGAACTCACCGACGGTGATGATGTCCATGACCTGCTCGATCAGGTCATCCTTGGCGAGCTCGAACAGATCCGTCGACGCCTTGCACGCGTAGATCCCAGCACCGGTGTCCGCGATCATTTCGACGAACTCATGGATGGGGGGAATGTCGAGCTTCTCCATCTTCTTCTCGAGGTAGTGGGTCATCACCGAGGACACACCGGGCAGACCACCGGCCATCGTGGCCAAATGCAGTCCGGGGTTGCCGACGGTGGCCACTTTGATGTGGTCGATCGTGGAGCGATGCACGACATCGAGGCCGAAGAAGGTGAAGAACAAGTTGGCCTCGATCCCTTCGGCGCGGGCACCGTTTGCCATGATCAGCGCCGGATAGACACCTTCCAGTGAACCCTTCGAGACGATGATCGACACCTTTTGGATCGGATCGCTCATGATGCATCCTCCTTTGTGGGCAGAGACTCGATGAGCGGCTAGATGCAGCCGCGTGGCTTGGGAATACCGGCAATCTTTGCAGCCATCTTGGCCGGCCCCTTGGGGAACAGCTGATAGAGCTCCTTCACCGACACCCCGGAGGTCTTGCCGAGGACACGAACGGTCGGCCCGGTTCCCTTCTCGGTGTATTCGGTCCGCATGAACTTGATGACCTGCCAGTGCGGCTCGGTGAGTTCGTCGACACCTTGGGCTCGGGCGATCTCGGGCGCCATGGCTTCGGTCCACTGACTGGGGTCCTCGAAGAACCCTTCGTCATTGAGCGTGACCGTTGTTCCGGCGTAGTTGGCAATGGGCATGGGCGGCTCCTTATCCGTTGGTCGATCGGGTGGTGCGCAGTCTCATCGAGCGGCCTCGATGTCCTTGCCCCGGACGGGCATTGCCGAGCCAACACCGGGGAGGTCACGGCCCGGAAGCAGGCTGTGCCAGTACAGCGGCTGGAACATCAGCTTTCCCAGGTGGTTGAGCCGGGACTCCTTCAGGAGGGGCAGGCCCACCGAGGTGGGGAAGTGCCCGGGGAGTGGCTCGGTGTCGTAGTTGAAGTCGATCAGCAATGCTTTGCCGAACCCGGTCTCGATGAAGCAGTTGGTGTGCCCGTCGAAACTGCCGTCGAGGGGCTCGTCGGTCAGGAAGCGCCCGATGTTCTCGACCAGGACCTCCCCTTCGAAGTGAGTGACCGACCCTGCCTTGGAGGTGGGGACGCCGGCGGCGTCGCCGATGGCGAAGATGTTGGGTCTGGCGGTGGACTGCAGCGTGTGCTCGTCGACCAGCACGAAGCCCAGTTCGTCCCCGAGGCCCGGAGATCTCCCCACGTAGCTCGCCCCGCCGTGCAGAGGCACGACCACAGCCAGGTCGAAACCGACCTCGCGCTGGTCGTAGGACACCAGGCGCCCGCCGGGCCCGTCGACCTCGCCGGTGTTGAACTCGGTCACGAGTGCCACGCCCTTCTCCTCGAGCAGCCCGGCCAGCCTCTGGGACGCCACCGGCTTGGTGAAGGCGCCGTCAAGCGGGGTCACGTAGGTCAGTTCGACATGCTCACGGATACCGACCTGTTGGAAGAACCAGTCGGCCAGGAAGCAGAACTCAAGAGGAGCAACCGGGCACTTGATGGGCATATCGACCACGTTGACCACCACCCGCCCACCATCGAACGCCTCAAGGGCGTTATGCAGGCCAGCAGCTCCAGCGACGTCGTAGAACGTGAAGACCTTCTCCATCCACCCTGGCCCGGTGAGACCCTCGGTCTCCTCCTCGACCAGGATGGAGCCGGTGGCAATGACCAACACGTCGTAGTCGAGCACCGTCCCGTCCTCGAGGTGCACGCAGTCCCCACCCACGTCTACGCGGTCGACCGGAACCTGGCGGAACTCGATATCGTTGTGTAGTTGGTGACGTCGGGAGCGGACGATCTCCTCCGGGCGCGCCAATCCGAACGGAACGAAGAGCAGCCCCGGTTGGTACACGTGGTCGTCGTTCTGATCGACCACCACGATCTCGGCTTCTTCTTTTGGGTAAACGCGCCGCAGGCGGTTTGCGCTGAGGGTGCCCCCAGTGCCACCGCCAAGGATCACGATTCGCTTGGTCACCATCCCATCGTGGGATAGCGCTACACCGAGGGGTAGGGTCCTTCGTCACCTCTTTGGCTCGGCGGACGGTGGGTCGCCTCGAGGGCAGGCGCTCGTTGGGGCGAGCATGGTCACGCGGGCGGATTGCCGGTGAGGGTGCGCCCGTCGGGCTGTCACCCACCTGGTAGGCATGGTCACTCAGGCTCGAGGGGTACTTGTTGCACCGCCGCCAATTCTCCTCGGGCGAAGCCACGCGGCACATGGGAATAGGACCGCAGCTGAACTGTTGTATCTCAGGTACCCCCCCGGGTATATGAGAAGGGCAAAGGAGACTGACGTGACCGTGGTGAACTTCATGAGTGGCAACACCGGCCGGGCGGTCCGGACTGTCGTCGGACTGGCCATGATTGCCATCGGATTGGTCATGGGCGGGGGGTGGTTGGCAGTGTCGATCGTCGGCCTTGTGCCACTGGCGCCCAGTGCCCTCGGGTTGTGTCTCCTCGCGCCGCTGTTTAACCTGCCGCTGCGTGTAACCGGCTCGCCGGGTACTTGATCAGTGGATCGACATCAGTGGGATGAGCGCTACGGCGGAGCCGAGTTGGTGTGGACGAGTACCCCCAACCAGTTCCTCGTCTCTGAGGTCGTCGGCCTCCCACCGGGTCGGGCGGTGGACCTTGCCTGTGGTGAGGGCCGCAACGCGGTGTGGCTCGCCGAGCAGGGTTGGCAGGTGACGGGAGTGGACTTCTCGCCGGTAGGCCTGGCCAAAGGCCGGCGGCTCGCCGAACTGCGGAACGTCGAGGTTGCCTGGGTCGAGTCCGCGGTGGACGAGTGGACACCCCCGCCAACGGGCTTCGACCTGGTCGCCGTCTTCTATCTCCAGTTGCCACAACCGGAACGCTCGGCGGCGCTCGAGGTGGCTGCATCGGCCCTGGCGCCCGGAGGCACGCTGCTGGTCGTGGCCCACGATCACGACAATCTGACCAGGGGCTTCGGTGGTCCGCCCAATGCCGACGTTCTTTACCGCGTCACCGACGTCACCGACGTCGCTGTTGCGGCCGCCTTGACGGTGCAGCGAGCCGACCAGGTGGTCCGGGTTGTGGACACCGATTCGGGCCCCAAGGAGGCAATCGACACCCTGGTCAGGGCGAAGCGGCCAGCGTGGAGCGACGCAACTACCAGTGGGTCAGTCAAAGAGAGCTGAGACCTGCAGTGTCTCGTTCCACAAGAGGCAGTCGAGGAGGACCCAGCATGGAATTCTATGGTGTCGCCGAGAATCACCTACCTCCGACGGCGTCGGTGCTCGCCGTTTGCGCTCATCCTGACGATGAGAGTTTCGGCTTGGGAGCAGCGCTGAGCTCGTGGGCTGAGCAGGGCACCCGCACCTCCGTCCTGTGCTTCACCCACGGCGAGGCCTCCACCCTCGGAACCGCGGACGGCAATCTGCATCGGCTTCGGGAGAAGGAACTGGCTGTGGCCGCCGACGAGCTCGGGGTCGCGACGGTCCGTCTTCTCGAGCACCCGGATGGCCGACTCACCGAAGAGCCGATCGAACAGCTGTCCTCGGAGCTCCGCCGAGCTGTCGCACTGGTTGGAGCGAGTCTTCTTCTGGTGTTCGATGAAGGCGGGATCACCGGACACACCGATCATGTCCGGGCCACCGAGGTCGCCACTGCTGTCGCCAGCGACGTCGGCATCCCGGTGCTGGCATGGACCCTTTCTGAAGCGGTCGCCAATCAGCTCAACGATCAATTCGAGACGTCTTTCGTCGGGCGTCGATCCGAGGATATCGACATGGTCGTCGAGGTCGACCGTGTTCGCCAGCATCAGGCCATTCGATGCCATGCCAGCCAGTCCAACGAGAACCCCGTGCTCTGGCGTCGCCTCGAACTGCAGGGCAATCAGGAGGCATTCCGCTGGCTCGGCCGTTGAGGGGTGCCACGGTTTGGTTTCCCGCCTTCGCTCTCCGGCCGTTCGAAACCGATTGCCGGCGATGACTACGAGGAGTCTGATCACGAACGAGCCGGGTGCCGGGCCGTGCCTTGGTGCTACGAACGCACCAGTCGGTGCTTGAGGAGGAAGTCTCGCTGCTCAGTGTGCATCCGGTCCGGTAGCGCGGCGAACCACGACCGCCGGTCTCCGACCGTGGTGAGCGGATCTTCCTCGACGTGGCAAAAGAAGGCCAACCCGACCGGAGAATCCAAACCGTTCAGATAGTGGCTCGGGTATTCGATGTAGCCCAAGAATGGCCCCACCGAGACGTCGAGACCGAGTTCGTTGGCCGCGACCCGCTTGACGGCGACGACCAGTGGCTCCCCGAACCGCACGGTGCCACCGGGGATGTGCCACAGACCCGCACATGGCCCGGGCTCGCGTCGAGTGAGCAGAATTCCTTGCGAGGACTCGACGACCACCTCCACCGTCAGGCGAGGGACCCTGGCATAGATCGAGTGGAACTCAGCCTCCGACAGCGCCATGTCGCCTCTCGGCGGACCGGTGCCCGACTCGGAGGCCGAATCCTGTATCACTCCGGCTGGGAAGCCGAGAACTCTTGGTAGGCGGCCCAGGCCCGGGGTCCATAGACAGTGGCGGTGCCCCCATCCATGAGCAGGGCCACGGACAGCGATTCTGCCACCTCCTCGGGCGTCGCCCCATGCAGGGCGGCTGCCTTGGCGTGGGCAGCGATGCACCCGTCGCACTGCTTCACCACAGCGATCACCAGCGCCATCAGCTCCTTTATCCGACGGCTGAGGGCACCGTCGGCGATGGCGGCGTCGTGCATCTGGGCAAAGCCGGCCCATGCATCAGGCGCAGCCTTGCGCAACTCGCGGGTTGGCACTCGCAGTTCGTCCAAGACTTCTTTTGCACTTCCCATTTCTTCAGCTCCTTGTTGGTCGATATTGTGACAGGTCGTTGTTACTGGCGGGTCCTGGCGGTCGGCCGTTCGGACCCGGTCAATCGTGGGCAAAACGCACTGGCGGGAGCACCCGTCGCAACCACGCCGGCTGCCACCATGCCGCGCTCTTCGTGAGACGAAGGAGCACCGGCAGCAGGAGCAGACGGACCAAGAGGGCATCGAGCAGGACAGCGACACCGAGAATGATGCCCATCTCCTTGGGCGGGAGCGGGCCGGACAGGGCGAAGGTGAAGAACACCGCCACCATCACCGCCGCCGCTGCGAAGATCACCCGTCCGGAGTGGGCCAGACCATTGATCATGGCGTCTTTGGGATCACCGGATCGCTCGTAGTGCTCTTTGGCGCTCGAGAGGAGGAACACGGTGTAGTCCATCGAGATGGCGAAGATCATGGCGAAGAAGAACACCGGTCCCCAGGCGTCGAGGAACCCTTGGGGGGTGAAGCCCAACAGCTGGTGGAGCCACCCGTTTTGGAAGATCAACCGCGCCACCCCGAAGGCGGCGCCGGTGGCCAACAGGCTGGTGAGCACTCCTAGCGCGGCGATCAATGGTGCTTGCAAGGCCACCAGCAGCACCAGGAAGCCCAGGAGCAGCACCAGCCCGATGACCAAGGGCGTTTTGGCGGCCAACGATGCCTGAAGGTCGTGGTTCTCGGCGGCAGCCCCGCCGACCAGCGAGCCCTGGGGCAGGGTTCCCCGCAAGCGGCCGATGGTGGTGCCGACCGAGGGCGACGAGGGGTCGGCGTTGGGCACGGCTCCGATCATGACCAGATCCGAAGAGGGCGACTGTTGGGCGGGCAGAGCCGCGGCGATGCCCGGGTCATGGGCCAGTACGGCCTCGGCTGCTGCGGCGTGCGCCTGCGTCGTGATGATCTGGACCTGCCCGGGGGCACCGGGGCCGAACGCCGACTGCACGAGGTTGTAGCCGACCCGGGCGGAGTCCGACGACGGCACCACCTTGATCGACGGCATTGCGGTCCGCAGGCCGATGACCGGCGCCGCCAGCAGGACGAGAACGGCGAGCGCCACTCCTCCGAAGATCCAGGGGCGGCGCCAAAGCAGGTCGGCCCACCGCGCAAACCGCTCCGAGCGGTGCTCACCGGAATGGACCCAGGGGAGGGAAAGGGCATCGACCCGATCGCCGAGCTTTCCCAGCACGGCCGGCAGCAATGTCAAGGTGGCCAGGAGCACGAAGAACACCGACAGCATGATGCCGGCGGCCATCGAGCGGAATGCCGGGGCGGGGACCAGCATCACCGTCGAAAGTGCGATGAGCACGGTGAGGCCCGAGAAGAGCACCGCCTTGCCCGCAGTGTCCATGGTCTCGGCCACTGATTCTCTGACGTGGCGATGGCGCCCGAAGTGCGCGCCCCGAAAACGCACCACGATGAAGAGCGCGTAGTCGATCCCGAGGGCCAGAGCGAACATCAGGGCGAAGTTCATGGCCCAAATGGAGATGGGGGTGAGGTGGGTGAGCAGGTCGAGGAGGCCCGCCGCGCTCAACAGTCCGACCAGTGTCAACAAGAGTGGCAATCCCGCAGCAACCAGAGATCCGAAGGCCAGCAGCAGGATCACCAGGGTCACCGGCCATGAGATCATCTCCGAGCGCAGCATGGCGGTACGGTTGGCCGTGTTGAAATCCGACCAGAGCACCGACGCACCGGTGGCGGCGACGGTCACTCCGCTCCCGCTCAGCTGACGCAGTGGCTGTTGGAGGGCGTCGGCGGCCCGCACCATGGTGTTGGGGTCGGCGGCCGCGCCACCCAGGATGACGGCGGTCCTCCCATCGGCGCTGATCGAGACCCCGGGCTGGGGTGCGAGGACACGGCTGATACGCGGGTCCGCGGCCAGGATCTTCTCGGCGCGAGCCACCACGGCCTGCACCGGCGGGCTCGAGATCGGGCGATCAGCATGCACGACGACTTCGATCGCCGAACTGGCCTGTCCGCCGAAGTTCTCCTGTGCCAGGTTGCGGACCTGCACCGACTGCGATCCGTCGGCCTGCCAACCGGCCCCGCTCAGGGCGTGCTCGACGCTCGGAGCGAAGACGGCCAAGACAGCGACGATGGCCAGCCAGGACAAGAACACCGATCCTCGATGGGACGCCGACCATCGGCCGAGTCTCCCGAGCGGGCCGGCACCGCGGGGCGGTGGAGCGCCATCGGTCGCCGGGTGGAGAGCGTCTTCGTCGGGACGGGCCGGATCATTGACGACGGCCGTCGATGAGGTCGGGAGATGAACCATTGCCTCAGTAAACCATACGGGGTAGGGTATAGGCAATGCCCGATTCGTGAATGGCGAAATACCCCCCTGGGTATACTGGTTTCAGTGGGTACAAGTCCGCAGAGAGGAGTGAACGATGGCGACGGTTGAACTGACGAAGGGGAACTTCGACGAGGTGGCGGGATCGAATGCCACGATGCTGGTGGACTTCTGGGCCTCGTGGTGCGGTCCCTGTCGCATGTTCGGGCCCATCTTCGATGCCGCGTCCGAGCAGCACCCCGGCATCGTGTTCGGCAAGGTCGACACCGAGGCACAGTTCGAGTTGGCTGGCTCGTTCGGCATCCAGTCAATTCCCACCCTCATGATTCTTCGGGACCAGGTGGTCGTCTATTCACAGCCCGGTGCTGTTCCCGCCGAATCACTCGAGGAGTTGATCACCCGCGCCGGCGAGCTCGACATGGCCGACGTGCATCGCCAGGTGGCGGCGCATCAGGCCGACCAGAGCGCATCATGACCCGGCGCAATGTTGGCACCGTAGTAGCCGTACACAACAGGACGGGAAGACCGCCGAGGCCGAACGTTGGCAAGGACGGACGGTTTGGATCGAACGAGAGAGGAGCCGGCGATGGAACTACCGGATGATGTCGTGGCCGACGTACGAAAGAGGCTGCGGCGCGTGGCGGGCCAAGTGCAAGGGGTCGAGCGCATGTTGGAGGAGGGTCGGGAGTGCCGAGACGTCGTTGCACAGCTCTCAGCGGCAACCAAGGCACTGGAGCAAGCCGGCTTCAAGCTGGTGGCCTCCGGGCTCCTCTTCTGCTTGGAGAACCCAGACGAAGCCGCCGCCGACGGATATGCCCTCGACGAGGTGCAGCGCATGTTCATGAAGTTGGCATGAGGAGGCCATCGTGAAGGCAATCGAGACCACGATCGACCTGCCACTGTCCGACGCTGAGGTGGTCGTCCGTGCCGCCCTCCAGGACCAGGGCTTCGGCGTGCTTACCGAGATCGACATCGCCGCCACTCTCAAGGACAAGCTGGGCGTTGATCGAGCACCACTCAAGATCCTGGGGGCCTGCAACCCAGGATTCGCCCATCGTGCCCTGTTGATCGATCCCGCCGTGAGCCTGCTGCTGCCCTGCAACGTCGTACTCGAGACGGTCGGCGGCAGCACCCATGTGGCGATCGCCGACCCTCGGGAGCTCATGCCCGGCGAGGACTTGGCCGAACTGGCCGACGAGGCTGCGGCCCAGCTTGCGGCAGCGATCGACGCACTCGAGGGGAACTGATTGCCATGACCGAGGCGCGGTAAGAGGATTCCCTCCGGGAGCTGTCGGGCGCAGGGCCGCATGAGGCGAACATCTGGCACCTGTGGGGAAAGCAGACGGTGAATCTCAACACTATGGGGAGGTTCCCATGGCTCGTGTAGTGATTCTCGGTGCAGGTATCTCTGGTCACACGGCGGCGCTCCACCTGAAGCGCCGGCTGAAGCGTGCCCACGAGGTCATCGTTGTCTCCCCGAATGCCGATTGGAACTGGATTCCCTCGAACATCTGGGTCGGGGTGGGGCGAATGACCACGCAGCAGGTGAGCTTTCCTCTCCGGCCGATCTACCGGCGCAAGGGGATCGACTTCGGTCAGGCGCGGGCTGTGGCCATCCGTCCGGAGGGGGATGGAGACAGCGATTCCGGATCGGTCGACATCGCCTATACGGATCCGGCGCGCCTGGGCGAAGAGAAGCGTCTGATGCGACCTATGACTTCCTCATCAACGCCACAGGGTCCAAGCTCAATTTCGCCGCGACTCCGGGGTTGGGACCCGACGGCAACTCCCTTTCGGTGTGCACCGCCAAGCACGCCGAACAGACGGCAGCAGCGTTTGACAAGGTCGTCGAAGCGCTCCAACGCGGTGAGCGCCAGACGCTCGTCATCGGGGTCGGCCATGGGGCCTGCACCTGCGAAGGAGCGGCATTCGAGTACACCTTCAACGTCGAACACGAACTGCGAGCGCGAGGGGTGCGCGAACTGGCCGACGTGGTCTACCTCACCAACGAATACGATCTTGAGATCGGAA
>OBLU010004603.1_pt1 | contig 12437 bp, 4 predicted proteins | sample 1518681 | NCBI WGS metagenome assembly OBLU01 (sample SAMEA3539304, study PRJEB22396) | soil metagenome | biome: tundra; feature: field; material: soil | place: USA | collected 2010-05 | depth 0.15 m | reverse complement strand
CCGGTATTGAGAATCTCCTGTTCTACAAGGACAACACGCGAATGCTCTTCGGCGACGCCAAAGCCTCGTTACAAACGCTCATTGCCCAGTTGAAGGCAAGTTGATCCGCCGGAATTGTTCTGCCGGGGAAAACAACGCCTGCTCGGGCAACGCTGACAGATTGCCCCGATTCATTAATTCCTTGATTCCCGACCTATGTTTAAGGGCCGGGGAACGGCATCAATCTCGAAAAGCTGATGCAGGATTTGAAACCCTCCGGCAAAAATGCCGTCTATCTGCCGGCCGTGGACTCAACCCGAAAACCGAAATTGGCTTGCCTGTGGTTGCGACACCCCGTCGCGGAAGGTGATGGCGACGCCCCGTCGCCAGTTGGGCAACCGTCCGCTCTTGGCTGTTGGGAAAAATGCGCCGGGGGCGGTGCATCCACCCTTCGGTGACGCGGCGTCACCGCTACAATCACTCGGCCAACGTCGGTTTTCGGGCTCAATTGTCGCGCACGTGGCGAAGAACGCTCAAGGCTTCCGCCTGCCGTCTTGACCCATAAGCCGAAAGACTTGCCCTGTTCCCCGCGCAACCGAACTATATCACCGCCGCGCTCATTCAAGTCATCGCTCCATTTCGATGACCATGTTTCGTCAACGTTTGCAACAACTCTACGGCCAGACCGCACGGTAAAACCGCGCCGGGGCATTCGTCAGCGACCCATCCACAAACTGACAAACACCAAAGCTATCAGCCGTCTCTGTGTTTAGTGTCTGCCAATCTGGATTGGACAAATCATCCGTGTATTCAATCCTGTAGGTGTATCCGGGAATTCCGTCAAACGTCAGCCGGATGAAACCATCTCCCGGATTGGCGATGGCAAAAGTCAGCGGCTGTGGATTGTCCGCCTTGATTTGCACCGTAACCGTGCCCACGTCGGTGCCACAATGCCCATCGCTCACTATGTAAGTGAAGGTATCGCCATTCGCCGAGCCTCCCGGCGGCGCGTAATAAATCCAGTTGTTCGTCAGACCCACCGTGCCCCCCGCCGCGCTGTTCGGACTCACTCCAATGATGGTCAAAGAATCCCCATCCGGATCCGTGTCGTTGGCCAGCAAACCGCCCACATTCACCCGGACTCCGCCGGACGCAAACCGGTAAATGGTATCTGGATTGGCTATAGGCGGATGACCCAAGGCTAGCTGCGCAGGCGAACTGGTCACTGAACCAAAGTCGTTGGTGACGACCACGCTGTAGCTGCCAAAGTCGGATGTTTGGACATTCGTCAACGTTAAACTCATGTTGGTTTGCCCGCTCAAAGCCAGCCCGTCCTTCCACCACTGATAACTCAGCGGCTTGGTGCCCCTCGCGCACACATTGAACGTGGCATCGCAACCCAGTGGCACAAATTGGTTCTTTGGCTGACTGGCAATCACCGGCGAGATGGCGACGGACAAGGTCGCCACTATGCTCGTGGCCGAGCCATACACATTGGTTACAAGCACCGCATAATTGCCTGCCTGTCGGACTTGGACATTAATCAGTGTGAGTGTCGTATTCGTCGCCCCCACGATGTTCGTGCCGTTGAAATTCCACTGGTAACTCAACGGCGGCGTGCCGCTGGCCGTGACACTGAAATTCGCCGTGCCACTCACGATCACCGTCTGATTGGTCGGCTGGGCGGTAATGATTGGCGCACTTCCGAACGGCATGACGTTCCGGTAGATCGAGATGGTGCTGTCATACTGGTTGCCGAAAATAATATCCGGACGGCCATCCCCATCCAGATCGCCAATCGCCACGCCATGAGGATTCCAGCCCGCCCCGTAATCCACCCGGCTGGCCAATGACGTATTCGTAAAGCTGCCCGGCGTGCTCACGTTTTGGTAAACGGACATGAAATTACCCTCTTCGCCGACCAGGCTGATATCCAGTTTGCCATCGCCGTTCAAATCTCCCATGGCCACACCCCGCACCCAGCCAGGTGCCGGGAAGTCCACCTCCGCCGCAAACGAATTCGTGTCGAGCGTGCCCGGACTGGCCAGGTTCCGATAAACCGATATCGCCGATCCAGAGGCCAGACCGACAATCACGTCCGGTTTGCCGTCCCCGTCCACATCTCCGACGATAATCGAATTACCCTCACCCGATGTGGCAAAATCCACCCGGGCCGCAAACGAGTTCGTATCAATGCCTCCCGGGACGCTGGTGTTGCGAAATACGGAAAAGAATGACGGAGTGTAATTGAGTTGGACCAAATCCGGTTTGCCATCCCCATCCAAATCCGCTATCACCAGATCGCTGGGATTGGGTCCCGTCGCCAATACCACCTGCGCCGCAAACGAATTGGTGGTGAGGCTGCCCGCCGTCCCAATGTTCCGCAGGATGGAAAGGGTGTTATCCCCGGAGTTAACACAGACAATGTCGGGTTTCCCATCGCCGTCCAAATCCCTGACGCGCACGGCGCCCGGAGAGTTGCCGGCACTGAAGGCCACCGGCGCCGCAAACGAATTGGTGGTCAGCGTCCCGACGGTGGAAATATTCCGGTAAACCAGAACCCGGTTGTTGCTGGAATCGGAGACCACCAGGTCGAGTTTTCCATCCCCGTCCACATCCGCCACCGCGAGCCCAAGGGGAGCACCACCGAAGGAAGGCAGGTCCACGCGCGGCGCAAAGCTCAATGTGCCGTTGGTGCTGATGTTGCGGAACAACGAAATATTGCCATCATAGTAATTGACCGCCACCAGGTCCGGTTTGCCATCGCCGTCAAGGTCGGCAATGCTGGTGAGATAGGGGCCACTCCCGCACGCCATATCCACGCGCGGCGCAAAACTGGAGGGGCCGATGTCCGAACCGTCGCCGGGGAATGTTGGCTCGAACGCCGTGTTGGCAAAGGCAACCAAGCCGTTCACCGTCTCCGTGATCGGCGCATAAGTCGCTCCCACCGGTACCGTCACCACCAGGTTCGTCACACTGGCCGACACCACACCGGCCTGCACTGCGCCAAAATATACAATGTTGTTCGAAGCCACCGGGCTGAAGTTGGTCCCGAAGATGGTCACGCTGGTGCCCGCAGACCCGGCAATCGGGCTAAATCCAGTAATAGCAGGTACCGCCGGTGGCAAATTCACCGTCAGCACCGCATTGGAGCTGAGGACCGAGCCGAACAGGTTGGTTACCAAGACCGCATAACTGCCCGCCTGACTGAATTGCACGTTGGTCAGCGTCAACGGCGTGTTGGTCGCCCCGACAATGTTCGTCCCGTTGAAATTCCATTGGTAACCCAACGGCGGCGTGCCGTCTGCCACGACAGTGAACGTCGCCGTGCCACCCACAACGACCGTCTGATCGGTCGGCTGCGCAAGAATGACCGGCGGCATGTTGGCAGGCACGACGTCAAACGGATTGCTCAGACCGGTGTGGCCATTGCCGTCATCCGCCACCAACACCGCATTGGTTGCCCGGTTCAGCACGGCAACGTTCCCGCTCCAGATTCCGTTGGTGAAATTATCGGAAACAACGGGAACAACATGGTTTGAAGTGCTGTAGAGCGATACTGCGCCCGTGAAATTAGTGACGGGATTATTCAATGCGTCCCAAGCGTTGATCGTGACCCCAAACGGCACATTGGTATACTGCGGCGAAGCAATCACGCTCCACGTAAAATGATCAACCTCGCCCGGGAACCCGTCGTCATTGATAATCGTCCCCACACCCTGGCTGCGGCCCAACGTCCCGTTGACCGGGCTGCTCAGATTTACGAAGAAGGTCTCATTCGTTTCGATGACCGTATCGCCAATGACCGCGACCGCGATGGTTGCGCTGGTCATTCCGGGCGCAAACGTCACGGTGCCGTTCGTCGCAATGTAGTCACTGCCGGCGGTTGCGGAGCCGTCACTCGTCGCGTAATTGACCGTGATGGTCTGCGCGCTGGGCACAGCGAGCGTCACGGCAAAAATCATGTTTCTCGTTCCGACATTTCCTTCGATGACCGAGGCATCGGCGATTGAAATTACCGGAGTGGCAACTGTCGTCACCGCAGTTGCAGTGTTGTTTCCCAAATAGGTGTCCGCTTCCGCGCGCGAAACAGTCGCAGTGTTGGTGAGGGTGATTCCCGCAATCGTCGGCACGACCACGATGGTGATGGTTGCATTTGTCGCGCCGGGCACCACGCCGAGATTGCACGCGACAACTCCGCCATTTTGGGCGCACGTTCCCTGCGAAGAAGTCGCCGAAACGAAAGTCACGCTGGGTGATAGAATGTTCGTCACCATCACGCCGGTCGCATCCAACGGGCCGGTGTTGGCGACAGTGAGCGTGTAAGTCAAATTTGCTCCGACAGAAACCGGGTCGGGCGAATCGACAATGCTCAAGGAAATGTCATTTGTCAGCACGACGTTGAATGGATTGCTCAGACCGGTGTGGCCATCGCCATCGTCTGCCTGAAGAACAACATTGGTCGCGGATTGCTGCACGGTGACATTCCCACTCCACGTGCCGTTGACAAAATTGCCGGAATTGGTCGGCGAAATAGTTATTAGCGTCGGCAAACTATTTCCGCCAAGGAATTCTATTTCATCCCACCAAGCCTGGGTGGCGCCGTAATTGTAAAGATGGACGATAGAAAGGCTGTTGACGCTGGTGGCGCGGAAAGGCACAGACGCGAATGCCAACGATCCGTCAACGTAATAGTCCACTGTCTTGTTTGTCCAGTTGAACAGCAATGAAATTCCATACCAGCGATTCGCAACATACGGCACCATGTGCGCACCCCCGACATCTTCATACAGCCCCATCATGCCGCTGCTGTTCATGAAAAAGAAGACAGCCGTGTTTGCATTGGCGGTGGTGGCGCCATTCGCTGCGTTTGCAATGACGACATAACCACCGGACAGAGTCGTAACGCTGGCGCGCACATAAAAGTTGACGCGGGATGGCGTCAAGTTTGTTAGCGTGTGCCAAATACCTTGATAATGGTTGTTGTTCCCTCCTGACATCGTGAAGCTGTAATTTCCGACGGCGGCGGTGGCGCTTGTCACGGCTCGCGTGGCGGTGCTTGACCCAATCGTCCAATCGGAAAAATTTCCATTCTCAAAACCATCCACAAACAGCGCGCCTGAATTCGATCCTCCCGTTACGTTGAAACCAACCGTGTCCGTGAAATTGCTCACCGTGCGGTTGAAAACGTCCTGGGCCGTAACTGTCACGCCGAACGGCCGGCTCACATATTGTGGCGACGAGATGGTGTTCCAGACAAAATGGTCGACGCCCGCTGTCGTGAATTGCCATACCGCGCCCGTCGTCGATCCGCCCCGATGAGCGACAATTTGCCAATAGTAAGTTGTCAGCGGCGACAACAGCGGCAAGGTCCACGAAGAATTCGTAGTGCTGCCTTGAAACTGCTGCGGTCCCGGCGTTGGATTCATGCCGAAATAAACGTCGTTGGTCACGGTGCCCGGCGAATTGGTGACGGACAAAGCGTTCGCCTGCACACTGACGCTGTCCACGTGAACGTCCAAGAAGTAGCTGCCCGAATCCACCCAAAACATCACGCGCACGTTTTTTCCGGCAAAGGATGTCAGGTTATAGTTTGTTTGAACCCAGTTGCCCAGCAGAGAATCGCCCGGTTTGGTCGTGAACGGCGTAGCCAGAACGTTGTTGTTCGTATCGCAAATCCGAACTTGAAACCCCTGGCTCGAACTGTATGAACTGTAAAAATTTCGCACTCGATGCGCCCAACTCAAAGTGGCGGATATCGCGTTGGTGGGAATGGAAATCGTTTGATACATGTAGAAAATTCCCGGTCCGTTTTCATCACCCAGCGCGCTAAAGTTTCCGGCAAATGGCGGCAGCGGCCCGTCCGGGCTGGGCGGATCGACCGTTCCGTTGTTGATGACAAACCGTCCGTAAGTGCTGGGCACCACCGTCCAATTTGTCAGCGACCCGGCTTCAAATCCTCCGTTCAAAATCAACTCGTTGGTGCTATAATTGCCATTATTCCACATTAAATTCGTGCTCGCCGAAACGTTCGTTGCCAGATTGCCCGGCTGCGGATTGGAAGGAAACGGCGGTGATTCGTCGTCCAGCACCCACATTGAAGCTGAACCATTCGTGAAGCCCGCCGCGCTTGCAGTCACAGTGACCATTTGATGGCCGTCGGCAATTGAATTGTCCACCAGCGTAATATTGAAAGTGTTTGAGACCTGACCGGCAGGAATCGTCACGCTGGACGGAACTGTCAGCTTGGCGGGATTGCCCGATGCCAGCGAAACCATCAGGCTTGATGACAAAGTGCCGGAAATTCCGACGGAACCTGCATTGGTCAACACGCCCGCGTTTTCCCACGCGCTCGCCGGCAGTGTGACGGTCAAGTTCACATTGTCCCGCACAATGACCGCAGCCGTTCCGTCCGTCCAATTTTGCACGTGCGCGGTGACGTTGACGGTTTGACCGCCGTTAATTTTTCCGTCTGTCAAAATTGTGGCCGTGAAGACGGCGGAAGTTTGGCCGGAGGAAATAATAACCGACGCGGGCACTTGAATTAAATTCGTGCTGCTCGAAGACAAACCGACTGTGACGTTGGCCGCGACGGCCGCGCTGACTTGCACCGCACCTTGAACCGCTCCCTGTCCTTTGGTCACGGTCGCCGGCAGCGAAAGTTGCAGCGCCGCAGTTTCCTTGTCGAAGATGGTCATGCTCGCGCTGCCAGTTCCGGCACCGGGCACGGACGCGGTGACCGTCGCCGTTTGCGTTCCATCCAAAACGCCGTCGTCGAGAATCGTCAAATCGAACATCGCGTTGCTCTGTCCGGCGAACACTGTGACGTTGGCTGGAACCGTCACTTGCGCGGGATCGCTTGAAGTCAATCCAATGACCACGTCCGACGTTTGCACAGTCGGCAACTGAATTTGTCCCGCGCCGGCGAGAAGTCCGTCGCCTTCCGTCGCACTTGGCGGAAGCGTGACGATGACCAGCGGCGCGAGCGCGTTAATTAAACTTTGCCCCGCCGGAGTGCCCCATCCGGTGCATAGGTCGTAGCCGCCAACAGCCGAAAATTTCGTGGGACTGCTCGGACTTTCATTGTTGCCGGTGGTGATGTCGTGGAAAACCGAAGTGTAGTTTGTCGCCGCGCCAATCGCGTAAATCGCCGGATTCACGAAACCAATCGGCGGCTTTCCCGTGGCGGCGGCCTGTTGATTGATCAATGCCGCAAAGCCCGCCCACAACGGCGCTGCGCAGCTCGTGCCGCCGACATTGTAGTCGGCCCCATCGGCGCGGACATAGACGTTGTCCGCCGTAAGCGCGACATCCGGTGTGTTGCGCTTGGTCGTTGAGCCCTGATTGGCCGTCATGTTGATGTTCGTCTGCCAGCTCGGAATCGGATACTGCGTGCTGATTCCGCCCCCACTCCCAACCCCATTGCCCCGGTTCCATACCGTTTCCGACGTCCATGACCCACCCGATCCGGTCGTGGACAAGGTTGTCCCTCCAACTTGCGTGAGGTACGGAGTATCTCCCGGAAAATCAATCAGCCCGGTATAGGCGTCGCTATCGCCCGACGCGTTGAAAAACGACTGGCCCTGCGCCGCCATCTGCAGAAAAATCTGGTCGGCGTTCGTGTTGGCTGCCCCGCCGGGTTCATACCACGAACAACTGAGTTGCTTGGCCAGATTGTCGTTGGCCATGCGCTTGAGAAGGTCTTCCCATGGGCTGGGATTGGGGGCCATGTAAACAATCACCTTGGACAGATTCGTCGCCATGGAAATCGCCATTTCGATGTCCAAAGACACCTCAACCTCTCCGCCGCTGCCGCTGGGATTTCCGCTGGCCCCGTCAATCAGCACGTTCGACAGGGTGATACTCGGCAAGCCTGCGTGGTTTTCGTAATAGGTTATGTCGCTGGCAGTGTAACCATCAAACTGCAGCAACCCTACGATCTGCCCGGAACCATTGAGTGACGAATCCGAAACGTAAGCTGCCCGGAAATCTTTCCCCATGTAAGCGCCGCCAGGCCCGGAACCGGCATTCGGCAATGTCTTTGATGCATTGGCCAGCGGAGTTGCCTGGAGCCGTGGGCGCGGCAGCGAGTAGTTGTCCAAACCACTGATTCTCAAAATCGGAACCGCCAGATCCAGTGACGGTTCGGCATCCGGCGCATGAAACATCCGTTTCTCCGTCGGATGCTGATAGACACGCAGCGTCACGTGCAAGGCACGCTCGATGTCCGCCACCGACCCACTCACGTCCACCAACATACGAGTGGGATCCGTGCCGGTTACAGTCAGACCGTTCGCCTTCGCAAAAGCGATGACCGCCTGATAATCCTTTTCCGTCGGACCAAACTGTTCGGTAAACTGCTCCGGCGTCAGGTAATGATGATAATTGGGACTGGCCGGATCGTAGATCTGCCGCAGCAGATTGGTCAGCGCCTCCTGGTTCCGCAACGGCAACCCAATGGCCAGATTCAAATGATTCGTGCCCGCAAAATTGCCCGTCGGCTTCAAGCCGGCCACCACGGCCGGCACATGACTGTGCATCACCTGCCTGGGGGCTGCGGCAGCAGGCATCATTAACAGGAGCAACAGCCAGGTTGCAAATCCGATGGTGACAGAAGGTCGAAGTTTCATGGAGATACCTATTCTCTTTTGGCGATAAAAGTTCAACTGAACCTGAATCCAAGTATTCCTTTCATACCCAACGGAAGGATGGACTATATTAAGACCCCTCCCGGTCAAAAATCAATAAAATTCGTCTAACAGAACTTAGATATCAGAAAGTCTGATTAATTAGTATGGCAATCTGACGGTTTGATCATTTAAAATCACCCAAAAGCCAGCCGGGCAGAGCACCTGGATATTCGCAAAACAATCGAAAATCCGGAGTCTTTGGCGAGAGCCACCTCTGTCTGGTGGCAACGATTGGGCAGCTTATCGTTGTACGCGCGCGCCGCCGCCTTTCATCAATCTTTCAACTTCGTCTTTCGACACCATCGAAGTGTCGCCGGGCGTGGTCATCGCCAGCGCACCGTGCGCCGCGCCGTAGTCCACAGCCTTCTGCGGATCGCCGGCGGTCATCAACCCGTAGATGAAACCGGAAGCAAAACTGTCGCCACCACCAACACGGTCAAGAATTTCCAAGTCGGGATATTTTCGGCTCTCGTAAAACCTGCCATCCATCCATGCGATGGCCGCCCAGTCGTTGACCGACGCGGTTTTAGCGGTGCGAAGCGTCGTGGCGGTCGCCTTGAAGTTCGGGAACGTTTTTACCGCCGTCTCAATCATCTTCTTGAATGCGGTGACGTCAATGTGCAGCAGATGTTCATCCGCGCCTTCGACGCGGAAACCCAGACACGCCGTAAAATCCTCCTCGTTGCCGATCATCACGTCCACGGATCTGGCGATTTCCCGGTTTACTTCCTGGGCGCGTTTCTGGCCACCGATGGATTTCCAGAGCGACGGGCGGTAATTCAAATCGTAGCTGACCACCGTGCCGTATTGTTTGGCCTTTTTGACCGCTTCGATGACCAGTTGTGGCGTGGTGTCGCTCAGCGCGGCGAAGATGCCGCCGGTATGCAGCCAGCGCACACCCAGCTTGCCGAAAATGTGGTCCCAATCGAAATCACCGGCCTTGAGCTGGCTCGCCGCCGTGTGGCCGCGGTCGGAAACCCCGACCGCGCCGCGCACGCCAAAACCGCGTTCGGTAAAATTCAAACCGTTGCGTGTGACACGACCAACACCATCGAACGGCAACCACTTGATGAATCCCGTGTTCACACCGCCCTGCAAAATGAAATCTTCAAGCAGATGTCCCACGTCGTTGTCGGCAAAGGCAGTGCAAACGGCGGTTTTCAGGCCGAAGCACCGGCGCAGGCCACGGGCGACGTTGTATTCGCCGCCGCCCTCCCAAACCTTGAATTCGCGGGCGCAGCGGATGCGCCCTTCGCCCGGATCAAGCCGCAGCATGATTTCGCCGAGCGCAATCATGTCGAATTGGCACTGGGCCTTGTCCCGCAATTGAATTGGCATAATTTTGTCAGGTTGTTTGAAAACCGCGAATGGACACGAATGCAACCGAGTGGAAACGCCGCGAATTGAATTCGCGAACGTTTCAAAAACTGCTGGCTTGGAAAATCGGCGTTCTAGCCCGCGCCCAAAGCGGAGTGCGCCATCAGGTTCAAACGCGATTGCGCCTGCTTGGACATGCCCGTGAAAACAAGCGAAACATGGTAGCCGGTGTGTTTGCTGCCGGAACAGGCAATGACCACGCCGCTGCATTGAATGCGGCCACCGTCGCGCGGCGATTGCAGCGCGACCGTCATTTCTGTCCACGGATTGAACGGCGTCGGGCTTCGGAATTCGACGCCGCTTTTGTGAATGACGACCGACTCGGCGGAAAGTTCCAAGCGGGACTGCCGGCCTTCCACGGTGATTTGTTGTTGAAACGAACCAGCACTCTCAAATTTTTTGGCACTCATAAAACCACACTAAGCTAACACGTCAAAGGCGATCGTCAAATTAACGTTTGCAATTTGACAAATAAGCCTTCACCACTCGATGACCGCCGCGCCCCAGGTCAGGCCGGCACCAAAAACCATCATCAAAATCAAATCGCCACGCTGGATTTTTCCCGAAGAAACGGCTTCGTCCAACGCAATGGCCACCGATGCCGCCGACGTGTTGCCGTAACGGTCCAAATTGATGAACAATTGTTCCGGTGTGGCGCCCAGGCGTTTGCCCACCGCGTCAATGATCCGGCGGTTCGCCTGATGCGGGATGACGCATTTGATTTTCGAAATGTCGAGTTCGCAACGGCGCAACGCCTCCTGCGCCGCGTGGCACATCGCCTGGACGGCGCTTTTGAAAGTCTCCCGGCCGTCCATTCGCAAATAATGCAGTTTCGCCGCGACCGAATCCACGGAGGCCGGACAACGGCTGCCGCCGCCGGGCATGTGGATCAAACTGCCTTTCGACCCGTCCGCGCCCATCACCGCAGTCAAAAGCCCGTGCGAATTCGGACGGCTTTGCAGAACCGCCGCCCCCGCGCCGTCACCAAACAGCACACAGGTGTTGCGGTCTGTCCAATCCACAATCGAAGAAAGTTTTTCCGCGCCGATGACCAGCACGGTGTCATAGGTGCGCGACATGATGAACTGCTGCCCGATTTCCAAACCGTAAATGAAACCGGAACACGCCGCCTCCAGATCAAACGCCGCCGCCCGGCGCGCACCGATTTTTTGCTGGACGATGCACGCCGTCGCCGGAAACGGCATATCCGGCGTGATGGTGGCGACAATGATGAGGTCAATCTGGTCGGCAGTGACCCCGGCCTTTTTCATCGCACGCTGCGCCGCGTGCGCCGCCATGTCCGAAGTGAATTCGTCCTTGGCCGCCTGTCGCCGCGATTTGATGCCGGTGCGCGTGGTGATCCATTCGTCCGACGTGTCCACCATTTTTTCGAGGTCGGCATTGGTCAAAATTTTCGCCGGCACATACGAGCCGACGCCGGTGATGGAACAGGTGCGGCCCTGGAAATTGTGTTTGGCGCGCGGGTTTTTAAACTTGGAGCTCATGCGGAAGCGGGAACGGAAATTTCCGCGGCGGCCAGCTTTTCATTGGCACTCACAATTTCACGGGCGATGATTTCGTTGACGTGATGCTGAACGGCATCAGCCGTCACGCGCAGGGCGCTGGCAATGGCGCGTTCGCGCGCCGAACCGTGCGCCTTGAACACCATGCCATTGAAGCCGAGCAGCGGCGCGCCGCCATAGACCTCCGGATCCATGCGCCGGCGGATGGCTTGAAAGGCGTTTTTCGCGAGCAACGCGCCGAGCTGGCGTTTGGGATTGCGCATCAACTCACGCTTGAGCATCGAAATCATCCCCACCGCCAGACTCTCGCATGTTTTCAAAACAATGTTGCCGACAAAGCCGTCGCACACGACCACGTCCACGTGGTCCTTGAACAAATCATGTCCTTCGACGTTGCCGATGAAATTCAAGTCGAGCTGCTTGCACAATTTGAAGGCTCCGAGCGTCAGTTCGTTGCCCTTGGAGTCTTCCGTGCCGATGCTGAGAATGCCCACGCGGGGGTTTTTGCGTCCCAGCACTTCCCGCGAATAAACACTGCCCATCACGGCAAACTGAGCGAGATGCAGCGGCTTGCATTCGATGTTTGCGCCGCCGTCGAGCAGGACAAATTCATTTTCCTGCCGCGGAATGACTGCGGCAATGCAGCCGCGATCCACGCCGGAGATGCGGCCCAGTTTAAAAGTGGCCGCCGCAAAAATGCCGCCGGTGTTGCCGGCCGAAATAACCGCATCGGCCTGACCGTCATGGACGAGTTCAGCGCCGCGCGTAATGGAACTGTCGCGCTTTTTGCGAAGCGCGGTGACGGGCCTGTCGTCCATCGTCACGACTTCGCTGGCATGAACGATTTGAACGCGCAGATCATGACAGC
>OBLU010004601.1_pt1 | contig 12439 bp, 17 predicted proteins | sample 1518681 | NCBI WGS metagenome assembly OBLU01 (sample SAMEA3539304, study PRJEB22396) | soil metagenome | biome: tundra; feature: field; material: soil | place: USA | collected 2010-05 | depth 0.15 m | reverse complement strand
ATCCTGGCGCGTTCAATCAACCAAGCCTTGATCGCCCGCAGCTCGTCGCCGCGTAATGGGTGGGTCGTCGATAGTCCACCCTTCAACCTGGCGACATGCAGGACGCGGCTTTCGGTGTCCACCTGGTCAAGCTTCAGCCCGCAGGCCTCCGACACCCGCAACCCATGCCGGAACATCAGGAGCAACATGCAACGGTCGCGGGCCTCGTTCCGGCTCCCCTTGCTCGCCGCAATCAGCCGTTCGACCTCAAGCCCGGTGAGGTGCTTCCGGTCGCTATCCCCCCCGGCAGTGTTCCCCGATTTTCGACCGTTCATCATTTTGTCGAGAGTTTCCCCTGGTCGATGCCCCTGAAACCCGCGTAAACAGGGCAGGGGCCTTTTCAACTATCTACAATATGGCTCATTTTGTCGAGAGAGAAACACGGGAGGCAGCGCACAAAGTATCCTAGGGAACAGCATGTACACCGGACACTACATTCACGAAGGCCGGTCGATCTATGGCCCCACGGGGTACACGAAGTTCTATGTTCAAAGAGGCCGGTTCATCTTAGGCGCCACAGGATGCACGGAGTTCTACATTCACGAAGGCCGGTTGATCTATGGCCCCGCAGGGTACACGGAGTTCTATGTTCACAAAGGCCGGTTCATCTTCGGCCCTTCGGAAGTTTTGCCGTGGACAGTGTGAGCGGGCCTTATAAGAGCGCCGTAAATCCTCGCCAGAGGATCCTCGGCGCGCGGCAGGGAATTGAGAGACAGGCTTTCCGGACGCGCAAGCCCGCGTTTTCAGCGGGTCCGCGAAGTGTCGCAAAACTTACCCTTTGTGAGACGGGAAGTCGGTTATGCTTTGAAGCGAAGGAGAAACAAAAATGCCAAGCTACCCCGGTGGTGGGCTACTCGCGAGCGCCGAAGCAAAAGCTGAATATAACGACCATTTGAAACAAGCTGTCGAGAACATCGGTGGAGCCGCTACCGCAGCGTCTAACCTCCATGCAGGGGTTAGCACGCTCCATCATCTCACTTCGCAAATGGCCGAGCTTTCGGGTGGCGTGAATGACGATGCTGCGCCAACTGCACATATTCATGAACTGCTTTCGAGTGTCGAACAGAATGGAAAAACAATCCTCGGGTCCGATTACACCCCTACCCCGGCGAAGTTGCAACTACATCACTCGCTTGTAAATGGGATCATCGACACCTTGTCGAAACAATCGGAACTTCTCAGTCAGTTCAGCACACACATCGATAAGAGCCGCTCCCATTTGGAAGCTGTACGACGGATGTGGCGCTAGCCCATCCTTGGCGACAAAGAACTGCGGGTCAGGGCAATCGGGGTGTGGTGGATTTGCGTGCCACTACAGCCATGGCGTATTGTCCGGTGATATGAGAGATAGAGCCGAATGTGGTGGTCATGCCCAAAAAGTGACAGAGGATCAATTTAAGAAAACGGCGAAAAGATCGGAGGACGACAAGAGCATCACGTATGATGTTCGCCCGTTCGAGGATCAGCAACAAGAAGCCGTAGCTGTGTACTTGGGAAGTTTGGTTTTTAAGCTGTCCGTGAACGCCCTCAACACATCAAAGGCCGTGGCTCTATTGGCTGACAATAGATTTGTGAGTACGCCTCAGCTTGACGGTTTTGTTGAAAAACTGACGGCGGCGGGTCTGCCTATCGAGATACGCTTTCCGTAGCGTCGAAAATCCTCGCCAGAGGACCATCGACGCGGGGCAGGGCATTGAGAGACAGGCTTTTCGGACGCGCAAGCCCGCGTTTTCAGCGGGTCCGCGAAGTGTCGCATAACTTAATCGTGTCAGACATTGGTTTCCTCAGAGCCACATTCTAGCGGGTACTGCCCGCGATGCTGGCCGGGGGGTCGAAGCTCACCCTATTTGCAACGGCGGCGGCGGTCTACAATGGCGGCTATGGACATTTGCGACGCACTAAAGGAAGGCGCTGTAGACGCATATGCGAAAGCATGCAAAAGCGGAAACCCGCCCTCTGTAACTGATGCATTGCTTCGTGCGATTTTGGAGCAACTCGACAAACTAAACGAGCAAGTGGAAGCCCTGAAACCGAAAGGAAATTAACCCCTTGCTCTAATGGAAAATGTGACGCCGGAGGCGGCGCGAGGCGAAGCCGTTGAAGCTCTGGAAAATGGTAAAAGTGCGTCTTCTACGGGGCAGGGAAGAGGCGAAAACTACCCCGTTCGAGACACATCAAAGCGCCACAGGTGATAGAAATCAGAGTTTTTCGGGAGGCTATTCTTCCTGCTTCGATTTCCTCGGGCGCTGCGCCAACGAAACGCTGGTCTTGTTCAGCATCGCACTGCCGCCAGAGTTCCGTACATATGTCGTTCAGCGCGTCCTCGTATAGCTTCAGCTTGTGTTGCATCTCTTCGGGCGTCATGCGGAGATTTTACGGCAGGGCCGGGAAGGGAAGCGCGAAACTACCCTTTTTCGAGACGGCGGCGGGAAAGCTCGCGGCGTATATAATCGCTGGCATGATTGCCAAAGTGCTTGTGTCCTGTCTTCTGCTGGTCGCTTCGGCGTCGGCGGAAACTTCAGTGCGCCTAGCTGCTGGTTTGCTCAAAGGCGAGGTCATACAGATGGGCCGCGAAGGTCGAGTTTTAACGCTGGCCCTCAAGATCACGAATGAGAGTAAGGACGCTGACGCTTTCATTCTGCTGTTCGGCGAGCCTTCGGCCTTCGATGATGCGGGCGGGCGCTGGAACATCGTGCAATCTGTCGTCGGCGTGGCCTATTGTCCGGGGCCGATTACAAGCCCGCCCACGTTCCGGCTTTGCGTGGGTGTGCCACGTGTGGACGATCAATACTTTTACCCCATGCAAGGCTATACCGATATTCAGCCGGGCGGGTCTGTGACGGTGCATTATCGCTTCACGGGCGGGGGCGAGAAGGGCGAACGCATTTCACTCGCGCATGATCTCGCGTACAGGTTCGCCACTCCTGATAAAGATGCGGCCATGACAGACGCGGAAAAGCTCAAGGCGGTGCGCTTCGGCTCGTTAAGCTTCGACTTCACGCAAAAGGAAGTTGTTACCTTCAAGATGATCTATGACGGCCAGGAATTGAAAAAACCTGACGACCCGAAATGACACCCGTGAAGTGAGAAGCACGGGGGTCAGAGGTCAAGGGTGTGTAGAAGCCGTTTGCGGAGTTCTTGAAGCTGGGACGTTTCGTACTCGGCCCGGTTTTGCATAGCTCGCATTGGGATAGGCCGCGTGGAGCGCACCATCTCACCGTTGGACCAGTCGCGAGTGTAGTTCTCGACGTAACCCTTGGGATACTCTCGCGCGGCTATCTGTTCCGCTGTGATCTTCACCGGCTGGCTGAGAAGTTCGCGGAGGGCCGCTTTAAGGGCCTCTGGTTCAATCGCTGCTGTCATGGTTGCCCCTCGTCGTCGTCTTCGTCGAGGTCTGGCAGGGGTGGGGCGTCCGGTTTGCCGTCAATGGGCCTGAGTAAAATATTTCCATCGAAGCCGCTTACTGGCAACATTTCTAAAGCAATCTTTAGGCCGTTGCCGTCGTCGGCCACGGAAGCAAAGCCGCTCTCCATCCAACGTCCGGCCGCGCGGCGTCCCTGGCGGAGTACGCAATAAGCGCGGTGGGTCCGTGGTGTGGCTGTTGTCATGGAACGGCTTTTATCATGGCTTTGGTCGGAAGAAAAGAGGGCGGGGCGATTGTGGCCGGGATGATCGCGCCAAGCTGCCGCGCATGCGCTTGTAATTCTGGCGGTGCCTTAACCAGGTGAGCGTATCCCATAGCAGGGGGGTTGCTGCTGGCACGGGCGGAAATCCCCCGCGCTTTTCCCCTTCGCCAGTACGGCGGCGGCGGTGTGCGGGTGTCAACGTAAGGACTTCCGCAAGTTGCCGGAATAGCTGCTTGATCGCTACCGCTATGCTGGTCCGGTTTTTTGTATCTTGGGGTTTTGGCCGGGGGTTTGCCGCTTCCCCGGCTATCAACTGTCCCGTGTATTTCGCGGTCCTTGTGCTCTTTCGTTCTCCATCGTCCGGCGCGCCTCTCGGTCCAGCACCGTGCGATGTTGAACCCCTTCGCGGGTGGCGGCGGCTCTTTCGTTCTCCTTCGTCCGGCGCTCGGCGCGGTCGAGTATCTCCTGTTCGTGGACGCCGAGGCCGGAGGTATTTGAAAGCCCGCGGCCTCCGCGTTCGGCGGCGCGGTCGTACATCATTTGCTTGGTGGCCTCGATGCTGCGTAGCTCGGAAGTGTCCAGCGTTCGAAGATAACGCTGCATATCCGCAAACTTGCTGCCGGTCGTGCTCTCGTTGAGCCGGTAAACCGTGGCGCGGTCGTTGATAGCCACGATTTCACCTTCCCGGTAAACCGGCGCATAGCTGCCTTTCGTGAAAGCGGCGGCGGCGGCGCTCTGGCTGCGCTCCGCGTCCTCCTCCGTGGTGATCGCGACGGCAATTCCTTTTTCAGCCAGCGCGGCGACGAAACTCTGGGCGTTGTCGCTGCGATAATGCGCCAGTAAAATTTTGGCGGCGGTGCCGGTCAGTTCCTTGGGCGGTTCCTCTGGCCGGTAGTAGTGCTGGCGGGTCGCCTCTGTTTCCTCCCGCTGCTCCTGCCGGAATTGTTGCATCGCGGCTTGCGCGGCGGTGATGCTCAGCAACGGGGCGCGGTCAATGTCTTTCAGGTGTTCGGCTCTTTCCTTGGCGTCGTCGCCGGTGTTGCTGCGGGTGAGTTTGTAGATGTCGCCGTGCTGGTTGATGACAACGAGCTCCCCGGCGCGGTATTTCTTATAGTCCTTTAACTCGCGCTCCTGTTCTTGCTGCTGGCCGGGGTTCAGTTGCCGTTCCGCCTCGCGCTTCTGCTGTGGCGCTTGTGGCACTGTGGGCGCTGCTGCCAACTCCCTGAGCCGTTGCGCTTCCCACTTGTTCAGCCTTTCCGCGTCGGCTGCGGTCGTCTCCGACAAGATCAATCCTCGATCTTCAAGCGTATCTGTCAAAGTCCGGCCAGGCATTTTCGCCGCTGCATAGGCCGCGTGAATTTCAGCCGCTGTCCGCCCAAGCTTCGGGGCCGGTGTCGGCTGCTGCGATGTATGCTCCTGGGTTGCGGCGGGCAGTGTTCCCCGCTCGTAACCGGCAATTTCCAGCCGGACCGTCTGAAGCTCGGCGCGTAATTCGGCCTGTAGCTTGTTGGCTTCGATGGTGGCCCGGTACTCGGCCCCTCGGTCCGTCTCGATGCCTTTGCGCTCCATGGCCGCAACCTGGGGGCCTAGATGCTTCGTCGCCTCGCGGTCGCACCATTCGATGTGTTCCTGGTCGCCGCGCCTGACAGCATCTTCCCGCTGGAAAGCTTTATTGCGATGCCCCACGGCCCAACGGTCGGCCTCAAGATCAAGCCCGGCCTTGCGTAGCTCCTTCGCGCCGCGCTCGGCCCATTTCTCCTTCCAGCGGTCTATCTGCTTGGTGTCCACTTCGGGCAGCTTTTCCCCGAAGCCCTGCGGACCGATTTCGCGCACGGTCATGAGAATGTGAGCGTGAATGTTCCGGTCGTCGCCGTCTTTCGGGGCGCGGTGAATGTTCACGTCCGCAATCCGCCCGGTGCCGCGTGTGATCTGTTCGCGCACGAAATCCTTGAGCATGAATTCTTGCTGCTCCGGGGTAAGGTCATGCGGAAGGTTGACGATGATTTCCTGCGCTTCGCGGGCGTTCTTCTTCGTCTCGGCGGCGCTGGCTTCGTTCCAGAGTTTGGCCCGGTCCTGAACCCATTCAGGAGCGCCAATTTTCGGGTCGACGAAGATACCCGAAAACAGCACATTGTGATGGCTGCGGCTGTAGTCTTTCAATTCGCCGGTGCGCTCGTCGCGCAGGCTCTCGCGTGCGTTATATGCGGCCTTCGCAACGGCGCTTTGGCCCTTGCCACGGCTGACGGCCTTCTGAACGGAACAGCGATATTGAGCCACAAAAATAACCCGTCCTGAAAATGGTCTTGGCCGCGTCGGTTATGTCTGACGCGCCCGCTTCTTCAAATTCGCTATTGCATACCCGACAACCTTCCGGTGCTTTTCGTTTTCGCTCGTAAGCTCCGGGTGTGCTTCTTCAAACCGGACGATATCGGCAAGATGCCAGATGCGTATCTTGCCGCCGCCGACCGTGAACGCGGGGGCGGGGAAATCGTCACGCGCCGCCATCTTCAACAAGCCGCGCTTGGTGTAGATCGTGCGGCGAAGTATGTCAGAGAAATTGACATACGACATAGGCCCTTGCCTTCCTTCCTTGCCTGCCGGATGGCAGGACCGCATTTTGCCATCCGGCAAAATCGCGCTCGGCTGACCGAAGGTTAGACGGCGTTCACCATAGGTGAACGCGTAAGTGCGCTCTCGCCTTGCTTCGAGACTGCTGCATCTGCCTGTGCTGTCGTCTGTATCCCATACTTGCATTAGACGCTGGCCCTGCTCCGCACGTCAACGGAAAAGCCGGGGTCGCCTCATCGAAAGCAACCCCGGCTAGATGCGTAGGACTATTCCTCTGTCTGCGCGTCCTTGTCGTTCGCCCGTAACCGCTCAATCTCGGTATGGGCTTGGTCGGCCACCTTCGCCAGCAACAAAAGATCGGAGCCGTTGAAGCTGTCGGAGCTGGTGTATTTTCCGTCTTTGCCCTTATAGCTGCGCTGAAACGTGACGGAGTAGAACGCGCCCCGTTCGGAATCGTTGCGCCAAATGGCGGCTGACACCGGATAGAGGCTGATCTTGTGGACGGGTTTTTTGTCGGACATGGTATTTTCCTTTTCGTTTACCTGGCTGCGGAATTGCTACCAAGTGATGCACAGGTCTTCGGTTCATCGGCCAAACTGTCAACCCTTGGCCGCGCTTCCCTTCTTTGGGAAGCGGAACCGAAAAGCACGTTCCTCTTCGCCCTTCAAGCGAAAGGAACGCTGTCTTTTCGGCGGCGGGTTGACGGTTTGCACTTTGCCGGAACCGAATACCTTTGCATCACTTCCTTGGCTGCATCAATCCGCCCCAGGGCCTTTAAGCGAAAGGAATAGACCCTACCCCCAAAAACCTAACAACCCGTTTAACGAGATCGGGTGTAGACTTTGGATCATTCCAGACAGAAAAAGGACACCACCATGAACGCGAAACCAGACCGGCTAAGCCTGCTCCGTCAGAGGGAAAAAGAGATTGCTGCCAAAATCGCCGGGATCGAGCAAAGGAAAAAAGCCGACGAACGCAAAGACGATACCCGCGAAAAGATACTCATCGGCGCAGCTCTTCTGGCGGATACGAAATCGGGGAACACTGCCGCCCGCCCTATGGTGAATGACATTCTCAAGCGGGCCATCATCAAGGATCGCGATAAGGAATTTCTCAAAGCTCGTGGCTGGTTGTAAAATTCGGCGGCTCTGGCGGGGGATACTGCCGGGGGTATGATGATTGCTCTAAGCGGTGACGTAATGGGCATTTTCAATGACCGAAATATTTTGGCCTACAGCAACGAAGTACTGATTTATGGGAGCCTTCTTTGCCTCGCCGCGTTCATGCTCTGGCGCGGGATTACCGAATATCGAGACAATGGCGAACGGACAGCGTTTATTCCTCTTATCGCCCTGGGTGTGATTGTCGGCGGGCTGTGGTTATGGGTCGGCTACTTCGGAGATCATGGCGCTTTTTTGGCGTGGCCGATTTTCCTCGTCGTCGTGTTGGCGGTGCTGTTAATTCCGCGTCTGTTGGCTGTGGAGCGTCAACGCCGGGAACGTGCCGAAGAGTTACAGCAAATGCCTCCACCTCCCGACACCGGCGGCGGTCCTGCAAAGCAAAGCGATTTTGAGAAATGGAAATTTTGAAATGCATATCCGTGTCGGCTATGAGGACAAAACTTTCAGGACGGTAAGGCACTATCCGGGCGACGCTGGCCACCTCGTCACCATTGCGCCCACGGGAAGCGGCAAGGGTCGTGATGTGCTGATCCCGGCTCTCCTGGATGCATCCCTGAAAGACACCTCTGCGCTGGTCGTGGACCCAAAAGGCCAGCTTGCTGCGGTGAGCGGGCCGCAAAATGCACGCATGGGAAAACGGGTGATTATGCTCAACCCGTTCAACATCTGGCCTGATTGCATCGGGCCAGGTGCGGAAAGATTTCGCGGCCTTGAAAAGCAGTGTGATTTCATCGGCGCATACAACCCTCTGGTAACGCTGCGCCCGGACTCCGATAGCTTCGTGCCGGATGCGGAGGGCATGGGACAGGCGATTGTCTATCAGGAGCGCGAGGGCGAGCACTGGACCGAAAGCGCCCGTGATTTGGTAAGCGGCCTGATTTTGTACGCGGCTGTAAAAGGCAAGTCTGCGGCGGAAAAAAATCTGGCCTGGGTGCGCTCGACCGTCTGCAATCGAAAGGCACTCTTTAAGCTGTGCGAAGAATTTTTTGAGACGGATGTTTTTACCGGAAACGATGACTTCATCCAGCAAAAACTGGGCCGTTTCGGAGCGCCGGAAGCACCCACAAACGGCGAAATCGGTTCCATCATCTCGACCGCTGTCACTCAAACCGGCTTCATCGGAAACCGCGCTATCTCAAAAAATCTGAGTGCGGGCTCGTTTCGCTTCAGCCAGTTACGCGAGCGTCCAACCATCATCTATTTGATTTTGCCGGGGCGGTATCTCAAAACCTGTAACAGGTGGTTCCGGCTCATTGTCGCTTCGGCTCTGAATGAACTTATGGAGGAACAAAAAGAGCGTGGTCTATCCGTGCTTTTTTTGCTGGACGAGTTCGCGCAATTAGGCCCATTAAAGGCCATTGAAGACGCTTTCGGCATCGCCCGTGATTACGGCCTCTTGCTCTGGCCGGTCGTGCAGGATTTGAACCAGTTGAAACGCGATTACAAGGATGGTTGGGAAACCATGCTCGCCAATGCCGGGATGCTGCAATTTTTCCGGCCGCAAGACAACACCACGGCCGAGTACGTTTCAAATCGCACTGACGATATGGTCATTGAGCGCGGGATCAAAAAGACCGTGAGCCAGGACCCGTCAGAACCCGACAAGATGAACATTTCGATAGCACCGGAATGGAAAGAGAAAAAATTATACGAGCCGTGGGAGGTCCGCAAAATCGGCACCGATGAATTTCTTATGTTCGCTGCCAACATCGACGGCGTGGCCCGGTGGGCGCGTCGGGCCTATTGGGAAACGCCGGAATTTCGCGGTCTATATGCGCCGGACCCGTACCACCCGAAATGAAAGCTCGGCTCTGCGAATGCTGCGGCCAGCCGAAAACCCGGCTCCTGCGCATCTGGTCGCAGCGCGGTGTATTGAAACAACTGAAGCGGCCCCTGCCCTTTTACGAATGCAAGTCCTGCTGGTGGTGTCCGTTCTGTGATCGATATTTCTTGCGAGACCAGCAATGCGAGTGCCTTCCCTGCCCTGGCTGCGGCAAGTCTGCTTATTGGGCCTGTTCCTGTTCCCCTGCGCCTGAATGCGCTGTGGCTTCGGACGGTTCTTACTGCATGCTCTGCCGTCGCCCGATGCTGGCCGGTCAATGGTGCATCTGCTCCGAAAGCCCGGAAATCCCGTTTTAGGGCCGAAACTGCCTGGCGGGATCTGAAACGCAAGAAAATTTCGCTCTAGGATGCCCCAGGACGTGTTTCCAGGGGGTGGCTGGTGGATCAGTACCCCAAAAACGCTCCTGGCTTGCTGGCGGCCTAGCTTCGTGGAATTGGCGAGGGGTTTTCGGCTCGGCTGCGCCCCTGTTCCCGGTCTAAGGCTGCGGCGGCGTTTTTCGCGGTCAATTTGCAGTAGCCGAGTACCCCGCCCCGCTCCACGTCGCCGCGCTGTATCGCTTCCCTTGCCTTGTCGCTTACCTCGGCCAGCTTCGCGGCGGTTTCGTCGATGCTCCATCCCCGTTGGGCCGCCCATTTAGACCACATGAAATCAGCTAGGCTTCGATCTGGCCCGCCTCCTTCCCTGCTGAGCGGTGCCCCTTGCAAGGCCCGCTGATAATCCGGCCAGCTATGCGGCGCTGGTCCCTTCCGTGGCGCTGTGGGCCTGTTGGGAACACTGGCCGGGGGGGTTACAGCTTCGGGCGGCGCAATCATCCCTGCGGCCTCGAGTACGGCAACCGTTACCAATCGGCCCGCGTTGACCTGGCCCAAAGTCACAATCGGAAAATCCGGCGCGTATTTCGGTTTGATATTCAAGCTGCCGGCGAGACGGGTCGCTCCTGTGGCCGACCTGTCCGCGCCGGCGCCGGCGCGGACCCTTTTCCGAAACTGCTTCGCGGCCTCTTTATCGGTTTCCTTCGGGCCGTCGCTTACCGCAATCCATGCCTGATTATTTCCGGGTGAGGTCCGCAGGGTCATGAACGCATGCGGCTCGATCTTCGCGGCCTTCTCGTCGTCGAGGTCGTCAAGCTGGATCAAAAGCGCCGTTGTCGATCGCGGGCGAAGCACGATGTTATTTCCCGATCGCGTGGCCGCTTCCAGCCGTGCCGACATGCTGCGCCCTAGCTCGTCCGCGCTGCATCCCGATTGAAAGCTCTGCTGTTCTTCGTGAATGTCGAAAAGCGTCAAGTCATAGACCGACGCGCCGACACTCGCGAACGCCTGAAGCATGGCTAGGGCCTGTTTTGTATCGGGCGGCATCACGTTAGTTTTCTTTCAAGCTGGCGGCGTTCAATGTCTGACTTCCCTTCCCTGCCCCGGCTGCTTCGGTGTGTCTTGATCTCCTGGCGTGGCGGCGGGCTGTGTTCCCATGTCTTTGTTGTTGTCGTTCACTACAGCCTGGCGAAGTCTAAACCGTCAATGGTGAAAAATCAGTTGCGCCAGCCCGTAGGGTGGCGCTCCGTTCTTCCCGCCATCAGGCGGGCAAATCAAGCCTGAGCCCCATAGGGGCGAAGTCCTTATGGGGCGTAGCGAAGCGGAGCCGCTTGCTGCTCCTTAGATTTTCCACGGTTTCCACTGGCCCTATCAGGTAGTTTTTTTATTATCAGTAAGTAAGTATCAGGGAGGGCCGAAACCGATTTAGATGCAATAAGTTACAAGCGTTCGCGTACCAAAGTATCACAGCCGCGTACCGAAGTATCACAGCCGCAAATGCTAAGTCATTGAAAACACTAGAGGCGGGCGCGTACCGAAGTATCACAGCTAAACACTACTTAATCACAGACTTATCCACAGGTTTGGGGATAACTTTTAGCCGGTGATGCGGGCCATTTTGCGGTAAGGGATGAGCGGCAGCGAATCCTTCAAAACGATGCAATCGTTTTTCACCTCAATTCGCGCTTTGGGATACCATTTGTGGGCCGCGAGAAGCGATTTCTTGAAGCTGTTCCAGAATTTGCGGGGGCTGGCTATGTCTTGCCCGAATAGCGCATGAAGGACCGGGATCGGCAATGCTACAGGCCGCTTGAGGCTGTTGCGTAGGCGGTAGGTCAGAAAGCAATGAATGTCCATGGCTCGCGTATCGTGCTGCAATGCCAAGAGCGCGGGCCAGTGGAACGGGGCTAGGCGGTCGCCGTCGCGTACAGCGTCGTAATACTCCGTGGAAACCTTCATCTCCGGTTCCCATATCGTGCGCTGCTGCCGGTCCTTTTCAAGCCAAAAGCTCATATGCGCGGCAACAAGAGAACGGTCATGTGTTACCTTCCCTTCCTCGTTCCATCGGCCTATACCGATTTCAGCGGCGGCGAAATTCTTTACTTGCTTCGTGAGTTCCGCGCCGTTCGCTCCACCTATCGGGATATGTAGCCGGTCCATCGCCGCCCGTAAGTTCTCGCCCATATTCACGACCGGCGTTTTCTTGGTCTGAATGTAGTCATTCACATAGGCCACGACAAAGCGGGCTTTGGGTCCAGAAGGGACGCTGCACTGTACGTACTCGTTTTCCTTTTCGGGGTTCGCTAGTTCACCGGCGCGGATTACAAGGCTCGCCCGCCCGCAATTAGCCTGCCAGCGCAGCTTGTTCTTGGCGCTCTCCCGCGTCGGCATGAAGCATTGCAGGAATACAGGGTGGGTGTATCCCACGTCCTCCGGCCGGATGACTTCATCAAACAGGCCGGGGGGTAAAACAGCGGGCAAAAAATCCGCTACCCTGACCAAGCCCGCATCCTTGTCGCGCTTCCCTTCCCTGCCCCTGGCCATGCTGTTCCCTTCCCTACGCTATCGCTCTGACTTGCGCATCTTCGGCCTTCTTCGCGTGGGCGTCAAAGGCATCGGTCATGATGTCAAATGCTCGCCGTGCGGCGCGGCGCGTCGTCGTTGATGGGTTGTCAAGCGATGCGCCTAAAAGCTCCTTGACCGAGTTCACGAAGTAGAGCGGCGGCGTGATCACTCGAAGCGGAAAGGCAATTGCCAGGGCGTCTATGTAACGCTGTGCTGACTGCCGGGCCTTGTCGTTGGTCGGCCAGGCACAAGGCCACGCTAGCGCGTTCGGGTAGTCGTGTAGATCGCGCGTGACGGCCTCTAGGT
>OBLU010004600.1_pt1 | contig 12441 bp, 12 predicted proteins | sample 1518681 | NCBI WGS metagenome assembly OBLU01 (sample SAMEA3539304, study PRJEB22396) | soil metagenome | biome: tundra; feature: field; material: soil | place: USA | collected 2010-05 | depth 0.15 m | reverse complement strand
ATGCGATCATCGACCGCGGCACGCTTGACTCAGTTATTTCCCGCCGCTCCACATTGTTTCGGACGCCCTGCAATGGGACGGAGAGGTTTCGCGCTGATCCGACCTTAACAAGATAAGGTCCTCCGCCTGTTCCCATCGCCGAAAGATCTGGGCCGAAGTTACTTTGTTGCGTGACTCCCTGAATTACGTGGCACTCAGCACATCCCTTTTGGACGAACAGGCGCTGGCCAAGTTTCACTTCATCTTTGGTAGGTGGCCCCAACTGTGGAACATCTTTCAATAGATCCGGATCGGTGAGCCGCTTCAAAATATACTCTGTAACTTCATATAAGTCCTTATCGGACCACTCATACTGAGGCATTTTGGTGTGCTGCAGGTAACTCTCGGGATCACGCAACCACGTCGCCAGCCACTCCGGCTTTACTTTACTGCCAACTTTCGTCAACTCAGGTCCAATATTCCCACCAATGAGTTTGGTTTCTCCGCCTCGATCAACAGCCAGCGCGTGGCAAGTCACACAGAACATCTGGTTGAAACGTGTCTGGCCCTGGTCGGCTGCATCGCCGCTTCTCGTCACGGCGGCGGCGACTGCTGTACTGATCTTGTACGGCCTGGCTGGTTTGGCTTGTTGCGTGCTTAGATATCCAGAGAGAGAGCGCAACTCTTGGTCGGTGAGCTGAAAGTATGGCATTCGCGGCTCGATGGCGACACCATCTACGGTCACGTTGCCGTCCGCATCGGTTATGGATCGCGGCTCTTTAAGCCACTTATAAATCCATTCGCGGCTCACCTTGGTCCCGACGTTGGTCAGGTCAGGTCCAAGCATGGCGGGGCGATCAATGTTTTGAAGCTGATGGCATCCTACGCAATTGAATTTGACGATCAATTGCCGACCGTGATTCAGCCGGGGCGTCTCGGGTAAATCGTCCCAGTGGCAGGCTCCGCAACTGCCTTGTGCATATTGCTCCGGCAGGACAGGCTGTTTCCATGCGAGTTTGTCAGGTCGAATGGTTGTAAGCAAGAGGGTGCCTTGCCTAGGTCTTGTCCATTCGTCCCAGTGTCTGCTGGCTTGCCAGTAGATCAGCGCCGCAACAAACACGCCGAGGATAGCGAGTACATAGCGCAACCGGTCATGGCCCTTTCGTATTTCTTGTGCCGACATACTTCCTCCACGGCAATGCCGGCGCCTCCGCCGCCCGACGTTTTACTTCGTCACCGTTAAGTTGACGTTTACAGATCCACTTCCGACTGTCACTGACTGCGCAGCGGGCTTGGCAGATTCGCTCCCCGTCTTGATCGTGTATTGACCTGGAGGAACATTCTTGATCGTGAAGTTACCCTCCTTGTCAGTTGTAGAAAAATAGGGAGTAGGTACGACAAAGATGTAGCCGGACATCTCGGGGTGGACATTACACAACAAGGGTACGTCTCCCACATCATTAAAAGTGAACGGCTTTGACAACCCTTGCGGCCATGTGCCCATGTTATGAGCCAGTTTGCGATTATGGCTGATGGCTGGCCAATACACGTTGTGGCCTACCGTGTCTTGATTCTTGAAATCAACGGTTGTCCCTTGAAGAACTACGAGCACCGGTGGAACAAATGCCAGATGAGTCTGGTCCATGACTACATGTTCGGCGGGCGGCGGAAATGATTTGCCAGGTATGCTGTCGAGGTACACTGCGATATGTTCCGCAGAGCGCATCCCTTGAGCGGTTACTTTTCCTTTCACATCGCCTGCCCAACTGTTAGTCGCGAGGACGCCAAAGGCAAACACAAAAACTGCAGATAATGCGTTCATTCTTAACCGTGTCATCTCGATGATTCCTCCAAAATGCTCACATCGACTTTGCCCGATAAATAGATTCATTTGGCTATCTCTGAATCCCAAGCATTGTCGGTACTTGCACGATGGTACGTTTCTTGTGGGTTGCATCGTCTTGTTCGATATCAATGAAGACTGTAAACCTTTGTAAACTTACTGTAAGGCCGTGAGGTTAATGCAACTGCCAAGAGGCAGAAAGGACTGTTGGACTGTTTGTTTGCTTTCCGATAAGTGTGCGCGGGCGCTGATGGTCAGCGCCCGCGTAATGAGCAGCGCCCTAGAATACAAAATCAACCCCGGACAAGAACTGGTTGGCGCGATAGAACGCGTCGGTCCCCGGGATTGGCTGTTCGTAATTGAACGTGTAGAGGAACTCCAACTTGATGTTGGGGCGCACGATGATTTGTAATGCTGGGCTGTAAATGCTCCTTGTATCGTGACGTGAGACCCCATTAACGCGATCGGTGGCGGAATTGACGCCGTCATAGCGCATTTCACCAATGAGCCATGGATAGAACCAGTACTCAGCCTCGAGAAAGCCTCCTGAGAATGTAACTGGCCTCCCGGATACAAATCCCGTGCCGGCTTCGTTCAATAGCTTGTTGGAGTCGTGAGCGTGCGCAAAGAGTCCCCAGAGCTCAAAGTTGTTTCGGAATTTGTAGTTGAACGCGCCTCCAACTCGATAGAACGGTTCGCGAATAGTTGGCAGGCCAGGGAAGAGTTCTCCCGAGTGATTGAGCTCATTTCTTCCGTAATATCCGAAAGCGTTAAAGCGTACCGAAGTATGGTCACGGACCCCAGTTGCGCCAGAGGCCTGCACCTGGTTTCGCTGCCCCGGATCTCTCTCAAGATCGAAGCGCTGCCCGAGATTGACGTAGACGTCTTTGGAGTTGACCGTGCTTGGGGAAGAGGAATTCCCTCCATCCAATAGCGTGACGGTCCACCATGTGTACCCGTTATGCGGATAGCCACCTAACTCGATTCCCCTTTGACCGCTTGCAAAGTTGAATGGGTTGGCGGTCGTCCCGGGCAGCGGACCGCTGTTACCGGGATTTACATAGGCCGTCTCGTCGAAGATTGCATAATCGCTCTGATTGATGGATCGAGCCTGCGTAAAGGGAAGATCGAGTTCAAATTGTCCAAAGCGGACATTGAGATCATTTTGGGGGACATGCAGGTAGTGACCTAGAAAATTGTTTGCCTTGATGTAACCGTCCCCAAGCCCGCCATCGGCGCCGGATCCACCGGTGGAGAGATCGTCGTCGATCCAGAACGAGGTTGAGGGACCAAGACTGCCTGCGGCAAGGATGGTAAACGTATTTGGTTGGAACAGTTCCGTTGGCGGGACATATCCAAGCTGCGGCGGCTGAGAGGTGTTCTGGGAGAAGTAGCCTGAATATCTGAACGCGATGGGAAGAATTGGAAGCTCTCCGGGGTAGATGGAGTAAGGGAATGCTTCCTTTTGCGCCTGGGCTCCAAGCATAAGAGGGGGCTCTTTGACAAAGACCTCGTCGTCCTTGGGAAACTTGAAGCCGTTGATCTTGAATGCCCGTCCAAAATCATTGAGCTCAGGCCAGTTGTTGTGGCAGGTTGCGCACGCGGTGTGGTATTTACGCGCAAATGCCGGGATCGCCATCAAGCGAGGCGCTGAACTCTGAAATCCGATTAAAGCAACTACTGTTAGGAGAAGCAATTTGGCGGCCCGAATCATCCTTGTTTATCCCTCTCCTACTGAAGTCAACTCCCATTTATCCAAAAACAATCTGCGGCTAGAGCCGTTACTCATGTCCACGGTGCCCACTGCAATCGGTTCTTCGGAGTTACCTGCGTATCTCACTCCGGTCGATCTGGCGACATGGTAGCTTTCATTAGGTCTGCGTTTGCTTGTTCGACGTCAATCAAGACGTAAACACTTGTAAAGGGTCCATAAGCGTATATGAATGAGGCAGGTAACATGGATAACGGCCAAGATTGACAGGGCACGATTAGTCAGACATAACGCGGCGGCGCGCAGGTCAAACTGCGATTGCCGTTTAGCGTTGCGATGCGGGGTGGGGAGTATCAGTTCAGAGCGACTGCTCCCAGTCTTCTCGGGGTGGAGCGCTATAAGAGAATTGTGGAACCTCCAGCCGTGTCGAATCCATTTCTATTTCGCGCTGCTGCCAGCCCACAAAATCCTTCTCAGCTTCCGACTCGCGATGGAGAAGCACGGCAGTTAGGAAGATTTGAATTCCCATATAGGTCATGTAGCAGGCGACTGCCGTTACCGCACTGAGCTTACTGAGGCCGGACCATGTAGCGAGGACTATTCCAAGAGAGGATGTGGCTCCCGCCAGCACACAAAGTACTATCGCTTTACCTGAATAAGACTGGAAATGGAACGCCAGTTTCACATACCAGAGGCCCCAAAAGAGACCATGCAATCCAGCAATTACAACTAATAATCGGATATCGGTCAAGGCTGACTGGAATAGCCAGAAGATCAACCAGCAAGTGATCACCGACGCTCCTACAACAAGATACACGGCTACCGGACGACCAAGACGCGTCATCTTGGTTGGGACTCCACCGTTCACACCTGCAATCAGCAGACATACAGAAGACATACCTGCGGCGAGCCCGTAGCACAAGGCGTCATAATCCGGATTCGCCATTAAGGAACCTAAAACGCAAAGCGACATCCCGAGGCACAACATGAGCATGCCCTGCCTCACCAAAGAGAGGCCTCCCACTTTCCAGGTGTTTGCCATGGTAGTAGCCTTCCGCTCCTTCCGTAAAAGAAGCTAATTTAGATTGGAAGGAATTCAATCGTCCTGGATCAAGGCATTGTCGCGATTCCGGCCTCGATTATTCGTCGAGTGAATTCAGCCTGCGTGGTTCCATAGTCGTGGACGCAGTGACCGTAGTCTCGACGACGCCCTCATGTGAGTCTTTGCTCTTGGTCAATAATAACCCGGTGGCGGGAAGATCACTTGTAGTTTTCGCCGGTTAATGCTCGAGAATTTACGTGTCTTTACGAGTGTTTACGATGTCCTTACAGTTCGGGTGGCTTCGACTAAGCACTCGCAAAGCAAAAGTAGTCCATGGCCGTGCAGTATATCTTGGCAAAGATGAATGTGTAATTCCGCAAGGATGCTAATCGAGTGCTATGCGTTCCAAATGTTTAAGGGAGGTGTCAGCATAGACTGCAGAGCGGGAGCGAACACCTGTTTGGGGCAGCTAGTGCGAAAGCCACACCGGGAACCGCGATTACTTCGACCATGAGCAATGAATGTCTTGACGGAGTGTGTCTCATTGGAAGATAAATAGTGCTGGGGCTTCTGAGAGGACCACGCTTATGATGAAGTATCTGTCTCGTCGCAAGTTCATAACTTCGGTCGCAGCCTCGGTTGTTCCTTCAGTGATTCTGCGCGCGCAACCAAAGGCGGGGTGTGTGCTGTCGCTATTTGTTGGCGAGCAGAAGCCCTCGGTCACAAGTAGAGCTAAGTTGGAGGAAACCGGGGTTATCGATTTATCCCGTTCTCCATTTGCCAAGTTGAAGACTTTACCGATCGAGGCGGTGGTAATTCAAGAGGGATTCTGGTCGAAGCGCCGCAAGACCAATCTGACAGCCAGCATTCCAAGCATGCACGATGAGTTGATTGCGCATGGGCGCATGGACAACTTCTTGCGGCTTGCGGGTAAGTCCTCGGCGCCACAGAGAGGTCCAGTGTATTCGGACTCCGATATCTATAAATGGTTCGAGGCGGTGGGCTTCGCCTTGCAGTCAGGCGACCGGCCGGAGTTGAAGACGGCCACTGACGCGATGATTCATGATATAGTCGCCGTCCAGGAGCCGGGCGGATACATGAACACCTATTATGTCGGCGATAAGGTCGCTCAGCGCATGTTATACGATACCCAAACCACCGGCCACGAGTTATATTGCGTCGGCCACATGATACAGGGCGCAATCGCGTACTATAGGGCAACCGGGGACACTACATTGCTTGACGCCGGCATCCGTTTTGTCGATCAGTTCCTTCTGCCAAATTATGGGCCGGCGAAGAATCAGAAGGGAATTGTCGCCGGACACCCCGAGATTGAAATGGCGCTGGTTGAACTTTATCGCACGACCGGTAAGCGCGAGTACTTGGATCTGGCAGGCTATATTCTTCATGGCGACGACAGGATTACTTTGCGGCCGCAGCAGATAACTTATATGTTCTGCGGAATTCCATTTACCTCCCGCACGAAGCTTGAGGGGCACGCAGTGCGAGCTATGTATGCGTGCTGTGGCGCCACGGATTACTACCTTGAGACGGGCGACCAGAACTATTGGAAGACACTCAATGCGCTGTGGGAGGATTTGACTGCGCATCAGCTCTATGTCACCGGCGGCGTAGGAGCGCGCGAGGCCGGTGAAGCATTTGGAGACGCATATGAGTTGCCCAATGCGCGCGCTTACGGAGAAAGTTGCGCCGCGATCGGCAACATGATGTGGAACTGGCGCATGCTAGCGGCCTCAGGGGAGGCACGCTTCACCGACGTGATCGAGCGCGCGCTTTACAACGGGATCAATTCCGGCATGTCGCTTGACGGCAAGACTTATTGCTACCGGAATCCGCTGGCATTCGACCCCTCTGGCGACTGGCGCGACCATGAAGACCCGGAGGGCAACATACGCAATCGCTGGTACGACACCACATGTTGTCCGCCCAATTTGGAGCGCACTTTTGCGTCGCTGCCCGGTTACTTTTACAGCACCAGCTCCGACGGTGTTTATGTCCATCTATATGACAACTCGGAAATGACCTGGCGCCTCCAGGATGGCAATAGGCTGAAGATACTACAAAGAACGAGTTATCCTTGGAGCGGCGAAATCAACTTGACGGTAAGCCCGGAGACGCCGAGCGAGTTTGTAGTTTACGTTCGAATCCCCGGCTGGTCGGCAAAGAGCGTTGTCGAAGTGAATGGGGCCGAAGTCGGTGGCATTAAGCGCGGCGAATATTTTGCGATTCGCCGTTTCTGGTCGGCCAACGACAAGATCGTACTGAACCTCGACATGTCCACCCGTCTGCTCAAAGCGAACCCCGCCGTCAACGAAGATCGAGGGCGGGTGGCATTTCAGCGCGGGCCGATTGTCTTCTGCATGGAACACCTTGACCAGTCAGGTAGTGAGCATGCAATGACTTTGGCCGGCTACACGGTAGAGTTGAACGCAATTACCACCACTCGATTCAACGCGGAACTTCTGGAAGGCGTGATGGTCCTGAGTCATCCTGGGGCAGTGAGTCGCTCCGCCGCCGACAAGGGTCTTTATTACTCCGCGACGGAGACCGAAAAGCCTGAAGAGAAGACCGTCACGCTGAAACTGATTCCGTACTATGCCTGGGCAAATCGCGGACCTGCTGCCATGCAGGTCTGGATCCCATACAGCCGCGCGTAACGGCTCTCGCGGGGAAATGGGGAGATTGCCACGCTATGCCAAAATCACTTCGATCCCATTGCGGCGGAGCATGTCCGCATATTCCGGTGCAAGGTCTTTGTCTGAAACCAGAATATCGGCGGCGTTGAGCGGGGCTACCGGGAACATGCCGCCGCGGCCGAACTTGTTGCGATCGGCAACGATGATCACCTTGTCGGCAATCTCGATCATCTTCTTTTCAGAACCTACGACCAGGGTGTTGTTGTTGCTGAATCCGGCCTCGGTGATGCTGCCGATCCCCATGATGACAGCGTCGGCGCGAATGGCACCTAGCATCTGTTCGCAGAAAGGCCCGAGCATGACGCGAAGGCGCGGATCGAGATAGCCGCCGGTGAGAGTCAGCTCGATGTTGCGAGCCGATTCCAAGCTCTCGGCAATGGGGAGCGAGTTAGTAACTATATGTAATGGTCTTGCGGCCAACTCCAGTGCAACGGCTGCAACTGTCGAGCCGCCATCGAGTATCACAGTCTGGCCATCCTCGATAAGGCCTGCCGTCAGCTTTGCGATGCGGCCCTTCTCGTCGCTGAACCGCTCGCTTTCTGCCACATAGTCAAGGACGCCGTTTACAGGGGGCGGCAAGGGAACGGCTCCCCCGTAAACGCGGCGCAAAGCCTTTTCGGTTTCCAGAATGTCGAGGTCGCGGCGAACGCTTGACTCGGAGGCATCCAGCTCGCGGCAAAGCGTGTCCAAGTCGAGGAAGTCCCTTGACTCAAGCATGTGCCGGATTCTGAGTTGCCGTTCAGCAGCTTTCATCGTTGAGTAGCCGAGTGCCACGACCTCCGCGTTACGCACCAAAAGTACGGGTTGACTTTCGTACTCATTTAGCTTCGAACGCTTGCATCACAGCATCCGTCACCGATTTCACCAGTGCCTCAAGATCCGTCTCCGGCGGCTTTCCTGCTATGCACTCGCCGGCGTTGGGAAGCAGCGCTATGGAGCCAGGCACTTCAAGATCGGAGAGTTGGCATTCTTTCATCTTTGAAGTATCGAAGCGGCTGTCGGGCAGGCCGAGACGCTTCTTGATCGCGAGCAGGTCCGAGCCCTGCTGCTCCGTGATAAAGGAGATGGGCGCGCCCAACTGCGATGCGAGCAACAGGGTCCAGCAGTAAGTCTCGAGTATTTCAGCGTACCACTCGGCATGAGTGACTGTATCGGCCCAGCAGACAATTCCGTGGTTCCCAAGAAGGACTGTGTTGTGTTCTTTTACGAAGGGCAACACCGTTTGTGCAAACTCCGTTGTTCCCGGAGTCTTGTAAGGCGAGATCGCGACCTTGCCGATGAAGACTTCGAATTCCGGAATGACCATGTTAGGCGGCACTCTTCCGGTAATCGCGTAGGCGGTTGCATGCGGAGGATGGCAGTGCACGACGGATTTGGCCTGTGGCACTTCCTTATAGATTTCAAGATGCAGGAAGATTTCGCTGGTGCGCGGCTTGGTTCCGGCAACCTGTTTTCCATCGAGATCGACCAGGGAGAGGTCCTCGGGCGTAAGGTCATACTTGCTCACCAGGGTTGGCGTGCAGATGACCTCATTGGGGCCGATGCGGTAGGAGATGTTGCCGCCGTTGCCGTCGACAAACTGGCGCATCCATAACTTGCGGCCCACGGCGCAGATTTCCTTCTTGATGGCTTCTGCTTCGGGAGTATTGAAGAGGCGCGGATTGGGCGCAGGACGGCCATTCGAAGTGTGACTTGTAACTTGGGCGGGCGGGTAGGCAGACTTCTTCTCGGCAACTGGGGCCGCGCCGTTGCTCTTGCCGTTGACCACCAGAGCGATGTTGTGCTGGGCGAGGAAGTCACGCGCGGAAGGAGTCACTATGCTCTTTGGCCCAATCAGAACGCGGTTGACGCCTGCGGCAAGAACGGTTTCGGCATCGCGCATGGCCACGAGTTTCTTGCTGGAGATATCCATGCTCTTATCTTCGGTCTTCAATTCCGCACCTCAATCTTGAGTAACTGCTAGTTATGGTTTGATATCGATCGCATCGATGATGAGGGAACAGTACGCATCTACCGGCACTGGATCAGGCCAGAAGGGGTTCGAGGCTTCCCGGCCTTCGGTGAATGCAACCATTTGGCCGCAGGCCGCGCCGAGTTCGTCGACGGCAACCAGCGATTTCCCCCCGCCCAATCCATTTCCGGCGCGAAGGTTCTCCATCGTGACCGGCTCCAGAACAACCAGTCTTTTGCCGCGAAAGGCAGCAACAGCGAGATTGAGCGTGACGTGCCCGCGGACTATGCCCAGCCTCATCCGCCGCCCTGCCGTTTCTTTCCCTGCATCTGAACCTGATCCACAATGCCAACAACAACCATTCGCGCGGGGGTAGTGTTGCCAAGCTTCAACCGGGCTATATCTCCATCGGTCGAAACCAGCACAGTGGATCCCTTTCCCGCGCCTTGCCAATCTGCCACAACAATCGGTTCCGCTGCCGTACTGCCGTCGGCTTCAAGCCGTTGCGCGAGCAGAAACGTGCAGCCATCCAGCGTCGAGTGCTTGACGGGCGCAACCACGGTGCCTTCGATTCGCACGAGAAACATGGCTATATGATCCGCAACGCACTGCCGACGACCATCTGGCGCTCGCGCGTGAAGGTGAGCGGCGTGGTGACGCCTTCGCCGGTGGGAGTGGCAATGGTATGGCTGAAGTAACCCGGACCGCCAACTCCTAATGAAGCGGGTGAGCCTGCGTTTTGAATAAACAGAGTTGTGTTCATGGCGCGCGCCATGCGAGTTGCCGTTTCGCAATTCTGCGTGTGAATGATAGCGGTGTGACGGTAGCCGTGCTCGGCGTTGACCGACGCCGCGATGGCCGCGTCAACATCTCTGACGCGCACGACGGGAATGAAGGGCATCATCTGCTCTTCCTGTACGAAGGGATGATCCTCGTCTGTTTCTCCAAAGAGAAGCTCGGTAGACGCAGGCACTCTGACGCCGGCAGCGGCAGCAAGCACCGCGACATCCTTGCCAACGAGATCCTTTTTGACATGCGCGCGGGTGCATCCGCCACCGCCGCCTTCGAAAGTAAACGCGGCTTTGGTCAGCCGTTCGATGGCCGCAGAATCCAACTGGAACGCGCCGGCGCGGCGCATGGCATGAATAAAGGCATCGGCGACGGAAGCGACAACGAAGACTTCTTTCTCGCCGATGCAAAGCAGGTTGTTGTCGAAGGCCGCGCCATCGATAATGCATCTTGCCGCGCGATCGAGATCGGCGGTCTCGTCCACAACGACGGGAGGATTGCCTGGGCCGCCCGCGATGACGCGCTTGCCGGATTTGGCAGCGGCCTTGGCCACGGCCGAGCCACCGGTTACACAGAGTAGTGCGATCTTGGGATGATTGAAGATTTGCTCTGCGGCCTCGATGCTGGCTTCGCGCACGGTGGTGACCACATTGGCCACGCCCAGCTCACGCTCGATTTCGCGATTCCAAAGTTGCACAGCGTACTGCGCCACTCTCTGCCCCGACGGGTGCGGCCCGAAGACCGCGGTGTTGCCCGCGGCAAGAATATTGATGGCGTTCGAGGCCATGGTGGGCACCGAGTGGGTCACGGGCAGCATCATGCCGATGACGCCCCAGGGAGCGTGCTCAATGATGCACAAGCCGGTGCCATCGCTGCGCGCATCGCTACGCATGGCTTCCACTCCAAGCACGAAGCGCATGTTGGTGAGCTTCAAAATCTTGTGATCGAGTCGGCCGACCTTGGTCTCCTCCATCTCCATGCGGCCCAGTTCCTCGCGGCGGTCGTTGCAGATACGACATATGATGTCGATCATTCGCTTGCGCTCATCGAGGCTCATGGCCGCGACTCTTATTTGTGCCTCAAATGCTGCATTCGCAGCTTGGTCCACGGTGGAGAACACACCGTCGTGTCCACCGGCCCCGCTTGAATTCGGGGAAGGGAAGGAGAGCGGCTGCTGCATCTGGACGCGCAGCCGCGCCACAACTTCTTTCGCAATCTCCGCGATCACCTGCTCCTGAATCTGCATCTATGGTTTCTCCAATACAATGCCTTCAACCTCGACGGAATCGACGATGCCGACAATGACGGCGTCTACCGGCGCATCCTTGGTGGTTGGAGTAAGGCGCGCGGAACTTCCCTGCGTGAAAAGCACGCATTCGCCCACGCCTGCACCAACGCTATCGACGGCGACCACGGAGCTGCCGGAAATCTGCAGCTTGCCATCCCTGCTGACGTACGGCTGGATCAGCAGAAGCTTCATCCCGCGGAACTTATCGAGCTTCTGCGTGGCGACAACGTTACCAATAACCTTTGCTATAAACATGGCGACTTACCTCGACCTGGGCTACGGGTCCTCGCGAGCTTTGCTGAAGTCGGTGACGGCAGCGCAACCTGCCGTCGGCACCTACTTAGGCAATACGGTGCTTAGATTGCCGTGCGGCCGGGCGATCACATGCACGCTTTGCACTTCACCGGCGGCCCGGGCTGCTGCCGCTCCCGCATCTACCGCGGCGCGAACCGAACCCACGTCTCCCTGCACAAACACCGAGCACAGGCCGCTGCCAATTTTGTTCCAACCAACGAATTCCACGCTTGCCGCCTTCAGCATTGCGTCCGTAGCCTGCACCAGCGCCACCAAGCCCTTCGTCTCGATCATTCCAATCGCTTCATTTGCCATTTGACGTTCTCCAGATCACGAGTTACTTCAACATGCTTTCGACAAGCGCATCGTGCGGCCGTGCAATCACGTGCGACGACACCAGTTCCCCGACGACTTTGGCTGCTGCTGCACCGGCATCCACGGCGGCCCGCACGCTGCCCACATCGCCGCGCACAATCGCTGTTACGTATCCACCGCCGATTTGCACGGTCTTTACAAGTTCCACGCTGGCCGCCTTGACCATCGCGTCGCATGCCTCGACAAGACCGACGAGGCCTCGTGTTTCGATCAATCCAATTGCTTCGCTCATCAGGTCTCCTCTACTTCGCGGCTGCGGTTTTTCCGGCTGCGGCCTTCTTCTCTTGCATTACAAAGGACGGCAGTTCGTCATGAGGGCGGGAGATCACCTGAACGCTGACCACCTCGCCAACCCGGGCTGCTGCCTCCGCGCCTGCGTCAGTGGCAGCTTTCACCGCGGCCACGTCCCCTTCAACGAAGGCGGTCACCAGTCCGGAACCTACGGACTGCCA
>OBLU010004599.1_pt1 | contig 12442 bp, 13 predicted proteins | sample 1518681 | NCBI WGS metagenome assembly OBLU01 (sample SAMEA3539304, study PRJEB22396) | soil metagenome | biome: tundra; feature: field; material: soil | place: USA | collected 2010-05 | depth 0.15 m | reverse complement strand
CGATCCCCGCTCGGCGTGCGGGTCGGACTCGACCGGGGCCTCGAGCCGACGACCGCCCTGGATCTCTTCCTGGCGCCGCTCAATCGGCCCGGGGGCCCGGTCCGCCAGGTACGGGTCGGGGGACCAGCCGACCTCTGCCTCCTCGATGTTCCGAAGAGGGAGGTCCTGTCGGATCCGTCCAGCCGTCATGTGGCCGTGACCATTGCCGGCGGGGTCGAGACCTATTCAGGCTGAAATCGGTTGCCCGCGGAAGGGGGCATGCCCGATGAAAGCCAGCCACGCCACGACCCGCCGGAACGCCGAGTCACACTTCACCGGCGGTCGGCCCGAACGTGAACGGAATCCGCTCGGCGCCGGGAATGCCAGGTCTCACATGAGGTGGGAGATGATTAAGGTCGTGGGTGCACTCGAACGTGAGGAGATGGCCCCATGGCTCAGGGTCCAGGTCGACTGTCAACGACGAGAATCTCACCCAGTTCCTCTGACGAGGCGATCGATGAAGCGAGTGAAGAGTCGTTCCCGGCCAGTGATCCCCCCTCGACGTGGACGGGCGGCGACACCCAAGAAACCGAGGACGACCGAGAGGTTCATCCGGCTTAGCTCCCAGCCCAGGAAGGCGTCCAGCGGACCGCTGCAGCTTGACGGGCGGCGGCTGGTCAGTCCAACTCAGCCAGGAGGTCGCGGCATCTGCGGGCGTCCCCGGCCAGCTTCGCTCGAAAGCTATCCATTCGAGCCAGCTTGGCGTTCAGTTGCTCGGCCAGTGTTTCGTTGAGTTCGAGCGCCTCCCGCAAGGTCTCCTTCTGCTCCGCCCTGGCCTTCTTGGTGGTCGATCCTTTGGTGGCGCGATACGTGCTGCGCAGCTCGTCCAATCGGGTCTCGAACGACAGGAACTCCTTGATCTCATCCAGATTCATGCCGAGGACCTCGCGGAGCTCGAGTATCCGATTGAGTTGGATGAGATCTTCCTCGGTGTACCGCCGCTCACCTCCACTGGTGTACAGCGATGGGCTGAGGAGCCCGAGCTCTTCGTAGTAGCGCAGCGTGCGGGCGGAGACTCCGGCGGTAGATGCGGCATCGCTGATGCGAATCCCGCCTTCCGATGGTGAAGATTGGCCGACATCATGGTCAGCGCTGGTGACGGTCCGTGCGGCCATGTCAGTCCACCAACAGCGGTTCGGTTTCGGCGATCGCCTCTTGAGCCGTCACCACAGCGGGTTCCTGCACGGTCTCCGGCGCTGCACCTGGCTCAACGTAGTGGTATTTCCCGCCGCGCAGCAGCGAGGCCACCGCTCCGAGGGCACAGGCGCCGGCGGCGAAGGAGAACGCCTCAGTGAGGCCGCGACCAAAGGGTCGGGAAATGAGGTGGGGGAAGAACGAGCGGCTGGTCAGGTAGTGCGCGGTGGCCGGAGGGAGATGGGACAGCGCGGCCGGTCCAATCAGGGTCTGCATGGGGTTGTAGCCCAAGAAGGAAGCGAAAAGGCTTCCTACGGGGGGAAGGTGGGACACCCGCGATGCGGTGGCGGGCCCCACCCCTTGGGCGATCAGGCCGTGGTAGAGAGCCGACGGGAGTGTGGCGGCCAAGCCCAGGATCATCAGCGTGAAGAAGATGCCGATGGAGAGAACCTGAGCCGAGGAATTGAACGTCCCGGACATGCCGGCGCCAGCGCCCCGCTGACTGGCCGGCAGGCTGTTCATGATGCCGGCCTGGTTCGGCGCGATGAACATCCCCATGCCGATTGAGTTGAGGAAGATCAGCGCGGCGAAGCCCCAGTAGGAGAAGTCGACCGGAAGCATCAACAAGAGGATGAAGGACAACGCCACGACCAGCAGGCCGCCGGTGGCAAACGGCCGGGCGCCGTAGCGGTCGGCCAAGATCCCGCTCACCGGACCGGCCAAGAGGAATCCGACCGTCAGCGGGATCATGTAGATCCCGGCCCACAGCGGTGTCTGCGAGAAGCTGTACCCGTGCAGGGGGAGCCAGATCCCCTGGAGCCAGATGATCAACATGAACATGAGGCCACCGCGGCTCAGCGAGGCCAGGAAGCTGGCGACGTTGCCGGCGGTGAAGGCCCGGATGCGGAACAGGGTCAGGCGGAACATCGGTTGAGCCACTTTGGTCTCGATCAAGCCGAAGAGAAGGAGCACGGCGACGCCGCCGACGAGCTCGGTCAACACAGCCGGACTTGACCACCCCATGGTGTGGCCTCCGTAGGGAAGCAGGCCATAGGTGATGCCCACCAGGATGAGGATGAGGCCGGCCGCGAAGGTGAAGTTGCCCAGCCAGTCGATCTTGGCCGGGGTGCGGACTCCACGGTCCTCGAGCTTGGCGTAGGACCAGATGGTGCCGAATATCCCGAAGGGCACCGACAGCAAGAAGACGAGATGCCACTGCACGGGCGCCAGTAACCCGCCCAAGACGAGACCGATGAAGCCTCCAGAGATGGCGGCGACATTGTTGATGCCAAGGGCCAGCCCGCGTTGATGCGTCGGGAACGCATCGGTCACGATGGCGGAGGAGTTGGCGAACAGCATGGCCCCCCCGACGCCCTGTCCGACCCGCATCACGATGAGCCACCAGGCCCCGGCGGATCCCGAGAGCCAGGTGATCGAGAGCAGCACAGAGAAGGCGGTGAAGATGGCGAAGCCGAGGTTGAACACTCGCACCCGCCCGAACATGTCTCCGACCCGACCCAGCGTGACCAGAAGGACGGCCAGGACGACCATGAAGCCGAGCAACATCCAGAGCAAGTAGCCCGTGTTGCCCGGGGTCAGCGGGTTGAGACCGATCCCGCGGAAGATGTCGGGAAGAGAAATCAGCACAATGGACTGATTGATGAAGACCATCAGGGTCCCGAGGGTGATCGTGAACAGGGCCACCCACTTGTATCGAGACTGGTCAGCCTCCGCAGGCAAGGTGCCGCCCGGTCCGCCCCGGAGGGTGGCCGTGCCGCTCACGAGCCGTGCCGGTCCACGGTGGGGGTGGGTGGGGAACTCACGTGCATGCTTCGTAAGCATAACGTTAACGTCATAGTTAGAAAACACCCCGGCTCTTATCCCAGGTGGCGATCGTCTCCCGGGAGGGCCGGCGGGCCGGTCAGGGCGAGGCGGAGGTCACGGACCGCTCGCCGCGGCGACCCTCATTCCCACGATCGCCGCGTCGGTGGCATGAGGCTTTTCCCCTCGGGGCTGGCTTTGACGCCGAGGACCTGGTGCAGGAACACGCCGCCGTCCTCGAAGCCGTTGGCCGAGGCCGCCATGTAGAGCAGCCAGACCCGGGCCCGCCGGACTCCCACCTCCCTGACGGCGGCATCCCAGTTGTTCTCCAGATTCTCGACCCAGGCGTGCAGCGTGGTGGAGTAGTGCTCCCGCAGCGACTCGACGTCCCGGACTTCAAAGCCGGCCCGCTCCATCGCCAGCATGACCTGGCCCGCGTCGATCAGCTCTCCGTCGGGAAACACGTAGCGCCCGATGAATGAGGTTCGGCTCATCCGGGAGCCGCCCACACTCGAGATGGCGTGATTGAGCAGTCGCCCGCCATCGGTCAGGAGCGCGTACAGGGTCGAGAAATACTCGGCCACCCTGGCCTCTCCCACGTGTTCGAACATGCCGATGGACGAGATGGCGTCGAAGCGCTCGCCGCTCAGATCCCGGTAGTCCTGGACCCGGATCTCGACCTTCGAGTCGAGCCGGGCCTCGGTGACGCGTTGGCGGGCCAGATCGGCCTGCGGCCTGCTCAAGGTCACCCCGACGACCTGGGCGTCGTAGCGGCGCGCGGCGTGCAGGGCCATGGAGCCCCAGCCGCAGCCCACGTCGAGCAGGCGCATGCCCGGGCGTTCGCTCAGTCCGAGTTTGCGGCAGACCAGGTCATGCTTCGCCTCCTGGGCCTCCTCCAGAGTGGCATCGTCCGTCACGAACCGGGCGCACGAGTACGTCATGCTGGGCCCGAGCACCAGACGGTAGAACTCATTGCTGATGTCGTAGTGATGGCTGATGACGGCCGCGTCACGACTCTTGGAATGGCGTCGGCCACGGGGTGAGGCTTCCTCGACCGGCCTGGCCAGGGGAAGTCGGAGTGCTCCCAACTGGCGTGCCGCCTGCACGACGGGTGAAGCAACGCGGACTCCCGTCTTCAGGTCCGGTGGGGCTGCCGTCTGCAACGCGCGGAGCACCTCGAACATGTCACCGTCCATGTCAAGGTCGCCGGTGACATAGGCGCGAGCCAGGCCCAGCTCGCCCGGCGCCCAGAGCAGCCGATTGATGGCATTGGCTGAACGGACCAGCACCGTTCCGGGACCGTCAGTGGGTCCGACGGCGCTGCCGTCCCAGAACTCGAGTCGGACGGGTATCCCGTCGTCAAAGAACGCCCCTAGGAACGGCCCCATCGTGGTGGCTGCGTTCGTGCCGACCGTGGTCGGCCGGGGCGGGCTGACCGTTGTCTCTTCCATCGGTGTCGATCGGGTCGTCGGTGCTGAGGTCCTGACGTCGGTATCCATGGGGCTCCCTTTCTCTGACGGTGGCGATCTCTGTGCTGGTGGCGGTGGCCCGCCCTCACTTGTATTCCCACACAGGGGATGGGGGAATCCACCGGGTCCCTCGCCGGTGGGTGCAACGTGGGTGACAGACGCCCGAGATGACCGGGGAAGCCACGGCTGAGGTCATGTCAACCTCGGGGCCGAGCGGGGTCGGGTGTCGCTGATCACGGCACGACGACGATGATCGGCGCCTTGTGACTCCTCGTCAGGCGTCTCCCGAGTGACCCGGCGATGTGGTGGCGGGCCTTGGCGGATCTACCGACGACGATCAGATCGGCCCGCGCTCCCACCGCCACCCGCAGGAGCTCCTGGGCTGTGTCGCCGTGCGCGTGGACGAACGTGAACTCGATGGCGTGGTCCGCGGCATACCGACATGCCTCCTGGCTCAGGAGTGTGGCCTGCTCGTTCTCGGTCTGTTCGATGACCCCGAGGGCGATGCATGACGCGCCCAAGGGAGCGGTGCTCGCGGCCGCTCTGGCCGAGGTGGGACCGACGAAAACGGCGACGACCCGTCCGGAGAGGCGTCGTGTCTCTCCACAGGCCCACCAGAAGGCATCCCACGACGTCGCAGAACCGTCAATCCCGACCACGACAACGGGAGAAACGGGCACCCCGAAGCCTTCGCCCACTGGTTGTGCCTGGCCTTCGTGTTCCGGCATCACACTCATGGTTGAACCTCCCGAACTTCCTCAAGCCGACTGGGTGATCTGGTTCCGCCGTTCGTCCTCAACGGCGGCGAGATGCGTGAGCGCGGGAATCGCCGCGGCGAGCGCTTCTCCCTCGTGGGCGGGGAGGTCGTCGATCCGGTGCACGAGTACCGCCACCCCGGCTTGCCGGCGGGCCCTGATGTAGTCCGCCCCGGCGGCGGTGAGCGTGACCAACGTCACCCGTCGGTCCGCCGCATCGGCGCGCCGCTCGACCAGGCCCGATCGTTCCAGCCCGCTCACCAGGACCGTCATCGACGGCTGCATCACGCCTTCGACCACGGCCAGGTCGGTGATGCGGCGGGGCCCGGATTGCTCCAGCGTGGCCATGGTTGACAACGAGGTGAGGCTCATGTCGCGTGGTTCGCTTCTCACCGCGGCCGTGGCCAGCCCGAACAGGGCTTCACCGATCGTCCAGCTCCTGGTGGTTTCCGTTTTCCGGGGCGTGTGTGTTCGCGGGCTCATGACGATAAGCATAATACAAACTATATAGATTTATCTATGTAATGTAGAATGCAGCCATGTCCGCCATGACCGTGCCTACGGGTGACCGGCCACGTCTCGTCGTGTGTGAGGGTGATGAGACGGGGCAGGAACTCCTCGACCAAGCGCTCCGTGTCCTCGACTCCCGCGTGCTCGGAGTGGACCTGGAGCTGATTCGATTCGACCTCTCCTTGGGCAACCGGCGGGAGACCAAGAACGCGGTGGTGCGTGACGCGGCCGATGCCATGCGCGAGGTGGGGTTGGGGCTCAAAGCGGCCACGATCACCCCGGAGAAGATTGGCGACATCGGGAGCCCCAACCGGATTCTCCGCGAGGGAATCGGTGGGTCGGTGATCGTGCGGACGGGTCGACGCATCCCCGGAGTCTCACCGCTGGCACCCGTGGTGCACCCGATCGTGGTGGTGCGGATGGCGGTGGGCGACGCCTACGGAGCTGAAGAGCACCGAACGGGGACACCGGGAGGACCGCACGAGCTGGCCTGGCGGACCGAGAAGATCGATCGCTCAATCTGCCGCCAGGTCGCCGAGTACTCGTTCCGCACGGCGGCCGCCCAGGACGCCTGTGTCTATGGGGGTCCGAAATGGACCGTCTCGGCCACATACGAGGGCATGTTGAAGGAGGAGATGGATGCCGCGGCGGCCCTCCATCCGGGCGTCATGTACCGACCCACCCTCATCGATGCCGCCTATGCGGGCCTCCTGACGGAGGCGGGACATCAGGGGCTCGTGGTGCCGGCCTTGAACCGGGACGGTGACTGCCTGTCCGATCTCGTGCTGGCCCTCTACGGCTCGATCGCCGGAGCAGAGTCGGTGCTGTTGGCCCTCGATGAGGAGCTGCGACCGGTGGTGGCGATGGCGGAGGCGCCGCACGGCACGGCCCCGTCGTTGGCGGGCAAGAACGTGGCCAATCCAATGGCGATGCTGCTGGCCTGCGCCGCCGTCCTCGAGCAGGCCGCCACGGATGGGGATCCCGCCATGGGTCGAGGGGCCCAGGCGATCCGCCGCGCCACCCTGAGTGCTGCCGCCGATGGCGTTCGAACGTTCGACCTGGGTGGTGAGTCCTCAACGTCGGAGGTGGTCGACGAGGTGCTCACGCGATTGGTCGCCGAGGAGCTCCGAACTGTTCCGCCGGCCTGAGTTCCGGCGCCGAGGTGGCCGGAGACGGTGAACGGTAGCGCAGGGTCGATGTCACAGGCCGGCTCGAAGTGCCACCCGTGCGGGCTACGGCTGTCCCGGCCGAAGCTCGACAAAGAGGCCTTCCGCGTCGGCCACCAGTGTCCCGTCGTCGTACAGGCGAGCGCTCGCCCAGCGCTTGCGGCCCTCGACCCGGTCGACGGTGGCGTCCACCTGGAGCTCCACATCGAGCGGGGCGATGGCGCGGTAGTTGACCTTGAGATACGCCGTTCGGGCCACCTTGGGAAAGCCCGTATTGGCTGCCCGCCCCAGGACCTCGTCAAAGAGCAGGGGCAGAGTGCCGCCGTGGGCCGCGCCGTTGCCACCCAGATGGAACGGGCGGAACGTGGCGCGGCCACGGACGTGATCATTGGCGATCTCGTCCCAGATGAATGGGATCAGCATGGGATTACCTCGACCCGGGAGGTCGATCCGAGTTCCGGCCGGCCGTTCCCGCTCCGGAGCCGCCCAGGGCTCGAGCAGGTCAATGGTCGCCTGTATCTGGGCTGCGCCTTCGTCCCACACGGAATCTGGAGCGTTCGAGACGATCACCTTGTCCTGCAGCGTGCGGAACAACTCGGCGAAACGCGCGTAGGGCTCGCCGCCACGTCCGGGGACGTTGATGACATTGGCGAAGGGGTCAATGGTCGGTTGGTTCAACCGTTGATTCTCTGGAGTCGTTTCTTTCGGCATGGCCACGAACGGTATCGGAGGCCGGCCACGGCATCGGCGGAACCTGAATGACGACGCCTCAGCCGGAATGCGTCGGGCAGAACTCGAGTCCCTGGCCGTCCCATGTCCACGCATGCGCTTCGAGGAGCTTCTTGATCTCACCGCCGAGTGTTTCCAACTTCATCCCCGGACGGGTAGGGCCGTGGCCAATGCCGGCTTGGCAGCCTGGCGCATCACAGCAGATCTCAAAGAGGCAAACGGTCACGGAACCGACGCTACCGCCCTTCAGTACCTGAGGATGGCCTGAGCGCACTGGCTGCACCCAGGGAATGCTTCCACATCGTCGGGTCCGACGACCCCATATAAACTTGGGCCTAAACCTGAAGCCACCCACCGGGCGACGAGTGCTTAATTAGTGCCCCGCTCCGGGTCTGTGGGTATCAGGGGGGACCTGTTGGGAGCCCACCGACCCGGGCGGGACGATGACGCAGGATGGGGCGTCCTGACGCCTGGTTCCAAACTAACGGGTTCACATAAAGGCCCCCGCAGAAATTGGTTACAGGTCGATTGCAATTGCGGCAACCCGACCGTCACTATCCGGCCCTTGTTCGCGTTCAGTTCCCTTGGAAGCGAGCGGCTGGGCGGGCATCCGGACACCTTCCTGCTCGCGGAACGGCAGGCCGGTGGGCAGGACGGCCGGGGAGAAGCTGAATACCTGCCGTTCGGGCGCCAGCTCCGTCGACACCAGGGGAGCGGAGAACCTCGTCGCTCGCCCTTCGCCCGTCCCTGATGGAGGTCGGGCGGTGTAGCCACATCCTGAGTCGATCGCACGGTTTTCGGGCATGGTGGTGATCGTGATCGGACGACCGACGACGGCCGGGCAGCCTCGCCCAGGTGACGGACCCTGTGAGGCGCCCGCCTCCAGATCCAGCCGCCTCGGTTGGCTGCTCGCCTGTCTCGGGGTCATCGGGCTGGTGGTCGCGTTCGCCTCGCACCCATCGGACGCCAGGGCGGCGGCGTCTCAGGACTGGTCACCGTTCGTCCTCGTCACGGGCCTGCTTCTCATAGGCATGGTGGCCAACGATGACGGCCTCTTTGCCGCCGCCGGCCACACATTGGCCCGGACGGCCAACAACGGCATCGTCCTCTTCGTGGGCGCCGGCGTCATGGTTGGCGTTGTTACTGCCGTCCTGAATCTCGATACCTCGGTGGCCTTCCTGACTCCGGTGCTCGTCTACGCGGCTCGAAGCAGGGGCGGAGGCGAGGCGCCGCTCCTCTACGGCTCCTTGCTCTTGTCCAATGCCGGGTCGTTGTTCCTGCCCGGTTCGAACCTGACCAACCTCATCGTCCTCGGTCACTTCCACCTGAGTGGCTCTCAGTTCTTGGCCCACATGTGGGCACCGGCATTGGCGGCTCTCGTCGTGACCGCCGTGGTGGTCGGGTGTGTGGAGCATCGTTCCCTGCGGGTGGGTCTGACTGCACCGAGTGCGCCCGAACGGCCGGTCCTCGGGCTGGGCCTCGTTGCGGTGGTGGTAGCCACGGTGCTCGTGGTCGCCCTGCAGTCGCCGGCCCTTCCGGTGGCCTGTGTCGGCGCGGTTGCCGTGGGCGTCCGACTGGCGAGCGGTCAGGAACGCGCCCGGCAGGTCATCGGAGTGCTGGGCGTGCCGATTCTCGTCGGCCTGTTCGGCGTGGCTGTGGCCCTCGGGACATTGGGCCGGGTGTGGTCGGGACCAACGACGCTGCTCTCGCATCTCGACCTCTGGGGCACGACAATCGCCGCCGCCGTCAGCTCGGTCCTGGTGAACAACCTTCCGGCGGCATCGCTGTTGTCTGCTCGCACACCCGCTCACCCCTTCGCCCTCTTGATCGGGCTCAATCTTGGCCCCAACCTGTTCGTAACGGGTTCGCTGGCTTGGTTCCTGTGGCTGAAGGCGGCGCGTCGTTCGGGCGCAAAGCCATCGATTGCCAAAGCAAGCGGCCTCGGTGCCATCGCCGTCCCGCTCTCGATGTTCGCGGCGGTGGGTGTGCTCGCCCTGGCGGGGTGAGGGGACGCCGCCGGGACACCGGCGCCGCACAATCCTGGCCGGGGGAGGGGCCGCGCCACCTTCCGACGCCGGTGTCCGGTACCGGCCCGGTTGAGGAGCGGGGCGGCGCCGTGGGGGTCCTTCGGGACCCCCGTCGGCGTTCGCGCCACGTGCAGCGCGGAAGGTCCGGTTCGGGCTTGGGTCTTGGCCAGCCACCCCGCTCAGAATGAGAGCGCACCGGGGTGTTCAGCTCAGCAATCTTCTTGCGGCTGAGGTGCCCTCCAGCGCCTTCGGGCCGAGCGCCCACAATCCGGCGCTGCTTGGCGCTGCTTGGCGCTGCTTGGCGCTGCCCAGGGCCATGTCGCGGCCCTTTCGCTTCTGGACGTCACCGGGTGTCGATGCGATCTCTCAGTTACCTGTCGCCGAGGATCAAGAGGATTAACAGAGCGCGCTACGCTCCTGGTAGCCGAGCATCCCGCCTTCGCTCGGACCTTTGCTGCGCCGGACCGCTACAGCTTCCGCCAACCTTGGCTTTGGGGCTTGATTGCGAAAGCAGAGATGGAGTCATTCTCAGGTGGTGAATTCGGAGTTGACTTTGTCCACTCCGACGGCGAAGCCCTGGTGCTGCTCAGCGGCGAGTTGGACGTGGCGACCGCGCCAGCCTTGCGGGAGCATCTGGCGGAACTCGCGTCACAGGGATTGATCAATATCTCCGTCGACCTCTCTGCCCTGCGCTTCATCGACTCGGTGGGCCTCTCCGTGTTCGTTGTCGCCCAGAAGCACCTGGAGCACATGGGAGGCTCGTTTCTCTTACTTCGGCCATGTCCACGAATACAGAAGCTTCTTCAAGTCACCGCCTTGACGCCACTCCTGTTGGCGAAACCCGTCGTCGTTCCTTCGATCGCGGACGAGGCGGGTCTTCGGATATCTCGTACTGCGCCGTGACGTTGACGCGTGCGGTGAGACCACACCAGCAGTCATAGGCTCCTCGACAGGTGCGGACGCATCGCCCGGCCTTCCCCTCTCTCCCGCACCCGGTCCGATGACCCCGATGCACGCCTCCAAGATGTGGAAGGTGGCTTCGGCGGACACGAGGCGCGAAGGCTTCAGTGACCCGCCCTCACCGAAGCGACCATGATCGGCAATGTCCGGGCAACGTGGGCCTTCGGAGCGCCCGAGATTCGGAGGCCGTCACCGGAACGGACGTCGTCGTCCTCGACGGAGACAAGATCACCCGGCTCTCTGCGTTCGTCGGAAATCCTGACGAGTAGCTGGACACTGAGACAACGATGGCTCGACCCCGGACTTTATGACCGGGACGAGATCAAGGAAATAGCGCACCCCGAGGCAGCGGGGAAATCGGGAAAGGGATAGGACCGGGCTCACCTTTTGGATGAACTGGGAATTGCTTCGCTACCGGGCCACCTCTTCGATCCTGGACGATCTCACTCAGGCAGCCGCCTCGAGGCACTCCGCGTTGGGCTTCCAATGCCGACACCGAGTGTCCACTTCAGCGCCCTGCAGCTTCTTGGCTACGAGATCGCTCAGAGTCCGCTCGATGTTTTGATCTTGTGCCCGCACGACAGCGTAGAAAGAGAAAGAAAATGAATGCTGAGACCGGTGAGGTACACAGTTCGTACTTGTCGTGATCCGGAAGTAGGCGCCCGCCTTACCTTCACTAAGTGAGACCAAGCTAACGAGCTTACCGCTTGCACGCATATCGGTTCCTCCTTGTGATCTATTCGGCGTCAGACGTCGAACATAGAAACCGGCAGTAGCAATCAGGACGCATCGGGGTTGCCATCGCGTTGCGCGCGTCACGGCGCGTTGCCATTGGGTTGCGGCGCGTTGCCATTGGGTTGCGTTGCCTCGCGGCGCGTCGAATGTCGTCGCTTATTGGTGAGTCGGTTCTTGGCGAGGGTTATCGAGAATCGCGGTCCCGGTGTCAATGGGATCCGTCACCCGCTTGCCAATCGCCACGCACCAATCCCCTTGCGTTGTGGATTTCCGTTCGGACATTCAATGATGCGTGTCCGTTTTGGGCGCCACGCTTCCCGGGCACTTCCCAACTCAATGGCCAGGGTTTACGCCGGTCTCGGAGGTAGGCCTCCTCCGTTTTGGGCCTACGCTGGCGACATGGGTACCAGGGCACAGATTGAACAACTGGTTGCCCGGGCGACCGCCAAAGTGCCAGACGCCAATGCCCGTATCGACGCGCTCGAGAAAGCTGGACCTCCGGTCCTGGTTGCACTGATGATCCTTGCGGATGCGATTGACGTTCTGAGGCAGCAAGTCGACGACATGAGCGAGACAAAGAGCTCCGACGGTTTGAATGACCTGACCGCCCAACTGAGCACACTCACTTCGCAGGTCACCAAGTTGACCAAGACGGCAAAGAAGATCACGAGGAAAAAGAAGACGAAGATCAAAAAGAAGAAGAGGAACAAGAGCAACAAGTAGTGGGCTCGGGTTGCCCGGTCACGCCCGCAGTCGGCTGAAAGTAGTGGCTGCTGTCTTGGCTTTCCTGCAGACGAGGTTCGGTCTGCCGTGTTGGGCTGAAGATGGACGACCGGGCGACCGTGGCTCCGGACAAGGCGGCCCCAGTGCGGCCACTTGCCTCAATGGACGAGACCGGACGATGGTCCCATCAAGGTCCAGGTTGCGGGCGAGCCATCGCAACGGGTGTGAGCACCGAGCGGCGCACCAATGACATTCTTGTGAGGATCAAATCCGGGCAATCCAATCGATCTCGTTGACCGTAATCCCTAGGGGTCCGCAACGCCGCGGACGGCGATACCAAATGACCCTCCCAAGGACAGGAGTCCAGAGATGAG
>OBLU010004598.1_pt1 | contig 12443 bp, 5 predicted proteins | sample 1518681 | NCBI WGS metagenome assembly OBLU01 (sample SAMEA3539304, study PRJEB22396) | soil metagenome | biome: tundra; feature: field; material: soil | place: USA | collected 2010-05 | depth 0.15 m | reverse complement strand
ATCCGAGCCGCGACCGGGGTACCCCCTTGGGGTCGGGAGCGGTTGCTTCTCCGCCGCACGGCAGTTTCGCGACAGAAACTAATTCGACCATACCGCCGACCGAGAGCTACGACTGCGACGAAATGCCATCGTAAATCTCCAGGTAGCGCTGGCCTGGAAGGTTCCAGGAGAAGTCGCAGCGCATTCCGTTGCGCATCAATTCGCGGAACGACTCAGGGGAGGAGTTCCACAAGCCGATGGCGCGCGACAGGGCCGATTCGATTGCCGGTTCGTCTGTCTGGTGAAACACGTAGCCATTGCGCTCGTCGAGCGGCTTGTCGGAGTGATCGCGATCGAAGACGGTGTTCGCCAGGCCGCCGACGCCGCGCACGATGGGAACGGTGCCGTATTTGAGGGCGATCATCTGGGTCAGCCCGCAGGGCTCAAACAGGCTGGGAACGACGAGCATGTCGGATCCGGCGTAGATCAGGTGGGAGAGTTCCTCGTCGTATCGCAGCTCGAGGTGGCAATCGGGGTTATCGTTCACCTGGCGCTTGAGCTGCCGGAAGGCGTGGCCGATGCCGGGGTCGGGGCTGCTCCCCAGGAGCACGAACTGCGCCCCGTGCGCCAGCGCAAAATGGAGTGCGTGCCGGATCAGGTGGATGCCCTTCTGCGGATCGAGGCGTCCCACGAAGGAGACAATCGGCTTGTAACCCGCGCGCAGCATGAGCCGGTCCCGCAGAACCTCCTTGTTGCGGTATTTGCCATCCAGGAGGGAGGGGCCGTAGCGGGCCGGCAGAAGCCGGTCCACTTCCGGATTCCAGACGTCGGTGTCAATACCGTTCAGCACGCCGCTGAACTTCTGTTCATGGATATTGAGCGTCTGCCCCAGACCGAACCCCTGGTCGCCGAGGCGCACCTCCCAGGCGTACTGCGGCGAGACCGTGGTGACCGCATTGGAGAAGACAATTCCGGCTTTCACAAGGTTCAGGGCGCCCGGGTTGAAGTTGTCGCGCATGCGGTCGTAGTGGAAAAAGTAGTCCCGCCGCCCCAGCCCCGTGGCCCGCAGGATGTCTTCGCCGCAGATCCCCTGGTGTTTGAAATTGTGGATGGTGTAGCAGACTCGTGAGTTCCGCATCCCGTGGAATTTGTAGATCTCGAACAGCAGCACGGGGACAATTCCCGTCTGCCAGTCGTGGCAGTGGATGATGTCGGGACGGCGGTTGGTTTTGAGCAGAAACTCCAGCGCGGCCTTGGAGAAAAAGGCAAACCGCATGGCCTCATCAGGGTAGCCGTAGTAATCGCCGCGGTTGAAGAAGTTGTCTTGTGAGTGCGGCTCAATGAAGAAGCATCGTACGCCGTGCACATGGCCCTGCCAGACCGAGCAGTGGATGGAGCCGCCGTACCATGGGACCCACAGATCGTGGTAAATCTTCTCCAGACCCCAGATCTGGTCATATCGCATACAGTCGTACTTGGGCAGGATGACCTCCACCGTATGCATGCGTTTTTGCAGCTCGCGGCTCAGTCCGTAGACCACGTCGCCAAGCCCTCCGACTTTGGCGACCGGGGCGCACTCCGAAGCGATTTGGACGATGTACATGGAGATCCTGCGCGTTAGGAACGTTGACTCGGGTATGCTTGTTTGTCCGGCTTGAAGAACACCACCGCGAGGGGTGGCACGGTAATCATGATGGAATGCGCTTGCCCCTGCCAGGGCGTGGGCTCGGAAGGCACACCGCCAAGGTTCCCCATGTTACTGCCGCCGTAGCTGGTCGAGTCGCTGTTCAGCAACTCGCGGTAGAATCCCGGAGCGGGAACGCCCACACGATAGCCTTCGCGCGGCACCGGCGTGAAGTTTGCCACCAGCACGATGAAGTCATTGGGATCCCTGGCCCGGCGGATGAAGGAGACGATGCTGTTGTCGACGTCGTGAATGTCGATCCACTGAAAGCCTTCCCAGCCAAAGTCCACCTGATGGAGAGCGGGTTGCGCGACATACACCCGGTTCAGCGCTTTCACGTACTCTTTCAGTCCCCGGTGGGAGTCGAAATCAAGCACCGACCAGTCCATTTCCCACTGGTAATTCCACTCACTCCACTGGCCGATCTCGCATCCCATGAACAGCAGTTTCTTCCCGGGGTGGGCATACATGTAGCCGTAAAGCGCGCGGAGGTTGGCGAACTTCTGCCAGTAGTCGCCGGGCATCTTGCTGAGCAGGGCGCCCTTTCCGTGGACGACCTCATCATGCGAGAACGGCAGAACGAAGTTCTCCGTGAAGGCATAGAGAAGCGAAAAGGTCAGGTCGTGGTGGTGGTAGTGGCGGTGAATGGGGTCTTTCTGCGCGTATTGGAGCATGTCGTGCATCCACCCCATGTTCCACTTTATGTCGAAGCCCAAGCCGCCGAGGTAAGTGGGGCGCGAGACCATGGGCCAGGCGGTGGACTCCTCGGCGAAAGTAAGGGTGTCGGGATGCTCCAGATGCACGACCTCATTAAAGCGCTTGAGGAAGTTAACGGCCTCCAGGTTCTCGCGTCCGCCGAACTGGTTGGGGATCCACTCGCCCGGCTCGCGGGAGTAGTCCAGGTAGAGCATGGATGCGACGGCATCCACGCGAAAGCCGTCGATGTGATACTTCTCCAGCCAGAAGAGCGCGCTGGAGAGCAGAAAGGCCCGAACTTCGTTGCGCCCGTAGTTGTAGATGAGCGTACCCCAATCCTGGTGTTCGCCCCTGCGCGGGTCGGCGTGCTCGTAAAGGCAGGTGCCGTCGAAAAAGGACAGGCCATGCCCGTCTTTGGGAAAATGCGCCGGAACCCAATCCAGGATGACGCCGAGGCCGGCCTGGTGGGCCTTGTCGATAAAGTAGCGGAAGTCATCGGGAGTGCCATAACGCGAGGTCGGCGCAAAGTAGCCGATTGTCTGGTAACCCCATGAACCGTCGTAGGGGTGCTCCGTGACGGGCATGAGTTCGATATGGGTGAATCCCATGTCTTTCACGTACGACACCAGCTCATCGGCGAGTTCCCGATAGCTGAGCCAGCGCATGCCGATGGGATCGGCTGTGCGCTTCCAGGAACCGAGGTGGACTTCGTAGATCGCGATGGGCGCGTCCAGACTCTGGCGACTCTTGCGCGCAGCCATCCAATCCCGGTCGCGCCATTCGTACCGGTCGAGATCCCACACGATAGAGGCCGTGTTGGGACGCATTTCCGACAGCAGGCCAAAGGGGTCCGATTTAGTGGCGACGTAGCCTTCGTAGCGGGTCTTGATTTCGTATTTGTACCGTTCGTCCTGATGGAGGCCCGGGATGAAAAGCTCCCACAGTCCGGAAACTCCGCGCGACCTCATCGGATGGCGGCGGCCGTCCCACTGGTTGAATTCTCCAATGACACTCACGCGCTCGGCATTGGGCGCCCACACTGCGAAGCACACACCTCGATCGCCGTCGCACTCCATGAGGTGCGCACCGAGCTTTTCATACAACCGGTAATGGGTGCCCTCCCCAAACAGGTGCAGGTCATACTCGGTAAGCACGGGCGGGTAGCGGTACGGGTCGTCGATTTCGTAGCTCCTGCCGGCTGGCGCGCCCGTCTCGGGCAAGCTGATGGAAAGCCGATAGCGGAAGAGCTCTGTTTCGCCGGGGAAGACGGCTTCAAAAAGGCCGTCCCGATGGACGCGCCTCATGGGATACTGTCTCTCCTGGCGGATCACCGAAACCGCGAGCGCCTGCGGCTGGAAGGTGCGGATGACGATGGCCGGCGCGCCGCCCCCAGCCTGCAGATGCATGCCGAGGATGTCAAAAGGCGCGCCGTGGTAACCACCGACGATTGCGGCTACTGCGCCGGACTCCGCGGAAGAAGGGGACACGACGACTTCTTCGTCCGATGCCTTCGACAGAGACGGGGCTGTGTCAACGGGCTCGGCAAGCCCGGCCGCGCCGTTCGCGGGCTCAAGAGGTTCGATTACTGCCATGAACTCAGTTCCTTTACATCCATTCTATCTACTCCCGGTGTTCAGGGCGGCCAACATATCCCGCGGGGCAAACCCTGGGACAGACAGCCAGTTTCCGGCAAACTGCGCCGGAAACTTTGGTGTCAGTCCCGGGTTTGCGGCGCATTTCCGCCCAGCGCCCCCAGTGCCGCAAGCACAAGCTGATGATTCTCGCGAAGCACCGAAAGCCAATAATTCATACGTTCCGCGTTGGCTTTGTCCTTCCAGTGTTCGAATAGATACAATGCATCCCGCAGGGGCAACCTTCCTTCCGCCGGGTGAATCTCCAAGGTGAAGGAGATAGAAGCAGGATCCATTACTTCCATCGCTTTCGAAACGATCTTAAGAAGACCGGAGGGTCCGAACATGGGATCGAGCGACCACTTATGGTCATGCTCAAAAGGAATCGGAATCCGGGTCAGAAAGCTCAAATGATCGGAGACTCCATACCTGCTTGACGTGGAAAGAGGATGTCCGTCGTGCAAATGAAAGTGCAAAGGCTTTGCGAGCCGGCCTAGTGCCTCGATCATGCCGAGCACCGCCGGCAGGCTGGAACGGACGGCCGCCTGGACTCTGGCGGCCAGTTCCGGCATGCGTGGATGATCTGGAGCCAGGCCAAACAGTTCTTCGCCAGGATGATTTCGAGAGTAGCAATCCCGAATCTGCCAGATGCCGACGTGGCCGGCATCGATACAGGCACTGATGCAACCGAGCTTCCGGGTGAGCTCAAAGAACTCGATGAATCGGCCGGGCTCTATCCCGGTAGCGTATTCAATGAACAGGCGAGGCCCTGCATGAATTTTTTCCAGTTGCGATGCCACGTTTTGGACGGCGTGGAAATAGGCGCCCCGTTGGGAAACCATCTCGCGCTGGTCGTGGATCACGAGACCAGAGACGCGCCCGCGAAAGCGGTGGGCAAACTCCGCGATCCGTTCGCGGCTCTCTTGGGCAAGCAAGTTGATGCCCCGGTCGAGATGTACGATCGCGAGATCTTCGGGGACAGGCCTGAACGCCCACAGGGATTCCAGCTCTTCCGGTGTGCCTGCGTAGACTTCGGTCCCTAACCCGGCCTGCCCGAAACGCAATCCGGCCAGCCGCAGGAGCGCATCGTCACCCTCGATCCTCTTCTGAAAAAGGGCCAGTATCCGCGGATAGTTTGCTGCAGCCATTAGTTTACCTACTCTCCAGGCGGCCCTGTTGCGGACGCGATTGCACCAGATAGACTTCCTCGCCCACCAGGGCGCCTTCGATATCCTGCGGCCGGCCCAAAGCGCCCTCCACGAATTGCGCGATCGCCGCCAACCGCTTCCCGAGCTGCCGGGCAAATGCCGGATCGCGAGAAAGCCCGACATCGGAGTACTGAACGACACGCCTGGCGGTGCCACCTGAGGGATCGGGTTGAATGGCGTCGCTGAAGCTGGCGAATGCCAGCATTCGGGCCTGTTCCGAAGTCTTATGGCAGAGCAACCGATACGGAGAACCCGGTACCGCGGCTGAGGCCAGCACCTCACCGAGGCCTACGGCCAGCTCGACATAAACTTCGTCCCGATGGCAGCTAATGGGATTGACCGTGTGCATGACAAACGAGTATTCAGGGGTGACCATCTCCTGGATGAGCACGGCCATGTGGGACTCTTCATGCGCGATGCCGCTCTGTTTCCTGCTGAGGACAGCGCGCTCCCCCCAGAGCGAGGCCCAGACCATGCGGACCGCACCGGCAATTCCCTCTGGCGGGACGTTGGCGACAGAATCGTAGAGACCGGCTCCCGCCAGTTCCGTCAGATCCTCGCAGTTCGCGCTCGAGCGCACTATGAGGCGGTGTGCATGCAACCGGCGCGCGACGCCTTCGGCGATCTGTTCCGGCACTGGCAACCGCATAACGAGGCCACGGAGACTCTGTGTCACTGCCACAGTATCGGCTGCCGCTAGTTCGTCCAAGCGCGCAATGAGGCGATGGTACTCGGCTTCGATTCCGGGAGCCGACCGCAAGGAACCCTCCATCACGCCGAAGGGAACCGCAAGGCTGGGCGGAGTTCGAAATCCAGCCCCCAGGCTGCGCGACAGAGCCTCGAGTTGCCTTGCCCCGGCCGACTTGCCGCCCGCGTTTTCCAGAACCACCGCATCCAGCGAGATGCACGGCGAATCCGGTTTCAGACAGACCTCGGGGACCCGGATCAATTCGGTGCGACGGTCCGGCTGCCGCTCCGCCATGGATCGGTCTTCCGGCGCCGAAGCGAGTTCCAGGGTGAATCGCAGAGGGTCCGCGTGGAGCGCTGCCCACTTACCGTCCAAGGATTGGAGCCTGGCAAATTCTTGCGGATCCTCACACGTGACCAGTATGACGTTTCCCTGCCGCGCCCGGACGCCCAGGTGCGAAAGGTGGGGAATCTCATGCGCCAGGACAATTCCCCTCACGCTTGCCGGGATCTCCTCGTCACCTTGCGCGTTCTTCAGAAGCGCCAGAACCTGCCTGGCGGATGAATCTCTGAGATTGTTAAGGGAATCGACGAGCGCCAGCCGACCAACGGCCTTTCCGCAGACAAGAACATCGGCTGCGGGCAAGCGAGCGAGTCTTCTGATGTTTCTCGTCAGCAAGGAGGCGAGTTTCGAGAGCTGGAAGACGACGTGCCCGCGGATATCGCCCTCAACGAAAGCCTGGATGGCATGTTCCGCAACGCCCAGGGCGCGACCCAACCTGGCGGCACGTGCCTGGAACAGCGACATTGCGCGATCGGAGTAAGCGTCAGCCAGGCGTCTGGCGCGATCCAGCGTGGCCTTGAGGCGCAGCAATTGTTCACGGTCTGAGGGAACGAAGGCCTGACGCCATGCGGTCAATTCGGCCTCGATCGCCCGGCATTCCGCGGAAGAGAAACCGTTGAGGGACACATTGCCGATGGTCAACTGGAAGGCCTCCAGCAACCGGTCCCAGGGCAGTTCCCCGACCTCACTTTCAAGGGAATTGACGGCGCGGCTCAGCAATACAAAGGCGTAGGTTTCCAAGGCGATGTCGGCGAGCCGGAGTTCCCGGGCCGCGCCGTCGGGGTCCAGCTCCAACCGGGCAACCAACGCGCGCCGAACAGCGGTCAAACTCCGGAGTGCGGTCAAATCTCCGTCACCTTGCCCCGCGGCGCTTTCCTTCTGTGCCAAAAACTCCCGGATGAGGCCAGCCTCCCCGCCGGAGATCCTGTCCGCGATCGCGCGGAGTTGTTCTTCCATGGAGCGAGCGTTGAAAAATTCTCGTAGCTCTTCGTGAAACACTCCGAACTGCTCTACAAATTCAGCCGCGTAATGAGCGCCGGGAGCGGTAATGCGCTCCAGGATGGCGGCAGACGTGACAAGATCTTCGGGCCCCGCGCAACGATGCAGTTTGTTTTGCAGGGTATTCTTGATCTCGCGCTTGAGATCCTGCGGAATATCGTTGCGATGCGCGATGTCGCGAATGCGGGTCAGCGGTTCGGGTCTCAGGAACGCCTGACCGGACGACGGAAGCCACGGATAGATTTTCCGGAGGACGAAAGTCTTGTCCGGATCGGTAATCCCCTCTAAGCGGTCCTGGATTGCGCTCGAAGCGCGGGCCGCGTGACTGGGACGGAAGTGGCGGCCATCTTCCACGCAGGCGATCTCGCCAGTCCCGAGGAATCGAAGATAGACCGCCAGGTAAATGAGCTCCCCGGTGGTTGGCTCGGACCCCGCGTTCGCCAGGAGATCGCGAATAAACTCGAGCTTCTCCCGCCAGCTCCGCCCGCGGAGATTGCCTTGAACGAGTGCGTCCGCGAAGGCGTCGTCATCCTGAGCGACAGGGAAGTGTTGCTTTGGACGCGGAGGGGATTCTTCGAGGAGGCAATTCAGCTTATCGCGCGCCATGTTCAGCAGCTCAGGCGGGTCAGGCCACTGTTCCAGAATGATGGAGCCCGAGAAATTGCGCGTCGTCAGACGTTCCAGCAGAACTCTTATTCCCGCGCCGTCTTTTCCCGCGGGCCCGGTGAACATTGGTAAGTGGCTGTCGCGGTCGCCCCAGTTTTCGTGCGCGTGGAGATGGATAATGGGCACCCGCGGATCCAGTTCGCCAAGGTACCGCAGATAGTCGTTACACGTGGACGCGCATAAATTGGCGTGTCCGATGTCGAGACACATGCCAACGCAATCGGCCCCGGGTGGTTGGAGTTCCCGAAGGCGGGCGAAGAACTCGTTGAAGTGCCGGGGCGTAGTGAGCGGCGTGTTTTCGAGCGCAAGCCGGATGCCGGCTTCCGGCAAACGGCCGGTCAATTGGGCGACCGCACTTAGATACGCGTCCGGGCCCTCTTCCGCGTACAGATGAATGTTGAGCAGCGACGCACCGATTTCCCGAGCAAAATCGAGGCTTCCATGGAGCAGGGGCTGAGCTTCAGGCTTCAGCGGGTTGGCCTGCCACGGGGCATGTACACTCAGACGGACATCGTGGCTCAGGGCCGTGCTTCGGATGCGGTTGCGGGTTTCCGAATCAACGTCGCCCACGTCCCAGCCACTGCCCGACAAGTTCCTGTCCGGGAACCACTCGAACGCATCAAAGCCATTCTCGACCGCATACTCAAAAGGCACCATCAGGGCGGGTGCGGATGATGCCGTCTGGTTTCCGATGCGAATGCGGATGCGTTCCATAATCCTTCAGACCGTCTGAGCACGAGTCTGCACCACATAATACGCACCCTTAGCGACGGCACCCTCAATATCCTGAGGGGAGTCAAAAACGCCCGCGACCGCGAAGCCGATCTTGGCGATAGAGAGCAGCAGGTTCGCGCGGAAGCTTTCATCCCACACCGCGCGTTCCCGCGAGTAATCCAGAACAACCTCCCGGGACGGTTGCAGCGTGATGCTATCGTAGAGCCCGGCTCCCGCGTAGCCCGGCAGGTCTTCTCCATTCGAATCCGAGCGGAATATCAGACCTGAACCGTACAGGCCGACGCTCTTACTGGGGAACGCCAAAAGTTCGGGCTGCATCGATTTCCGGCCGCAGACGAAGCTCAGGGCCCTGCCGGGATAGTTGCCCACCAGAGTCTCACCGAGCCCCAGGACAACCTCGGCATACAACTCGTCCCGGTTGCCGGTGGATGGATTGACGGTATGAATGACGAAAGCATACTCGGCTTCAATAACCTGTTGGATCAGCACGGCCATGGAGAGGTTGTCGTCGACGATACTCCTCGCCCGGCGGCTGAGCCACGCACGGTGATTCCATTTCGATGCCCAGACACGTTTGATGCACGTCCATGCATCGTCCCACGATTCCGGCCACGCCAGACCAGCGTTCTCCATGACCTTGCGAAGAGCCACGGGCAAGTCGTCCGGCGCCACTAATTCCCGCATAACCCCGCGAAGATCGGAAAGCACTTTCTCCGGGTTGTTTTCGATTTTCGGAACTAACGAGTCATAACGTTCCCGAACCGGCCGGTTGGCTTCCAGATCGAGTACCCTCTCACATACGCCAAACGGCAACGCGACCGAAACAGGTTGATGCACCCAGTCGGGCAAATGTCCTCTGAGGCGCCTTTGATTGCAGGATTTGCCGCCAACCGTTCGCTCACTGAACTGGTCCTCCAGGATCGCGTATGCCGAGAACTCCGGCCTGACCGTGGAAGTCTGAACGGCCGGGATCCGCGACAATGGACGCTTGGCTGGTTCCACTCCCTCTTGGAAGACTACATCGCCGAGCGCATTTACTTCGCAAGCGACGACATGCTCACGGAGAGACTTCAGCCGATCCATGGTTTGAGGGTCAAAGCAGACCGCGAACAGCAACTTCGCGTCGCGGGCGCGCACTGCCACGTGGGACAGGAGATCAATCTCGTTGGACACGATGACAGCGGCAATACCCTGGGGAATCTCTTCATCGCCTGCAACTGAATCCGCAACCATCACGACGGGCTCGGCGAAGTCCTTACCCTGGACGGATCTCAGCGAGGCCGCCACTTCGACCCGGCCCGTACCGCGACCCCGGCTGACGATCTGCCAATTGCCGAGGTGTGCGGCCTCCCGCAAGACCGGGTTCAAATGATGCACCAGCATCGAAAGCGTGGAGGCCAGACCGCCACGAATCACCTCCTCGCTGAAGAGCGTGACGGTCCATGGATCCGCATGAAAACCATTGCCCAGGTATTCGGCCTTCGACTGAAGGATGTTGCGGTACCAGTCGCTCAAATCGCCCAAAGCGTGGCCGATGCGATCCAGCACGGCTCTGGCCTGAAGAGACCATTCCCGGGTGAAACGGGGCGCTGCTTTCAGCCGCTCCCAATGGCTGGAGCTTACGACAAACTCCGCGGCGCCGCCGGAAAGAGTAAGATTCTCGAGCAGTCTGGAGATCAAATCGACCAGTTGATCGCCATTCAGTTGATGGATGCTGCGTTCCACGATGGTCCGCAGGTACTGTTCCAGGGCGAGATCGAGATACAGGAGATCGCGAATTCCTTGATTCCCGGATAATCGCGGACTCAGGCGGCGGCGCGCCTCCGTCGCCTGAGCGGCCAGGTCCAGCAGCGATACCCGCGGATCGTTTTGGCCGTGGCATAAATACCAAAGCTGGCCGCGGGCACCGTCGTCCAGGAGATAACTTGCCTTGTTGATGGCGGTTTCGAAATCGGTTCCGGAGTGTACCGCCTTGAGGGTTCGAAGGAAATTCTCGAAGTCGTGTATTAATCCATCCTTCAGGTACGGGACAAAGCCGGGTGCGGTTCGGATGGGACGTTCAAAGTTCTCCAGGCGGCCCTTGGTTACACCGCCGGCCTCCAGTGTTCTGTAAAAGGTCTCTGTATGCCCATTACTTCGAAGGAATGCCAGGTAAGCTTCGCAGATCACGATATCGTCGGGAGTCGTGTTGTTGTGAAGTTTCTGATGCCACTCTTCCATGAAATGGCCGGACACTTCCTTGATCCGGTGGCGGTGCATGATGGCGAGTATCTCGTCGCGGATCTTCTGTCCCTCGCCGCCCCGCCCCACGCTGGCCAGCATCGGCCGCACCAGAACACGGCCGGCGGGCTGATTGACGTAAACATCGGCCAGCTTCAGTGTGAGCCGGTCCTGGGCATGGCTCAATTCTTTTGGTTGGGTATTGTAGTTTCGCTGCCAGTTCAGCTGCCGGATGGCTGAGAAGCGCAGCCATACAAACAGGAGTGCCAATGCTTCCACGTTGCCCCGAACGCGATCCAGGAAATCGTGACACGAGTTGAAACGGTGCATGAGGGTCCAGGAGTTTCGGCCGGTTTCGAACTGGATGATTTCGTCCGCCAGTCGAGCCAGGTCCCCGGCTGGCAGGGTTACGGCGGCCGATGCCGAAGGCACCAGGACCGGAAGGAAGAAGTTGGCCCCGCGATCGTTCATCCAGCGACCCGTATCGATCTGCCGGACAACAAACCGGACACCCAGCGGGGCTTCCGGCTCCGGAAACTCGAGCCGCACCCGGCTCATGCCATCGTCACCTGGTGTGAAGGGCGTTTGGGCCGCACTATTCTGGTACACAACCGTTCCGGGGGGTTGGGTGGAAGGAGCGGGCAAGAGCCACTCAAGCGGAGAACGCCGCGCCACTCCCCAGTGGAGCAGCAACGGTCCGGGAATGCTGGTAACCAGCGTCACGCGGACGCTGGCGGCCTCCCTGGTTACGGTCGCGGTGAGCCGGCCGTACCCCGCAAGCTGGTACACATGCTCGGAAGAGGCGGATTGATTTTCCGGAGACATGCCCGGCGAGTCGGAGATTTCAATACGGTAGTTCTTGCCATCGTTACTGTCCCACCGGTTCTCTTCGGGGAAGAGGAGCGCGAATTCGATGGAGGAAACCTCCGAGGGTTGGGCGAGTTGCACAAGAATTCGACCCTCGCCGTCCCGGCGAGTGAACGCGGTCCGAACGGCTGACTGTCCGGGTTCCGCGGTGGTCCCGTCGGGCCAGGACCCTCGCGGAGGCAGTTGCCAGCCAACCCGGCCATTCTGGCGCACGCCCCAATGCAAAATGACGGGTTTCGAGGTGTCCGTGCGCAGGGAGATATCCAGCCCGCCGTTGCTCGTGGCCCTCTCGATCACCAACTTCAGGCCACTCCGGGTATTGATTTGATCGGTCATAGCCGCAACGTGAAAAAGTGGGCAGCCTTCCCCTTGAGGCGCCACTCTCATTGTATGCGGTGGACCACGTCAAGCCCTGTCGCGTTCGGTGACGAACACAATACCCTGGCCCGGCCGCAGATGGTAAGAGAACGGTTTCGTAGGGATATAGTCCATGGGGTGTTCAGGTGACACGTCCCGGAAAGGTGCGCGCGCCTGGACCGCAACATGCAGATTATCCACGTAGAAGTGCTGATAATTCCCGGCATCTTTGTTGAGGATGATCAGGGCTTCTTCCGATGTCTTCGAGGATGCCTTCCGGAGCAACAGGATATTGGGGTTTTCGTGAGGCAGGACCGTGGTGGGGCACTCTTCCCCGAAGATCTGGTAGCGCTTCTTGACGGCATTCACCC
>OBLU010004597.1_pt1 | contig 12443 bp, 6 predicted proteins | sample 1518681 | NCBI WGS metagenome assembly OBLU01 (sample SAMEA3539304, study PRJEB22396) | soil metagenome | biome: tundra; feature: field; material: soil | place: USA | collected 2010-05 | depth 0.15 m | reverse complement strand
ATCCCGAATACGTGCAAACGTGCGCTTTCTGGAGTCCGGACGAAAGCTTCATCGTGTTCGCCCGCGCCAAAGCGCGCGACCCGTATCCGCCCGGCCAGCCGGCCTCGAAATTCGCCAACGATCCCAACGAAACCCAGATCCAATACGACCTGTATCGCATCCCGTTCAATAACGGCCAGGGCGGGAAGGCGGAAAGAATCGTGGGCGCATCGGAAAACGGGATGAGCAACAATTTCCCGAAAGTTTCGCCGGACGGCAAGTGGATCGTGTGGGTGCAAAACAAGAACGGGCTGCTGATGCGGCCGGACAGCAAGCTCTACATCGTGCCTTCGAGCGGCGGGGAGGCGCGGCCGCTGCGCAGCAATCTGAAAACGATGAACTCCTGGCACAGTTTCTCGCCGAATGGGCGTTGGCTGGTGTTTTCGTCCAAGACGCCAACACCTTACACTCGCCTGTATCTGACGCACATCGATGAAGGCGGGAACAGCAGCCCGGCGATTCCGATCGATAACCCCACGGACGCCAACCGCGCGGTGAATATCCCCGAGTTCCTGAATGTGGGGCCGGAGGGTCTGGACCGGATCGAAACACCCGCCACGGATTTCTACAAGGAGTTCAACATTGCGGCGGACCTGTCGGAGAAGCGTCAGTTCACCGACGCCTTGCCGGTCTGGAGAAAAGCGGTGGAACTCAATCCCGACGATGCCCGGGTGCATACCAACCTGGGAACCGCACTGGAGGAGACCGGGAAGCCGGAAGAGGCGCTGGCCGAGTACCGGAGATCGCTGGAACTGAATGACCAGAGCTCCCAAGCGCACAACAATCTCGGCAGCATCCTGGCTCAACAGGGCAAGCTCGACGAAGCTCTGGCACAGTTTGAGAGGGCGGTGGAACTGAACCCCGAAAACGGCCGCGCACAGAGCAACCTGGGCGGCGCATTGTCGGAGAAGGGGCGCACCGAAGAAGCGCTGGAGCATCTGCGCAGGGGCGTGGCGCTGGAGCCCAAATTTGCCGATGGCCAGAACAATCTGGGGGCGGCGCTGGCTCGGGCCGGAGAGCTGGATGAAGCCATTCCGCACATGGCGGCAGCGGTCGACCTGGCGCCGCAATCGGTCGGAAATCACTATAACTTCGGGCGCGTGCTGGCCGCCAAAGGGCGGTTCGCGGATGCCGCCGCCCAATTCGAGCAGGCAGCCAAGCTGACGGACATGCGGGAACCGGCGATACTCGATATGCTGGCCGCCATGTATGCCGAAACGGGCCGCTACGCAGAGGCGGTGGCCACGGCGCGAAAGGCCCTCGACCTGGCCGGCGAGCAGCGGAACGCCGAACTGGCCGCGTCGCTGAAGTCCAGCCTGGATCGTTACGAAGCTCTGGCGCGGGGCGGAAGCGGTGGTGCGGTAAAGCCGCGGCAGTAAGGTGGGGCGGGCTTCAGCCTGCCAATCCGAGCGCAGCTCGGACTGTCTTTTGTATTCTCTGCCCCCCGGTCACTGTTTCTGCTGTTCCGCGGTGAGGCGGTCGAAGATAGCGCGCTCTCTTTCTCCATCTTCCTGGCGGTTCAGGCGGAAGTAGAGAGCGGCCAACTCGACGTGCGGTTGGGCCCAGTTGGGATCGTCGTGGACGACTTTTTCGAAGTCCCGCACGGCCGCTTCCAATTGTCCTTCGGCGCGCTCCAGTTTCGCCCTTTCGTAGCGCGCGACCGTGGCGTCGGGTTTGAGCTGCAAGGCGAGTTGCAAATGCCGGCGGGCCCCGTCGAGATCGCGGCCGGTGAGCAACACAGCGCCCAAGGCAAGCTGCGCCTCATAGTCCTTGGGGTCGGCCTCCACGGCCTTTCGCAGCGCGGCGGCGGCGCCCTCGGCATCTCCCAGGTAGTTCAGCACGGTGCCGCGTAATGTATCCAGGCCGGGTAGTCGCGGATTCAGGCGCGCAGCCTCGGCGGCATAATCGCGGGCGCGCTCGAACTCGTTCATCTGGAGAGTGGTCCGGCCTGCCAGCAGGTAAGCCTCGGGACTCTTGCCTTGGCGGGCCACGCGGTCAACGCGGACCATGCCTTCGCGCCGGTGGCCTGTGCGGATCAGTGCCGACCCCAGAAGCCACGCCACCGACAGATCGTCGGGGTGGGCGGCTTCCTGGGGCTTGAGAATGGCTATCGCCTTTTCATCCTGGCCGAGGCTGGCATAGCAATCGGCCAGAAGGGTGGCGACGCGCGCGTCGTCCGGTTGCGCGGCACGCAGCGTATCGAGTTGCTTCACGGCGTCGGTAAACGCGCCTTTCTTGTAGTACGCCAACGCCAGGTTGAGCCGGAGACCCGCATTCTCTTTCTTCGCCAGCACCGCGCGGTACTGAACGATAGCTTCGTCGTAGCGGTTCAACTTTGCCAGTGCCGCTCCCAGATTGGCGCACACCTCGAGGGAGTCCGGATAGCGCTTGAGGATCTCCTGATATTTGCGGACGGCCAGCGCATCGTCCCCGCGCTGCTGTGCCGCCAGAGCGTCGCGGAAGAGTTGTTGGGGATCGGGGGATTGCGCGCGAGCAGCGCCAGCCGCGATTCCGGCCGCGATGAGGATTGCCACGATGCGCATCGGTTTCAGGATAGCGGACTTGCGTTATCGTAGGGAGCTGAGAGTATGCGGGGTCGATCATTGGTGGCGCGGTCTCTTGGCCTGCTCGTGCTTTTTGCAGCGCCTTGGTTACCGCTGGCTCTGCCACGCGAATTTGGGGCGCGCGAATTTCGGGCGCGCCAATTTGGACGCAAACAATGTGGCCGCCGCCATTTCCGAACTGGAGAATGCCGTCCGACAGATGCCCGCGAGCGCCAGTGCGCACTACTTCCTGGCGGAAGCCTACCGACGGGCCGGGCGTGAGGCGGACGCGGAGAGAGAAAAGGCGGAATTCGAAAAGACGAAGGTCCAGCAGGATTCTCCCGGAGTGCCGGCACTGCAACCGTTCGGGATCCCGGAGAAGAACTGACCGGTTGCACCCGGCCGCGCATCACCTTAATATAGGCCTGACGAGTCCGAAAATCCCTAAACACCCGCTGACGGCATCCCGCCGTCCGGTAGCGGGAGGAGAAGGTACGATGGCCCGACATTTCACGCACTTCCTATTTGCATTCCTCATCGCGAGCTGCGCGTTCGCTCAGCCCGTCATCACGTCAGCCGCGGTTATGAACTCCGCAAGCTTTGCCAGCCAGGGGGTGCCAGGCGCCGGGATTGCACAGGGTTCGATCTTCACTATATTCGGTAGCGGTGTAGGACCCAACACCATGGTCCAGGCCGGCCCGTTGCCGCTCAAGACGTCGCTGGGCGGCACTTCCGTCACCTTCACGGTTGGTGGGCAAACCGTGAAGGCATATATTCTGGTGGCTCTCAGCTATCAGGTGAACGCTCTGCTGCCATCCACCACACCTACTGGAAGCGGGACCGTCACGGTCACGTATAACAACCAGACAAGCGCCCCCGAGCCCGTTCAGATTGTCAGTGCCACGTTCGCTACCTACACCTTCAATTCGAGCGGCCTCGGGCAGGCAATCGCCACCGACCTGAAATATCAGAGCAATAGCATCATCAGGACATTCCACCCCGGCGATTGGGTAATTTTATGGGGCACGGGCCTCGGACCCATTCATGGAGACGATTCGAACAAGCCGCCAGTGGGCAATTTGGGGAGCCCGACGGTACACGTCGGGACTGCCTCGGTGACTCCTTATTATGCGGGACGGTCGGCCGACTTTCCAGGGTTGGACCAGATCGCGTTTCAAATCCCGTCCGGGGTACAGGGTTGCTATGTGCCGGTCGCGGTGGAAACCAATGGCGTCGTGGGCAACTCCCCGACGATTGCCATATCGACATCCGGCCAAACCTGCTCGGATTCCATCCTGGGGCAGGACTTAATCGATAAGCTTGCCGGCGGAGGCAAGGTGGATTTCGGATTCGTGCAGTTGTTCGCCATCATTCTACGCAACCAGAGCCTTCCCACCGGAATAGCCGCGCCCGATTTTGGGAAGGCAACCTTCAGCGAATTCACACCGCAAACCGCCGGTCTGGCCTCTTATGGCGTGTCCCAAGGTTATTGCATAACCGGCAATTATGAACCCGATGCGAGTCCAGGCCAGCTCGATGCCGGCCCTGCTATCAGCGTGCAAGGTCTCTCGACCGCGACGCTTCCCCAGTCCTTCCCTGGATGGGGAACCTACGCTGCGTTTCTCAATAATACTGGTGCGCAGTTTTTTTGGAGCGACCTCAACTACACGGTCTCCGGCCCGGGCGGCGCAAAAGTCGGCGCGTTCTCCGTCGCCGACACCACCAGCATCCCCAGCGCTTATTTCTCCGGCATGATAGCCGGCCAGACGCTCCCCCGTTCGAGCGATCTCACAGTCACCTGGACCGGCGGCGACGCCACCTTACAGAACGGCCAGGTGACCATCGCGGGAGTTTCAGCGGCGGCGTCGAACGAGAACATATCCTGGGCTTTCATGTGTACGGCTCCGCTTGCTGGGCGGTCGTTCACAATTCCCAAGTGGGTGCTTTCTACGTTGCCGCCTACCGCAACCGGTTATATTGGTATCGCCCCTTACCCGATAGGCTACATCTGGATCGGGCAGTCCAACAAGCCGGTGACTTTCCAGGCCCCAGGCCTCGACAAGGGCATCCTGATAGACGAGTTTTTCAACGGATATCCAGTCAATTTCCAGTAACAGCCGGCGCCGCTCTTACTATCATCCGGGTGTAGGGCCGCTCCATGTTCCGAGACGCGCCAAGCCTACGGCCGGCCCGCGTCGCCGCGCAAAGGAAAGGCCGCGAATCGCGCCTTTGCGCCCGCGTAGTCGCGCTCAATCTGTTCCAGCGTCTTCCCCTTGGTTTCGGAAACCCGCAGCGTCACAAAGACCAGGCCGGCGAAGCAGATTGCGGAATAGAGCCAGAATGTGCCCGCGCCGCCGAGCGCCCGGTTCAACATGGGGAATGTGAAGGTAAGGGCAAAGCAGGCGATCCACAGCGCCGAAACGGAAATCGAGACGGCGACGCCGCGAATCCGATTGGGAAAGATCTCCGAGATGAGCACCCAGGTGACCGGGGCCAGCGACATGGCATAACAGGCGATGGTACAGAGGGTGCAAATCAGCACGGGGAGTCCCTTCAAACCGAAGTGGTATGCCAGGCCCAGCAGAAAGTGCGACACGCCGATTCCGGCGCAACCACCCATCATCAGGGCCCGTCTGCCCAGCCGGTCCACAAAACCGAGCGCCACCAGGGTGAAGACCAGGTTGATGGTGCCGGTGATCACGATGTTGAACAGAGTGCCGTTTACGTCGTAACCCGCGTCGCGGTAGATCTCTTCGGCATAGTTGAAGATGACGTTGATGCCGCTCCACTGTTGCAGGACGGCCAGGAATACGCCGATGCCGAGGATCCCGAGCATGCCGGTGCTGCGCAGGCCTGCCCAGTTGCCGCCGGCCCCCTCCGCCGGTGTGGAGGCGATCTCGATCTCGCGCACGGCGCTCTCGGCGTAGTCCGCCCCGCCGATACGCGCCAGCGTGTCCTTGGCGAGGTCGCGCTTGCCGCGCGATACCAGCCAGCGGGGGCTCTCCGGAACAAACAAAGCGCCAACGAAGAAGATAAGTGAGGGAACGGCGACCGCGGTAAACATCCAACGCCACCCAACCTGTCCGTTCCAGGAGAGGCGAATCGTCTCCGCCGTGCTGCCTTCGGGCACGGGAACGGCAATCGTCCAATTGACGATCTGCGCCGCCAGGATTCCTATGACGATGGTCATCTGGTTCATCGTGACCAGCCGGCCGCGCCAGGCAGCCGGGCTGACTTCCGCGATGTACAGCGGGGAAATATTGGACGCAATGCCGATGGCAATTCCGCCGGCGATGCGCCACATCACAAAGGCGGCGAAAGTCTGTGCCCATCCGGTAAGCACCGACGACACGGCAAACAGCGCGGCCGAAAGAATCAGCAGTTTCTTGCGGCCCATGCGATCGCCGGCGGCGCCGGCGAACATCGAGCCCAGCAGGCAGCCCAGCAGGGCGCAGCTATTGGCCCAGCCGATCTGCGTCGCGTTGTCGAGTTGGAAGCATTTCTCGTAGAACGGTTTGGCGCCGCCGATCACCACCCAGTCGTAGCCGAACAGCAATCCGCCAAGAGCCGCGATGGTAGCGATCGTCCACACGTAGCGGGCGTTGTAGTGTTCCACTCCATGCATGCTGTTCCTCCCCCAACCAGGAATCCGACTGCCGACCGTTATCGTACCCGGTTGCGTTGGGCTTGTCATCCTCCCGTTTGGTCCCCGATTGACAGATCGCGATCGTTATGATGAGCTATACGTGTACGTTAACGGAACGTACGGGAGAAGACAAAGCGATGCCGGTATCCCGACGAAATCTCCTCACCAGCGGCGCCGCGGCTGCGCTGGCGGCTCTCCCGTTCGCCGAGGCGGCGCCCTCGAAGGAGGCGAGCGGCAATGAGGAGCGCATCTCGTTGAATGGCCACTGGCTATTTCGCCTCGACCCGGATGGCAAGGGCGAAGTCAATGGATGGACGCTGGCCGAAAGTCCGATCACGGGTTGGCGCGAGGTCGATGTCCCCCACACCTGGCAGGTGGAGCCCAAGAACACCGAGTACCGGGGCGTTGGCTGGTACCGGCGCTTTTTCGATGCGCCTGCCGAATGGTCGAATCGCGCGGTGAGGCTGGAGTTCGAAGCAGTCTTCCACAGCGCCGTGGTTTTTGTGAATGGCCAGGAAGCAGGCCGGCACATTGGCAAAGGCTACACCGCCTTTACGCTGGACCTTGGAGGGGCGCTGCGGCCAGGTGCGCGGAACACACTCGCGGTCAGGGTGGACAACGCGTTCAGCGAATCGATGCTGCCGCGCGGCCGCTCCAGCGATTGGGCGCACGATGGGGGCATCTATCGTAGCGTCGGTCTCATCGTTACCCCGAGAGTATTCATCGAATCGCTTGCCGTGGACGCCGAACCCGACCTGGCGGCTAACACGGCCTCCGTGGCCGTGACCGTGGCGGTTCGGAACACGTCACCGAATTCCTTTGAGGGGACGGCGGCCTTCACCGTTGCCGACGAGCAGACCGGCAACATGGTCCTGGCTCAACTTCCCGGGGGTGCCATCCGACTTGCAGCGGGCGAGACTAAGGCGGTGGCGCTCACTGTAGCGACGCTGCGCAATCCCAAGCTTTGGCATTTCGATCACCCGAACCTCTACCGCGTCACCGCCAACCTGGCCGGCGGGCATGCACTGGATTCGACATTCGGCATACGGAAGATCGAAATCCGCAACAGCGCGTTCTACCTGAATGGAGAGCGTGTGCGCCTGATGGGCGTGGAGCGTATGGCGGGGAGCAACCCGGAGTACGGCATGGCGGAGCCGGTGGAATGGATCGAACACGATCACGCCGATATGCGGGCACTGAACTGCATTTACACCCGCGTCCATTGGCCGCAGGATCGCACTGTGCTGGATTGGTGCGACCGCCACGGCATGTTCATTCAGACCGAAGTCCCTACCTGGGGAGGCGCCACGTTTCGCGAGCGGGATCCCGAACCTCCAGCCGAAATCATGAACAACGGCATCGAGCAGTTGCGTGAAATGATCGCCCGCGATCGCAACCATCCGTGCATCTTTTCCTGGGGTGTGTGCAACGAGATTGGAGGACAAAACCCGCCGGCGTATGCTTTCGCCAAGCGGATGTACGAGGAATCCAAGCGACTGGACCCGAAGCGCCTGGTGAGCTACGCGTCAAACAGCCTGTTTGAGAACCCAGGCAAGGACGTCTCCGGACTGATGGATTATGTGATGTGCAACGAGTACGTGGAAAGTTGGCAGCCCGGTACCGTGGAGGATGTGGGCCGGGTGTTAGACGAGATCCATCGGGCGTTCCCCGGGAAGCCCGTGGTCATCTCCGAATACGGCTACTGCGCCTGCACGCCGGAGCGGCCGGAAGGCGACGGCAAGCGGATCTCGGTGTTGCTTGGTCACGATCGCGTGTTCCGGGATCGCGACTACATCGCCGGGTTGATCTTCTTCTGCTACAACGACTATCGCACGCACATCGGCGACCGCGGCGTGGGCGCCATGAAGCAGCGTGTGCACGGTGTGGTGGACGTGTATGGCGTGCGTAAGCCGTCGTACCAGGAGTTGCGCACCGAGTCCAGTCCGCTCGACTCCCTTGCCATCGGCGGGAAGCCCGGCGAACTCAGCGTTCAGTTGCAGACTCGAAGTTCCGTGCCGAGCTACACGCTACGCGGCTACAAGCTGCGCACTTTGGTCTTTGGCTACGGCAACATTCCAGTGGAACGATACGAAACCTTACTGCCGGAACTCCGGCTCGGCGAGACGACTTCGGTGACGGTGAAATTCAGCGAACCAAGACCGGTCCAGGTGCAATTTGACCTGATGCGGCCAGACGGGTTTTCGGCGCTGACGGCGATGTGGAGACCGTAACCCATGGGCACCGGAAGGATAGCGAAGAATGTCGTAGACGGGGTCCGGGCTTGGGAAGAGCGGGTCACGATCCCGACCTATCCCGTACCGGACCCGGACCGTAATCCGATGTTTCTGGAAAAGCGTGTGTACCAGGGCAGCTCTGGAAAGGTATATCCCAATCCTTTCACGGATCGCGTTTCAGACGAGAAGGTGGACCGGCAATACACCGGCGTCTTCCTGGAAAATGAGTTCATCCGGCTCATGGTCCTGCCGGAAATCGGCGGACGGATACATATCGGACAGGACAAGACCAACGGCTACGATTTCTTCTACCGGCAAAACGTCATCAAGCCGGCGCTGGTGGGGCTGCTCGGACCCTGGATTTCCGGGGGCGTGGAATTCAACTGGCCGCAACACCACCGGCCGTCCACCTTCATGCCGGTGGAATTTCAAATCGAAAATCACGAGGACGGCAGCCGAACCATCTGGCTCAGCGAGCACGAACCGATGAATCGGATGAAGGGGATGGTGGGCATCTGCCTGCACCCCGGCAAGGCGTTCATCGAAGCCAAGGGGCGCCTCTACAATCGAACTCCCTTCGTGCAGACATTCCTTTGGTGGGCCAACGCCGGCATACGCGTCCACGATCGGTATCAGGCCTTCTTCCCGCCCGATGTGACGTTCGTCGCGGACCACGCCAAGCGCGCCGTCACGGCGTACCCCGTGGCGCGCGATTTCTACTATGGAGTGGACTACCGGGCAGGCGTGGACCTGGCCTGGTACAAGAACATTCCGGTGCCGACTTCGTACATGGTCACGAAATCGAACTACGACTTTCTTGGTGGCTACGATCACGAGAAGCGGGCCGGGATGGTGCACGTTGCCAACCGGCACATCGCCCCCGGGAAGAAGATGTGGACCTGGGGAAACGCGGAGTTCGGATATGCCTGGGACCGCGAACTCACCGATCGGGACGGACCTTATATAGAGTTGATGGCCGGGGTCTTCACCGACAACCAGCCGGACTTTTCTTGGATTCACCCCGGGGAAACCAAAACTTTGCGGCAGTATTGGTATCCCATTCAGGAGATCGGACCGGTTAAGAACGCGAACCGCCTGGTAGCGGTGAACCTGGAAGGCCGTGACGGCGAATGGCAAGTCGGCGTGTGTTCCACGGAGCCGTTGATCGACATTCGCGTGGCCGTCACGCTATCGGGCGATCTCGTGCTCGACTGCGCCGCCAACGTCAGTCCCGGCAATCCCTTCACTCGGGGATTTCGGCTGGCTGACACGCGGCAGTATCCGGACCTGCTCCTGCGCGTGCTGTCTCCGGAAGGCCGCGAGTTGATTCGCTACCGGGTGGAGAAACCGGGCGAAGGCGAACTCCCCGCCCCGGCGACTGAGCCCCTGGCCCCCGAGGAGACCGCGACATCCGACGAGTTGTACCTCTCGGGCCTGCACCTGGCTCAGTATCGGCATGCGACCCGCTGCCCGGAGGCGTACTGGAAGGAGGCGCTGCGCCGCGATCCCGAAGACGCCCGATGCAATAACGCCATGGGGCTGCTCCGGCTTTCGCGCGGCGAGTTCGCCGAGGCCGAGGCATATTTCCGCGGAGCCATCGCCCGCCTCACCCGTCGCAATCCGAATCCATATGACGGCGAGCCGTTTTACCATCTCGGCTTAGCCCTGAAATACCAAGGGCTGACCGATCAGGCGTACGCGGCGTTCTACAAAGCGACTTGGACCCAGGCATGGAAGGCGCCTGCCTACTACGAACTTGCCTGCCTGGACTGCATGCGGGGAGATTATTCTCAGGCGTGCGAACATCTGGATCTGTCTCTCGAGACCGATGCCCTCAGCCTGAAGCCGCGCAACCTGAAGACGGCAATTCTGCGCCGATCGGGCCGGAAAGAGGAATCCTCCTCGCTGGCCCGGGAAACACGCCAGGCCGACCCGCTCGATCCCTGGTCTCGCTACGAACAGGTGCTGCTGACCAACGGGCCGGCGGGGGGCGATACGCCACCGGAACTCGGTCCAGCCATCGCGGCCCACCCGCAGACCTTTCTTGACGTCGCTTACGACTACGCATCGGCGGGACTCTGGACGGACGCCGCCGGCCTGGCTCAACTTCTGATCTCGGCGGATTCGCACTCCGGTGTCAGCCCCATGGTGCAGTACGCGCTCGGGTACTTCGCGGAGTGCTCCGGTGACCGCGACGCGGCGACGCGGTACCGCGCGCAAGGCTCTGCTGCGTGCCCGGACTACTGCTTTCCGGCGCGCCTCGAGGACATGCTGGTTCTGGAAAGTGCCCTGCGCGCCAATCCCGGCGATGCCCGCGCGCACTACTATCTCGGCAACCTGCTGTACGACAAGCTTCGTCGCGCGGAAGCAATTGAACACTGGGAGCATGCCTGTCGACTCGATCCGACGTTCTCGATCTCATGGAGGAATCTGGGGATCGCCTGTTTCAATGTCCTCGGTGACGCGGGGCGCGCGCTGGATTGCTACCAGCAGGCGCGCGCGGCCAACCCAACCGATGCCCGCCTGCTCTACGAGCTCGACCAGTTGCGGAAACGTACAGGTGTGGCGCCTGGCGATCGGCTGGCCGCTTTGGAAGAGTGCCGCGATCTGGTGGACCAGAGGGACGATCTCACGATTGAGTTGGTGACTCTCTACAACCAGGCCGGCCGTCACCACGAGGCACTGGCGATCCTGGCAGCACGACGCTTCCACCCGTGGGAAGGAGGTGAAGGCCTTGTTTCGGGCCAGTTCGTCACCGCCCATCTATTGCTCGGAAGGAGCGCCCTCGCCGGAGGCGATGCCGAGGGCGCCTTGCACCACTTCGAAGCCGCACGGACCTATCCGCACAACCTGGGAGAGGGCAAGCACCTGCTCACGGAGGAAGGGCACTTGGAGTATTTTTCCGGCGTGGCGGCGGCCATGATTGGAGGGACTGATGAGGCGCGCCGCCATTGGGTAGCAGCCGCCAGCGGAGGCGCGCGTCCCGGGGTGTTCGCGTATTACAGGGCGCTGGCTCTGGGGGCGCTGGGACGCGCGGGGGAAGCCGACTCCGTCCTTCGGCAACTCCACGATTTCGCCGAGGCGCAGGTTAAGGCTGAAGTGAGCATTCCGTACTTCGCTACATCCCTGCCGAATTTCCTGTTGTTCGAAGATGACATGGAAAAGCGCAATCGAGTCGACTGTCTGTTTCTTCGCGGGCTCGCAAATTATGGACTGGGGCGGATTGCTCAGGCGGCTGAAGACCTGCGTGCCGTTCTCCAACTGGACGGCAACCACATTCAAGCCCAGGAGGAGTTACGCGCCTGGAATGTCGGGTAGCAGGAGGCAGCCCCGCGGAACCAGCACTAGCGGTCGGTGTCCTCTTCCGTGTCGGGCGGAGGAAGCTCGGCGAAGAGATCCAGATTGCTCTGCATCACGAGATGGGGAGCAACCCTGATGGTGGCGGGCGGGCATGTACTGGCGACCAGGAACTCGTAGAGTGCCTGAAAAGCCCGCCGGCCTTGCGTCAGGGGACGCTGGTTGATGGTCGCCAGCACGCGCCCGGAACGGATCATCGGCACCAATTCCGGGAACAGGTCCGTGGTCACCACCGCGATCCGGCCGGCCAGGCCGGATTCGCGAATGGCCTGCAGCACGGGTAGCGAATTGGCCGTGCTCACGTAGACCCCGCGGACACTGTCGTGCTTGCGCAACACAGCGGTGGCCCGCGCGTGGGCTGCCGCTGGGTCGTCGCGTGTTTCGATCACCGCCTGAATTTCCCGATGTGCCGTCAGCGCGGAGATGCTGGAACGAAACCCCTCCACCTTCTGCGCATGATCCTCCGTTTCCAGGCTCCCCGTGAATACCGCAAAAGACCCGCGATGATGGACCGTGCGACAGAGTAATTCACCCGCCATGGCTCCACTGGTAAAGGGACAGGCTGAAACGGTGGTGAGCCTTTCGGTTCCGGGAGCGTCCGTGGCCACGCAGACCACGGGAACA
>OBLU010004596.1_pt1 | contig 12444 bp, 14 predicted proteins | sample 1518681 | NCBI WGS metagenome assembly OBLU01 (sample SAMEA3539304, study PRJEB22396) | soil metagenome | biome: tundra; feature: field; material: soil | place: USA | collected 2010-05 | depth 0.15 m | reverse complement strand
ACTGTAAGTTGATCGTAGCTGGCGAAACCTGGCACAAAATCGCTGCGTTTATCGGTCGGCTGGCACGTTGATATAAAAATAGCGCCATTGGCGAGGGGCACGAGTCGGCCGAGGGTGTGTAAATACCTCAGTCTCGCGTTTACTGCAGAAGAATTCTCAAAATAGCCCTTCCGTAATTCGAATCTTTGCGATTTCACCGGAGAAATTCTTCTGAATTGAATTTCAGCGAGGCTCATATTAGTTTTTACACACCCTCGGCCATCACCCGACAGTCGAGCAAATGAACTGCGTTCCCGAAAGATGTCATTCGGAATCGGCGAAAACGAACCGATGTCACTCGACACGTCGCAGTGAATGGCCGAATCACTATCGAGTGCGCAGTGAGGTCCACGTCACGGCGCTCGCGGCGGTCCGATCAGCGGCGTCTTCACGGGCTTGGCCATTCCGTAGAACACAACCACGCCCTGTCCGGGACCCAATGTCGAATACGCCTCGGGCCCTTGGCCGAACTCGGCTTGGTAATACTGCCAGTTGTTGGTCACCCACACGTCGCCGGCCGGACCGATCTGCGCGTCGACCTGTAATTGCAGTCCGCCGCCGACGTAGCCGCCCGGAGGTGAGATGGCCGAAAAGTGCGCCCGATAGCTGTCATTCAACTCACTGCGTTAGTTTGAAAGGGCGCAAGAGTTTTGCAGCAGTTCCGAAATTGCCGAATTGGTAGACGGATACCCCCACAGCAGAAAATGTAAACGTGGGAAATGGCGCAGCGAGTAGAGCGTTCAGATAATCGACTGTGCCGACCCCGATAGTAACGTGCGGGCTGTAATGCTCGCCCGTGTGCTGGGAAAAATATGTCGCCACGGCATTGAGGGTCGCTTCGTTAATGACCGGGTCCGCAGCCGTGGTTGCAAAGGCTGCAGGGCTGCCTGTGGGCGACATGAATTGTGTCAGCGCATCAATCAGTTTCTTTTGCAGCCTTATCATATCGGCGGTCGGCTCAACCACGATGCCGCCAAGTCCTATCTCTTTCAAGGGCATGTAGTAGTACTTGAACGCTTTCATCTTCCAGCTCAACACCTTCTCGGTGGCCAGAACCTTTTCTAAAGCCGCATAAGTCTTGTCCAAATTCGCGGTGTAGAAATAGCCGCCCATGACGGAGATGTGCGGTTTGTGCTCGGCGTCCAGGGAGAAGCCCTTGGGAAAATTCCTACGAAGTCCATCATTCGCATCCTGCGCGCGTTGCATCATGGTTGCGTCTGGTTCCAACACGATGTCGATGGCTGTCACGGGATCCTGCGCCGTCCTCACCGACCCTTGCGCGCCCGAATGGGCTGTATTCTCCGACATGGTGTTCTCCTCTTAAGACTGCCAGGAGAAGATGCGCTTCCAGTCGCTCTTCATGCTGACCACGTGCCAACCGCTTTGCTTCGCATGAGCCATGAGGGCCTCCGAAAACCCGCTCAACGGGCCGTCCGTGGCATATTCGCGTGTTTCGTCATCGTGATGAATCAGCATCATGAACCGCGCGCCCGCGCCGCCCTGGGTATATTCGAGCATATGCTGATCGCCATCCCCGTTGCCAAACGCCATGACCGGCCGACGGCCCATGGCTTGGTGGATCTCGACGGGCTTGCCGCTCTTGTCATTGATCCACAGCAATTTCGGATCCTTGGTAAGAATCGCTTTGCCGCTGGCATCGTAGCTAAAGGTCGTGCCGGCGGCAGAGCCCACGACCTGGTCCTTTGGAATGCCGTAGACCCGTTCGGCATACGTGCGTACGAAATCCTGGCCGCCTCCGGTGACAATGATTGGCTTGTAGCCGTTGGCGCGCAAATACCGGATCACTTCGAGCATCGGCTGGTACACCAAATCGGTGTAGAGGCGCTTAAAGCGCGGGTGCTGCGCTGTTGTGATCCAGTCTTGGACCGCCTTCTGGAATGCCTCGACGGTCATGCCAGAATGAGTGACGGTTACGACCTCGAGGAGTTCGGGTACGCCTAGTTTGGCGATAGCCTCAGCGTCGCCCGAGAGCACAGTTTTGGAAGGCTCAGTCTCCTTGAGTGTTGGATCCTTCTCTGCCATCAAACCAAGTCGATGGAACGCAAACATGACCTGCGCGTACGATGGTTGCTCGACCCAGGTCGTACCGTCTTGATCGAAGGCGGCGATGCGCTCTTCCGGTTCCACATACTTGGGGCTGCCTTGGGTAGTGGTGTCCTTCACGAAGGCGAGAATTGCCTGCTTTGCGGCGCACTCATTCCATGAGGGCAATGGGTCAGTCATGAGGGCAATCCTTCAGGTATTGGTATTGGGCGCCCAATTATCCCGCGGGCGCGGGCATGCACCCATTGGACTAAGGGTCACTGGTAGCAAATTCCAATGTCTTCAGGCCCACCCGGCATCTTTTTGACTTCCCCTATACCTGCCGGTCGCATCAGGCGGCTTGGGGTCGGTTTTGCCCATTGGCGAGCATCGGCTAAACCGTCACTGTCAAATTCGGCAGTTTCGCGTGGAATGACCGCTCCGGAGCGAACAATCGGTCGCTGATCGGCCTATGTTGTTGAAAAAGTCTTGAACTGAACAGTGTCATTGGTTGTCTGATTTATCAGGCAAATCAAGGGAGATTGCTCAGATGATGGGACAAAACGGCGGCAACCAGAACCGCTTGTTTTACTCGTTTAATCTCGAAGACCACGTTCCTGCCAGTCACCTGCTGCGCGGCATCGATAAGTTTCTCGACCTGACCGATCTACGCGCCTATCTCGCCCCGTTCTACAGCCACACCGGCCGCCCCTCGATCGATCCGGAGCTGATGATTCGGATGTTGATCGTCGGCTACTGCTTTGGGATTCGCTCGGAGCGGCGGCTGTGCGAGGAAGTGCACCTGAACCTGGCGTACCGCTGGTTCTGCCGGCTGGGGCTCGAGGATGCGGTGCCGGAGCATTCCACGTTCTCGAAGAACCGGCACGGCCGCTTTCGTGAGAGCGACACCTTCCGGCATGTGTTTGAGACGGTGCTCAAGCGATGCATGAGCGAGGGTCTGGTCGGCGGCGAAGGATTTGCGATCGACGCGAGCGTAGTCAAAGCCGATGCGGCCCGTGCCACTGCCATCCCCGGTGTCGACATTGACTCTCGGGCATGGGGTCCTGAGCGGGCCAGTCGCGCGGTGCGTGAGTATCTGGAAGGCATCGAAGCCGAGGGCCGGCCCGAGGCGCAGCGTAAGAGCCTCTCGACCACTGATCCGGCCGCCGAGTGGACCTGCGCCCCGGGAGGGCCGGCGTTCTTCGCATACTCGACGAACTACCTGGTCGATGTGCGTTATGGGGTGATCGTCGATGTCGAAGCGACCAGCGCACATAGAACCCAGGAAGTGGATGCGACGCGGACCATGATTGATCGGGTCGAGCGGCGTTTTAACATCAAGCCGAAGCGCCTGATTGGTGATACGGCCTATGGAACCGCCGAGCTGCTGCACTGGATGGTCAACGACAAGGCGATCGAGCCGCACGTCCCGGTGTGGGAGAGATACCAACGCACCGACGGCCTAATTTCGAGCGATGCCTTCCGCTGGGACGAAGAGCGCGACGAATACCGCTGTGCGCAGGGCCATCCACTACGCCGCGAGTGGCGCGCCTTCAACAAACCGCGAACGCACATCACCAAGGCCGACACGATCATCTATCGATCGCGAACATCCGACTGCAGGGGTTGCCCGCTTAAGGCCCGCTGTTGCCCGAGCACGCCGATCCGCAAAATCGTCCGTAGTATCTACGAGCCTGCACGAGAGGTTGCGCGCGCCCTGGTACAGACGCAGGCCTACCAGCACTCGCGCAAGGATCGCAAAAAAGTTGAGATGCTCTTTGCGCACCTCAAGCGCATCCTGAATCTTGGGCGCTTGCGATTACGCGGACCGAGCGGTGCTCACGATGAGTTCCTGCTCGCCGCCATTGCGCAAAACTTACGCAGAATGGCCAGACGCCTATGTCCACCGGTGCCGATACCAGCGTTCGGGGGCACATAGACGCCAAATCGCGAAGGGTTGATCGAAAAGGCGGCGATCAGAGCCGCCAATATCGAGAAAGTGACCGAAGCCAAACCCGTCGCCTCCTCAAATCCGCCGAGAATCAGCCTTTTTCTGGGCGCGTTTTTCAACAACATAGGCCACTTTGAGACATTCGATTAGCTAAATCGCCGGCGGCAAAGCGACCACTCAATGATTTCGGGTAGGCTATGAGGATGATAACGAAGGGCGCGTGAATGGCCGACCGTGCCGAACCAGAAAATCTTCCGACACCTGCCGCGATGCGGGTGCCGTGACCGACCCGGCCCAGGCAGTGTTCTTGAGCTACGCGTCCCAGGACGCCGCGGCTGCACTGCAGCTGTGCAAGGCCCTGCGCCAGGCTGGTATCGAGGTCTGGTTCGACCAGAGCGATCTTCGCGGCGGTGATGCGTGGGATGCGTCGATTCGCCGCCAGATCAAAGCCTGCGCGATATTTATCCCGGTCATATCGCGCCATACGCACACGCGCGACGAAGGGTATTTTCGTCTTGAGTGGAAGCTCGCCGTTGACCGCAGTCACTTGATGGTCGCGGACCGGCCGTTCCTTCTCCCAGTCGTCATCGACGACACGTCAGATCAGGACGAGAAGGTCCCGGACAGGTTTCGCGACGTACAGTGGACGCGCCTGCCGGGTGGCGCGAGCGCCGAGGCCTTTGTCGAGCGGGTGCGCCGATTACTGTCACCCAGCCCCACGACGCCCACTGTAGCGAGCGCAATGTCTTCGGCGCTGCCCGAAGCATCGACGGGCGCTGCACCGACCCGATCGACGCCTCCGACCTCCCGCTCGTTCGTGCCCTGGATCGTGAGTGGTGTGTTCATCCTCGTAACGAGTTATTTCGTCGTCTATAAGTTCGTGCTGCCCATGCACTCGGTGCCGGCGGCCGAAACACCAGCCAGGGCCTCCGCACACGTCGAAGCGGTTAGCGACAAGTCGATCGCGGTGCTGCCGTTCACCGACATGAGCGAGAACAAGGATGCGGGATTCTTTGCCGACGGCGTGCACGAAGACCTGCTCACCAACCTGGCGCTCGTGCCGGAGCTGCGGGTAATTTCCCGCACGTCGGTCATGCAGTATCGCGGCACGACCAAGACGATGCGGCAGATCGGCCAGGAACTCGGTGCGGCGTACGTTCTCGAGGGCAGTGTCCGACGCGCGGGCAACAAAATTCGCGTCACTGGACAGCTCATCAACACACGCACCGACCAGCATGTATGGGCAAAGAACTATGATCGAGACCTGACCGACCTCTTCAACATCCAGACCACGCTGTCCCAGGAAATCGCTACCGCGCTCTCGGCCGCTCTCTCGCCCGAGACCATGCGGCGCCTTGAGCGCCGGCCAACGGGGAACACCGCGGCCTACGACCTCTTCCTGCAGGGCAGGGCGGTTTTCAACAGCGCCCCCAGCGGCAATGCCAAGGCCTTGAGCCAGTCGGCCGACTTCTTCCGGCGTGCCGCCCTGCTCGACCCCAAGTTCGCCGCAGCCTGGGGTGAACTCGCCGTAAGCTACGCCTTTAAGGGGTTCTGGAACATCGACGAGACCGCCGAACTCAAGGCCCAGGGCGAGGACGCAATTGCCCGGGCTCAGGCCCTCGATCCGGACAGCCCCGAGGTGATTCGGCTGGTGGGCGACTACGCCTACTACGCCCACCGCGACTATACGAAGGCGACCGCGCAGTACATGCGGCTGGCCGCCCTCCAGCCCAACGACCCGACCGTCTTTTCGGCCCTGGGTCTCGTCCAGCGCCGCCAGGGCCGCTGGTCTGAGTCGCTTGCCAACCTGCGCAAGGCGGCGGAGCTGGACTACGGCAGCATCCCGTATCAACGCAACCTCGTCAGCATGCTGATGATCGCCCGCCGCTATCCCGAAGCCCGTGAGGTTGCGCAGCGCGTCGTTGCCCTTCGGCCGGGTAACCTCGACGAATTGCTGCTCTTAGCCGACCTTGTTTACGACACCACTGAATCGCTGCAGGCAGCGCAAGCCATCCTCGCCGATCTGACTGCCGCCCAGCGCGAGGACCCCGATGTGATCTACCGCCGCAAGACTTGGGCGCGCGATGCCGGCGACTTGGCGGAATTCAAGCGCCTCGACGAGAAACAGCCATACGAAGAAGACGGCTCGCCCGTGGTCGGCGCCATCTTCGCAGGCTTCGTGTATTGGGGCGCGGGCGATCAGGCGCTGGCCCGGGCGCGGGTGGCGCCCTTTCTCGAGGAGGCCCGCAAACAGGTGACCAGCACGCCGGACAACTATCTCGCATGGGGTAACCTTGGCCAACTCGAACTCCTGAGCGGTCAGCCGGACGCGGCGATGGAACATTTGGCCAAGGCCACTCACCTGCTTCCTGCCTCCAGGGACGCCGTCGCGGGGCCCAGCGTCCGGTTTTGGTACCTGTCAGGCTGCGCGATGACCGGCCGCAAGGACGAAGCGTTGACCGGTCTGGCGGAATTGGTGCGCCAGCCCACAGGAATCCCGCTCATCGACATCCGGACTAGCCCGGCGTTTCTGCCACTGCGTGGCGATCCTCGCTTTCAGGCAATTTTGAAAGACCCGAAAAGCCGCGCGCAACTTTTCTAGTCGCGCCCGAACCGCAAGGGTTGGGCCTGCGCTCGCGCTGCCGGAGAATGGACCAGCTCAATCCATTCCGCCGGGGGGATCCGCCCCACCCCGTTACGAAAATTGCGACAGTGGGGTAGAGATGTGGCGCGGCGCACGCGCCGCCCCAGAGCGCTGCGTCACGTTGAAAAGATGGAAAGCCGTTCGCAACCGGGTCGAGATTTGACGGATACCGATGGTCCCGGGTTCGTCGCGGTAAATGTCGGGTTTGGAGGAACAAATTGGTCGCTGATCGGCCAACCGGTCAGTGATGGATAGAAACTGAGGGCCAGGAAGCAATGGGATGGACGCCCCCACCCTAAACGGCATCAACGTGCCAAAGTGGATGTGTCTAGCAACCACTTAAACGAATGGGAGCGTCCACCATGAAGATTACAACGGTCGGGATAGATTTGGCGAAGAACGTGTTCCAGGTTCACGGGATTGATGCACGAGGTAAGGCGGTGCTGCGCAAGCAGTTGCGGCGCGCACAAGTGGCGGTATTCTTTGGGAATCTGCCGCCCTGCGTAATTGGTATGGAGGCTTGCGCCAGTGCGCATCATTGGGCGCGTACGTTGCAGCGCTTTGGGCACACGGTATGGCTTATTGCACCACAGTTTGTGAAGCCATATGTGAAGACGAATAAAAACGATGTCGCCGATGCGGAGGCGATCTGCGAGGCGGTGGGCCGGCCCAACATGCGCTTCGTGCCGATCAAGAACATCGAACAGCAGGCAATCTTGTCGGTGCATCGGGTGCGCCAGGGATTTGTGAAGGCCCGTACCGCGCAGGCCAATCAGATCCGCGGTCTGCTGGGCGAGTTCGGACTCGTCATTCCCCAAGGGATCATCAATATCGCCAAACGCGTACCCGAGATCCTTGAGGATGCCAGCAATGAACTCCCAGTGCCGTTTCGGCACCTGATCGATCGGTTGACTAAGCATCTGAAGGAGCTGGATCGGCAAGTCAAGGAGTTCGAGCAGGAGATTATCGCCTGGCACCGCAGCAGCGAGCTCAGCCGCAAGCTCGAAAAGATCCCTGGGATCGGCCCGCTGGCCGCGAGCGCACTGGTCGCATCGATCGCGGATGCTCGCAGTTTCAAGAACGGTCGCCAGGTCTCCGCCTGGCTGGGCCTGGTTCCATGCCAAAGCTCCAGCGGCGGCAAGCCGACGCTGCTCGGGATGAGCAAACGCGGCGATGCTTACTTACGCACGCTGCTGATCCATGGGGCGCGCTCGGCCATCCTGGCGGCGAAGAACAAGGTCGACAACACCCAGGGGTGGTTGACCAATCTGCTCAAGCGCCGGCATCCGAATATCGCTGCGGTGGCGCTGGCGAACAAGAACGTGCGCACCGTGTGGGCGATACTCGCACACGGACGGGTATTTAAACCCGATTATGTGCCGACACGCATGGCCGCATAATCCGCTCCAGTTACTGACGACGACGGCAACACAGGAGAACACACCACCGATTGCTCAGGCGATCACGCAGTGATGGCAAAACAGGTAAGACCGTGGTTGGCAAAACCCAGAATGGCCGGAGCACTTCGAGTGCGAAAAAGCGAAGGGGAGCCGATCAGCCAAACCCATCAGGGACAGTGGCTCAGGCCACAACAAAAGTCCGAATGTACGGTTGCAATCTGATCCTGTCAGCCTTCATGAACTGAAAGCTTGGCAAAGTGGGGGCGTCCATGTACGGCCATTCGGCGAAGGGAGTAATGTTCCGCTATATGCTCACCATCAATCGGCGTCCGAAGGTACCTTAAACAACCTCGTGCAAATTGTAATTCTGAATGGTGTAAGTAGCGCCGGAAAAAGCTCTCTGGGTCGCGCGTTGCAATCCATTACTTGGCCGCCCTTCTTGCATGTTCAGCTGGATACATTTACCCAGATGTTGCCGACGTCATTTCGGGAACCGGCGGCCGGGTCCGAGCAAACGCCCGAGTCCACTCACCTGACATTTGCAAGGACCGACAATATTGACGAGATCGTGAGCCAAACACGTCGGGGTATGCGCCATGCCGTCGCCGCAATGGCTGCGCAAGGTCTCCGCCTAGTAATTGATGAAGTTATGGATGACGTGGCCGCCGTCGAGTACGACCGCCTTCTGGCGCCGTATCGAACCTATGTCGTCGGTGTTGTGGCATCGCGTGAGATATTAGAACTCAGAGAACGGAATCGGCGCGACCGGGCCCTTGGCGTGGCTCTGTCACAGCTCGACTTTGTCCATCGCAATATCCAGTATGACTTGACCGTTGACACGAGCGCGATGACGGCCATGCAAAGTGCGTTGCTGATGAAGAAGCAACTGGGGCTTTAGGTCCCGAAACTGGTCATTCGCGAAAGGCTTGTATGGGTCGGTTTCACCCGCTCGCCACCGCGACAATCGGCCTCGTCGCTGCAAAGAGCACCAAGCTTGGTGGGTTCCCCCGCTTGGCTGTGCTGCCGTATCCTATGTTGCTTCGATAATCGACCGGAGGGGTCATGAACCAGTCAACACTTAGGGGCAGTTGCCTTTGCGGCGCCGTGAAATTTGAGGTAAGCGGCGAGCCGAAGCGATTTGTCCACTGCCATTGCTCACGTTGCCGTAAAGCGACGGGTACTGGACACGCCTCAAATCTGTTCCTCCAACCGGGCGTGCTCACGTGGCTTAACGGCGAAGAGCAGGTTCGTGCGTTTAAGGTGCCTGAGGCCAAGCGATTTACCAACAATTTCTGCGCAAACTGCGGCAGCCGCTTGCCGCGTCAGGCGAAGGATACCGATAGTGTCATCATTCCGGCTGGGTCGTTAGACGACGAGGCTCCAATTAAGCCGCAGGCGCGCATCTTCACTGGGTCGCGCGCGAGCTGGTCCTGCACCGGTGACGAATTAGCGGTCTATCCGGAATACCCGCCTCAGTAGCTGTGTAGGGTATGCCCTAAGCGATCATTCCTCACCGGCAAATATGGGTCGACACGAGACAGATGGCCACAGCATTCTATCGCCTCGGACAGTATCTGTCAGAAACTCTTCCGCCCAATACAGGTCATCCGCGTAAAATATTCGTGGAACAGTCGACGAGGCGCTTGATTTGCCCAGCGGAACGACCGAAGCGCAGAGCGCGGTCGGCTTTGGCTTTGCTTGGCAAGATACCAGTAGTAGGATCGGCGGTGTCCTACGCAGGAGACCAACAACATGGGCTCTAAGAACCGCCTTCCCGCTCTGTACGCCGTTATCTTCATTTTTGGTACTGCCACGGCACCAGTGGCAAGCGCTGCGCCGCCCGACGATGCCTGCGCACTGCTCACCGACACCCAGGTAGATGCCGTACTCGGCGTTTCCGTGAGTGCGGGTTCGCACCCGACACCCACGAGCTTAAAACTGTGCAGTTGGGCGGAGGCTAATGCTCCCATGATGGGGCGGAAGAGCGTCCGCGTTGCCCTCAAGACCGCGGCTGATTTCGAGGGCATGAAGAAGCTGAGGGCCCAGGCTAAGGCGATGGCGGAGCAGGAAAAAGATGAAGACGCAGGGCAGATGAGTTTGACGCCGGCCAGTGGCATCGGGGACGAGGCCTATTTCACGCCCACTCTTTGGGTTAAGAAGGGGAATGTCGCGTTCGAGCTTTTCATCACGGGCCTCGACCTCCCCACCGATCAGGTGAGAGTCAAGCTGAAAACACTCGCGTTGCAAATCCTCTCTAAGCTCTGATGGGTCCAACGCGGCGATAGGAATCGTGCCGATGGGTACTCGGTACCACGGCCGTGGCTGGGCTTCGAGATCCACGGTTGCTGCGCCTGAAAGCGGTCATTTCTTGGCGACCGCATCGAGTCGAGGCTGTGCCAAAACAAAAACCGACCTCGCTGTAAAGCAATTCTGCAAAATTCAAACCTCGAAATCTCGCAGATTTGAATCACGCTTGGGATTTTTGGCTCGTTTTGCTCAATTTGCAAAAGTGCCGAGGGTTTTGACACAGCCTCGGTCGGGAGCCGTCCCCGAGCCGATCCGGCCGGTTCGGGCGGCTCGCCGTGAGCGACAAGGCCACGCTGGGGTTGCTGATCGGTCGGAAGTCAATCTCGCAGTAGTCGCTAATCGCTGCGCAGCGTAGATAGTGCCTGGAGTACGCCAGCATGATCGACTTCGAGGCTGAACTCGATGGGCTGGCAGCAGATCTGGCAGTCCTCGACGTAGCGTGCGGAGCCGGAACTGGTGTCAAGTTGCGTCTCGAAGCTCTCGCCGCAATACGGGCACTGGACCAAGTGAAATTGCACACCACCTGGGGCGCCGGCATCGTCCGGGAATAAGCCGGGTTCGATTACTGGCTCAAGACCGTACTGCACATCAATGCTCTGCGCATCGCTTAGGTTCACGTCAGACTTGCGTAGCTGCTTGCCAGGAATGGGCCGTTTCATAGACTAACGATCCGCCCAACAGCAGACGCTCGTCAATGCCCGCAACGGGTCGAACCCGGTCATGGCCGCCAACCCGCCGATTATCCGGCTCTCGCGTTTACGCATGATCCGTCCTGGAAGTTGTGCTTCGGCAAAATCCGATTAGTGCATTTGTGCTGCAGTAGTCTTACCGTCGGGTTGCCCACATGCAGAAAGAGGCGAGCTCATGATGCTGGCTAACGATTTCTCCTCGACCCCGCCACATGTTCCCCTTGAATTCTGTCCATCCCCAATTTCAGGTGGTAACCCTGTGCATAACCGGTTCCAATTCCTCGAAACGTCACCGTGATTCAATCGTTTGCCTCGATCTGCTGAAATTTTGACCAGCGAACGCAATCTGGTGCAAACTTGCCAGGGGCAGCGAAAACTCTAAATAGCAAACGAAGTGGGGAGAACCGTTTATGGTACGGATGACCTGTACAAGAGCGCTGACTTTGACTGCAACAGCTCTCGCCCTGTCGAGCTTTGCATCATCGGCCGATGCGCCGGACGCCTTTGTCGGAACCTGGGTACTCAATCCGGCAAAATCCACGTGTGAGCCCCTTCCGGCGCCCAAAAGCCATACCTTCAGGATTGCTAAGGTAAAGGGTGGCGCATTGCACGACACGATCGATTTCGTGGAGGGTGACGGGACGAAGACCCACATTGACTTCACTACAGCGCGCGACGGCAAGTTTGTGCCCGTCACCGGAAGTGGATACGCCGATTCGGTAAGCGTTAAGCAAGTCGACGCGAGATCATTCAAATACGCGTTCAAGAAAGCGGGCAAACCGATTGAGTCAGCGACATTCACAGTTTCCGAGGACGGCAAAACCATGCAAGGCTCGCTCTCCGGAAAGGACGCCCAGGGCGCCTGGAAGTGCCAGTGGGTTTCCGAGCGCCAGCAATAATCACATTGCCGGGCAGAACCGCAGCACGATTTGCCTGGTCATCGCTCGAACGATGGGAGAGACCTAAGGAATTTTGACATGGATGTCATACACTTCACCCGCGGCGCGGACCCCCGATCAATAAGGGTGCAGATACGCAGAACATCGCTGTTGAAAAAATTGTCTACCTCGAAGCATTGCCTGTCCTCGAAGTAGAGCCACGGAATATACCGATCAAGGGCGACGAGTCCTTGTCACATGTTTGCACGACTTTCGCTGATGAGCTTTCGCCCGCAGCGGCGGCGCACGCGACGCATGGCCCGGGTTCGCCGCAGGTGCTCTAGCAGCTCTTTCTTCAGGGCGCCGCGGGTCTGGATAAACAGGGTGCGATAGTGTAATAATCAATGGTTAAATCTGCGTTCTGCAACGCGGCCCTTAGATCAGTTAGCAGCCGATTGATCGCGTTGATTTCCGGCTGCTTCAACCCGAAGTA
>OBLU010004594.1_pt1 | contig 12446 bp, 11 predicted proteins | sample 1518681 | NCBI WGS metagenome assembly OBLU01 (sample SAMEA3539304, study PRJEB22396) | soil metagenome | biome: tundra; feature: field; material: soil | place: USA | collected 2010-05 | depth 0.15 m | reverse complement strand
ACCCGCGCAAGGTCCGCGAAATTCAGATGGACGTCGTCAAAAAGGTAGGCGGTGAAGCTCTCGGGCGCCACCGGCGGCTCCTCCGCCGGTCCGCCCGGTGCTCGCCCGCCGCAGGCTTTGCCGCTTGACCGCCGGCTTTTTCCACGGTGAACTGTGTGATCTCCTGCCGCTTGCCTTTGTCGAAGAGCTGGAAATCGTCCCTCGTCAGGTTCCCAACGGCCTGTCCCTTCGAATCGCGCACCACGGCCGGGACCATCACTAAATGCACCCCAGCCTTGAAGGTGACGGTAGCGTCGCCGGACTGCGCAATCATCTGGCCCATGGCCAAAAGGAAGGAAATGATCGGAAAGAAGAAAGCCGCCGTCTTGCTGGCGCTCCGAAAAAGTCCGCCACGCGAATCCACGATTGCCTCTTCGATGTTCATTTGAAAAACTGTTACCCGATGCTTTGTCCATCCTGCCGATGCCGAGGGCCAGCACCTCCTGTCCCTGGATGTGCTCGCCATACTTCACCAGAACGCGTGCGCCGTTCGCGCCGCAATTCGACTTTAGGCCGATCGACCTGAAACTATACCCTATCCATCGCCTTACTAATTCAGCCGTTCGGGAAGTAGCCCGGCCTCCGTCGTCCGCGATCGCGGGCTACGCGCATTTGTCGAGCTCGAAGACTCCATCCGCATGTTTTCGGCGTCGGCCACGGTCGGATGCGGTAGCTGCGAAGTGCACCATGTCCCGGCGTTCGTTACCTGCTGCCGTTCGGTTTTTTAGCGATGTTTCAGCATCGGGATTATCTTAATTAACGCTCAGATTGTCTAGCTATCCCGGGAGGTTACCCCAGACGCCGTCGCAAGCGCCGACAGGGTGGCCATGCTGGCGGGATAGAGCGGCGGCCGGGCGTTGCTCTGCGGCCATGGCCAGCCGCGAAGGAATTGGAGCGACGGTCCGCAGACGCGCCCTTGACAAGGTCCCATGCCGCAGCGCGTTTGCAGCTTTGCATCGCGCCCGTCGCTGCGACGCGCGGTGGCGCCGAAGCACACGTCCTCGCAGCGGCAGACCATCGTGTCCTCGCGCGGCATGCTCCGCAGCTCTTCGTCCAGGGCGAAACACGCGGCCAAATGCTCGGAGAAGCGGTCGAGCGCCCGGCGTTTCCGGAACAGCGAGTACGCGCGGGCGGTGGCGCCGGCGGCTGCATGGCCCGCCACTTGTCCCTCCACTAGGCTGCGCTCCAGGCCGCCGATGCCCGTCGGCTCCCCCCCGCAAAAGATGTTCGCGATCGACGTGCGCTGCCATTCGTCCACCTTCACGAAGCCGTCGCGAATTTCGCAGCCAGCGAGGGCAGCCAGCTCGACATTGGGCACCAGGCCAAATCCGCAGGCCAGATAATCGCAGACGAAACGCTGCGTTCCCTGTGGGGATCGCAGCAGCACACTCGACACCGTGCTACCGCCCTCGGCCGCGATGGGCCACGCCCTCGTGAGAATGGGAACACCGCGCAGAGACCATTGGAGGCGCGCCGCCTGCGCGAGCTTTCGCGGGCTTCCCGCGAGCGTCGCGGCAAATCGCGCCAGCCGCGAGAAGGGCGCCTGCTCGGCGACGGCCCCCACGAGTGCGCCGCACGCACGCAGGTGCGAGGCGACGGCGAGCAGCAGAGGCCCCGACCCGGCCAGTACCACGCGCTTGCCCGCGATCGGAAATCCGCCATGCACCAGCGCCTGGAGACCGCCCGCCCCTGTCACGCCGGGCAGCGTCCAGCCGGGAAACGGAAGAAACAGTTCGCGGGCGCCGGTGGCCAGGATGAGCTTTCCATAGTGGATCAACAGCGGCTCGCAATCGCGCTCGGCCAGCAGCAGGCCGGGGCCGATGGGTGCGATGGCGCGCGTTGCCGTGTACACGCGCGCTCCGAAGCGGGACAGCCGAACCATCCAGTCCCTCTTGCTGCCGCCCGGCGTCTTCTCCTCGCCTCGCCAGATCTGGCCGCCGGGTGCGGGATTGTCATCGAGCAGTACCACGGACGCCCCGCTCCCGGCGGCTGCGCAAGCCGCGGCGATGCCGGCCGGTCCGGCACCGGCGATCAGGATCGAACAGTGTTCCTCAGCCGGCATCGGTGATAATCTCCATTCCCGGGCGGCAAACTACCTGACAGGTGCGGACATGCTCGTGGCCATCAATGCTCGCGCGGCATTCGAAACAGATTCCCATGCCGCAAAGCGGTCCGCGCGGCTCGCCCGTCACCGAGGTCCGCGTCGCCGTGAAACCCGCGACCAGAAGCGCCGCCGCGGCGGATGTCCCGGCCGCGACGCGCACAAGTCTGCCGTTCACCACAATATCGATGCTCTCAGCCATGCGCGCGCACTCCGGTGCGGGATGGCAAGTAGGGTTCCGGCGGAATGGCCGGCGCACGGCCGGCGATCTGCGCCGCGACCAACTCCGCGGTGGCAAGCGCGGTGGTGATGCCCAGTCCTTCGTGACCAGTGGCGAGCATCACGCGATCCACCGCCTCGTACGGTCCGATCAACGGCAGCTTGTCTTCAGTGGCGGCGCGGAATCCGGTCCAGACGCGGATCACGGAAAGCCGATCGAGAGCCGGCATGAACAGCGCGGCATGCCGGATCATGCGTGCGAGCAGCGCCCAATCGACGCCCGATGTCTCGTCCCCGAACTGGCGCGAAGAGCCGAGCAGCACCTGGCCCGTGGCCCGCGGCTGCGCGTTGAAGGCGACTGATTCCAGCGACGCCTGGTGTGCGCTCTTCATATATCCGAGTTCGACGACCTGATGGCGCACGAATCCCGGATAGCGGTCCGTGATCGCCAGATGTCCCTTGCGCGGCCGCACGCCCAGTCCGGGGAAGATCCGCGCGGCGCCGCATCCGAGCGCGCAGACAACTTCTCCGGCGTCAATGCGCTCGCCATCGGCCAACCTTACGCTTCCCGGGCTTACGTCCGTTATGGGCGCGCACAACCGCAACTCGACCGATTCCGCGGCGCGTCGCAGAAGCCAGGGCACAATGGCGGGCGCGTAGACGACGGCGTCGTCGGGAACCAGCAGACCTCCGGCCAGACCGCTCCGCAGGTTCGGCTCGGCTTCGCGCAGCGCGGCGGAATCCAGGATTTCCGTACAAACGCCGTGTTGCGAGTACCATTCGTGCTTGCGCCGCACCGCTAGGAACTCTTCCTCGTCCGTGGCCACCCAGATCGTCCCGCAGCGCCGGAACTCGCCTTCGGGAGGGAGTTCAGGCCCAAGTTGCAGCCACTGGTTGCGCGAATAGTGCGTAAGCGCAAACTCGGCGCCGGAGTCGTCCATCACCACGATGTGCCCCATGCCCGCCGCCGTGGCGCCGCCGCCCACCACGCCGCTCTCGAGCACCAGCACTCGTACACCCTCGCGCGCGAGCGCCCAGGCGCACGCCGCACCCACCACGCCCGCCCCCAACACGACGACGTCGGGCGGCCGGGTTTTCATCCGCGGATTCCCATTCGGAAGGGGTCGCGTGGATCGAAGACGAGGGCTGCCTCGGAGTTCACGTAGGCGTGGCCGGTGACAGACGGCAGAACGCCGCCGCCCTCCGCGGCACGGAAGCTGCCCACGAACAGGCTGCCGACGATGCTCTCTTGCCGCCAGAGTTCGCCTTCCTGCAGCTTGCCGTCGGCGGCGAGACAGGCGATTTTCGCGCTGGTCCCGGTGCCGCAGGGAGAACGGTCGTATGCGCCTCCGGGGCACAGTACGAAGTTCTTGCTGTTCGCGCCAGCCATCCGCGACGGACCGAACAGTTCGATGTGGTCGATCTCGTGGCCGTCCGCTCCCGTGATGCCATTGCGCTGGAGCGCGTGCCGGATGCGCCAGGCGACTTCAGTGAGACGGGCGCAGTTGCGCAGTTCAATCTCCTGGCCGTGATCCGCGGTAAGGAAGAACCAGTTTCCTCCCCACGCCACGTCGGCTTGAATGGTCCCGAGGCCTTCCACTTCGAGCGCCAAGCCATGGATGGAGCGATAGCTGCGCACATTGCCGATGGTCGCCGAGCCGTCGGGGTTCAGACGCGCGCCGATAGTTCCGACCGGCGTCTCGATGCGATGCTCGCCTGGGCCGATGCGGCCGAGATGCGCGAGCGTCGCCATTAATCCGATGCTGCCGTGGCCACACATCCCCAGATAGCCGACGTTATTGAAGAAGATGACGCCCGCGGCGCAGGAGGGATCCTCCGGCTCGCAAAGCAACGCGCCCACCATGACGTCGCTTCCGCGCGGCTCGCCAACCACTGCCGAGCGGAAATCGTCGTGATCGCTACGGAAGCGCTCCAAGCGTTCGGCCATGGAGCCGCCGCCGAGATCCGGACCGCCCGCCACCACAATGCGCGTCGGCTCGCCGCCGGTGTGCGAATCGACGACCTGCGCCCTGGTCAATCCGGCGCTTCCTGCCGTCAATGCGCCTCCTGAACGGCGGGCGCTCCCACGTTCGGACAGTTGGGCCGGGTTGCCAGAACTTCGTGGACGATGGCCAGAATACGTTGGCGTTCCTCGCCTTCAATCGCCAGGCGCGGAGCGCGCACGTGCTCAGCGCCGGTTCCCGCCGCCGCGTCCGCGAGCTTAATGAATTGCACCAGCTTTGGGCTGGTGTCCAAATGCAGCACCGGCGTGAACCAGCGATACAAACGAAGCGCTTTGTCGAGTTCGCGCGCCATGAGGAGGTCCCAAAGATACACAGACTCGCGGGGGAGCGCGTTCGCCAGGCCCGACACCCAGCCCTGCCCGCCCAGAAGCGTGGCTTCCAACACCAGATCGTCCACGCCCGCGAAGAGGATGAACCGATCGCCGGTGAGGTTTCTCAGGTCCGTAATGCGCCGCACGTCTTCGGAAGACTCCTTGATGGCCACGATGTTCGGCTCATCGGCCAGCGCCACGCAGAGCTCCGGGGTCAAATCGACGCCGTACACGCCGGGGTTGTTGTAGCACATCACGGGCAGATCGCTCGCGCGCGAGACCGCGCGGAAATGCGCCAGGGTCTCGCGCGGGTCGGACTTGTAGACCATGGCCGGCAGCACCATGAGACCATCCACGCCGGCACGTTGGGCATCGCGCGCGAAGCGGCACGCCGTCGCGGTGGTGAACTCCGCTACGCCGGTCAGCACGGGAATTCGTCCACCCGATAGCTCGACTGCTGTGCCCAGGACGTCCAGCTTCTCGTCGTAGCCTAGGGACGTGTTCTCGCCCACCGTGCCCAGCATGACCAAGCCATGGACACCGGCCCGGATCATTTCCTCCAGGTGACGCGCGGTGTCCCGAATCGACAAAGCGCCGTCTGCTGCGAACTCTGTTGTCGCAGCGGGAAAAACTCCACTCCACTCAATTGACATGAATCTCCTGTGTCACTAATGGCCGGGCGATGCGCCAGGCGCGTGTGAAGGCGCGGATCTGCGATGCGGCCGGAGCAGAAACCGACCCGGTCTGCGGGGAAAGCGTATCCAGATGCAGATCATGCTTAGGAATTCACAGCCCGCAATAAATAATCTATAATGGAGACGAATATCCGTCAAGGCGCCCCAGAGTACCAGCCTCAAACCTTTATGCCTGAACTGAATCCGAGCTTGTTTCGAGCACCCGCAAATCCCGCCCTGCCAAAGGAGAAACCTGCAAGTCCATCTACCAGCGCTAGCGTTCTTTCCACGATGGCGGCGCTCTCGCGGAAACTGGGGGCGAAGACGGGGCTTTCGGACGAAATCGCAGGCGCGCTCCGGAACCTGATCCTGCGCGGCGAGTTGCGGCCGGGCGACAGAATCGTCGAGTCGCGCGTGGCGCGCCAACTTGGTGTCGGACAGCCGACCGTTCGCGAGGCACTGGTGGCGCTGGAGCATCAGGGCCTGGTCTCCCGCAAGGCAAACCACGGCTGCTTCGTCACCATTTTCACCCGCCAGGAGATTGCCGACATCCTGCGAATTCGAGGTGAACTGGAGACGCTGGCCGTGGATCTCGCCATCGAGAACGCCTCCGATGAGATGGTGCACGAACTTGTGGCAATCGCCCGCGATATGGTGGAGATCGCGCGATCCGGCGATGCGAAGGCGTTCCATGCACGGGACCAAGTCTTCCATGAAGCGCTCTGGAGTTGTTCGGGAAACAGCTTTCTTCCGAAGGTCCTGGCGCAAGTGATGATGCCCCTGCTGGCCTTCCTGTTCATCCGCACCGTGCTCGGCGCCGGCCAGTTCGATCTGGTACGCTCGGCGCTGGTGCACGTCGATATCGCAGAGAGCATCCTCACGCATGACAAAGCGCATGCCCGGCGCATCGCCCAGGCGGCCCTGGGAATGTTCGCCGAACAGCACCTGAGCGCCATTGACAGTCAGGCTGAGGCGGGAGCACCATCGTCCTGTCCCGACATAGGCTGCTGAAAACATTGACACAGATAACAATTCTGCTCCGGGCTCGCTCCCTACCGAGCAATTGTTGACCTATAATCTATTTTTATCGGGCTATGTCAAGATTGGAACCGCGTGCGAGTCTCGGGATCTCCAAAATGGGGGAACCGGCAATGAACGCCCAGCAACGCCCCCACATGGTTTCCACGATCGAAGCCCTGTCGCGCAAACTCGGGGCGAGACGGGCCTCGCCGATCAAATTGCAAACACTCTGCGGAACCTGATTTTGGCGGGCGAACTACGGCCGGGCGACAGAATCGTCGAATCGCGGATGGCGCGCCAGCTTGGCGTCGGACAGCCCACGGTACGCGAGGCGTTGGTGGCGCTCGAACATCAGGGACTGGTGTCGCGCAAAACCAACCACGGATGTATCGTCACGACGTTCACGCGCGAGGAGCTTGCGGACATTCTGCGGATTCGGGGTGAACTGGAAACGCTGGCCGTGGATCTGGCGATCGAGAACGCCTCCGACGAGGCGGCAGAGGGATTGGCCGGGATCGCCCGTCAGATGGTCGAAATCGCGCAGTCGGGGGATGCGAAGGCGTTTCACAGCCGGGACCAGGTGTTCCACGAAACGCTGTGGAGTGGCTCGGGCAACAGCTTTCTGCCCAAAGTTCTCGCGCAAGTGATGATGCCCCTGCTCGCTTTCCTGTTCATCCGCCATCTGCTCGGTTCCGGCCCAATCGACCTGATTTCATCGGCGAACGCGCATGCCGACATCGCCAACGCCATCGCACGAAGAGATAAGGAAGCGGCGAGGGCCATCTCCGCGAACGCATTCCGCATGTTCGCCGAGCAGCACCTGGATGTAATGCACAGTAGCTTCGGATCGGGCGGAACGCGAGCGCGATGAGGGATAGAAGAAAAATATGGAGGACAGTATGAGTCGGGAAACGGGATCGCCGCTCAGCCGGCGCAAGTTTGCCGCGTTGGCCGCCGGTTGCGGCGCAACGGCCAATCTGATCGCGCAGGATGTTCCGCAGAATATTTCGAACACGCCCGCGCCGGAAGACCGCCGGCGGGGTCCGCGTCCGGACATCGCACCGTTTTCCGAAACGCTGGCGTTCTCGCGAAGGCTCGTCGAGGACAAGGTTCGCGCGTTTCCCATGAACGCTGTCCGGCTGACCGCTGGCATCTTCAAAGATGCCGAAGAATCCAACCGCGCCGTGTTGCACCGCCTTCCGGTCGACCGGCTGGTCCACAACTTCCGCGTGAACGCCGGCCTCGCGTCCTCGGCCACTCCTCTCGGGGGTTGGGAAGCGCCCGATTGCGAGTTGCGCGGCCATTTCACGGGCCATTTTCTTTCGGCCTGCGCGCTGCTGTACGCCTCCACCGGCGACCAGGAATCGAAGGCCAAGGGCGACCAAATCGTCGCGGAACTCGCGCAGTGCCAGGAGAAACTCGGCGGCGGCTATCTCAGCGCGTTCCCATCGGAGTTCCTGGATCGGTTGAAAGTGCGTAAGAAGGTGTGGGCACCATTTTACACCTACCACAAGATCATGGCGGGGATGCTCGACATGAATCGGCACTGCGGCAACCGGCAGGCGCTCGAAGTGGTTCAAGGCATGGCGCAATGGACGGACAACTGGTCCGCTCCGATTCCGGAAGCGCAGATGCAGGACATTCTCAACATCGAGTACGGCGGTATGAACGAGGTCCTCTATAATCTGGCCGCCGTCACCGGGAACGACCGCTACGCCGCCGTGGGCGACCGCTTCACCAAGAAGCGATTCTTCAATCCGTTGGGATTGCGGCGCGATGAGTTGCGCGGCCTGCACGTGAACACGCATATTCCCCAGGTGATCGGCGCGGCGCGGCGTTACGAGCTGACCGGCGACGAGCGCTTCCACGACGTCGCCGACTTCTTCTGGTACGAGGTGACCAGCGCGCGGGCCTACGTCACCGGCGGCACCAGTAATGGCGAAGGCTGGCGGACCGAGCCCCGCCGCCTGGCCGCGGAACTGAAGCTCGGCCCGGCAACCACCGAATGCTGTTGCGCATACAACATGTTGAAGTTGACGCGCCATCTCTACTCCTGGACCGCGGACCCGCGTTACTTCGATTACTACGAGCGCACGCTATACAATCACCGGCTCGGCACGATCCGCAAGGAAGACGGCGCCACAATGTACTATCTGTCGATCGTTCCGGGCGCCTGGAAGACGTTCAACACCGAGTACGATTCGTTTTGGTGCTGCACGGGCACCGGCGTGGAAGAGTACGCCAAGCTGAACGACAGCATTTACTTTCACGACGAAGACGGCGTATACGTGAACCTTTTCATCCCTTCGGAACTGAAGTGGGCGGAGAAGGGCGTCACGCTGCGCCAGCAGACCGCGTTTCCAAACGAGCCATCCACCACACTGACGATTAGCGCGGAGAAGCCGGTAGATCTGGCCGTGCGCCTGCGCATCCCGTACTGGCTGACCTCTGGCGGCTCTGTGAAGATCAACGGAAAGCCGCTCGAAGCGATCGCCGGACCGGGCAGCTATCTCACGATTGCACGCCAGTGGAAGAACGGCGACCGCATCGAGATGGATCTTCCGATGAGCCTGCATGTGGAGGCGATGCCGGACGACGCGAGTCTTCAGGCGCTGCTCTACGGCCCGCTGGTGCTCGCGGGCGAGCAAGGATCCGAGGGCCTGACCGCGGCGATGATCACCGGCCCGGAGGGCCCGGATCTCGACCACAAGCCGATGAACGCGCCGGTGGTTAGCGCCGCGGGCGGGGACCTTCTCAAGCTGGTGAAGCCTGCAAGCGGACGCGGCCCACTCGCGTTCGAGCTGGCCGGACAGGACAAGCCCGTCGCGCTGGCTCCGCTGAACAGCGTGTTCGATCAGCGCTACTCGATTTTTTGGCGGGTATCCTGAGATTCCGATCTCGTGCCATTCTGGCGATCGCCCTGGCGCCGCTGCCGTGTGTACCGCCCCACCCAGCCAAATCCTGAAGCTACCTGCGCGGCGATAGCTTCCTCCGCCCCGTGTGTTACGATAACTTCCCGTAGAGTGATGCTGCCGCTCGAACTCCGCGACAGGAGCCTGCGCGGAATCCTGCGTCCTGTGGATGCGTGTCGACGCGCGATGGCGCCGCATAGGGCAGGACGATGATTGAAAATGCCTAGCAATTGCAACTCGCTCCTGCTCCTGTTCTTATGTCCCGTTGTAATCGCCGGCGCTCAGACTGCCGGGAAGCCGACGGTAGCCGATAGCTCGACTGCGACGCAACGCGCGATCGGGCTCGTCGAACAGGGGCGATGCAAGGAAGCGCTGCCGATCCTGGAGCGCGCGATGCCGCACCTGGCCGACAAGCAACTCCGGTATCATGCCGCCATGGCCCAGGCGCGCTGCGCGATGGCTCTGGATCGGGAGCCCACCGCCATTACGGCGCTATTGCAACTCAAACGCGACTTCCCAAACGACCCCGAGGTCTTGTACGTCACCGTGCACTACTTTTCCGAGTTGGCCGGGAGGACATCGCAAGAGCTCGCCGCTAAAGCGCCTGCGTCGCCCCAGGCCCGAATGCTCGAAGCGGAGGCTTTTGAATCGCGCGGCGCTTGGGACGAAGCCGCCGGCACCTACAAAGCCATTCTTCAACAGAACCCCAGCGCGCCTCGCATTCACTACCGGTTGGGCCAGGTTTTGCTTTCCAAGGCCGGAGAGACTGGCCCGGTCGACGATGCGCGCGCCGAGTTTCAGAAGGAGCTTCAAGTCGATCCGCGCAACGCCTCGGCCGAGTTCATACTCGGCGAGCTAGCCAGGCGGGCAGGCCAGTGGGACGAAGCGGCCCAACATTTCTCGCGCGCTGCAACTCTTGACGTGGGATTCTCGGAGGCGTATCTCGCTTTCGGGATCGCGCTGACCTCCGCCAGGAAATTCGCGGAAGCGGTCGCGCCGCTCGAGACCTACGTGCGTATGCAGCCCGAAGATCCCTCCGGGCATTATCAGCTCGCGATCGCCTACGAACGCACCGGCAACAAAGAGGGGGCCGTCAGATTACTCTACGAGATCAGGCTGCCGCCGCCCAGGGGCAAAGGACACCCGGAGCCGACGGCGGGCGCCCGGTTCGGTAATTGACTTCCTGAAACCTCCAGAAGGATCCGATGGCTCATGAGCACCAGACGATGGCGGGTTCGATCGCGCGGCGCCGTTTCCTGCATCTGTTGTGGAGCTCGGCCGCCGGCTTTGCCGCTCCCGCTACTGACGCTCCTCCGTTTTTCGAAGAGATCCCACCCGCCGCTAGTGGCATTCAGTGGAAGCATGTCGCCGGGCTCTCCTCGAAGATGTACGTCCCCGAGACGATCGGCCCGGGTTGCGCGTTTCTCGACTACGACAACGATGGGTGGATGGACCTCTACCTAGTCAACAGCGGTCCCTGCGACTTCTACTCGCCATCCGCGCCACTGAGCAACGCCCTCTACCGCAACAACCGCGACGGCGCTTTCACGGATGTCACCGAAAAAGCCGGGGTGCGCGGCAGCGCATACGGTATGGGCGCCGCTGTAGGCGACTTTGACGGCGACGGTTTGCCAGACCTGTATGTGACCCAGTACCCGCGCAGCATCCTTTATCGCAACAACGGCGACGGCACCTTCACGGACGTGACGGAGAAAGCCGGCGTCGCGGCGCCCGGTTGGAGCAGCAGCGCCGTCTGGTTCGACTATGACAACGACGGCAGGCTGGATCTCTTCGTGTGCCGCTTCGGCGATTTCGATAAGTCGAAGGCGGTGTTCTGCGGCAACCGCGATACCGGCGCGCATTACTACTGCAGTCCGAGTGTCGTCAAACCCTTTACCTGTTGGTTGTTTCATAACAATGGCGATGGCACTTTCACCGATGTCAGCAAAGAGTCCGGAATCGCCGGCACGCCGACGCGGGCGTGGGGCGTGGTTGCCGCGGACATCAACAACGACGGCCGGATGGATCTTTTCGTGAGCAACGATGGCAGGGCGAATTGTTTGTTCGCCAATCGCGGAAAGGGCAAGTTCGAAGAGATCGCTTTGCTCGCGGGCGTGGCCTATAACTCGTTTGGCGCGGCCCGCTCCGGAATGGGCGTGGATGCGGCCGACTACAACGAGGACGGAAACATCGATCTCTTCGTCGCCAATATCGATCACGAGTCGTATTCGCTCTATCGCAACAACGGGGATGAGACCTTCGACGATATGGCGATTCCGTCCGGCATCGCTTCGGCAACCCGGTTGCTGAGCGGCTGGGGTCTGAAGTTCTTCGATTTCGACAACGATGGTAATCTCGATCTCATCCTGTGCAACGGCCATCCCGATACCATGGTCAAGCTGTATTCGCCAACGGTCGACTACCGAATGCCGATGGTGCTATTTCAGAACACGGGCACGGCATGGAAGAACGTCAGCGCGCAGGCCGGGCCTGTGTTTCAAAGAGGAATCGCGGGCCGCGGGCTCGCTTTGGGCGATTTCGACAACGACGGCGCGGTCGATGTTCTCGTCACGGTGAACGACGGCCCGCCGATCCTGTTGCGAAACAACCGGGGACGGCGAAATCATTGGTTGGGTGTGCGCCTGATTGGGCGCAAGGCGAATGTGGATGCCATCGGCGCGACTGTCGGCTATCAGGCCGGAGACTTGAAGCGCCGCCGGGTGAAGGTTGGCGGAGGCAGCTTTCTGTCGTCTCACGACCCGCGCATGGTCCTGGGGCTCGGGCAAGCCGTGAAGATCGATTGGTTGGAAGTGCGATGGCCACAGCCAGGCGGTGGCGTCGAGCGATTTCACGATCTCCCGATCGATCGCTATGTTACGATCACCGAGGGTCAGGGCAACTGGAAGTAGAGCATGATTGGTCTTCGAATCGGTCTGGCATTGCTCGTAGCCGGCGGTTTGTTCTGCCAGCAGACGGACCAGCAGGCGGAAAGCGATATGCGGATTGGGATCGCTTTGACAAGAGAAGGCCGATTCCAGCAGGCCGTTCCGCACTTCTTATCCGCCCGCGGCCGCATTCCCGAAACATTCGCGCTCGAGTTCAACCTGGCGCTCTGTTATGTCGGAACACACGAATATCGGCAAGCC
>OBLU010004593.1_pt1 | contig 12447 bp, 9 predicted proteins | sample 1518681 | NCBI WGS metagenome assembly OBLU01 (sample SAMEA3539304, study PRJEB22396) | soil metagenome | biome: tundra; feature: field; material: soil | place: USA | collected 2010-05 | depth 0.15 m | reverse complement strand
AGCCCTCCAGATCGGACGGCAAGACGAAGACCATGGCATTGGTCAGCAACTCGTCAAGAGCTTCTCCCGAAACCCAGTCCAGCATCTTGATCCGCTCGTTGGCATGGGTTCGTAACCGGCGTGAGTAATCGTCGCAATAGCTTGACGCCCCCGCCAGTACGAGCTTTACATCCGTGTTCAACTTTTCATACGCCTCGAGCAGCAGGTGACATCCTTTTTCTGGAGAAAATCTCCCAAGAAAAAGAATGTATCGTCCCGGCTCCAGGCCCCAGTCGAAGATTTTGTCAGGCAAGCGCCGCTCGCGCAGCAAGCCTCCGTTCGGCACGTAGGACGTCTCCGCTCCATGGACGTCCACGTAGTGCTTCTGCAACGCCTGTGAGACCACCATCGTATGCGTGGGTAAACTCACCGCCGCCCGCTCCCCAAGCCGTAGAACGGCCGAAGCGATGCACCCCCACTTCTTGCGCTGCCAATCGAGACCCTGCACGGTGACCACAGTTTTCTTTCCTGCCAGACGAGGAATGAAGGAGAAAAGTGCCGGCCCCAGCGCGTGGTAGTGCACGATATCGCAAGGCTGAGCGAGAACATGCAGCGTGCTAAGAAACGTATGCACCAATGTTTCCAGATGCTTGGACCGGATTGTGGGCAGGCGCACCACTTGCATGCCATTGTGTTCTTTCCCGGGCGGAGTGAAATAATTCCGGCAATACACGGTCACGGGGTGTCCCATTCCCGCCAGCCTTTTCCCAATCTCTTCATAGTAGGTCTCAATGCCGCTGTACTTTGAAACCACACCGCGTCCACCGATGAACGCGACGCGAAGCATTTTCTTCTGCAAGGCTGCCGGATGAACGTCGCCCGAGCGGGGCGTTTTTCGCATGGCTGCGCTTGACGATTGCCTCCTTCCGGCAGCCAGGCGTTCGTACAAGCCAACCAGTCGCTCGTAGTGCGCCTCCGGTGTGTAGTTCCGCCGCATCTGCTCCCGGCCTGCCCGTCCCATCTGGTCCGCGAGTTCCGGTTGTGAGCTGAGAAACTGGATAGCCGATGCCAGTTGCTCCACATCGCCCGTCGTGTACAAAAGCCCAGTCTTGCCCGCATGAACCAGTTCCCGCCGCGATCCGAGGTCTGTCGCGATCACAGCTCGCGCTTCCGCATAGGATTCAAGGAGGGTTTTGCCCAGCGTTTCATAGGCATGCGACGGGAGCACGGTAAAGCATGAGTTGGCGATGGCGCGATCAAGTTCCGCTCCCCGCAATTGTCCGGCAAACTCCACGTTGGCCAGTCGCAACTCAGCGGCCAACTGCTCCAACCTTCCGCGCTCCGGCCCGTCGCCCGCAATGATCAAGCGAAGATTCGGCAGGGGCCGCATAGCACGCAGCAAATCGGCCACTCCCTTTTCCGGCGACAACCGGCCGAAGTAGAGCAACGGGGCAGTTGGGGTGCTGCGCTCCATCGCCGGTTTGACGCGCTGGAAGTGGGGCAGAACCTCGAACTTGGCCGGATCCCATCCATGTTCGACAAACTTGTCACGTACGAATTGGCTGGGCGCAAGAAAACAGTCGACGCATTTCCGGTACGTACCCAGGCATTTGTGTACGTAAGCCTCAGCCACCAGCGTCATCCGCGCTCCCCATCCCGGATAGCACTTCTCCTTCAGCGCGTGCCAGAACTCCCCGCCCTTGCAGGCCTCGCAGGCTTCTCCGTGGGCAACCAGGTTGTAGCCGGGGCACAGCACTTTGAAATCGTTCAAGTGGTAGACGACCGGAATGTTCTGCGCCTTCAACTCCCACAAAATCGATGGCGACAGATGGTGATAGATGTTCCGCACGTGGGCGACCTCCGGCTGGAATTCCTCGATCATCGCCCGAATCCGCCGCCGGGCCTCACGAGAATAAATCGCGCGGCTCGCCAGCCGCGCCTTGTGGAACCATCCGTTCGGGTTCTTGAAATCAACGTGCGGCATGAAGTAGCGATCATACGGGGTAGGTTTGCCCCGAGAATCGGCCATGGAAAACAGCGCCACTTCGTGTCCCATGGAACGCATGAGTTCCATGGCTTCGAGCAGGTAGGCCTCGGTACCGCTGAATGGGTAGTTATATTTGTTGCAATACAAAATCCTCATGAGGAGGGCTCCAGTCTTGAGGTGAGAATTCCTGGGTTGCGACCAGTTGCAGGAACCTGTCGCCAAAACAAGTCAGGTTTTTCCGGCGACTGAAGTTGTGAAGGACCTGAACCCTCGCCGCATGCCGGATCCAATCCAGCCGGCTGACGGTAGCGCGATCCTCCGCGCGCATCAGTTGTTGAAGGAAGAGAATCCTCGCCACGAAATCCTCCAGCAACCCTGGCGCATAGAGGAACCCCGTTTTTCCACCAATGACAATTTCCGGGATCCCGGTGATCGCGGGGGCGAGCACGATTCTGCCCCGCGCCATCGCTTCCATCAGCACCAGCGGAATTCCCTCGCTGCGGCTGGTAAGCACAACCACATCGGCGCGCCGGTAGAGTGAATCCATTTGCGACCAAGGCACATGGCCGAGCAGTGTGAGCCGGCGCTGCAGCCGGTTTCCCTGGATCAGCACTTCCAAACGCCGCCGCTCCGGTCCTTCCCCCGCAATCACGCACTCGAAGTCGAGCCCCTGATCGCGTAGTCGAGAGCAGGCGCGAACCAGAAATGCGTGATCTTTCACCGCATGCAGGCGTCCCACGGACAGCAGAGTGAAAGTGTGAGGTCCGCCAGAAAACCTTCCCCGAGATTGCGCAGGCTGCGGCGCGTCAACTCCCAGCCGCGAGACTACGATCTTGCCAGGGTCAATTGCCGGAAAATGTTTCAGAATAAAGCGGCGGTTGTACTCGGAAATGGTCATGCAAAATCGGCAATTCTCCAGTTTCGTGTCGAGGTAGGCGCGGTCGAGCAGCAGGTCCGACCCGTGCAGCGTATTGCTGAAACTCACGCCCAACAGGCGTGCCGCCACCATCGCGATCCATGACCCGAAGTATCCGTGATGCACATGAATGTGACCAACTCCACGTCCCTGTAAAAGCACGGCGTAATAGGCACCCAGCCAAGTGTGCAACAGGGCTTTGAGCCGGCGCGTGGGCGATTCCTTCCCTCGCAAGAGTATCCGCGTCATCAGGGGGGCAATCCGCTCCCAGCGCCTCACTGCGAACCCAAGCGCTTTCAGGAGAGTCAGCAATCGAAGCGGTTGCAGACGGAGAATCTCAAGTTCAGAACCTGCACAGGCCGGTTCGCGTTGGGTTGCAGAGGGTCTACGCACACTGCCTGGAATGACTTTGACTCCGCGCCGCCGCAACTCCTGTATTTCCTCTTCAACATAGGGCTCCACGGCTGCAGGAAATTGATTGGCGAGATAGGCGACCGTCAACACGGAATCGCGGAGTTGTCTCGGAGCTATCTAGAAAAGGATCTCCGGGGTTCGAGATCCCGACTAGCGCGCCGGTGCTGCGCGGCCAGCATTCCCGCCATGGTGAACAGGAGCCCATTCACAAACTGATAATTCATCACCACGACAGCTGCATTTGCCCAATAGATGCCAAGCAACACCGGCCACATGGCGCGGAACTGCTGGTTCAGCAGGCCATCGCGTTCGGCTCGCGGAACCAGGCCGCGTCCAAGCCGAAAGATCTCCCACATCAGCCACGCATAGAGCCCTAAGCCAAACATGCCGTGCTCCACCAGCAGTTCCAGGTAAGTATTGTGCGAATCCAACTCTTTCTTTTCCTTGTAGCCGCTGACATGCCGCGCCAACTCCGCCGGCATCTGGTTCACGCCCCAACCGGTGAATGGCTTTTCCAGAAACATCTGCCAGCCGCCGGCGTACACGGCCTGGCGGAAATCGAGTGGGCCCGATTCGTGCAGCCGGTCCGTGAGTGCACGCCGCTGATCGTCAAAACTCAAAGCGATGAGTAATCCCAGAGATCCAACGATCGCCACTGCGACGCAGAGGCGCCGCAGCCTCCGGTTGTGCGAGCGAAAGATCAGAACCCCGACGCTGACCGCGAACGAGACCCAGACTGCGCGCGTCATCGTCGCCAGGATTGCCATGGGAAGCGAGGCTAATAGCACCGCGGCTCCGAGTCCGCGTATTCTTCCGCGCAGTAGTGCGTGCAGCGCGAGCACACCCAGCAGATTCAGAGAAACACCGTTCGCCACCGCCTGGAGCAGTGGCCCTCGCGCCCGGTCGGCGTGGTAGCCCAGGCTTTCATCCAGAATGAAGCGCGGAAAGATCAAAGACTTTGCGCCCACCAGGAACGCGATCGACGTGAAACATAGATAGGCAAGCACGACGAGGGCAAAAACCTCGAACTGCCGAATCCGCTTTTCCTCTCGAAACACCAGCCCCGCCAAATGAAAAAGCGCGAATGGCACGAAGAATTTCGCCGCCAGCAAAGACCAGGTCTGGGTGTCGAACGGTTGTTGCACAACGCTAGCGGCCGCCAAGAGTGTCAGCCCGATCATGGGCCACGTCGCCCGCTCCACCACCGGCAACCGCTCCCGTGTCACGACTGCTCGTCCGGCCACTCCGAGGACCAACAATGCGAATGCCACGCGATCGATCTCGTAGAAAGACACATCGGATGGACGCAGCAGCATGGCCGCCAACGCCCCGAGAAACAGCGCAGCCGGCGCCATCATCATCGCCTGAAGAGGACGCAGCCCCATCCGAAGTCCTCGACAGGCTGCCTCACCTGCCCACGAAGGGGACGTGGCCATCCTGGCAGATACCGATGACATCACTCCCCGCCCCCTCGCAGCACCACCGCTGCCGTCTTAAGCAGAATCCTCAGGTCCATCCCCAGGCTCCAGCGGTGGATGTATTCAATATCCAGGTTTATCCCAGCTTGGAAAGACGGATCCCGTCGCGCCGTGACCTGCCAAAGTCCCGTCATCCCAGGCAGCACATCCAAACGTGGCAAGTGTTCAATCGCATAGGCGGAAAAGTCGTCCAGAGGATGCGGCCGCGGCCCGACCAGGCTCATCTCGCCTTTCAACACATTCCATAGCTGCGGAAGTTCGTCCAGACTGTAGCGGCGGAGAAGCCGTCCGACTCGAGTGATTCGCGGATCGTCTGCGATCTTGAAGAACGGACCCTGCCTCTGATTTCGCTCGCGCAGGCCCTCCTTCAAAGCGTCCGCATCCCGAACCATGGTGCGAAACTTGTAGCAGGGAAACGGTCTGCCCTTGCGTCCCGCGCGCGGCGCCGCATAGAGCACAGGCCCAGGCGAATCGAGGCTTACGGCGATCGCGAGCAGAACCAGCGCGGGGGCCATCAGGATTAGCGCCGCCCCCGCACCCACCACATCCAGCGCGCGTTTCAGCAACAATCCTGCGACCGGCAATCGCTCTTCATGCAGGCCGATGAGAGGAATACCGGCAATGCGTTCGGTTTCCCGCGTGGGCTCACAACCAAATAAATCGGGCGCCAACTTCACATCCAGGCGCAATTGCCGCGCGGCGCGCACCACGCGCAAAGTCTTCTCCCGATCATGCGGCCCCGCCAGAATCACTTCGTCAACGAATCCGGCTCGGGCCAGTTCCGCCAGTTCGCTGATGCGCCCGATTACGCCGTTTCCTAATGGCTTCCAGTCGTCCACAAAACCGCAAACCGATCGGCCCAGTTCCGGGTGCTTTTCCAAATAGCTCCCTAACCGGTGTCCGAGGCCGCCTGCTCCCACGATCAGGACATTTCGCGTGCCACGCAGGGCGCGCGTATCGCGTTGGTTGCCTCTCCGGTCGGCCCATCGCGATGCCAGCAATGCGCCAGAGTGCAAAATACCGGCGATCCCTACGAGCGCTGATTGCAACCAACTTTTGCCGCCACTACCCTGCGGCGGGACGGCTGTGTGCGAAGAAAAAACGCCCGCGTCACTTTTCGCGCCCGAGTCCGGAAGTGGACGTTCGCCACTCGAAGGCGAGAATGCGGCATAGCTCCCCGCTTCCCGCCGCGGCTTTTTCCGCCCACAGGCGGAGTCCGATCCTGGGATTAACCGCGCAGCCCACGCGGTTCCCTGCGGTTTCGCCTGCCCTAGATGGAAAAAAGGAGAAGACACTTCAGACTACTTCAGACCAGTTCCAACTCGTACCCCTGGATCTCAATCGCCAGCGAGCGCTGGATCGATTCAATTGAGATCACCAGCTTTCCCTTCTCGTGTTGCACCAGCATTCCCTCCAATCCGTTCAGGCAGCCGCCCCGGATTCGCACGCGCTGTCCGGAGTGGACGAACGCGTGCAGGGAAAAGAGTCCCTTGCCTTTCAGTAGCAACTGCAGATCTTCAATCTGCTTCGACGGCACCGCCACGACCATCCCTCCAAAGCTCACGAAGCCGATCAGCCCCGCGGTCTGCAATACCGTCTGCCGCGCAACCAGGGACTGATCGATATGCACGAACGCGTATCCCGGAAACAGCGGAGTCGTCATCACCTTCTGCCGGTCGCTCCAAGTGTGGTGTTCGGTCAGCAAAGGCAGGTAGACTTCGCAGCTTTTGAGGTTAAGCTGTGCCACAACCTTCTTCTCGAACCGGTATCGTGTCTGCACAGCAAACCACTGCGGCGGTGTGGCCACTACCACCGGGCGCGGCTGCGTTCCTATCGAAAGGACGACCCCTGCCGCCGGGAGCCCATAGCTACCGCTCATTGAGTCCCATCGCCATTTTCGTTTCTCTTTGCACAGCGCTTTCAACTCTTGCAACGCCGTAGTACTTGCGGCCAGAAATCGTCACTCATTGGAACCGTCGTTCAGAAGGTGCAGTTTACAGCCGGCGATATATCTGCTCCGGGATGGGAAACGTTCTCTCGCTCAGCACCGTTCCCAGAATTCGAGCCTGCGCGCCTTCCAGAGTCTGCTTGATCTTGCGAGCAGTCACCCTCCTTGTGCTGTGGGCCCCTAGCACAAGAATGATTCCGTCCGTCAGTTGCCCCAACACCACGGCCTCGCTCGATATCCCCGCTGCCGGCCCGTGAATTACAGCATAATCAAACTCAGTTCGCAGCCCCGCGAGGCAGGGGGCCCAATAGCGTCCCATCCCTGGTTCCTCGCCGCATGCACGCAACCCGAGCCCCGGCACACGCCACAGGTTATTTCCTATCTGAGCGGACCAGGATTTGATCGGACCACTCTCCACACCGCGAGGATGATCCTGTACCATTTCTCGCGTTTGCGGTCCGCGGACCACGATGGCGACGTCGGCACGGGTCTCCAGAGCCAGAGCCCGTCCCACCTGATCGCAAATACCGGCCACATCCGTGTCCGGGTCCGCCGCGCTGAATACGACCTGTTTCACCGATTGCACTCCGCTCGTAAAGAACACCCGCCGCACCAGGCCGCGAATCTGTTCGCGTGCGAAATCCGCCGGATTCCAAGCATTCGTCTCACGTGAAACGCCAAACCGCGGCAATTCTGATTCGTGCGCGCGCGAACCTATCAGGTCGGATCTTCGCAACACGTCCGCATTCGCGCCCATCTCATCTCCTTCAGGCGGACAACCGCCTGTCCATTTCTTCCGGTAATGAAGCTAAGACCGGGATTTCCAAACACGCCAACACATCCTCCGGAGTACGCAAGGCGGGGTCCAGATAATCTGCGGTGAATGCCGCTGCGGTGCCTGACGCAAGAGCAACCACAAAGCCCACCAGCACAACTGCTCCCGCTGGCCAGACCGGCAGCGCCGGCACGACCGGCTGCTCGGCGATGGCTACATTGACAATTCCGCCCTCGTCCAGCGCGTCGCCCATCCGTGCTTCTTCCCGTTTCTTCACATAGAGCAGGTAATTCTCCTGCGCCGCCTTCTCGCTGCTGGTCAGATCATCCTGGAGGATCGCGTCCTCGCCCAGTTGACGCGTCAGAGTGCGATATCCCGCCAAGTGGGCGCTCGTGGCTGCCTCTCGCGCTTCTAACCCCTTCATCTGAACCTGCGCCTTCTGGAATTCCGCCCTGGCCCATTCATAGTTCGCATTCTGGTCCGTGGTTTCATCGTGCACAGGAGTCAACCTCTCGGCCGCGATGGCAGCTTTGGTTTGAAGGATCTGCCGTTCGACTTCCTGCACCTGGCGGGTATTCGGCTCAAACTTGGTTAACAACTGTGTCTTCTTCAACTCGAGATCCAGCAGGCTCGCCTTCAATGCCCGCAACAGCTCCGGATTGTCTGCCGTGCGAATCTGGGTAGTGGTGCGCTCTGGCAGCTTCGCCAACTGCGACCTAAGTTCTTGAACTCGATGCTCGGTCTCCGACATCTCCACCTGGGTTTCCTGATAACTTGTTTCTAGCTCGTCGACGCGTTGCAGGGCCAGATCACGTTGCTGCGCAGCCATCACCACGCCCCGGCTTTTGGTAAAGTCCACCAGCTTTTTGTTGGCCTCTTCCAGTTGGCGTCGCGATTCGACGGTCTGCTGATCGAAGAAGTGCAGTTGTCCTCCCGGCCGGTGGACTTCCATATGCTTTTCCAGGTAGGCGCCGGCGAGAGACTGGAGCACGTGTGCAGCACTTTGCGGGTCCCGCGCGTCATAGCTCACCGCGATCAGATTGGTTTTCTTGATCGGCTCCACGTCAATGCGCCGGGCCAGTTTTTTCGCGGCTCGCTCCGTGCGCGCCGCTCGCTCTTCGTGGGGCCGGAGCCACCGCAACCAATCGTGTGCCGCCAAATCATTGGCCTCTACGACGCGGCGCAAAACGTCGTCGTCCTTCAGCAGTTCCACCTCTGAATTCAGTTCTTCCTCAGTGACCGCTACGCGAGAAAAATCGGGAGGAGCATTCTCCTGCGCGGCCATCGGAGGATCGGAACGTCCTCGACGCAGCAGCACGCGGACCTGGGCGCGATACGTGGCTCCGGCAAACGCGTAGACCACGGCCAACACAAAGACCAGACCCGAAACGCCGACAAAAAATCTCCGCTGCCGGAACAAGATCATCGCCAGCTCCCGCATCGTCGGCGACGCGAGCTCTTTTTCTTTGTGTGCTAGGTCTTGGTCTGGCATGCGGATTAACCTTCGTCGCTTGCTAAAACTGCGTGGAGCTCACGTACATGCTTAAAGAAGCCCTGCTGAGAAAACGCTCGATTTTCGAGATGGAATTTTGCGGAACAAATACCAGATCACCGGGCTGCAACCGGGAGGGCTCGCCCAGGTTTTTTTCCTTCAACATCTTCTTCAGGTTAAAAACACGCGCCTCCACCAGATCGTCATTCACGCGCCGAAACAAAAGCACCTGCGAATGCCGTGCCTCGTGGGTAAACCCGCCCGCTATCTGTACCGCCTCGATGACGGTTGTGTCTGAGCGCAGCTCGTACTTGCCGGGCTTTCCCACTTCTCCGCCCGCCACAAAGTAAGGATGCTCAAACTCCTTCAGCGCAACCGCCACCTGCGGATCGTGCAGATATCCGGTGTACGCCCGCCGCACCGCCTCACGGAACTCCTCCAGCGTGAGTCCTTGGGCTACCACCGGCCCCGCGTCCTTCAGGGCGATGTAGCCGTCCGGTTGTATGGTGAGCGTCTGGTCGAACTCGGGAGACAGAGTGAAGCTTACCGCCACCACATCGCTGCGTTTGAGCCGGTAAAGCGGACGGCGTTCCCCTCCGAGCCGAGGGTTTCCCATGCCGTCCGCTTGTCCCGGTTTTGCGGCCGCCATTCCTGTGTTCTCCGTTCCAGCCCCGGTTTGGCCGGTTGGAGAAGACTGTGAGCTTGCTCCCAGGTCCTGCTTACTCTTTTCTTCCTGGGCGAATGCGGCCACGCAAAGCTGCAACAACAACACGCCCATCACCACAACTCTTGTCCAGCCAACGAAGGGCTTCATTGCGTGGGCTCTATTTTCCTGGATTCCGAGAGCCGCTCAGCTTCCGCGGCTCTCTTTGTGCAAGGTATCTCCATGCGGATTTCGCGGCAAGACATGGGAAGTTCTGTCTACCAATGTAGTCATCGCCGATTTGCGGGTGGAAGATGCTAAACCGGTTATGGTCGCGGGTTTCCTTCGCATGGGGACGTTTCGATAGGGCTCGCAAGACTGTCCTCTTGTGGACTACCCACAAAAGTGGACTTGCATGTTCGCTCCGTCACACTCGGTTCAATGATTGGGGACTGCAAGGTGCGGAGCTACGCCGCGCCATTCCGATATTTTCACCAAAATTCACTAAAACTTTCAGATCCCTGCTCTTGCCCGTCGTTGGTTTCCACAGCACCGCACTCAGTTTTCCCGATTTGAAAGGCTTCACCAAATTATTTGACAGGTTTCCTTGAGTACTCGCCCGTGCGCCCCCTACCATCAGGACGTACTCAGTCCCGTTTCATTCGGAGCCCGCTTCATGAGTCCGTCCTCCGCCGCCGTTTCGTCCACAATCACCGTCCTCATTGCGGACTCCAACTTGATGCAGGCGCAGCTTCTCACCAGCGCCCTGCGCCGTCGCTCCGAGTTCCGTATCTCCACTTGCCAGGTCGATGTCGCCTCAATCCTTCAGGCGGTCACCTCCGCTTCCGCTAAAGTGGTTGTGCTTTCGCTGAATCACTCCGTTAACATCGCCAGCCAGATGGCCGCAATGCGCCGTGTTCATCTTTGCTATCCGGCGGTCGCTAAAGTTCTTTTGGTTGAGTCCTACGACCGCGAACTTGTCGTGAGCGCTTTCCGCTCCGGCGCCCGCGGCATTTTCTGCATTTCGGATACGCACTTCCGGCTGCTCTGCCGGTGCATCCAGCGGGTCGCTGGCGGTCAGATCTGGGCCAACACTGAGCAGATGACTTTCCTTCTCGATCTGGTCTCTGAGGTGCCTTCGCTGCGCGTGCTCAACTCCCGAGGCCATCAACTCCTCACCCCGCGCGAGGAGCAGGTTGTCGCACTCGTCGCCGAAGGTCTCAGCAACCGCGACACGGCCCGCGAACTCAGCCTCAGCGAGCACACCATCAAGAAGTATCTGTTCCGCATCTTCGACAAGTTGGGTATCTCATCCCGGGTCGAACTCGTGCTCTACGCCGTCAACCATGGTGATCCCCTGCGCGCCGAATGGCTCGCCGGCGCGAGCCAGGCTCCACCAGCCGCCTGAATGGACTAGCATGCAGGGGCAGAGCGCTCCAATTTGAAAACCTTTCCCCGCGCCTGTATAAAACTGGGGACGGACCTTCGTGCCTGACGACCCCTCCAACCCCGGGCCCAATCCTCAGCCGCGTGGCGCGACCATCATCGCCGCCGGGCTGCTGCTCGCCGCTTTAGCGCTGGTTATCCTCTATACCAGCCGGGGAGCGCTGCTGAGTCCGGTGGCTTTGGTGGTGGTCGCCGCAATTGGCGGAGCCGCGTTACTCTTGCAACTGCGCCTGCGTCCCGATCTTTCCTCGGTTCGAGCTTCTTCGGCTCGAGGTCCCCTTTGGCTCAACGCACTTGGCGTAGTTTGCGCCATCGGAGCGTTATTCGCCGACGTCCTTCATCTCAACGAAGTGTTCATGCTGATCGCCGCGCTCGCCGCAGTCGTGTCCTTCGCAATCGGCGGCATTATCGTTTTGAACGCGCTACGCAAGCATCGGTAGGCCGGCGTCCGGTTTCGGGCTTCGCCCCCGCTGGCCTTTATCGAAGGCTTACTTTGGCTTATTTGGTTGGAATCTGAAACCGGAAACCTCAAGACCCGATGACTAAGGCTGGAAGCCGGATGCCGAGAACCGAGGGCCTGCCCTACGGCTTAAACTCCACCGCTACCGTCGTCTCAACGACCACTGGCTGGCCATCCACGCGGTAGGGCTCGAACCGCCACCAACGCAAAGCATCCATCGCGGCCTGTGCCAGCAGCTCCGGCCCATTCAGTGCGTGCATGTTCACGACTGACCCGTCGCGTCCAACCACCACATCCAGTACGATTACTCCTCGCAAATTCGCCGGTCGCGCCGCCTTGGGATAGTCAGGATCCACGCGGTGCGTCACCAGCTTCTCCATCACGTCGGCTGGAACATGCGCCTGAGGCTGCGCTATTGTCTTTTCGTTCTTTTGCAGGCTGGACTCCAGATCTTCCCATCCGCGATTCCAGTGCCACCACATCACAGCCAGCAGGATTGCGGCCGACAGCAACAAGAAGATCCATCCCCGCCCGAACCTCTTGCGGGCAGGAGGCTGCGCACCGCCCGATCCTCCACTCTCGGACCCTTTCCCCGCGGCGGTTTCGATTGGAATCGCCGCGCGTACCGCGACCTCCGGTTCCGCTTTCGTTGCTCCGGCCCAAACGCGAATCGCCGCCTGCTGCTCCGCCGACAGCCCGACAAACTCCATCCCGGAGCGCAGCTTGTCGTGATGCCGCACCAGCGCCCGCGTGCGCAGCGGGTCCGATGCGAGCGGCAGATGGATCTCCACTCCCACCGCCTCACCCGGCAACAATTCTCCGGCCAGCACCGCGGCCACTCCGCACTCGCCTAAGTTGACCGACCGCCCCGGCAAGGTATCCGGAATCCCCGATCGCAGCACGGTCACA
>OBLU010004592.1_pt1 | contig 12448 bp, 10 predicted proteins | sample 1518681 | NCBI WGS metagenome assembly OBLU01 (sample SAMEA3539304, study PRJEB22396) | soil metagenome | biome: tundra; feature: field; material: soil | place: USA | collected 2010-05 | depth 0.15 m | reverse complement strand
TTTTTTTTTTAATGATACGGCGACCACCGAGATCTACCCTCTTTCCCTACACGACGCTCTTCCGATCTCGGCGGGGCGCCGGGCCAGCACGCGGCCGGCCTGCCTGTGCAGCAGGGCCGCCCGTCCCGCCGTTGCGCTCGCGGCCAGCGCCTCGCGGAGCAGCTCATGCCGGAACCTGAATGTCCCGTCCTCTTCGGCCAGGAACTGCTTGGCAGCGGCCAGCTCAGCATCGTCGAGCAGCGCGAGGACAGAACGGCCGAGCACGGCTGCCAGCAGGTCGATATCCAGCTCCGGGCCGATCACGGCCGCGCTGCGCAGCATCGCGCCGGCCGTGCCGAGCTCATCGCACCGCGCGGACACCGACTCGACCAGCGATGCGGGCAGCTCCGCGCCCGCCGGCAGGTGCGCCAGCTCAGTGAGGAACAGCGGGTGCCCCTTGGAGCGCGCGTACAGTTCCCTGACCCGGGCGGGCCCCACCAGCTCAGCGGCCGCCTCCTGGCCGAGCAGGTCCAGGTGGATGACCGCGGTAGCCGGGAGGGGCGCTCCTTCGCCTGCCCGGACAGCCGCGACGACGGCGACCGCTACCTGCTCGCGCCGCACGAAACGCAGCCAGTCCGGGAGCGCCGGGCCGGCCAGGTGCGCATCATCAACGACCACTACCAGCGGCGCCCGCTCGGTGAGGCGGGCAAATACCCGCACGAGGGCTGCGTACAGCACTGCCGGGCCGAGCATGCCGTCGGCGAGCACCGGGAGCGCCCCCGGGCCGGGCGCCGCGCCAAGCAGCGGCGCGAGCACCGTCGCATCGGCGCCCAGCAGGCCGGCGGTCATCTCGGGCTGCAAGCGCCGCAGCAATGCGGCAAGCGCGGTGAGCAGCGCATCGAGCGGCATCGCCCGGTCAAGCTGCCCGCACGAGGCCAGCAGCACGGTGTCCCCGGCCGCGGCGCGGCGGCCAGCCCAGGTGCGCAGCAGGGCTGTCTTCCCGATCCCGGCCTCCCCGTCGACGACAACAACCTCGACGGAGCCGCCGCGTGCTCGGGTCGCGATCGCATCGAGGCAGGCCAGTTCGTCGTCGCGGCCGGCCAGGCCCTGCGCGGCGGCGGGAAGCGGCGCGGGCACGGCAAGCTCACCCCGCAAGATCGCGGTGTGCAGCGCGGCTGTCTCCGGTGAGGGGCCGGTGCCCAGCTCGTCGGCAAGGCGCTGCCGGGCGCTGGCGTAGGCGGCAAGTGCCGTCGCCACCCGGCCGCCAGCGACATTGGCGCGGAGCAGCACCCGCAGGGCCGCCTCGTCGTACGGATCGCGTTCCAGTGCCGCTGTGGCGGCGTCAGCGGCGGCCATCCAGTCGCCGGCTTCCAGCAGGGCCGCGGCCGCCGCGTGCCGGGTGCGGCTGGTCAGGCGTTCCAGGTCGGCGTGCCGAAGCTGCGCCCACTCGCCGGGCACCGGCACTGCGGCTTCGCCGCGAACCAGCGAGAGCGCGACCCGGGCGGCGGCGGCCGCACCCATCAGGTTGCCCGCGCCGCGCCGTCGATCCACCTCGTCGGCGAGCACAGCCAGCTCAGTCGCGTCAATCCAGTCGCAGTGCAGCAGGTAACCGCTGTCACGATGGTCGATCCGGTCGCGGCCAAGGACTGAGCGCAGCCGGCTGATCAGCACGGCAAGCTGATCCTCAGGCCGCGCGGGCGGGGCGTCACCCCACAGGGCGTCGATGAGCACGCCGGAGGACACCACCTGCCCCGCGGCCAGGGCCAGCAGCTGCAGCACCAGCCGCGCCTTCTTGCTGCCGAAGGCCTGCGGCTCGACCCCGTCCACGGCGAAATCGCTGAGCACCCGCACTGCTAGCGACTTCATGCAGGTATCAAACCCCGGCTCGCCGCCGGCCGCCACATCACCGGCTGCAAAGTGGCTGCAACCACGGCCGGCGATGCTCGGTACGAACGTCCTAGCAGACTGGTGAAAGGAAACCTGTCATGACCGGAAAAGCGGAGCAGAAGACCTTCGGCACGCCCGACGAGACCCGCGCCTTCGAGCGCGGCACCCTGGACCTGGTCCGGATCGGCGGCGGCGAGATCGGCCGGCTGACGCTGCAGCCAGGCTGGCGCTGGTCTGACCACGTCAAGCCAATCGCGGGCACCGATCTTTGCGAGGCACCGCATTTCCAGTATCACGTGCAGGGAACGCTGCACATCGTGATGGCTGACGGCGCCGAATTCGATGCCCGGCCCGGAGACGTTACCGCGCTGCCCCAGGGCCACGACGCCTGGGTGGTAGGAGACGAGCCGGTAGTCGTCGTGGACTGGTACGGCGCCAGCGACTACGCCCGCGGCTGACTCAGTCAGGCCAGCTCACCTTGCAGCAAGGAGGCGGAACCGGAGGTAGCGCGTGCTGCGCGAACGGTGTGTCTCACCCGCCGTGGTTCAGGCGTTTCCATTCGATCTGCGCCCCGCCGGACCAGCGCTCGTGCCGGCCGGCAAACAGCCTCGCGGCGTTGAGGCCGCTCCAGCGGGCCGGCAGCAGCTCGCGGGGCAGCGCCGGGTCGATGGCCGGGAACCGGCGCCAGGCGTGCACGAGCTCCACCTGCCGTGCTAGCAGATCGTCCGGGTCGCCGGCCGCGAACTCGCCGATGAACTGCTCGTACTCCTGCTCGATCGCGGCGAGGTCCCATGCGGAGCTAACCATGGCGCGCACGCCGGCCAGGCCAGATCGGGTCGCGACGAACAGGTGGGCGTGGCCGGCGAGGCCTGTCTCGCGCAGCACCTGCGTCGCCTCGGGTGCTCGCTCCGGGTGCGTGCTGATCCACAGGCCGGGGCCCAGGGAGCCGAAGCCCGCCCAGCTCAGCCGGCTGCTGAGGAGATGCCGCGCCCTGCGGTCTCGGCCGGGGATCTGCACTGCAACGAGCAGCCAGCGCCCATCCCAGTTCTCGGCCGGCCCGGTGAAGGAGTAGATGCGTTCGGCGCCATCGGTCAGCAGCCGCCGCGCGGCAGAGGTGAGATGCCAGCGCGTGCGGCGGCCGGCCTTCTCGGCGCGGAGCCACCCGGCGGCCGCAGTGCGCATCAGCGCTTGCCGGGTCGCCTTCTCTCCCACGCCCAGGCGCGCGAATGCGGCGATCACCGCCGATGTCCAGGCAGTGCCGCCGGTCAGCACGAACTCGCCGAGCAGGGTGAACAGCAGTCCCCGGGCGCTCGGCGCGCCTTCAGCGTGCCGCCGCGACAGCGCCGGCGCCGGGCCGGCTGCTGGCGGTCTGTTGCTCGGCATGGCACCTTCCGGAACGGGTAAGGCGGACGCGTTCGCGAGCCGGACCGACGTGCGAAGCGGGCGACGCCAATATGCTACTTACTCTTGACTCAGCCGGGCAACTATGTAGAACATATGAGGTGGGCAAGCTGGCAAAGCGGGACTTAACATGACGGCAGATACGGCAGCCGAGGCAGCCATGGGCGCGGCTGACAGACCTGCGGTGGCGCCCGGGAGGGGCGCCGGGCGCGTCAGCTTCCAGACGGAGCCGGGCAGCTTCCGGCACTGGCGGCTCGCTGTCGACGGCCCGGTTGCGACCCTGTCGATGGACGTCGATGAGCAGGCGGGGCTGCGCGATGGCTACGAGCTGAAGCTGAACTCCTATGACCTGGGCGTGGACATCGAGCTGTATGACGCGGTGCAGCGGCTGCGGTTCGAGCATCCTGAGGTGCGCACGGTGGTCGTGACGAGCATTAAGGAGAAGATCTTCTGCGCCGGCGCGAATATCCGGATGCTGGCGGCGTCATCGCACCCGTGGAAGGTGAATTTCTGCAAGTTCACGAATGAGACACGCAACGGCATGGAGGACGCGTCGGCGCACTCCGGGCAGACGTACCTGGCGGCGCTGAACGGCACGGCGTCGGGCGGCGGGTACGAGCTGGCGCTGGCGTGCGAGCACATCATGCTCATCGACGACCGTTCCTCGGCGGTGGCGCTGCCGGAATTGCCGCTGCTCGGGGTGCTGCCAGGCACGGGCGGGCTGACCCGGGTGGTCGACAAGCGCCACGTACGCCGCGACCTGGCCGACTATTTCGCCACGAAGGCCGAAGGCCTGGGCGGGCAGAAGGCGGTGCAGTGGAAGCTGGTCGATGAGGCCGTCCCGCGGTCGGCGTGGGACCAGACCGTCGCCGCGCGCGCCGGGGAGCTGGCTGCCCGGTCGAACCGCCCGGCCGGCGCGCAGGGGATCGCGCTGACCCCGCTGGCCAAGCAGCGCGGCGACGACCGCATTGCCTACCCGCACATGACCGCTGAGCTGGACCGGGCGGCGGGCACGGTGACGATCACCATCACCGGCCCGGACCAGGATGCGCCCGCGGACGTGACCGCGATGCACGAGCAGGGCGCCGCGTTCTGGACGCTCGCGGTGACCCGCGAGCTCGATGACCTGATCCTCGACCTGCGCACCAACGAGTTTGAGCTGGGCACGTGGGTGCTCAAGACCGCCGGCGACCCGGAGCGGGTATTGGCCTGCGACCAGCTGCTGCTTGACAACGCCGGCGACTGGCTCGTCAACGAGACGGTGCTTTACCTTAAGCGCACCCTCAAGCGCCTGGATGTGACCAGCCGCAGCCTGATTGCGCTGATCGAGCCGGGTAGCTGCTTCGCCGGGTCGCTCCTGGAGCTCGCCCTGGCCGCCGACCGCTCCTACATGCTGTCCGGGGTCTTCGGGGGAAGTGACGGGGGCGCGGCGGCCGCGACGGTCGCGCTGGGGGAGATGAACCTGGGCCCGCTGCCGATGGGGAACGGGCTGACCCGGCTGCAGACCCGCTTTCTCGACGACGAGGTGCAGCTGGCGGCCCTGCGTGCTCAGGCCGGCAAGCCGCTGGAAGCCGATGCGGCCGAGCGGCTCGGCCTGATCACGTTCGCGCCCGATGATATCGACTGGGCGGAGGAGGTCCGCATCGCGGTGGAGGAGCGGGCCAGCTTCAGCCCCGATGCGCTCACCGGGCTGGAGGCAAACTACCGCTTCGCCGGCCCGGAGACGATGGAGACGAAGATCTTCGGCCGGCTGACCGCCTGGCAGAACTGGATCTTCAACCGGCCTAACGCGTCCGGGCCGGACGGCGCGCTGTGCAAGTTCGGCACCGGCCAGCGAGCCCATTTCGACCGGAAGCGAGTCTGATCGTCATGACGACTGCAGCCGACTACAGCGAGAAGATCCCGAACAACGTCGAGCTGCACGAGGATCGCCGGCTGCAGCGCGCGCTCGAGTCGTGGCAGCCCAACTTCCTCAACTGGTGGGAGTCGATGGGCCCGGCCCTGCCGACTGAGGACGTCTACCTGCGCACCGCCGTGAACGTCGGCCGGGAGGGGTGGGCGCACTTCGGGCACGTCGCCATGAAGGACTACCGGTGGGGGATCTTTCTCGCCGAGCGCGACAGGGACCGGCGCATCGCCTTCGGCGAGCATAAAGGCGAGCCCCCATGGCAGCAGGTGCCCGGCGAATACCGCGCAGAACTGCAGCGGCTGATCGTGATCCAGGGCGACACCGAGCCCGCCTCGGTCGAGCAGCAGCGCAACCTCGGCGCTACCGCGCCGAGCCTGTACGATCTGCGCAACCTGTTCCAGGTCAACGTCGAGGAGGGCCGGCACCTGTGGGCGATGGTGTACCTGCTGCACGCCTATTTCGGCCGTGAGGGGCGCGCGGAGGCGCAGGAGCTGCTGCACCGCCACTCCGGCAGCCAGGATGCCCCGCGCATCCTGGGCGCGTTCAACGAGGAGACCCCGGACTGGCTGTCGTTCTTCATGTTCACCTACTTCACCGACCGCGACGGGAAATACCAGCTCGGCACGCTGAAGGAGTCCGCGTTCGACCCGCTGTCGCGCACCTGCGAATTCATGCTCAAGGAAGAGTCGCACCACATGTTCGTGGGGACCACCGGCATCGACCGCGTCCTGGAGCGCACCGCGCAGCTGATGGTCGAGCACGACACCAGCGAGGTGGCCGCGCGCGGCGGCATCCCGCTGGACGTGATCCAGAAATACCTGAACTTCCACTACTCGGTGTCGGTGGACCTGTTCGGCGGCGAGACGTCGACGAACGTGGCGAACTACTTCACCGCCGGGCTGAAGGGCCGCTGGTCGGAGGAGCGGCGCCGCGACGACCACAAGCTCAGCGACTCCTCGGTCATGGTGGATGCCCTCACCGAGGACGGGCAAATCGGGCAGACCGAGGTGGCGGCGCTCGTCGGGCTGAATACCGACCTGCGCCGGGCGTACACCTCCGACTGCCAGAACGGCGTCAGCCGGTGGAACCGCATCCTGGCCGAGGCCGGCCTGGAGCGGCGGCTGCGGCTGCCGCACATCGCGTTCAACCGCAAGGTCGGAGTGTTCGCCGGCATCGAAGCCACCCCGGGCGGCGAGCCCATCCCGGCAGGCGAATGGCAGCACCGCAAGGGCGAGTGGCTGCCAACCGACGTCGACAAGACCCATGTACGATCGCTGATGCAGCCGGTGCACGAACGCGGCAAGATCGCCGCCTGGATAGCGCCGCCGCGCAGCGGGATCAACGGCAAGCCGTTCGACTACGACTACGTGCATCTCGCCTGAGCTCGGAGCGTAACCGCCATGGCCGAGGCGTTCAACGCATGCGAGTACCTGCTGGACCGGCGTGTCGCGGCAGGCGACGGCGACCGGGTCGCGCTGACCGGGGTCGGCGGCCAGCTGACCTACGCGCAGCTGCTCAACTGCGTGCAGCGCAGCGCCGCCGCGCTGGCCGGGCTCGGGCTTCAGCCCGAGCAGCGGCTGGTCATGTTCATGGCCGACTCGCCGGAGTTCATCACCGTCTACCTGGCCGCGATGCGCATCGGCGCCATCCCGGCGCCGGTGTCGACGATGCTGCACGCCGACGGGCTGGCGGAGCTGCTGCGCGACTCCCGCGCCCGGCTACTCGCGATCACGCCCGAGTTCGCGGCGACGGCAGCGCAGGCTGCCGCCGCCGCAACGGAGCTGACCTGCATCCTTGCTCCAGCGGGCACCGGGCTGGCCGCCAGCGTTCCTGTGCACGACCTCGCCGCGCTGGCCGCAGCCGCAGCACCGGATGCCGCGGTCTACCCGAGCACCACGGACTCGCCGGCGTTCTGGCTCTACACCTCGGGCACTACCGGCGAGGCGAAAGCAGCGATGCACCGCCATGGCTCGGTGCGAGCCGTCTGCGAGACCTACGGTGCCAAGGTGCTCGGCATCCACCCGGACGACCGCTGCCTGTCCGCGGCGAAGGCATTCTTCGCCTACGGCCTGGGCAACTCGGTGCTGTTCCCGCTGTCCGTCGGCGCCACCGCGGTGCTCGAGCCAGCGGCGGCGAAACCCGAGATCATCGCCGCACGGGCGGCGCAGTTCGGCGCGACGCTGTTCTTCGCCGGGCCGACGTTCTTCGCGAACATGCTGCGGGCCGGCCTGCCCGCAGATGCGCTGGCCGGGGTCCGGCTGGCGGCGTCGGCCGGCGAGGCGCTGCCGGCCGCGCTGTATACCCGGTGGACGAGCCAGTTCGGCGTCGACATCCTCGACGGCATCGGCATGACCGAGCTGCTGCATATCTTCCTGTCCAACCGCGAGGGGCAGGTACAGCCCGGCACCACCGGCGTCGCGGTTCCCGGCTACGACTTGCGGATCCTCGATGACAACGGCCGCGAGGCCGCGCCCGGCAGCCCCGGGACCCTCTACGTCCGCGGCGAGTCCGCCGCCACCGGCTACTGGTCCCGGTATGACGCGTCCCGGCAGGTGTTCCAGGGCGAATGGCTGCGTACCGGCGACACTTACGTGCAAGACGCCCACGGCTACTACAGCTGTCTTGGCCGCACCAGCGACATGCTCAAGCCCAGCGGCATGTGGGTCTCGCCGGCCGAGGTGGAAGCCAGGCTGCTCGCCCACGACGCGGTGGCTCAGGCGGTCGTCGTCGCTGCCTTCGATGCCGACGGGCTAGAGAAGCCGGTCGCCTACGTCATCCTGCGGCCAGGCCGCCGCGCCGCCGAGACCGAGCTGGTCGAGTTCTGCCGCGATGGCCTGCCCTCGTTCAAGCGGCCGCGGCGCGTGGTGTTCACCGACGCCTTCCCCACCACCTCGACGGGCAAGGTCCGCCGGGTCGAGCTGCGCGCCATGGCCGCTGCCGTGCTGACCGACGCTGAGGCTGCCGCGCCGTGAACGCGGCCGGATGCCGCTCAGGCGGGAGAGAGCCATGACTGCTCACGCTGACATGCCCTTGTTCGCGCGCCCGCGCATCGCAGCGCAGGAACGGCAGGACGGCTGCCTGCTGCTGCGGTCCGCCGACCCGTTGCAGGACTACCCGGTCACCGTCGTGCACAGCCTGCGGGCGTGGGCGGCATCAGGCCCGGACTATCCGCTGGCCGCCGAGCGCGGCGCGGACGGATCGTGGCGCACCTGCAGTTACGGCGCCGCCGTCGCTGCGGCCGAGGCCATCGGCCAGGCCCTGCTTGAACAGGGCCTGGGCAGCGGCCGTCCGCTGGTGGTGCTGTCCGGCAACAGCGTGGATCACCTGCTGGTGACGCTCGGCGCGATGACCGCCGGGGTTCCCGTGGCCCCGGTCAGCGTGGCCTACTCGCTGCAGAGCCGGGATCACGCCCGGATCCGGGCGATCACCGGGCTGATCGGTCCTGGTGCGGTCTTCGCCGACGACGCCGAGCGCTTCGGGCCGGCCCTGGACGCGCTGGGCCAGGTGCCGGCGATCATCGGCACCGGCCACCGCGCAGGCGCCACGCGGCTGGCCGAGCTGACCGCGACCACGCCTGGCCGGCTGGTCGCCGACGGCTTCGCGGCAGTGGAGGCCGACGCCATCGCGAAGATCCTGTTCACCTCAGGCTCGACCGGCTCGCCGAAAGGCGTGCTCAACACGCACCGGATGCTGGCGGCCAATCAGCAGATGATGCGCCAGGCGTGGCCGTTTCTCGCCGCTGAACGGCCGGTGATCGTCGACTGGCTGCCGTGGAGCCACACCTTCGGCGGTAACCACAACATGGGCATGGTGCTCACCGCGGGCGGAACGCTCTACATCGACACCGGACGTCCCGCCCCTGGCCTGTTCGCCCAGACGATCGCCAACCTCAGCGACGTCGCGCCGACGGTGTACTTCAACGTCCCGGCGGGCTTCGCGCAGCTCATCCCGGCGCTCGAGGCGGACCCGGAGTTCGCGCGCACGTTCTTCTCCCGGCTGCGGCTGCTGTTCAACGCCTCGGCCGCGCTGCCGTCGGGCCTGCGTGACCGGCTTGGCGACCTGGCCGCGAGGGTGAGCGGCCGCGCTATCCCGGTTACCGGCTCCTGGGGCGCGACCGAGACCGCGCCGGCCGTGACGACGGCGAACTTCGACTACGCCGACGCCCGCTGCATTGGCGCGCCGCTGCCCGGGACGCAGGTGAAGCTCGCCCCGGCCGAGGGCGCCTACGAGATCCGGGTCAAGGGCCCGATCGTCACCCCCGGCTACTTCGGCCGGCCGGACCTGACCGCCGAGGCGTTCGACGACGAGGGCTTCTACCGCTCCGGTGATGCGGTCACCCTCGCCGACCCCGCCGACCCGAACGCCGGGCTGGTCTTCCGCGGCCGGATCGCGGAGGACTTCAAACTCGCCACCGGCACCTTCATCCGCGTCGGCGCGGTGCGCACCGCGCTGCTGTCGGCGGCACCGGTCCTGTCCGACGCGGTGATCGCGGGCGAAGATCGCGATCGCCTGTGCGCGCTGGCGTGGCTGAACCTGGCCGAGGCGCGCGTGCTGCTCGACTCGGACATCCAGACCGATGGCGAGCTGGTGGTGCACGAGGTCCTGCACACGGTGCTCGCGCGCTTGCTGGCCGACCACAACGCCACCGTCGGATCGGCGGCGCGCATCGAGCGGCTCGCCGTGCTCGCCCGCCCGGCGGACCTGGACTCCGGGGAAATCACCGACAAGGGCTACGTCAACCAGCGGCAGGTGCTGAAGACCCGCGCAGCGCTCATCGAGCTGCTGTACACAGAGCCGCCGCACGCCCACGTCATCATCGCAGGAAGGACCCGCTGATGCGCTACCAGGATGTCGCGATACCAGCCGGTATGGCATGGAGTTCCCCGTTTGCCAGGTGGCAGGGCTCGCTCGCCGAGGTGCCCAGCCTTGATCTGGCGGCCGACGTCACCGCACGTGCCCTGGCCGAGCGGCACGTGGAGCCCGAGCAGGTGGATGGCCTGGTGCTGGGCTGGACGATCCCGCAGCCTGACATCTTCTACGGCGCCCCGACCCTGGCCGCACGGCTCGGCGCCGGCGCGGTGACCGGGCCGATGATCGCCCAGGCCTGTGCCACCTCCGTCGCATGCCTCGCCGCGGCGGCCGGGGCGGTCACCGCCGGTGCCGGGCTGCAGCTGGTAGTGGCCACCGACCGCACCAGCAACGGCCCGCAGCTGCTCTACCCGGTGCCGTCGGCGATCGGCGGCGCGCCGGTCTGCACCCATTGGGTGCTGGACAGTTTCGCGCGCGACCCCTGGGCCGGCAAGTCGATGCTCGCGGCAGGTGAGCTGGTGGCGGCTGAGTCCGGGGTGACACGCGCCGAGCTGGACGAGCTCGTGGCGCTGCGCTCGGATCAGTATCAGAAGGCGCTCGCCGACGACCGCGCCTTCCAGCGCAGGTATCTGGTGGAAGTGCAGATCCCGCAGCGGCGCAAGCCGCCGCTGGTGATCGACGCCGATGAGGGCGTGCGGCCGGTAGTGCTGGATCAGATCAGGGCGCTGCCGCCTGCGGCACCGGACGGACTGCACACCTTCGCCACCCAGACGCATCCGGCCGACGGCACGGCCGGCGCCCTGGTCACCACTGTTGACCAGGCCAGGGAGCTGGCACGCGGGGCTGGCGTGGCGCGGATCCTGGCGACTGGATCCGCTCGCGTCGCGCCGAGCCACATGCCTGCGGCGCCAGTGCCCGCGGCCCAGGCCGCGCTCGCCGACGCGGGCCTGACGATCAGCCAGGTCGACGCGGTCACCACGCACAACCCGTTCGCCGTCAACGACATCTACTTCTCCCGGCAGGCCGGCTTTCCGCTTACGCGGATGAACTCCTACGGCTGCAGCCTGATCTTCGGCCACCCGCAGGGCCCCACCGGGCTGCGCTCCATCGCCGAGCTGATCGAGGAGCTGCGCCAGCGCGGCGGCGGTGTCGGATTGTTCACCGGCTGCGCCGCGGGCGATACCGGCGCAGCCCTCCTGGTCCGCGTCGAGGACTGAGATCGCAGGCGCTGCCGGCTATGCCGGTCGCTGTGGCTGCGCCCGCACGGCGTACTGCGCGAGGACGTTGTCGGATAGGCGCTGCCAGGCCTGCGCTGCCCAGGGACCGGTTGAACTCCAGCAGCTGCCGGAGAGCCCCCTGGCCTCCAGGCTGGCTGGCCGCTCAAGATGCGCCCCGGTCCATTACCGCTGGCGGGAGCTGTGGTCGCCGTCCTGGACGACCTTGTGGGGCATCCCGATCTGATCAGTAGGCTCAGTCTCGTCCCGAAGGAGACATGATGGCACTGCACTGGACGAAAGAAAACGCACCGAGGTGGGACGTCGACAAGCAGCGGTTGTTCGGCCCGGACGAGCTGGCCGCGGTGGGATACGATCAGCCGGCGCCCGGCTCGTTCATTGCAGACGAGTGGTGGCGGGTCACTGATGACTACGGCACCGTTGTCGGCTATGGCTGGCTCGACAGCGAATGGGGCGACGCGGAGATCACCTTCCTGGTCGACCCGGCCCGGCGTGGCGCGGGGATCGGCGAGTTCATCCTGGGCCGGCTCGAGGACGAGGCCGCAGAACGTGGCCTGAACTACGTCTACAACGTCATCCCCGATACTCACCCCGACGCGTCCTGGATGAGGCACTGGCTGACGTCGCACGGGTTCTTCCCAGGCACCGGCGACCTACGCCGCCAGGTAAGCCACGCCAAGACAACGGCGTCGTGATGGCGCTGCCGCTAGGCCGGTCCGGCGCCACCGGCAGGCAGATCACCCCGATGACCGGACCGGAGTCTTGTCGCTCCGCGCGAGGAGGAGCCTACGGGCTCGCCTTGGCGCTCGGCGCGATCCGCAGCTACCTGGCCACCGCCGCCAGGCACGGCATCGGCGCACTCGGCGCGCTGACCGCGCCCGTCACGGCAGTGGGCCCCGGTTTCACTGAGGAGGCGATCGCCAGGCGACCAGCGGCGGGCGGCGGGGCAGGTGATGAATGTCCTCGGGGGGCAGGGCATTTGCGCTGAAAGCGCGCAGACGCGGGTGACGCGGACTCCGATGGCGGCTAGCGGGCCCAGCGGGACGCGTCGCTGAGGCGCTTGATGGTCGCGCGGTCGAGCTCGAGGCTGACCTTCCGGCTATTCCTTTCTTGCCGCTGACCCCGAGCCGGGTCCGGTCCAGGCGGGCAGTGGCGAGGAAGTATGCGCTGTAACCCTCGGCGCGTGCCTCGCTCACCCGGACCTGGATCGTGTCGGTGGCGCCGTGTG